>ERZ1026966.954-NODE-954-length-12081-cov-5.337768_pt1 | contig 12081 bp, 11 predicted proteins | sample MGYA00519296_ERZ1026966 | MGnify/ENA primary metagenome ERZ1026966 (study PRJEB26926, sample SAMN06164478) | human gut metagenome | biome: ENVO:00009003; feature: ENVO:2100002; material: ENVO:00002003 | host: Homo sapiens | place: USA | collected 2012 ... | reverse complement strand
CAGATTACGCGACCAATGAAGGCGGGTTTCCCTGCCAACGCTGCTTTCTTCAAGCTGGGCTTCCTCGACAAGACAAAGGTCTCACTCGGCATGCAATTCAAGGAACTGCTGTCAACGCTATGGATGAAAGCTGGAGCAATCGGGAAATGTCCCACTGTCGAGGAAGGTGTTCCGGACATGCTGATTCTCCCTGAGAACAAAATGGCGATCCTCAACAATGAAAACCTGTTTGCAGAGTTTGCCGAAGCGCTTGCTGCGCATCCGGAAATTGATGTGATCTTTATCGTTACGGACTATGAAGCAGGCTTTGTGGCCATGTCACAGGCCCTTGAAGGAAAAACTACGTACCAGTTGTACAGGGACTATTTAGAAAACTTCCGAATCAACGCAGGGAGGAACAGCAGATGAAATTCGATTTAATAGCCTTTCAGGATAAAGCTGTAAAAGAGCTGCGAATGGATATTGCCGATGCACTCGGCAGTTACCAGCGCAGGCAAAAAACGCAGGTGGTCTCTCTGCAGGCACCTACCGGCGCTGGAAAAACCATCATTGCTGCTGCTCTGATCGAAAACATATACTTTGGCGCTACTCTGGCAGATGGGACGACCTTCAATGAGCAGCCGGAGGCCATTTTCGTCTGGCTGTCGGACTCGCCGGAGCTGAACGAGCAGTCCAAGCAGAAGATTGAGCTCAAGACCAGCAAGCTGCGTTTCGGCCAGTGTGTCACGATTACGGAGGATTCCTTCGACACGGAAATGCTGGAGGATGGGCATGTCTATTTTCTGAACACGCAGAAGATCAGCCGGAACGGAAAGCTGACCAAGCATTCCGATGATCGGCAGTATACGATTTGGGAAACACTGGACAATACGATTCAGAACAAATCGGATCGGCTGTATTTCATCATTGACGAGGCACACCGCGGCGCCAAAAGCAAGCGGGAGGCCGGCACAGACACCACCATCATGCAGCGCTTTATCAAGGGCTATGAGTATACGGAAAACGACCTCAAGAGGAAGATGCGCTCCATGCCGGTTATTCTCGGGATCAGTGCCACAGCGGAGCGGTTTAACACGTTGGCAGGAAATATCACCAATGTTGGCCTGCAGAAATATATCATCACAGCAGACGAGGTGCGCAGCTCCGGGCTCCTGAAGGACCGCATTGTAATCACATATCCCGAAGATCCCACCAGGAACAATGATATTGTGCTGCTGGAAGCTGCTGTGGAGGAATGGCAGAAGAAATGCCGGAGATGGTATCAATATACCTCTGAGCAGCATTATGCCAATGTGGACCCTGTGCTTGTGGTACAGGTCTGCCCCGGTAGCGGCGGCACGCTGTCGGATACCAATTTGGAAGACGTCCTGACAAAAATTGAGGAGAAGGCCGGCGTTCGTTATAAAACCGGTGAGATAGTGCACTGCTTTGGAGAAGGCACTACGCTGACCATTAACGGGTTGACTATCCCACATGTCAAAGCATCCGAGATCGCCTCCGATCACAAGATCAAAGTCGTCTTCTTTAAGGAAGCGCTTTCGACCGGCTGGGATTGCCCTCGGGCAGAAACCATGATGTCCTTCGCAGTGCGGAGCGATCCCACCTATATTGCCCAGCTTCTCGGGCGCATGGTCCGCACGCCGCTGCAAATGCGCGTCTCCCGTGACGAGTTCCTGAATGACGTCAAGCTCTATCTCCCGCATTTCAACAAGGACAATGTGAAAAAAGTTGTGGAGGAGCTGCAATCGAACGAAGGCGGCGAGATCCCGACCGAAATCAATGGTGAATCTCTGGAAGAGCCGACCTACGTCACATGGACCGTTCATACTCCGCGCAGGTCGCGTGTCGTTGAAGACAATCCGAATCAGACAAGCCTGTTTGATCTCCCAGGAATTACACAGCCGGCAGAACCGACTTCGGTGGGAGAAGGCAACGCAGACTCGCCAGCCGGAAATGCAAAACCAGGCGTTAGCGCGCCGGAATATGTTCCGCCTGTAACAGTCACAGTACCAGCACCGTCAACACCACAGCCTGTCGCTCCCGCTCCCCCAGCGCCACAGGGCAAGCAGCTTTCGTTTATTCAAGACCTGGACCGTGTGGAAGTCATTGATTTCATCAACAAGCAGGGATATCTCACCTATCTGGTGCGACAAGATCGCATCAATGACTATTTGAAATCGCTGCTTGACCTCGCGGATTTGCTGACGCACAATGCGATTTATATCGGCGCGCGAGATGAGGTAATTGATGACGTCGTTGGCTTGATCCGTGCCTATATTGAAGAGCTTCACCACAATGGGAAATACGATGAGCTGGCGGAACAGGTACTGCAATTCAAGTTGTCAGTACAGGTATTTGATCCCTTCGGCCAGGCGCTGCTCGAAAACTATTTCAACGATTACACTCTGATTTCTGAGACAGATCTCGACCGACAAGTACGCAATGCGGATGCCAGACTTGGTAGATACGGATTTCCAAACATCTACGGCGGCAGATACTACAACGACGAAGACCCCAATGCTCACAAAATCGACTGCATCCTTTTTGCTGCAGATGACAGTTGCCGGACAGTCCTTGGTGAGTATGCTAAAAAGAAGCTGCACGAATTCGCCGGTAAGTATCGTCTGAAGATCGTCAGCAAATCTGATTCCTGCAAGAAAAAGTATCACGATATACTGGCGGATAGCGATATCGTCAGCGAGCAGATCTTTGCCATTCCCGAGAATATCACGGTGCGAGAAGACCCGGACGGGATCGAATACGATAACCATCTGCTGGCTTCTGAAACCACAGGGCTTGCAAGAATCAAGTTGGGATCGTCGTGGGAACCGGCGCTGATCGAAGAGGAATCCCATCGTAGCGATTTTGTTTGCTGGCTCCGCAATCCGGCAAGAGCACCATGGGCCTTGTGTCTCCCCTATACCATTGCCGGTGAAAAGAAGAGCTTCTATCCGGATTTCCTAATTGTTCGCAGCGACCCGGATCTTGATTATGTGGTCGACATTCTGGAGCCGCATGGAGATCAATTCGCTGATAATCTGCCAAAGGCGAAAGCACTTGCGGAATATGCAAAAAAAGAGGATCGGATAGGAAGAATTCAGCTTATCCATAAGAGCACCGGCGTTGGCGGCGTAAGCCAGTTCAGGCGGTTGGATCTGACCGATTTGGCTGTACGGGACAAGGTCCTGCGGGCAAATAATGACGACGAGCTGAAAAACATCTTTTATACAAACGGCATTTAAAAAACATGGCCCGGCGGGGATTAATCCCTGCCGGGCAAATGCTATTACAGAAATTCCAAAGGCAGCGCAATGAGATTTTCGCGGAGATACAGTTTGCGATCCAGAAGACATATAATGGCCCCCATGCCTCTCTTTTTGTCAGGAATGCCATCCAGCACATCAAACTCAGATGCCATACTCGCCTTGGGCATGGTGGACATCTTGATTTCAACAGGATACAGGATTCCGTTTTCCTGAATAATCAGGTCGATCTCACCATCAACTTCAACCGGCTCTCCGTTTTCGTTCTTCTTTTTCTTATCCCTGCCGTTATAGTAATACACGTCGAAATCGTACTCCAGTCCCTCGTTGGAATAAGACTTTAGGATTTCGTTGATAACGAAGGTCTCGAACATAGCCCCGGCCATGGCTCCATTCTTCAGTGTATCTGGGGTTAACCAGCGGGTGAGATAGCAGCACAGTCCGGTATCCCGGAAATACAGTTTGGGTGTTTTTACCGCCCGCTTCAGCACGCTGGCGGTGTAGGGCTTGAGAATATACACGATCCCGCTCTTTTCAAGAATGGAGATCCACTCTTTGACCGTGACTTCTGACACATCCAGCTCCGAGGCAATGTTGGCATAATTGATGATCTGGCCTGTCCGTGCAGCAACCGCCGTCATGAAGCGCACAAAAGTCAGGTGGTTCTTTGCCTTGATCAGTTTGTTCACGTCACGTTCCAAATAGGTTTTAACGTAGGACTGATAGTAGTCGATCCATTCCCGCTCAGGGTTGGCGTACAGCTCGGGATAGCTGCCGCGGTGGATGGTCGTCCATATGTCGGCCCCGTATTTCTTGAGGTGTTTCTCTCGCTCACCGAGATACTCATCTGTGGGGACAAAATGACGGTTGAAGTTTACACCGTTGATTTCACGCAACGACAATCCCTCCAGCTCCACGATGGAAATGCGTCCCGCCAGCGAATCGCTCACATTTTCCATAAGCTGCAACTTCTGAGAACCTGTGAGATAGAAGTTAGAGAGTTTGTCTGTGTTGTCCAACACGATTTTTAGCCGGTTGAAGATGGAAGGGCATTTCTGGACCTCATCGATCATCAGAGGGCAAGGGTTGTTCATCAGGAACAGTCCCACATCCTCCGCGGCCTGAGCAAGCATTAAGTCATCATCAAAAGTGACCTGATTTGCACTGCTGAAAAGGTGCTTGAACAGTGTTGACTTTCCTACCTGCCGGGGGCCAGTTAAAAGAATGGCCTTACTATTTTTGGCTCGTCTCTCTACAACAGGCTCAATGTGCCTGATTATCGAATACATAAACACGCCCTCCCTTGACTAATCTAAAGTACAACTTTAGATTAGCGGATAAGCTTCAAGTTGTCAAGGGGAAATCCAAAGTACAACTTTGGATTTTTCGGTCAATATACGGCGCATCTTTCAAAAGAGGACACTAAAAAGCATTGAATGACACTTGGCCTGTATGATATTATTAGAATCAAGGAACATTAGAGTAAATCGTATTGAAATAGAGTTCCACAGTGTGATATCATTACAATACAGGAAATAGTAAAACACAGATCAAGAGGAATGTCATTCGGGTAGCCGAGCGGCGCTCCTCTTTTTTTATGTCAAAATCCGTCCCGTATGATTTTGTTGCGCTGTAGAAAGATGATACTAAAAGACATTGAATGATACCCGGCAAGTCTGATAATATTAGAATATCCAGAAAAGATGAGAGTAAATGTTATTGAATGTGAGTCCCCCAGTATGATATCATTACAATACCGGAATCAATAAAATACAGGTTAAGAGGAATGCCGTTCGGGTAACCGAGCGGCACTCCTCTTTTTTTGTTGTTTCACATCAATATCATGTGGCAGTTGTCACAGTAAAGGAGGCGAAAAAATGAAAAACAGCGATGTTCGAGTGTGCGCCATTGAGCACGGCGTACGGATGTGGGAACTGGCAGATCAACTTGGGATCTCGCCAGAGACTCTGTCCCGCAAACTGCGCCGGGAGCTGGAGCCAGCGGAAAAAGAGCGGATGATCCAGAGCATCCAGGCCATTGCCGTTCGGAGGTGGTGATACGCGCGCTGCTCCTCGGCCGGAGGATGGAGGTTTATGGAGGTTTTTCTTATAAAATCATACGCGAAAAGAAATATAGAAAAGAATAGAAAAATTGCTCCTGCATGGTCCTTTCCTCCGTACCCAGGAATGACGCATGTGCAAACGATCAGGAAAAAGCATTAAAAAGGAGGCCGCATCATGAAAAAGATGAGTAGAGAAAAGGAAAAACCAGTATGGCGGCTGAAAGCATCAGATTTCAGTACACGCAGCTATGAGGGGAGGTTTGTGCTGATGGCAGACGACGGCGCGCCCGTCATCATGCTTCGCAGCAAAACAGTCTCCCCTGTAATGTGGAGCCTGAAGAAAGGCAGGTTCCAGCTCTTCTTCCGAACATACGGAGAAGTACTCAACTATTGTGAAAACCACCACTATGCCTTCGTCTCGAAGGGGCAAGGGGGATCTTGATCTCTGTGCTGGTCTACATGGACAACGGCGCAGGGTCACGCGCTTGATTTCGGGAAATCAAGAAGGGATATGAGCGTTTTTTCAAGAATAATCAAGAAAAGGAGTAGTAATTATGAACGCAACTACCATGTATTATAACAAGGCTTTCGATCAGTATATTCGAAACAAGGCTACGGTCCACACAGATCGCGATCTGGATGAGGGATACCGGGAAGAATATGATTCCTATGATTTTCCTCGCGGGTTTGATGGAGATTATGCTGCCGCCCTGGCAGAAGAGAATCTGTTCCGCCGGCGCGCCACACTGGTCCATACGACGCCGGGAGATATGAAGATCCAAACCATAGAATCCACGGCTGAAGCTGTCCTGTGTGATGAGCGGATGGCCTATGATGAACAGGCGGATAGCTTTGACACGGCGGAATTCGGCGCATTCAAGCTGGCGTCCCTGGCGAAGCTTCGCCGGGAATTTGTCGCGGATCAGTATTTCGACCTGCAAACATACCTGAAGCGCAATTTCTGCCGGCGCTTTGGCCGTGCAGAGGAGCGCCTTCTCCTTATCGGGACTGGCGTGGATCAGCCGACAGGACTGCTCACCAGCGCGGAGGTCGGTGTCACTGCCGGGGAGCTCACATACGATGATGTGATCAAACTGTATCTGTCAGTAAAGCCGGAATACCGGAGAGAAGGTACCTGGATCGTAAACGACGAGACAGCACTGGTCCTTCGTACTCTGAAGGATGAGAATGGTGCATATCTGTGGGATCAGAGCAGCGGCACGATTCTCGGGAAACCCGTGGAGTACAGCATGTATATGCCGAATGCGGAGGCCGGTTTCAAGCCGATCGCCTTTGGCGACCTGTCGTATTTCTGGATGCTCCAGCGGGAGCCGCTGGCTGTACGCGTTCTGAAGGAAAAGTACCTGCTGGACAGCATGATCGGCTTCGTTGCGCATGAGCGTTTCGATGGGAAGCTCATCCGGCCGGATGCCGTGAAAACGCTGCAGATCGCAGGATAATCAGCCTGGGGAGAGTCCGGAGATTTCTCTGGACTTTCCCCTTCTATTCTGGTACCTTTCCGCTTACCAAAAGGGGGGGAAGGAGGCAAGGCAATGGGAAAGAAAAGAGTGGCGGCATACGTTCGCGTATCCACGGCCAGCGATGCTCAGATCCACAGCTATGAGTTTCAGGAGCAGTACTGGCGATCCTAATTCGAAGATGATCCGCAATACAATCTCGTCGGGATCTATGCTGACCGCGGCATAAGTGGGAACAGCATCAAGAAGCGTGATCAGTTCCAGGCAATGATGCAGGATGCTCGTGACGGGAAGCTGGATGTGATCTACACGAAATCCGTCTCCCGCTTCGCGCGCAATACCGTGGATCTTCTGGATGCCGTCCGCGAGCTACGGGATCTCGGTACTGAGGTAGTATTTGAGAAGGAAAACATCAGCACATTCCAGCCGGCCAGCGAGCTGTATCTGACAATCGCTGCCAGCATAGCCGAGAACGAGCTACAAGTGGATTCTGAGCGGCAGCAATGGTCTGTTCGGCACCGCGCGGAAAACGGCTGGATCTCCATCGGACATGGAATGTGCGGCTATCGAATGCTGCCGGACAACACATTAGAGATCATTCCGGAAGAAGCAGAGATCATTCGCCGGATCTTCGAAATGTACCTTGCCGGCCATGGTAGCGATGTCATTGCCCGCGCGCTGAACAAAGATGGCCTTCGCACATCTGCTGGAAAGCCCTGGTCGCATCAGACGGTTCTGCGTGTGCTGGAGAACGAAAAATACATGGGAGATTCACTGGCGATGAAAAGCGTAAAAAGGCTTGGCGTTAAGATTATGAATACCGACGGCAGATACTCTCCACAATACTACATCGAGGATACGCATCCCGGGATCATCAGCAAGGAAGACTTCCGGACAGCACAGGATCTGCGGCAGCAGAGGAAGAACAAAAAGATCACCGGTCACCCACGCGCCGAGCACCCGTTCTCTGGCCTCATCGAGTGCGGCCTCTGTCATTCCCGATACATCCACAAGGTAAACGGGAGCGGGCTGAAATGGCAGTCAGATATCTGGGGCTGCTACACTAATCTCCATAAAGGATCGTCTGCATGCAGGAATACCCGGATCAAGGATGAGGTTCTGAAGGAGAAGTTTGTGGAGGCATATAACGAATTTGTAAGGGAACGGCCTCTAAGTAATGCCGCGGTGGAGATAGCTGGAGAAATCCATAAGCTGGAGCGGGCAGACGATGAGCTCTCCTGGCTGGCGCTGCGCGGGCTGCTTCCGAAAACGGCATACAGTGTGGAGCGGCAGCAGATAAAAGAGAAGCTGAATGCGAAACACTCCCAGCTTCAGAAATTGAAACGCGATCAAAACCGATATTTGGACTATTCCCCGATTACTGAGTTCTCTGAGGAAAAACTGGAAGAATTCATAACGAAGGTCATTGTGCTCAAGGGCACGGTGACCTTCGTCTTCTATAACGGGGTTGAGATTTCCCGATCATATACAAACGGGAAGCCTGGCAATTTGAAGGGCTGGAACAAAAAGGAGGCGTGAACATGGATCAGAATACACCCAAGAGAGTCGTGCGTAGAGTATACTCACAGGATCTTCTCTTGCGTGATGCCCAGGTGGAGCCAAGGAAGCAGGTCGTTGCAGCCTATGCTCGGGTGTCTACCGAGAAGGAACAGCAGGAGAACAGTTACGAGCGACAAGTTGAGCACTATTCTGCATTGATCAAGGCAAACGATACATGGGCATTCGGGGGTATATATGCCGATCCCGGCATCAGCGGTACCCGGGCAGAAAAGCGTCCTGAATTCATGCGAATGATCGCTGACTGCCGTGCTGGAAAAATCGATAAGATCCTGACCAAATCTATCAGCAGGTTCGCCCGCAACACGGTGGATACACTGAGTTATATCCGGGAGTTAAAAGAGCTCGGTGTAAGCGTGTACTTTGAGAATGAGAATATTGACACGATGACGCCCGGGGGTGATGTGCTTCTTACAATCTTGGCAGCCATAGCTGAGCAGGAATCTCGCACCATAAGCACAAATATAAAATGGACATACCAGAAGAAGTTTCAGAACGGAGAAGTAGTTCTATGTACACGTACTATGCTCGGTTGTCTGAAGGATAGCGACGGCAATTATGTTATCAATGAGACTGAAGCTGAGATTGTCCGGCGTGTATTTCGAGAATACATCTCAGGCGCTTCAGTAACGCAGATCCGGCGCGGCTTAGAGGCCGATGGGATCAAGACAAAACATGGCTGCAGCAATTGGCGGGCGAATGCCATCCTAGGAATCTTAAAAAACGAAAAGTATACCGGGAATGCCCTGCTCGGAAAGACATACAAACCGGATGTGCTTTCGAAGCGCCGTATGAAAAATACGGGGCAGGCGCCGATGTATTACGTAGAAAACACTCATCCAGCCATAGTGCCTCAGGAAGTCTTTGATATGGCCCAGTCAGAAATGCGTCGACGAGAAGCCGAAAAAGATTCTGCCGCAGGTGGAAGCCATTATGCAAGCACATACCCCTTTAGCGGACTTCTCATCTGTGGTTACTGCGGGCATAAGCTCCGGAGGCATGTACGATCCTCGGGTGGTAAACCCGTAGCTGCGTGGGCATGTACGAACAGGCTTCAGAATGGCAGGAAGGTATGCGATTCACATCATCTGAACGAAGATGTACTTGTCCGGATGTGTTGCGAAGCAGTAGCGGGGGTTCAAAAAGAGGCAATTCAAACGGTTGTAGATTCTGCCAACCAGGTCCTTGGTATGGATAACACAGCCGAGATCAAAAAAATCGAGGATCATATTGTCCAAATTCAGGAAAAGGCCCTGGCGCTTCATAGGGCACACCAGAATGACACGGTACCAGATGATGAGTATGAGGCAATGGTTGCGTCATACAACCATTGTATGGCCGATTTGCAGACTCAACATAAGCAACTCAAAGCTGACGCTACCCGGCGCGCAGAAGCACTACGAAGGCTCAACAGTTTCCAGCAACATATAGCCAGCGGAGAATCCTACAATAGCGACGATGCTTCCATAATGCGAGAAATACTAGATAGAATCATTGTGTATGACGACAGGCTGGAGATCCGGCTGAAGTGTGGGGTTACAATCCAACGTTCGATGGGTGATATGTGAAACCCTAAGCGCTCACAATCTTGTTTTATAATAGTTGTTGACAGTTGTTATAAATTGTTATAAAATATTATAAAATCGGAGGTGAGCTTATTGGCAGCTGATACGCGCTCTCTAAGGTTGCTTGCAACCAATGGCCAGATTAATTGGACTGTGCATGCAACGCAGCGCTTGTTCGAACGTGGCATAAAAAAGGAAGATGTTGTTCATATATTAAGCAGCAGTAAAAACGAGTTGTTAGAGACCCAGCCTCCTAAGCGAGAATGGGAGAGTGAACGCTATGCCGTATACAGTTTGGATCACCCAGGAATTATTGTCATAGTAGTAGTTGAATTTGTTCCGACACCATCGCTCCTCGCTTTAACTGCGGAATTTCCAGATGATAAAAAGTGGATAGAGAATAAAAACCCTCCACCTACACTTGTTCGAATTAGGTAATCTTTCAAGCATTAATAACGAAAGGAATAATTATGAAGAGGGAAAAAAGGCGCCCATGCTATGAATGCGGTGGAGAGATGCTGTTTCAGGATCTTACCGTTGATTATACGATAAAAGGGAAAAAAATAACCGTATCGAATGTGCACGGGTATCATTGCCCAAATTGCGGTGCTGAAATTATTGATGATCAGGAATTCACAATGATCGAGAATTTACTCACATCACTTCCCAAGAATCCCGAAATAGATATGCTAAATCTCGCTGAGACAGCCTCTGTTTTACGCGTAAGTAATCAGACAGTATATAACAAGATCAAAACCGGCGAAATCAAAGCCTTTAAAGTGGGAAGAGAATGGAGATTTCTTCGTCCCGATATTGAGGCATATATGCAGAGCAGCTATGGTGGTGACGACCTTCTTATGGCTGCAAGAGGCGGAAAAATCAGCCCACATGATTTAGCCATCATAAAGGAAGAGACAGAAAACAATGCTGAATAATTCACCCGCAATCATCAAAGCACAAATGGTACAACACGATTTTTGTATTCAGTATCCATTTCAAATAGAATCATTTTGCCATGAAATAGGTATAAAACTGATCAAAAACCGTGAGTTAGATGTTGATGGGTATCTATACAAAAAAGGCGGGAAAAAGTATATCTTTGTCAATTCAAGAATTGTTGTCCCAGCCCAACAACGTTTTGTAATTGCGCATGAATTAGGCCATTATTTCTTACACACCACAGAAATGCTTCAAATATGTGCAGGTGTTCTTTCTTCTTTTCACAAGGACGCAACAATCAGGACAACAGAAAGAGAGGCCAACGAATTTGCATCTGAAATACTCCTTCCATTAGCTCATATATCCAGGGAACTTAATGGAAGACAGGTATCGTTCGAAATCATTGATAAAATAGCAAGTAAATATGGTATTTCAAGAACTGCTGCAGCAATTAAATGTGTTGAAAGTTCTCCTACAGAAGTGAACTTTTAATCTGTTATGTGGATGGTAAGGTAAAATGGTATGCTTCGCCAAATCATGCACCGTTTTATGTTTCTGTAGGGTCTATGGCACCTGTTGGGTCAGTTATCTGGAGAGCAATTCAAGATGACACTTATGCTATCTGTGAGGATGCGCCTCCGAATATCTGGAGCAGTAGCACCACTAAAGTAAATGAAAGCGTAGTTACAATTGCGAAAGGGAAAAAACTCCTGCTGCTTACAGAATCACAGTAAGAGATGGTAAAACACAGTTAACTGCGAAAACGTATGCGACAGGCTTTATAGCGTCGGTTAAGTTTGTGATTATACGCTAGTTTTGCGGATTTCCGGTAAGGCGATAATGCTGCAATACACTCAATGTTACTTTTGGTGCTTCACTCGGCATTTTTCTACCACATGCTTCTTCACTGACACGTCGGAGCAAACGTCATATCGTTTGCTCCGACTTTTTTCAAAAGTCAGAGCGCACTCATTCTGTTGCTCCTCCTTTTCGCGCCGAACCCGCTGCGCTGGGCTTCGCCGCGAGAGACGGGAGCGCGGTATCCAAAAGAACCGCCAGAAGCATATCGGAGCAAGCTTTGTATCGCTTGCTCCGACTTTTTTCAAAACATGGCTGGCCGTTTTTTTTTGCGGCGCCGGCAGGCGCTTATTCCTCCGCCCACAGCAGGGCGCATTTTACGGCCTTGTGCCAGCCGT
>ERZ1026966.948-NODE-948-length-12135-cov-8.909520_pt1 | contig 12135 bp, 8 predicted proteins | sample MGYA00519296_ERZ1026966 | MGnify/ENA primary metagenome ERZ1026966 (study PRJEB26926, sample SAMN06164478) | human gut metagenome | biome: ENVO:00009003; feature: ENVO:2100002; material: ENVO:00002003 | host: Homo sapiens | place: USA | collected 2012 ... | reverse complement strand
CTCGTAGGGTTTTCTTTGAAAAAATCTTGAATGTCCTTACCATGATGGGAGGGGGTGTGAATGATGTACACTAAACTCATTTTCAAAAATGCAAAGCGGTCAGGAAAGGACTATTTGATTTATATTGTGACCATGACACTCTGTGTCACCCTGTTCTATGCGTTTTTGTCTATCAGCAGCACCCATTATCATCCGACCATTGGTGCGGAATATAATATTTCCCTGCTGGCTGGAGGTATGAAACTGGCAATTTGCGGGATTAGTTTGCTTTTGTTGTTTCTGATCCACTATGTCAATCGTTTCATGCTGAGAAAAAAGCAAAAGGAGTTTGCCGTTGAGGCAACCTTGGGAATGGAGCAAAAAACCATAGGCCTGCTCTTTTTTGGAGAGACTTTTTTCCTGCTCATATTCTCTGTGTCGGTGGGAATCCTTCTGGGGATGGTCGTTTCTCAGGTCATTACGGCTATGCTGCTTGCTTCTTTTGGGGAACCCTACGCTTTTTCTTGGTCGTTTTTCCCGGATACTGTGCTGTTGACCGTGGGCTTCTTTGTTGTTTGCCAGATTCTGGTTGGAGTCGGGAATGTCAGAATTCTCAACAAAAGCAGGATTATTGAGCTTATGACGGCAAACCGTCAGAATGAAAAACCGCTTCATAAAAGCAGATGGATGCCGATGATCTGTATTTTCTATGGCATTCTGCTGCTGTGGATGCTGGAGGTAGGTACTGTAAAATATCATTTTTACTTCGATTCCAGACATCCGCTTCCTGTAAAGCTCATGTATTGGGGGAATGTCCTTTTCCCTGCACTGACGCTGCTTTGGGCAATCGCAGGTGCTGTTTTACACAGAAAAATAGGGTTTTCCCGATATCTTTGCGGACTTCTGGCTGGTGCTGTATTGACCGCTATCCCGATTTTTTCCATCGCAGAACTGGAAAAAGCCTACTTCCTTGGATTTGACGCTCCAACTCTGAATCAATATTTGCTGTTTGGGGTTGCGGATATTTTGTTTATCATTTCCGCAGTCATGTATTTATCGAATGCGGCGCTCCTATACTGGAAGGAGTCTAAAGTGTCCCGCAAATATCATAATACGAGTTTATTTCTGTTTGGACAGCTTTCCTCTAAGCTGGCTACCAATACGAAAACGATGACGATCATTTGTGTGACCCTGACTTTTTCTATCTGCTTGTTTGTCATTGCGCCGGTTTTAACGGGATGGAGTCTGGGCTATTTGGACAGTCGGGCTGTCTATGATATTCAAATTTCAAGCCGCTACAACGATGTTTATGAAGTGGAAAATCTTCCGGATACAGACTATGGAGAAATTACTGCGTTCATAGAACAAAACAAAATAGCGATAAAGGACGATTTGACTTTTTCGGAATATCTTCCCAAGCAAAGCGACTTTTACCAGCGAGTAAAGTACAATTTTCCTCCCTTGGCGATCGCACTGAAGGATTATAACGCTGTTCGGAAAATGTTGGGATATGAACCTATTATCTTACAAACGGATGAATTTGCTACCCACTGGCATCGTGCAGCAGAGGACAAGGATATTGAAAACTACATCGCTGAGCATACCTTACTGGAAACTGACGCAGGCACCCTGAAACTCAGTGAGAACGCCGTGTTTCAGGAGCCTGTGGGGGAATCCATCTATAATCTTTATACAGATGTGGTGTATATCATACCTGACGAAATAGCGCAAGTCTTGCTTCCGGTACAGCGCAACCGATTTGTGATGACCCAATATCCGCTTCCCTTCAAAACGGCAGAAATGCTGGAACAGCTTCTTGGGCGTTCTTATCCAGAAGATCCTGATAAAGACAATCTGGCAGGATACAGTACAACTGTCCATACTACGGAAGTGAACCGTATAATCGCCCTTAACTTTATCCTAAAAGCGTCCTTGATCTATGGTGCAATTGTTCTGATGGTGATGTGTCTTACCGTGCTGGCTCTTCAGCAGCTCCTGGATGCAGAAAAAAACAACTACAGATTTTCGGTTCTGCGAAAAATGGGAGTGGAAGAGAAGGACCTGCATACTTTGGTTCTAAAACAGCTTGGTGTTTGGTTTGGGATGCCGATCACAGCGGCAATCGTTGTAGCAATGATTGTGATTGGCTATTTTCTTCAAAGTGTTTCTGCTGAAATCTCAGCTTATATTGGCTGCGGAGCCTTGATGGTACAAGTAGGGATTATCATTGGTATTCTTTTCTTACTGCTGATATGCTACTTCATAAGTACATGGATATTGTTTAAGCGGTCCATTTCGGAGAACTGATAAAGTCACAGTACAAAAAGGAAAAGCCGCCTGTATGAGCATTTGATATGCCCGCACAGGCGGCTTGCTTTATCTCTGGTAATCAGTCCAAAGGTTTATATTCTGTAACAGTTTTCAGGTATGTTTCCGGGTCGCCGTTGAGAACTAAATCTGCATAGGCTGCCGGATCGTTGTAAATCAGCCAGTCCAGCTCTGACCGCTGATATATATTATCGGCAACCTCATTCTCTACCGCAATCGTATCAATGGCAATCATGCTGCCATTTGCAAATTTCAGCTCCACACAGGCAGTATCCATATTGAACTCACAAGAAAGTAAACGCTTCATTTTGCCCTCCTTAGATCATGCCGAAGTGCTTGAGCGCCTCCTTGATTGCTTTTTCCTTATCGGGCGGGCATTGGGGCTGTTTTGCATCATCGGACTTCGGTTTGTTGTAATTTTCTCGCTCGATGATACCGCATTTCTGCTTCACCTGAGCGATATACAAGCTGCTGACCTTGAGTCCGGTATGCTCCAGCACATATTCCTTGATTTCCGAATAGGTGGCTTTCTTCTCTGCATCGGTGAGATCAAGTTCGTCCATGTGGATGTCTACCTCGATATGTTGCTTTGCATTAAGTTTGGACAATAAACATACCGTCTCAACATGGTCGGCGCGGGGGAAGAGGTCGACCGCGCAGGCGCGCACGGCGCGGTAGCCGAGGGCGGCGAAGCGCTTCACGTCCCGCGCCATCGTCGCGCTGTCGCAGGAGACATACACCACGCGCTCCGGCTGCATCCGCGCGATGCTTTCCACCACGTCCTCCGCCAGCCCCTTGCGCGGCGGATCGACCGTGATGACGTCGGGCCGCAGATTCTCCTGCGCGAGTTTTTTTGCCACGTCGGAGGCGTCGCCGCAGAAGAATTCGGCGTTTTCCACACCGCTGCGCGCGGCGTTCTCCCGCGCGTCGTCGATGGCCTCCGGCACGATCTCCGCGCCGAGGACGCGCTTCGCGTGGGGCGCGAGCGCAAGCGTGATGGTCCCCGCGCCGCAGTAGAGGTCGAGCACCGTCTCCTCCCCCGTGAGCTGCGCATACTCGATGGCCTTGGCGTAGAGCCGCTCGGCCTGTTCGCGGTTGACCTGATAGAACGACGGCACGCTCAGGCGGAACACTCTCCCACAGAGCACATCCTCCAGCCGGTCGGCCCCCCAAAGCGTGCGGTAACGCTCGCCGAGGATCACGTTGTCCCGCCGCGTGTTCTCGCCGAGCACGATGCCCACCGCCTTCGGGCAGGCGCGGCGCAGCCGCTCGACCAGCTCCGCCTCATGCGGCAGTCGCTTGCCGTTCACCAGCAGGCAGATCAGACACTCGCCCCTTGTGTTCGAGCGGACATAGACATGGCGCAGAAGGCCGCGCCTCGTCCGCTCGTCGTAGCCCGCCGCGCGGAAATCGCGCATATACTGCCGCACGGCCTCTGCCGCAGCGTCCGCCTCCGGCTTCACCAGCAGACATTCCCGCGTGTCGATGACCTCGTGCGTGCGGGCGCGGTAGAAGCCCACTCTGCCGTCCGGCGAGACGGGATACTGCGCCTTGTTGCGGTAGCGCCGCGTCTCCGCCGCGCCGAGGATCTCCTCCACCTCGACCTCGCTCCCACCGATGCGCGCAAGATTATCCTGCACGCGCCGGCGCTTGAGGGCAAGCTCCTCGGCATAGTCCATGTGGCGGTAGGTGCAGCCGCCGCAGCGCGGAAAATACGGGCAGTCCGGCGCGATGCGGTGCGGCGAAGGCGCAAGCACCTCGAGCACCTTGGCGAAGGCCGCGGACTTCAGCACCTTCAGAATAAGAATACGGCAGACCTCGCCGCGCAGCGCGCCGGACACAAAGACGACAAAGCCGTCGATGCGCGCGACGCCCGCGCCCTCGCCCGAATAGCCCTCGATGGCAACGGTGTATTCCTGATTTTTCGTGACAGCCATAGTGTTTTCCCCGAAAAAGGGCGCGGAGCCCCGCGCCCTTTCCTTCTATTTTATTGGAAGCGGTCGATGAGCGCGGTGATCTGTCCGGTAAAGGCGGTGATCTCCTTGTTCGAGCGGCCCTTGAAGCGGCGGATGAGCTCAAGCAGCGCTTCGCCCGCGGCGAGCAGCTTGCCGTAGAGGTTGTCCGCGCGGCTGGACTGCATCGTGCGCTTGCGCTCGGAGATGTAGCCCTCGCTGAGCATCACGCCGGCAGCGAGGTCGTAGCTCTCGGTGAACTTCGCCGCGTGAGCGGAGAAGCCGAGGGAGCACAGCTCGTCCGCGAACACGGGTGCCACGTCCGCGTCGCCGTGGACGACAAAGACGTGCGCGGGCTTCGGATCGAACGCCTTGATCCACTCGATCAGATGGTCGTGGTCGGCGTGGGAGGAAAGGCCCTGGAAATTCACGACCTTCGCCCTGACGGCAATCTCCTCGCCGAAGAGCTTCACGCTCTCCGCGCCGTCGAGCAGCTTGCGGCCCAGCGTGCCGGGCGACTGGAAGCCGACGAACACCACCGCGCTGTTCGCGCGCCAGAGGTTGTGCTTGAGGTGGTGGCGGATGCGCCCCGCGTCGCACATACCGGAGGCAGAAATGATGATCTTGGGTGTTTTGTCGAGGTTGAGCATTCTGGATTCCTCGGTCGTCTCGACCAAATGCAGGTTCGGGAACGAGAACATATGCGTGCCGTCCTTCACCAGCTCGAGCGCGGCCTCGTCCAGATAGCCGTGCAGGTCGCCGCAGAACACCGTGGTCGCCGCCTTGGCGAGGGGAGAGTCGATATAGACCGGGAAATCGGGCACGGACTTCACGAGCCCCTGATCCTTGATCTCACGGATGAAGTACAAAAGCTCCTGCGTGCGGCCCACGGCGAATGACGGGATGACGACGTTGCCGCCCTTGCCGAGCGTCTCGTCGATGATCTCCGCCAGCTCGTCAGTGTAGCTCCACACCTCGGTGTGGTTGCGGTCGCCGTAGGTGGACTCCATCACCACATAGTCCGCCTTCTTCAAAAGCTGCGGGTCGCGGATGATAGGCTGGTCGACGTTGCCGATATCGCCGGAGAAAACGAGCGTCTTGTGCACGCCACCCTCGTCAAGCTCGAGCGTGATGCTCGCGCTGCCGAGCAGGTGGCCCGCGTCGGTGAACACCGCCGTCACGCCCTCGCACAGCTCGACCGTCTGACCGTACTCGCAGGTGGTGACGAGCTTAAAGACATTCATCGCGTCCTCGGTGGTATAGAGCGGCTCGACCGGCTCGCGGCCCGCGCGCTGACCCTTGCGGTTGCGGTACTCGGCGTCGCTCTCTTGAATATGAGCGGAGTCGAGCAGCATGATGCGCATGAGGTCGGCGGTCACACGGGTGGTCAGGATGCGTCCGGTAAAGCCGCGCTTGACCAGCAGCGGGATGCGGCCCGTGTGGTCGATGTGCGCGTGGGTGACGAGCAGAATGTCGATGTCGCCGGGGTTGAAGGCGAACATGGCGTTGTCCAGCTCGTCGCGCCCCTGCTGTAAGCCGCAGTCCACCAGGATGCGCTTGCCGTTGATCTCCAGACAGTGGCACGAGCCGGTCACGCAGCGGTCCGCGCCGTAAAAATGCAGTTTCATCGTAAAATCCTCCGATGTCCTTCGCTGTGGTTCTTTTGCTTCATGGTATCTCTATCTTAACACACGCCGCCCCCGCTTGCAAGGCGCACAGGCGTCATATTGTGCGGAAATTTACCGTCCGTTCACATTCCCGCGCATTTTTCCTTTGCATATCCGGACGGAGCGTGCTATACTATAGAAGTATTTTTATGCTTTTTTGCAAAAGTATTTCGATTTTCCGCGAAAGGAAGTTTTTGATATGGGACTGATCACCAAGCTCTTCGGCACCTACTCCGAGCGGGAGCTCAAGAGCATTTATCCGATCGTCGATAAGATCGAGGCGATGGCGGACGAGTACCGCGCCCTGACGGACGAGGAGCTGCGCGCCAAGACGCCGGAATTCAAGGCGCGGCTCGCCAACGGCGAAACGCTCGACGACATTTTGCCCGAAGCTTTCGCCGCCGTGCGCGAGGCCGCGGGCCGCGTGCTCGGGCTTTATCCCTACCGCGTGCAGCTCATCGGCGGCATCGTGCTCCATCAGGGGCGCATCGCCGAGATGAAGACCGGCGAGGGCAAAACGCTCGTCGCCACTCTCCCCGCTTACCTCAACGCGCTCACCGGAAACGGCGTGCACATCGTCACCGTGAACGACTACCTTGCCAAGCGCGACAGCGAGTGGATGGGCAAGGTGCACCGCTTTCTCGGTCTGAGCGTGGGCCTGATCGTCCATGACCTCACGAGCGACGAGCGCCGCGCGGCCTACGCCGCCGACATCACCTACGGCACCAACAATGAGATGGGCTTCGACTACCTGCGCGACAACATGGCGCTCTTCTCCTCCGAGCTGGTGCAGCGCGGCCACGCCTTCGCCATCGTGGACGAGGTGGACTCCATCCTCATCGACGAGGCGCGCACGCCGCTCATCATCTCCGGCATCGGGCAGAAATCCACGGAGATGTACAGCCGCACCGAGGCTCTCGTCGCCCGCTTCCGCAAGAAGGTCATCGCGGAGACGGACGAAAAGGAGGAAGAGGACGTCAACGTTGACGCCGACTACATCGTGGACGAAAAGGCCAAGACCGCGACGCTCACCGCCCGCGGCATCGCCAAGGCCGAGCAGTATTTCGAGATCGAGAACCTGTCCGATCCCGAAAACTCCACCATCGCCCACCACATCAATCAGGCCATCAAGGCGCACGGCACGATGAAGCGCGACATCGACTACGTCGTCAAGGACGGCGAGGTCGTCATCGTCGACGAGTTCACGGGCCGACTGATGTTCGGCCGCCGCTACAGCGAGGGTCTGCATCAGGCCATCGAGGCCAAGGAGCACGTCACCGTCGCCCGCGAGAGCAAGACGCTCGCGACCATCACTTTCCAGAATTACTTCCGCCTTTACAAGAAGCTCTCCGGTATGACCGGTACGGCGCTGACCGAGGAGGAGGAATTCGGCACCATCTACAACCTCGACATCATCGAGATCCCCACCAACCGCCCCATCGCGCGTATTGACGATCCCGACGTGGTGTACAAGACCGAGGCGGCAAAGTACCGTGCGGTCATCGCGCAGGTCAAGGAATGCCACGCCAAGGGCCAGCCCGTGCTGGTCGGCACGGTGTCCATCGAGAAGAACGAGCACCTGTCCTATCTGCTCTCCCGCGAGGGCATCAAGCATAACCTGCTCAACGCGAAGAACCACGAGAAGGAAGCCGAGATCGTCGCGCAGGCCGGTAAGCTCGGCGCGGTGACGGTCGCCACCAACATGGCGGGCCGCGGCACCGACATCATGCTCGGCGGCAACGCCGAATACATGGCGAAGAACGACCTGCGCAAGGCCGGGCTCTCCGATGAGCTGATCGCCGAGGCGACCGGCTACGCTGAGACCGACGATCAGGAGATCCTCGACGCCCGCGCGCTGTTCGCCGAAGCGCTCGCCAAACACAAGGCCGAGATCGCGGGCGAGGCCGACCGCGTGCGCGAGGCCGGCGGTCTGTTCATCATCGGCACCGAGCGCCACGACTCCCGCCGCATCGACAATCAGCTCCGCGGCCGTGCCGGCCGTCAGGGCGACCCGGGCGAGACGCGCTTCTACCTCTCGCTCGAGGACGATCTGCTGCGCCTGTTCGGCGGCGAGCGCATCACGAACCTCATGGACCGCATGAACCTCGACGAGGACACGCCCATCGAGAACAAGATGCTCTCGAAGTCCATCGAGAACGCACAGACCAGCGTCGAGTCCCGCAACTTCCAGTCCCGTAAGGCGACGCTTGAATACGACGACGTGATGAACAAGCAGCGCGAGATCATCTACGGGCAGCGCAAGCAGGTGCTCGACGGGCGCAACCTCAAGGATACCATCTTCGGCATGATCCGCAGCGGCATTTCCAATCAGGTCACGCTCCACTCCGGCGAGCACGGTAAGCTCGACGAGGACGGCGTGCGCGAGATCCTCGGCAGCCTCGAGGGTATGTACTTCCCGCGCGGCATGGTCGCCGAAACGCCCGCTGAGCTCGCCGCCATGGGCGAGGACGAGCTGACGGAGCTGTTCTTCAACGCCGCCGTCACCACCTACGAGCGCAAGGAGGAGGCCGTCACCTCCCCCATCATGCGCGAGCTTGAGCGCGTGGTGCTGCTGCGCGTGGTCGACGAATACTGGATGGACCATATCGACGCCATGAGTGAGCTGAAAAGAGGCATTGGCCTGAGGGGCTACGGCGCCGTAAAGCCCATCGATGCCTATAAGCAGGAAGGCTTCGACATGTTTGAAGCCATGGTTCACGGGATCCGGGAGGAGACGGTGCGCCGGCTCTTCGTGGGACAGGTCCGCCGGGAGCAGCCGATAGAACGCAAGGCCGTGGCCAGAAACGCGTCGGCCAACGTGGGCGGTGCGCCGGTAAAGAAGCAGCCGGTTAAAAAAGCCCCCAAGCCCGGGAGAAACGAGCCCTGTCCCTGCGGCAAAATGAAGGCTGACGGCAGCCGGAGGCTCAAATACAAAGAATGCTGCGGCAGAAACGAGTAAAAACAGTATGGCATTTATCGAAAAAAGAGAGGGGGAGCTGGTTTATATGCGCTCTACCCTCATAAAAGCCCGCCACGCCTTCACTACCCGCCTGGGCGGCGTGAGCCGGGGGCCCTTCCTGAGCCTTAATCTGGGATCCAACCGGGGGGATGAGCCGGGGGCCGTACGGGAGAATTACCGCCGGGTCTGTGCTCTGATGGGCGCGGATATTGACGGCTGCGCGGTGACAAAGCAGGTCCACGGCAATGTGGTCAGAACCGTTACGAGGGCGGATCGGCACATCTGCATGTCCCCCGTCCCCTACGAGGCGGACGGGATCGCCACCGGGGAGCGGGGCTTGCCCATCATGTGCTTTACCGCGGACTGTGTGCCGGTGCTGCTGTGGGACGGGGAGAATTCCGCCGCAGCCGCAGTACACTGCGGCTGGCGCAGTTCTGCCGGGGATATCCTGAAAAACGCTCTTGAAAAAATGGCGGCTCTGGGTGCAAGGCCGGAAAACCTCCGCGCGGCCATCGGCCCCGCCATCGGCCGCTGCTGCTTTGAGACAGATGACGACGTGCCCGCGGCGCTGGACAACTATCTTGGCGGGGACACAGCCGGGCTTTTTGACAGGCGTGCCGACGGGAAAAGCCTGGTTGACCTGCGCGCCGCCAACGCCAGAAGGCTTATGCAGTTGGGCGTCCGGCCGGAGAATATAGATGTTTCGGAAGAATGCACCATGTGCAGCCATGATAAATACTGGTCCCACAGATATACGAAAGGGGAGCGGGGAAGCCAGGCTGCAGTCATTGTGCTGGATTGAGGTGAAGCTATGACAAAAAAAATGAAGAAAATATGGGCCGCTCTTCTGGCGGCGGCAATGCTGCTGGGCCTTTCCGCCTGTTCCGGCGAGAGCGATGGAAGCGACGAAAACATTATTCCTGAGTCCAGCGGCGGCAAGGAGATCAGCCGCTCTGCCGCGGCGGACAAGGTGTTTTCCCTTAACAGCAACAGCAACTACAGTTTTAACCCCCTCATTGCCACGAATCACGCCAATCAGCTGATCTGCGATCTGGTTTATGAGGATATGGTGGTGCTGGACAATAATTTTGAGCTTGTAGAGGGTGCCGGGGTCATAGTCTCCGGGACGCCCAATGAGGACGGCACCGTATGGGAATTTAAAATCGAGCCCGGCCACACGTTCCATGACGGCAGCCCTGTCACCGCTCGGGACCTCAGCTATTCCCTGGGCGCGGCCATATATGCCGATCGGTACAAGGGCCGCTTCAGCAGCTTCAAGGGCGCCAGCGCCACCGATGAGGTGCTTCAGGTCTCTCTTGGGATTGGAGATATGCAGTTTATCAAGCTTCTGGACATCCCCATCATAAAAAGCGGCAGCTATGGGGAAAAGCGCCCCATGGGCAGCGGCCCCTATACCTATAATGAGGACGGCACGGCGCTGGTGGCCTACGAGGGCTATCACAGCTACGATACGCTCCCGGTGGACACGATTTATCTCAAGGAGTATCAGACTGCCGACAGCATTATAAGCGCCTTTGAGGATTCACTCATAGACGTGGTCCAGAACGATCCCTCCAGCTATACAAACCTGGGCTTTGCCAGCACCAACGAAACCCATTCCTTTGCCACCACCAACATGCACTATGTGGCCTTTAACGAGGACGGCGGCCTGACGCAGTCCGCCCTGTTCCGGGTGGCCATGCAGTATGCCTTCGACAGGGAGTATCTGGTGGAGCTTCTTAACGGCAACGGTGTTGCCACCGCCATTCCCATGTATCCCACCTGCTCGTTTTACCCCTCCCGCATGGCCGAAAACCTCAGCTATAATCTGGAAACCTGCGTGAGGATCCTGGAGAGCGCAGGCGTGAAGGACTATGACGAGGACGGGCTTATGGAGTACATGGCCGGCACGCCGCAGGACATCAGCCTTACCTTTGTTGTCTGCAGCGACAGCAGCGCCAAGGGCGGCATCGTCCGGCGGTTCCAGGAGGACATGGAGTCCATCGGGATAACGGTCAATGTGCAGGAACTCACCTGGGAAAATTATCTGAAAGCACTGGACAAGGGCGAGTTTGACATGTATTACGGCGAGGTTCGCCTGCGCAACAACTTTGACCTGACCGAACTTCTCCAGGTCCGGGACGAGGATGAGGACAAGGGCAACACCGCCACGAATATGAACTTCACCAATTCCCGGGACAGCGCCTTTGAGGGCTATATAAATGAATATCTCAAAGCCGGGGACGCGGGCCGTTTCAATGCGTATCAGACGCTCTGCAACTATATCTGCAACGAAACCGGCTCCCTTATAACCATCGGCTTTGAAAAGCATCAGCTTATCACCCACCGGGGGGTGGTTAAGGGGATAAACGCCAACATGGGCAATCCGGTCTACAATATCGCCGACTGGGAGATTTTCCTGGATTAAGCAAAACTTAAATATCTCAGCTTGTCGAAAAAGTCCGTGGCGGACTTTTTTGACTGCGCTTTCCGCCGGGCATTTTGGCTCTGTCAAAATGCCGCTTCGCTCAAACGGCCTGTTTTCAGGCCGTTTGACGGCGGCTTATCCCATTTGAGGCGGGCCTTGCCCCCTCAAGCTCCCCCGCGGCTCTGTTATTTTTCTTCGGCAAATGTTTTTTGACAGTCTCAAATATCTGTGCAATATTTTTGAAAGGGAGAACGAAAATGACTGACAGAGAGCTTATGTCCATGGCCAAAAAGGCGTCATACAACGCCTATGTTCCTTACTCCCGCTTTTCGGTGGGCGCGGCGCTTGAATGCACGGATGGGAAGGTGTATACCGGCTGCAACGTGGAAAACGCGGCGCTGGGCAGCACGATCTGCGCCGAACGCACGGCCTGCTGCAAGGCGGTCAGCGAGGGGCACAGGCAGTTCCGCCGTATAGCCATCTTTGCCGACAGCGAAAACTGGTGTACTCCCTGCGGCGCCTGCAGGCAGTTTCTGGCGGAGTTTTCGCCGGATATGGAAGTGCTCTGCGCCAAGGCGGGCGACAGGTATGTAAGCTACAAGCTCAGTGAGCTTCTGCCCTATACCTTTAATTACTGAAAATGGAGCTGGAACAGCTCAGAATCTTTGTGGCCGTAGCCCGCTGCGGCAGCTTCAGCCTGGGGGCGAAGAAGCTCTACATAAGCCACTCCACCACCTCCAGAGCGGTGGCCGCGCTGGAGGCCGAGCTGGGCGTGCGCCTTTTGGAACGGGGAAACCGGGTGCTGGGCCTGACTGCGGCGGG
>ERZ1026966.944-NODE-944-length-12162-cov-5.136037_pt1 | contig 12162 bp, 9 predicted proteins | sample MGYA00519296_ERZ1026966 | MGnify/ENA primary metagenome ERZ1026966 (study PRJEB26926, sample SAMN06164478) | human gut metagenome | biome: ENVO:00009003; feature: ENVO:2100002; material: ENVO:00002003 | host: Homo sapiens | place: USA | collected 2012 ... | reverse complement strand
TTGCATGTGTTAGGCACGCCGCCAGCGTTCATCCTGAGCCAGGATCAAACTCTCAATCAATTGTATCTCAACCGGTCTCCCGGTTAAAATCATTTTCTTGATTCGCTTTCCAGCTCTCAAAAGAATTTATCGTCATTTCTGACTTCTTTGAACCCTTTTCTGGTGCTTATTTGCATAAGCTTCTTCTTACATTGTTCAATTTTCAAGGTACACTCCAGCGCCTTTCCCCTTTCGGGGCGACAGCTTGATTACTATATCATAGCTCGTTTCGTTTGTCAAGAGGAAATTTCAAGTTTTTCAAATTTTCTTTTCCGCTTGGCTTGGAAATCGGTGCCTGCCTCACAAGCGCTTTGATAATATACCACCTGGCGTAGCTAATGTCAACACTTTTTTCATCTTTTTTCAAAAATTTTTTAGTCCTAAATATTGTGGCTTTTTTTGGGGATAATACGCAACATGTATTATGACAAGAATTTAAAGCGGCCCGCCCCTCATCCTAAGCCGGACATCCGTTACAGGCAGCCTGTTTCCATGGAAAGTCTGGGGGCGCTTTTTGCCGACTGCGGCGACTTTGAATTTCGCCGCCTTGATTTTGGTCTGGAGGGAAAGCTCTCCCTTTCTCTCTGCTGGCTGGATGGCCTTGTCTCCGGAAGCGAAGTGGCGGCGAATGTTATTCGTCCGCTCACTCAGGCCGTGCGTGCCGGGGATACAGACACGGAGGATGCATGCATACAGCGCGTGCTCAGCGGCTCGGTGTACAGCTATTCAGTAAAACGCCGGGACAACCTAGACGACACGGTTTCCGATCTTACGCACGGCCACTGTGCTTTGATATTTGACGGCGAGGCTGTGGCTCTTTGCTTTGAGCTGCGCTCGGACAAGACCCGGGCAGTATCGGAGCCCACGCTGGAAAAATCTTTGAAGGGGGCAAAGGATTCCTTTGTAGAAACCCTGCGGATCAATACCGCTCTGGTGCGCCGCCGTATCTGCGCGCCTGAACTTAAGGTCAAAGAGAGCAGCCTTGGCCGCAAGACCCGAACAAGAATTTCCATAATGTATATAGACGGGGTTGCTGCCCCGGAGACGGTGCAGGAGCTGTCTGACCGGCTGGCTGGGCTCGACCTGGACTCTCTGGCGGCTTTGGGCGCCCTGGAGGAGTATATTGTTGACGCCCCTCTCTCTCCTCTTCCCCAGCTCATTCACACCGAACGGCCGGATCGCTTCGCTATGTATTTGCTGGACGGTCGTGTAGGGCTGCTGGTTGACGGCCTCCCGGTGGGTCTGGTGCTGCCGGTTACACTGGCCGAATTTATGAAAGTAACGGGGGACAGCAGCAGCCATTTTCTTGTTGCAAGCTTTCTGACCATACTGAGATATTTTGCGCTGATAATTAGCCTGTTCCTGCCGGCGCTTTATGTGGCGGTGGCAATGTATCATCAGGAGATGATCCCTACGCGGCTGCTGCTGTCCATTGTAGAGGCCAAGCAGGATGTGCCCTTCTCAACCTCTCTGGAGGTGATAGGGATGCTCCTCTCTTTCAGCCTGCTGCAGGAAGCCGGCCTTCGTTTGCCCAACCCCATAGGGGACACGGTTTCTATCATCGGCGCGCTTATCGTGGGCCAGAGTGCGGTGGAGGCCAGAGTGGTCTCCCCCATTGCCATCATCGTTGTAGCCCTGTCTGGAATCGCCTGCTATACTCTGCCGAGCCAGGATCTGGGCTCAGCGGTGCGGCTGGGGCAGTTTCTCCTGCTGATTGCCGCCATTGCGGCGGGGCTTTTCGGCGTGGTGGTAGCCACCTGCCTTATTCTCCTGTTACTGGCAGGAATGGACAGCTACGGCGTGAACTACACCGCGCCCCTGTCAGACGGTCTGCCCGGGGGGCTGTTCCGCTTGCTTATCCGCGTGCCGAAGCCTATAGACAAATTTCGGGATCCGCTGCTGCGAACCCCTGACAGGAGGCGCCAGCGTTGAAAAAGCTGCTTTCCGTTCTCCTTATTCTCTCTTTCCTCCCGTCCTTTTCCGGCTGCGGCTCTATTTACACCAATTATCGGGAAATAGAGCATCTGCTGGTCATTCAGACAATGGGTTTGGATTATATTCCGGGCGGAGTGAGGATCTCCCTGGCCTCCGCAGCCGGCTCCGGGCCGGAGTCGGAACCGGTGTGCCTGAGAAGCGCGGGCGTGTCTATTACCGCGGCCATGGAACGCGCCCGGAATTATTCAAATGAGGACGATCTCTTTTTTGCCCACATCAACACTGTGATACTCGGAGAGGAGGCCGCCCGGCAGGGAATTGACAGCTATCTCTCCTTCATCTGCCGCTCGCCCCATATCAGGATAGACATGCCCCTGTTCATCGTAAAAGACACCACAGCAGAGGAGCTCATGTCCTCTGCGGGCAGAAACCAGAATAGAATTTCTGAAATTATGAACACCCTTTATGACAATCTGGAGCGCCAGGGCGAGAACTGTATCTTTGGCGCCAATGAGGTAATCCGGAATTTCGAGCGTTACGGCAGCTCTCTTATCTGCGCGATTGAGTACGCGGACGCGGCGGAGATTTCCAGTGCATCCGAAAATTCCGGTACGGCGGAAAGCGGAGCAAAAAACCAGCAGGCGGGCAATCAGCGTGCCGGCAGTAGTTCCGGAGGGGAATCCGGCCAAAAATCCGGTGGAAAAACCGCGGCGATCAACGGTTATGGGGTTTTGAAGGCAGGCAGGCTCCTTTCCTATATCGATGCGGAGGACGCAGTGGGTGTGGGCTTTCTTCTGAACCGGGTCGGCGTGGACGAAATCATCGTAGAGGATCAGGCTGGTTCCAAAGTGACGCTGGAAATAAGCCAGGGCGGTTCTCAGATACGCCCGCTCTGGGCTGAGGACGGCAGCCTTCATGGTCTGGACGTTTCCGCCGAGGTCAGCGCTTCTGTTGCGGACATGGAAAAAAGCGGCAACCTTGACAGCCCGGAATATTCGGACTATATCACTTCCAGGCTGGAGGCCGCCGTCTCCTCCCGCATCAGCGCTGTGCTGCGGCTTTCCCAGAAGCTGAGCGCTGATTTTCTGGGGCTTGCGGGCCGAATTGAAACCCAAGCCCCAGAGAAATTCCGTGCAATGGCGGAGAGTTTTGAGCAATGCCTGCCGGATCTGGAGCTGAGAATCTCCGTAAGCGGAGAGTTAAGCCATAGCAATGATATAAAAGACTGAAAAACACGCCGTCCCGCCGGCGCTGAAGAAAGGAGGCCTCCAAAAGCTGAAAACCAATTATCGCTTTAACCGCCGCCAACTTTTGGCCCTCTGCACAGTTATCCTGATGGCCCCGGCTCTTCGTCTGTTTCCCTCCGGGTATACGGCGCTGGCAGGGAGGGCCGCCTGGCTGTCCGCTCCCGCCGCCATCCCGCTTATGCTTCTGTATATCTGGCTCATTTCCCGGCTCATGGATAAAATGAAGGAGAATGAGGGCCTTGCTGAGCTGACCCTGCGCATTCTTGGAAAAAAAGCCGGCAAAGCGGTTTTACTGCTTATTTCCGCCTGGCTGCTGCTCTTCGGCGGCTTCGTGCTTCGCTCCGGAGCCGACCGGCTTATAACCACAATTTTTCCAAACAGCGACCCGGCGGTGTTCACGGCAGTCATGGGCTTTATAGGCCTTGTGGCCGCGCTGGGGCCCGCCCGCTCTCTGGTGCGGATAGCAAAGCTGGTTCGGCCGGTGGTTTTGAGTGTGCTGTCGCTTGTGCTGGTCTTCGCTTTTTTTTCCATAGACTTTACAAATCTACTGCCTGTTGTGGCACAGGATGCGGGTCCTGTATTTCAGGCCTCCATGACTGTGACGGAGATCATCGCGGTGATGCTTTTTTTAAGCTGCTTTCTCGGCGGGCTAACGGATAAGGCCCCCGGGTGTTTCCGTGCCTACTGCGTTTGGATGCTTCTGATGGTGCTGCTGCTGACGCTGCTGGACATGGCTATCGTGGGCACCTTTGGAGCAGAGCTCACCTCCCGGCTTACCCGTCCCTTTTTCTCGCTGGTGCGAAATTTGGTGTTTTTCAAAAGCCTTGAACGCATGGAAGCACTGGTTGCGGCCCTGTGGATATTCCCGGATTTTCTTCTGGTCTCCCTTGTTCTTTTCTCCGCTCAGCACACGCTGCGCCTGCTTATGGGCGAAAGCCCCGCCTTTCGCGGGGAGCCTCTTTTGAACATAAGCCGCAAGCGCTGGCTCGTTCCCGTCTGTGCCGCCGTCTCTGTTACCTGCGGTATTCTGATCGCGCCGAACCACATAAGCCTGGATTTCTGGTCCGAAAAGCTGATTCCGCTTATAAACCTTCTATTTGTTTTTTCCCTTGTTTGCCTGCTGCTCCTTGTGGACAGACTGAAAAAAAGGCCGTAATGCAAGCCGCCCCTTCTCACTTGAGAAAGGGCGGTAAACTTATTTATTTAAGATAATCCAGGATATTGATTTTCTCAAAGCCTTCCACATAGCTGAGGCTGAGCGTATCAAGAACGCTCTGAAGGCGGCTGCCGTATTCCGCGTTGGCAGCAATGCTGCGAGCGCTGAGCGCGGTCCCGTCCTCGCTGTATTCCATCACCTTGTCCACATCCAGAGGCAGACGGATTATAACATGATAGCCAAAGCTGGACTTCACAGGTTCGGACACCTGATATTCCGCAAGCGCGCTGCAGGCGTCCTCAAACTCCGCAACCATGGTTCCGGGGGTGAAGGTATAACCGTCGGGAAAACTGGTTTTGCCGGTATCCTCGCAGTATTCCTCTTTCAGCTCTGCAAAGCGGGCCAGCAGCGCCTCCGGGTCCTCTATGGCCTGAAGTTCCGCGGCAATTTTCTCGGCGCTGGCCTTTTTTGCCGCGGCGGCATCCTCGTCAAGGGCCTGGCCGGTGGCAGGGTCGGTGGTCATGAGAAGGATGTGCCCGGCGGAGATATACTGGCCGTCCTTCAGATATTTGAGGGCCGCCTCGTCGCTGTAAAGCTCGCCGTTCTCCCCATAAATCTGAATATAATTCTGCTGATAGAGCTGGTTGAGCATATTGATCCTGTCATAGAGTTCCCGGGTCATATAAATAGTACTCAGATATTCCTCAAAGTCCTCCTCTGTACCGTCCGCGCCGCAGGTCGCGGCAATGTCGCTCTTGCGCTGCTCCTCAAGGGCCGCGGCGTTCTCCTCGGTGAGCGCAACGCCGTTTTCCCGTGCAAAGCGCTCGATGGCCGCAAGCTGGGTCAGTGCGCTTTCGGTGCTGTCCACAACGAATTGGGCATAGGTGGTGGTCCCTTCTTCGTCCATGAAATCGTCCCAGTTCTGGGCAATGCCGTAGTAGCTGGCCATAGCGGAGAAATAATCCGTTACCTGCCGGGCCTGTGTAAAGAGCATATAGAAATATTCTTCCCAGGTAACTTCCTCTTCGCCGATGGTAACGACTGGCTGTTCCGGCTCATATTTGGCATAGAGCAAGTCATAGTCAAGCGTCTTGATCGTGATGGGCTGGGCACTGGCCTCCGCGGCAGGGGTCTCCACCGGAGCGGGGCTCGCCTCTCCCGCCTGGATTTGGTCATTCTTGTGGCTGATATATCCGATCGCTCCGGCAAAAACCAGGCAGACCACCAGCAAAACCGCGATTAGTTTCTTCATTTTTTTGTTCCTTTCCTTGGTATCTTTCCCAATACAACAGTTGAAATATAGCATCAGTCCGCCGTTTTAACAAGCCCGGTGGAGATATTTAATTATTTATTTCTTTTGTTCCGCCCCGTATCCGCCCCAATCGGCAGTGAAGCGGCGGGCCTCATCTATGACCCGGCCTTTGGCCTTTATCCTCAGGCTCAGACAGGGTTTTGACCCGGCCTCTACTTTCAGCCTTCCCTTATACTGAGGCATCGCATAGAGGGCCGAAACCTTTTCCATGTCGAAGTCCTTCACCGTAAAACGCAGATACCCCTGCTTCTGGGAGATGTCTGTAATGCCGGCCCTCCCCGCCTCGCCCCGGAGCAGCGCCACATGGATAAGGGCATTGACACCGGGAGGCGGGTCGCCGAAGCGGTCGATCAACTCATCGGTCAGGTCATCCGCCTCCTCCTCGCTGCGGATGAGGGCAATGCGCCGGTAGATGTCCATTCTCTGCTCGGAGGCAGGAATATACCTGTCCGGGATATTGGCCGCTACGGCCAGATCCGCCGAACAGTCCGCCCGCTGAGGCGGCTGGATTCCCCGGGCTTCCAGAACGGCCTCGCTGAGCAGCTTCATATACATGTCATAGCCCACGTCTATCATATGGCCGGATTGTTCGGCGCCCAGCAGGTTGCCCGCGCCTCTTATCTCCAGGTCCCGCATGGCGATCTTGAAGCCGGAGCCGAACTGGGCAAAGTCCCTGATGGCGTTGAGCCGCTTTTCGGCCACCTCCGTCAACACCTTATCCCGCCGGAAAGTGAGATAGGCGGAGGCCCTGCGGGTGGAGCGGCCCACTCTGCCCCGGATCTGATGGAGCTGGGCAAGACCCAGATGGTCCGCGTCCTCAATAATGAGCGTGTTCACATTGGGGATGTCTATACCCGTCTCGATTATGGTAGTACAGACCAGCACCTGAATCTGGCCGTTCGCCACATTTTCCATCACGTTTGCCAGCATAGTCTTGTCCATCTGTCCGTGGGCCACGGCCACCGTCACATCCTCCAGCAGTTCTGTGAGCCTTTTGGCGGTGCGTTCAATGTCGTCAATGCGGTTATGCAGATAGTAGACCTGGCCGCCCCGCTGGATTTCCCGGCGTATTGCATCGGCAATTACGCCCCAGTCATGTTCCATAACGAAGGTCTGCACCGGGAGCCTGTCCTCCGGCGGCTCTTCCAGCGTGGACATGTCCCGGATTCCGGACATGGCCATGTTCAGGGTCCGTGGTATGGGCGTTGCCGAAAGGGTCAGAACATCCACGCCCTCCGACAGCTCCTTTATATGCTCCTTGTGGCTCACGCCAAAGCGCTGCTCCTCGTCCACAACCAGAAGCCCCAGGTTTTTGAATCTGACATCCTTTGACAGTAGCCTGTGGGTGCCGATGACAAGGTCGCATTTTCCGCTTGCGATATCCGCCAGGGTCTTTGCGGTTTGGCCGCCGGTTTTAAAGCGGCTCAGCACCGCAATGTTCACCGGAAAGCCGAAAAAGCGCTGGAGCGCTGTCTGATAATGCTGCTGGGCCAGAACCGTGGTGGGCACTAGAATGGCGGCCTGCTTCCCGTCCAGCACACACTTCATCACCGCCCGCAGTGCTACCTCGGTCTTGCCGAAGCCCACATCTCCGCAGAGCAGCCTGTCCATGGGTACGGCGGCCTCCATGTCCTTCTTGATCTCCGCCACGCAGCGCAGCTGGTCGTCCGTCTCGGTATAGCCGAAGTTTTCCTCAAATTCGTTCTGCCATTCGCTGTCCGGAGAAAAGGCATAGCCCGGCAGACGCTGGCGCTGGGCGTAAAGGGCAATGAGCTTTTTCGCCATGTCCTTTGCGGCGCTCTTTGCCCGGGAGCGGGTCCGGGCCCATTCGGTGCCGCCCATTTTTGAAAGCTTCACCGGCCGTTCCTCGCCGCCGCCCACATATTTGGACACCAGGTCCAATTGTGTAGCGGGCACATAGAGGCTGTCCGTCCCGGCGTAGCTGATTTTTATATAATCCTTTTCAAAGCCGTCCACCTGCATTTTCACAATGCCGGCAAAGCGGCCGATACCGTGGTTCTCGTGGACAACATAATCCCCCACCGAGAGATCGGCGCAGGATTCGATTCGCTGCCGGTTGGCGGGCAGCTTTTTTTTCCCGTCTTTTTTGCTTCTGGCACGGATAAGCTGCGCATCCGTCAGCACTGCGAGCTTTATTCCGGGATATTCCATTCCCGCCGAGAGGGAGCCGATACCTATGCAGCAGCGGCCCTCATCGGGAAGCTTCTGCAGCTTTTCATATATAAGGGCCGGGATCTCTTTCTCCCGGAACAGTGCCTGCAGGACCTTCGCCCGGCGCTCGTCCCCGGCCAAAACCACCACCCGGTAATCCTGCCTGAGATAAACCTTGACGTCCTCCGCCGCGGTCTGAGCATTTCCCGCGTAGGAGGGAAGCTGCTTTGCGGGAATGCTGGTAAGGGTTCTGGGCGGTATGGGGTTGCGGCCTACGGTAAAGGCATCCGCCATGTATATAGGGAATTCTTCCAGGCGTTTCAGAAGCCCCTCGAAGCGCAGATGGAAGCTGTCCGCCCCCATGGCGATAAGGCCCCGGCGCTGAAGCTCTCTTATATCCTCTGATAGCTGCTTTGCGTAATCTCTGGCCCGCTCTGAACAGCGGTTCGGCTGGTCGAAGATTATGATGGCGTTCTTCGGTATATAGTCCGCGCCGCTGGCCATGGGATAGATAAGGGGCAGATACCTGTCCGCGTCGGACATGACGATACCAGCGCCAATCCGCTCTGCATCCCCTTTCAGCGTAGCAGAAAGAGCCGCGGCATTGTCGCTGCCCCGGCGTCTGGCATATTTATCCGCGAACGCGTTTATCTCCCGGTACAGGGCCCCGCGGCCCCCTGCCGTCAGCTCCGGCAAGGTCTCCGCCGCCGGGAGAATGACGCAGCTTTTTACCTGCCCGTCCCTCCGCTGGCTGCCAATGTCAAAATGCCCCATGGAGTCGATCTCGTCGCCCCAGAACTCTACGCGCACAGGTTCCCTGTCTCCCGGAGAGAAGAAATCCAGAATCCCGCCCCGGCGGGCAAACTGGCCGGGCCCCTCCACCTGCTCCGTCTTTATATATCCGCAGCGGAGCAGCGCGGCCTCAGCCTGCTCTATGGGGCAGCTCTCCCCGTCGCGGATTGCAAAGGCGGCGCTCAGAAGCGTTTCCGGTGGTATCGTTCTCTGCAGGAGGGCAGATATGGAAACTGCCGTTACCGGGCTTTCACCCCGGGCCAGCCTGTATAAGACGGAAATCCGCTTCTGTTCCGCCTGACGGGAAGCGGCTTCGGCGGCATAGAAGGTAAAATCCCTCATGCCCAGGCTTGCCGCCTCCTCGCCCAGCATGGCGCGAAGGTCCCGTGCAAAACTCTCCGCCGCCGTGTCGTCAGGGCAGATAACAAAAATGGGCGCCCCTGTTTTGTCCCTCAGCGCGGCGGCCAGGTTCGCCCTGTGCACCGCTGAAAGCCCGGAAACGAGCGCAGGAAGCCCCCCGCTCTCCAGCAGACCCGGGAGGGCGGCGGCTTCCCTGTTTTCAAAAATCTGATTGATCAGGATATTCATAGCCAGAGAATTATATCATCAATTTCCCGCGCAGGCAATCGTTTTGCGTCTTTATGCTCTGCGGGAAAAATAAATGAACAACATAACCATATCTTCCGTCTATAAAATCTTTGCGCTCCCCTGTAAACGGAACGGCGTTTCCAGCGCTGTTTTTTCACGCAATTAACCATGCTGCCCCTCAAAAAATACAGAGGGTCAGCCAAACGGACGCTCTGTATTTTTTGCTCTATTTAACTGGCCTGATATCCACCATTTTGCTCATGGCATGGGCGCCAAGGCAGCGGGAGTAAAAATCATTTATTATTCTGTGAGCGACACTGCTTATCTCTTCCGTGCCCTTTATGGGTTTTACCATCAGTTCCACCTCAGCGCCGCCAAGGCGGTAATCCGCCCTGGCCTGCACATAGCCAAAGCGGGAAAAGAATTTCCGAAGCTTTTTTATATACTCCCCGTTCTCGTCATCGAAGGCGGTGAGCTCCGCGATGATTCCCTGCCGGTCGGCATAGCGCTTGTTTATGAGGCGCATGGCCTCCACCCCCAGGCCCTGATCCCTGTACCAGGGCAGCACGCCGAAATATTTCAGCAGCACATAGCCGTAAAGCCCGCGGCAGCACACCAGGGCATAGGCCAAATCCATCCGGGACTCATCGTCATAGATCACAAGCAGCTCCTGATCGCCGTTGAGCAGGGCCTTGTGGATGGCAAGCCTGGGCAGCAGCTCCCTCCTGTCGAAGTCCATTTCCATAAGGGTGTAATAGCGCTGCAGCTCCCTGTGGCCGCCTTTTCTGATGTTCAGCATTGCCTATCTCCTTTCTCCAGCGCCTGCGCCCGGCAAAGCTGCGCGTAAACGCCGTTTTTTTCCATAAGCTCTCTGTGGCTTCCAAGCTCCATGATTCGCTCCCCGTCCACTACGGCGATCACGTCCGCGTTTTTCACGGTGGAGAGCCGGTGGGCGATGATTATGGTGGTCCTGCCTTTGCTGAGTTTGTCCAGAGAGGCCTGGATCCGCTGCTCGGTCACAGTATCCAGGGCTGAGGTGGCCTCGTCCAGAATCAGTATTTTGGGATTTTTAAGAAAAACTCTGGCAATGGATATTCTCTGCCTCTGCCCTCCGGAGAGCATTACGCCCCGCTCGCCTATGTAGCTGTCATAGCCGTCGGGCATTTCCATGATTTCGTTGTGTATTTCCGCCCTGACGGCGGCCTCCACAATTTCCTCGTCCGTGGCCCCGGGCCTGCCGTAGCGGATATTTTCCCGGATGGTCCCGGCAAACAGGAATACATCCTGCTGGATCATGCCGATATTTCGCCGGAGGCTTGCCTGCGTCACCCGGCGCACATCCTGCCCGTCCACGGTGACGCTGCCGGAGCAGACGTCATAAAACCTGGGAATCAGCTGGCACAGGGTGGTTTTTCCGCCGCCGGATGGGCCCACCACCGCCAGGCTCTCCCCCGGCCTTATGTGCAGCTCAATATCGCTTAGAACCGGCACGCCGTTGCCGTAGTCGAAGCTCACATGGTTAAAATCCACGCGGCCGCTGACCTTTTCAAGCACAAGGGCGTCCTCCGCGTCCTTAATGGCGGCCTCGGTGCGCATAAGCTCCAGAAAACGCGCAAAGCCCGCCGAACCCTGCATATACTGCTCGGCAAACTGCGCAAGCTTTCTTACCGGGGAGACAAAGGCGGATACATACAGGGAAAAGGTCACCAATTCTATGTAGTCCATAAGCCCCGCCATGATCAGCGCGCCGCCCACGGTAATCACCACCACCTGCATGATGCCGGTGGTAAATTCCATGCCGCTCATATAAAGCCCCATGCTCCGGTAATATTCCACCTTGGAGCCCCGGAACATGGCGTTGGCCGCGTCAAACTTCCGGCTTTCCTGGCCCTCGTTCGCAAAGGCCTTGGCTGTACGAATGCCGGAGATGCTGCTCTCAATGGCGGCATAAATCTCCGCCGTTTTCTGTTTGACCTCCAGATTGGCGTTTTTCATCCGAACCCTCTGTGAAAGCGTGAACCAGAAGCAGAGCGGCAGCACCACCGCCAGCACAAGCGCCAGGCGCCACTGCATGAAAAACATCATTACCAGCGCTCCCACGATTGTGAGCGAGCAGATGAGGATATTTTCCGGCCCATGATGGGCAAGCTCCGTCACCTCAAAGAGATCGCTTGTTATGCGGCTCATAAGGACACCGGTGCGGTTTTTGTCATAAAAGCTGCAGGAGAGATCCTGCATATGGGTAAACACGTCCCGCCGCATATCGGACTCGACCAAAACGCCCATTCTGTGCCCTACCACGGTTATAACATAATAGAGCATTGCTTTTATGAGATAAGCCAGCAGCATCGCCGCCATGACGGCAAAGAAAGCCTTAAAAAGCTTCTCCGGTAGAAGATAGTTCATGGATAGCCTTGAAACGTAGGGAAAAATCAGATCTATCGCCGATACCGCCACTGCGCAGAGCATGTCAATGATAAACAGTCTCCTATGTCCGGCGATATACGCCATAAAAATTTTAAGCGGCCTGTCCTTGTAATTGATGCCCATGGCCCCCTCTCATCTCGAAAATTTTTCTCTCTCTGAAACCGCCAGCTCATCGCAGCGGTTGTTGTATGCATTATCCGCGTGTCCCTTTACCCAATGGCAGTTTACTTTGTGTTTTTCCGTAAGCTCCAGCAGAATTTCCCATAAATCTGCGTTAAGCGCCGGCTTTTTGTCAGCCTTTATCCAGCCGCGCTTGCGCCAGGAGACTGCCCAGCCCTTGGAAAGAGCGTCTATCACATACTTGGAGTCCGAATAAAGCTCTACATTGCAGGGCTCTTTCAGGGCCTGCAGGGCGGAAATCACCCCGGTAAGCTCCATGCGGTCTGTCTCTTATACACATCTGACGCTGCCGACGAATAGAGAGGTGTAGATCT
>ERZ1026966.941-NODE-941-length-12168-cov-9.529514_pt1 | contig 12168 bp, 17 predicted proteins | sample MGYA00519296_ERZ1026966 | MGnify/ENA primary metagenome ERZ1026966 (study PRJEB26926, sample SAMN06164478) | human gut metagenome | biome: ENVO:00009003; feature: ENVO:2100002; material: ENVO:00002003 | host: Homo sapiens | place: USA | collected 2012 ... | reverse complement strand
CCGTGCTTGCACGAGGCCTTGGCGACTGTCGCGATAACTATGAGAAACTCGCGGAGTGTGTTTCTCATAGTTCTTGCTAAATCGCAAGGAAATCGCAAGATTTTGGTCATGTGATTCTCCTTGCTTTTTTTGTATTCTGTAAGAGGTCGAAGGGAGGCGGTATGTATGGTATACACAGATTTTGTTTTAAGAATTTCTTTATCCGTGTTGCTTGGATTTTTTATCGGATTGGAAAGGCAGTTGACCGGGCATCCAGCTGGAATACGGATAAATGTTCTGATCTGTATGGGAACCAGTTTTTTTACTTTATTTCCAATGCTTTATGGTTCCGATCAGGTGTTTCGTGTAGGAAGCAGCATTATCTCCGGTGTTGGATTCCTATGCAGTGGTGTGATCTTTAAAGACAGCGGTACGGTAAGAGGAATGAATACAGCAGCAACACTTTGGTGTACAGCGGCAATTGGTATTCTTGCCAGCACAGGAATGTTTATAATGGCAGTTTCTGCAGCAGGCATTTTGATTGGTTCAAATCTGATTCTGCGTCCGCTTGCAAGAAAACTTAATCCGATTGCTGTAGGAGATGAATCTGAAAAAGAATACTGCATCACAGTACTTTGTCAGGAAGATGCAGAACAGGAAATAAGACTTTTACTGATCACTAGCAATTCCAGTAAGACCTTGTATCTGAATCATCTGGAAAGTGGAGATGTTGTGGGGGATAAAGTCGAGATCATAGCGAAGTATTGTTCTGCGGGAAAACCGAAAAGCAATGTTCTGGAAGGTATTGTTGGTCAGGCATTGGAACTTCCGGAAGTAATCAGTGCAGGTTGGGAGGTGTTGTAGTTGAAAAAAATCAAAAGTGAAAGATGGATAATTTTTTTCATTCCTTATATTTTATTCACTGTAGCATGCAGTTGTGTGAGTCTTATATTTCCGGCTCACCAAATTTTGGTGATACAGGTCTGGTATCAAATATCTGTGGTTGTTTGGATTTTTTTAGCAGTTACGATGGTGAAATTGCTTATCAGGCTTCAGAAAATAAATAAGCTCATAACGAGAGGAATCAATGAAAGGAGAAGAAAACCATGAATTTAACCTGTATCTTTTTTGGTATCATTTTCACGATTGCCGGTTTTATGTTTGCATGTGGAAAAGGCCATATTCATTTCTCTTCTTGGAAAAACATGCCGCAGGAAGAGAAAGAGAAGATTAAAATTGTGCCGCTTTGTCGTAACATCGGTGAAGTCATTGCATTAAATGGATTGATTTTTCTGCTAAAAGGTCTATGGACAGGCTTTGAAAATCACTGGTTTGTGACTGCTATGGTTGCATGGTTTATTGTGGCGGGATTTGATCTTTGGTATATCGAGAAAAGTGATCGATATTATAAAAAATAATTGCAAAACAAGGAGGTAAAGACCAATGAATAAGAAAGAAAATCGTATGGCTGTTCGGCAGGCAGCACAGCAAGCTGTGATCCGTGACGAGCAGAACCACCGCATCGAACATGCGGCTACCAATCCGATTAAGGAGGTTTTGAAGAGTCTGCACACAACACTTCGTGGACTGGATGCTGAAAATATAGTGGTAAGTCGGACAAAATATGGAACGAATAAAGTAACGCATGAGAAGAAACAATCCCTTGCGAAACGTCTGGCTGGAGCATTTATCAATCCATTTACAGCAATCCTTTTCTGTCTGGCAGTTGTTTCTACTATGACAGATATGGTTTTTCCATATTTTTCTCTGTTAGGAAGTTCACCGGAAGATTTTGATCCATTAACAGTGGTGATCATTCTGACCATGGTTATGATCTCCGGTACGCTTCGTTTTGTACAGGAATCCAGAAGTGGAAATGCAGCAGAAAAACTGTTATCCATGATCACAACTACTTGCACCGTCACAAGAAGAGAACAGGAAAAAATTGAGATTCCTATGGACGATCTGGTTGTAGGAGATATCGTACATCTTTCAGCAGGAGACATGATCCCAGCAGATGTCCGTATTCTGGATGCCAAAGACTTATTTATCAGTCAGGCAAGCTTAACAGGTGAAAGCGAACCGGTGGAAAAGACACCGAAGGTATGTGCACAGAAAGAAAGCATCACCGATTACAGCAATATTGCTTTTATGGGAAGCAATGTAATTTCCGGAAGTGCAACGGCAGTGGTTGTCTGCACGGGAGACCGCACTTTGTTTGGTTCCATGGCATCTGCGATTGCAGGTGAAGCAGTGGAGACAAGCTTTACCAAAGGCGTGAATGCAGTGTCATGGGTTCTGATCCGGTTTATGCTGGTCATGGTTCCGCTGGTATTTTTTATCAATGGTATCACAAAGGGAGACTGGCTGGATGCCTTTCTGTTCGGTATTTCCGTGGCTGTCGGACTGACTCCGGAGATGCTGCCGATGATCGTAACAACCTGTCTTGCAAAAGGTGCCGTTTCCATGAGTAAAAAGCAGACGATTGTTAAGAATCTGAATTCTATCCAGAATTTCGGTGCCATTGACATTCTCTGTACAGATAAAACAGGAACACTGACACAGGATAAGGTTGTGTTGGAATATCACCTGAATGTGAATGGAGAAGATGATACAAGAGTACTGCGCCATGCATACTTAAACAGCTACTTCCAGACCGGTTATAAGAACCTGATGGATCTGGCGATCATTCACAGAACAGAGGAAGAAGAGGCGGCAGATCCAAAGCTCCTCGATCTGTCTGAAAATTATGTGAAGGTAGATGAGATTCCATTTGATTTTACACGTCGTCGTCTGACTACGGTAGTACAGGATAAAAAGGGAAAGACACAGATGGTGACAAAAGGAGCTGTAGAAGAAATGCTATCCATCTGTTCTTTTGCGGAGTGTGATGGCACTGTGAAGCCACTTACTGAAGAAGTTCGCATGCGTATTCTGAAAACGGTAGACGAGCTGAACGACAAAGGATTCCGTGTGCTTGCCATAGCACAAAAAAGCAATCCTTCTCCAGTGGGTGCATTTGGTATAAAAGATGAGTGTGAGATGGTACTAATCGGATATCTGGCATTCCTTGATCCACCAAAGGAGTCTACTGCAGATGCAATCCGGGCATTGAAAGCACACGGTGTAACGACAAAGATTTTGACAGGTGATAATGATAAGGTAACACGTACAATCTGCAAGCAGGTAGGACTTGAAGTACGCAACATGCTTCTGGGTTCTGATCTGGATCATATGACAGATGGCCAGCTTGCAAAAGCAGTAGAGACAACAGAGGTATTTGCAAAGCTTACACCGGATCAGAAAGCACGCGTGGTTTCAGTTCTCAGAGAAAACGGTCATACCGTAGGATTCATGGGTGATGGAATCAACGATGCCGCTGCAATGAAAGCTGCCGATATTGGAATCTCTGTAGATACTGCAGTAGATGTGGCAAAAGAATCCGCAGATATCATCCTGCTGGAAAAAGATCTGATGGTTCTGGAAGAAGGAATCATAGAAGGACGTAAAACTTATGCTAATATGATCAAATATATCAAGATGACGGCCTCATCTAACTTTGGAAATATGTTCTCTGTATTAGCTGCTTCGGCACTGTTACCTTTCCTCCCGATGATGAGTGTACATCTGATTTTCCTGAATCTGATCTATGATCTGTCCTGTACAGCAATTCCATGGGATAACGTAGACGAAGAGTTTATTGCAAAACCACGTAAATGGGATGCTTCCAGTGTGGGTAGCTTTATGATCTGGATTGGACCTACAAGTTCGATTTTTGATTTTACAACTTATATATTCATGTACTTTGTATTCTGCCCGTTATTTGTATCAAAAGGCATTTTATTCAATGATCTGGCAGCCCATTACAGCGGTGTAGAGCTTGCTACTATGCAGGCACGTTATATCGGAATGTTCCAGGCTGGATGGTTTGTGGAATCTATGTGGAGCCAGACATTAGTCATTCACATGATTCGCACACCAAAGCTTCCGTTTATCCAGAGCCGTGCATCAGCACCGGTAACATTGCTTACCATGACAGGTATTGCAGTTCTGACTGTGATTCCGTTCACACCATTTGGAGCTGCACTTGGTCTTGTTGCTTTACCGGCATCATATTTTGCATATCTGATCCCATGTATTCTGCTGTACATGATGCTGGCAACAAGCTTGAAAAAAGCATATGTCCGCTATTATGGCGAACTGCTCTAGGAGGTAGAAAGAATGAATTGGAAAGAATTATGGATGACACTTTTTGGAACTTGTGATTGGCTCGGACTCAATATGGGATTCTGGGTATCAATGGCTGTTGTGCTGTTGATCGTAATACTCATGAATGTGGTATTCTGGGGAATAAAGCCAAAGAATAAAAAATAGTATGGTTGAAAATAAACTGTACCCTAGATAGTGGACAGTTTAAAAAGTGGTCTAGACAGTTACTTTTTAAGCTATTATCCCAAAGACATATAATATATAGGCTCGAATGGTGAAAGTGCCCATTTGGGCCTATTATTGTATGAATTCATGTGTTACAACCAGAGCAAGATCCACCCGTGTATTACAGTATTGTCATTTTGACAATTTTGTATTACTTACGAGTAGCAGACTTGATGGGGATTACGTCCCCATACCCACGTGAAAATATAATTGCTGGCAATTACATTTTAGCAGACACGCAAGCGTTTCTGAGTAAGCGTCACAGACAACAAAATAAGGAAATTTTGATAAGGCATTCACCTGGATAGGTGAGTGTTTTTTTGTTTTTAAATATTCAATTAACTGAAAAATAAAAAATTTTCATCAGGGGGCTGTAAAAATGCCTCTCAGCGTTTCGTTTTATGTAAGGGTGTTTTTGACAGGAAAAAATAAAAAATTTTCATCAAGAGCCTGTATTTATGCCCTTCATCTTTTGAATATGTGTAAGGACATTTTTGAGCCGGCATAAAAATGATTTTTACAAAATATTAGAAACAGAAACGAGGCGAGAAAAGAATGAAATATGAATACATGAAGGAGTCAGAGCAGATGCTTCAGTACTTCCAGTTTCCGAAGTTTTTGTTAAAGCTACCAATCTCTCAAAATGCAAAACTTCTTTATATGGTTTTGTATGACCGGACACGGATATCGAGAAAGAATAGCTGGATAGACAAGTATGGAAATGTTTATCTGATATTTCCAATAGAGGAATTGTCTGTTCAAATCGGCAAATGCAAATCTTCTGTAAAAACAGCATTGAAGGAATTAGATGATATGGGATTATTGGTTCGCATATCCGGCGGATTTTCAAAACCCAATCATTTATATGTAAAAATTCCATCTGATGAGATTGGGCTACAGCCGGTTGAGAATAAGGTGGTTGAAAAGATGGCTGCAACAGAGCCGGAAAAGCAACCATCATCTAGCCGTAAAACTGGCTGTGCAGGAGTCGAAAATGTGGCACCTAGTAAAGTAACCGAGAAATATAAAAGAAATAAATATCATGAAGTAAATTATTGCTATGGAGAAGGAGAAAGTCTGTGATGAGAGAAGAAGATGCAATGTATTGGGTTAAAGATGGGTTGAAGTATTGCAAAGTCTGTGGAGAACCGAAAGAGGCATATTTCCCGGCAGGAGGGGTTATGGGGATGAAAAAGCATTCCAGACAATGTGCCTGTGACAGAAAAGCATATGAAGAAGAGCAAAGATATTTTAAGGAAAAAGAGCACCGGGAATTAGTCAGTAGAAATACAAGAATCTGTTTTGAAGAAACTAGGATGGAATAGTGGACATTTGGAAATGCGGACATGTCGGATGCGGTTATGAATCGAGCAAAAAGTTATGTTGAAAATTGGAATGAGATGAAACGAAATCATATAGGTTTATTGTTCTGGGGACCGGTTGGCACTGGAAAAAGTTTTATTGCCGGGTGCATTGCCAATGAACTTCTTAAGCAGGAAGTAACGGTAAAGATGACAAATTTTAATACTATTATCGATGATATATTTCCACTAGCAGACAAAACGGAATATATCAATGCACATTGGCTTCCTATCAGCTTTTGATTATTGATGATCTTGGAGTGGAACGAAATTCAGAATACGCATTAGGAATTATTTTCAGTGTCATAGACCGCAGGATCCGTTCAGGACGACCTTTGATTATTACAACCAATCTTCCGCTGAATGAAATAAAAAGCGAGACGATGTTAGATAAAAGGCGTATCTATGATCGTATTTTGGAAATGTGTACACCCATGTATGTTGGAGGCGCAAGTAAACGAGAAGCAATTGCAAGTATGAAAATGGAAAAAGCAAAAACGTTGTTGAATACAAACAAAGGGGAGGAGTAATGCGAATGAATCATATAGAAAAAACAGTACCTGTCTGGAAAAAATATTCTTTAAATGTTTCCGAAGCAGCAGAATATTATGGAATTGGAGAAAAGAGATTGAGACAGATCGCAGGCGAAAATGAAGGAGCAGATTTTATTTTGGAAGTAGGTTGTCATATCCGATTTAAAAGGAAATTGTTTGAAGATTATCTGGATACAGCCAGTACAGTTTAAGTAACAGAAAAGAAGAAATAGTAATGAAAATAATGTTCATTTTATCTTAGCGAAGAGAAGGTCTTGTGGTATAATGAATAAACCGAGACGGTCTTCCAAGTTAAATGAACATTTGATGAAGGAGACTAAAATATTATGAGTGAAAAAAGGAGAGATCATAGAGGACGTATATTACACAATGGAGAAATGCAGTTATCGGATGGCAGATATCGATTTAAGTATGTCGATGAGATGGGTAAAAGAGCGCTGCGTATATAGCTGGCGCTTAGATCGTAACGATGCAACTCCGAAAGGAAAACGACGCACATCATCACTTCGGGAAATGGAAAAGAAAATCCAGGCAGATCATTTTGAGCAGATTGCAACAAATGGCGGGAATATAATAGTACTGGAACTGGTTGAAAAATATACATCAACCAAAACCGGTGTCAGACCTACTACAGTTGCGGGATATGGAACAGTTATCAATTTATTGAAGAAAGATCCATTTGGAAAAAGAAGGATTGATACGGTTCGGATTTCGGATGTAAAATGTTGGCTGATACATCTTCAGCAGGTAGAAAAGAAAAGCTATAGTTCCATCCATTCGATCCGAGGAGTTCTTCGTCCTGCATTTCAGTTAGCGGTGGATGATGACCTGATCAGGAAAAATCCATTTCAGTTTCAGCTAATGGAAGTGGTTGTGAATGACAGTGTGACAAGAGAGGCAATCAGCAGAGCAGAGGAACGTAAGTTTCTACGATTTGTGAAGGAGGATCCTCATTTTTGCAGGTATTATGAGGGAATCTACATATTGTTTAAAACAGGTCTTCGGATTTCGGAATTTTGTGGTTTAACGATTTCTGATATTGATTTCAAGGAGCATACAATCAACATTGATCATCAATTGCAGAAGAAATCAAAAATCGGATATTATATTCAAGAGACTAAAACAACCAGCGGAACGAGAAAGATACCTATGACTGCGGATGTAGAGGAATGCTTTCGGAAAATAATAGAAAAACGGAACCCGCCCAAAGCAGAGCCTATGGTAGATGGAAAAAGTGGATTCTTATACTTTGATAAAAACGGAAGTATTTGTTATTCTCTGCACTGGGAGCATTACTTTCAACACATCATTCAGAAATATAATAATACTTACAAAGCGCAGATGACTGTCATTACACCGCATGTATGTCGGCACACCTATTGCTCAAACATGGCAAAATCCGGAATGAATCCAAAAGCATTGCAATATTTGATGGGCTACTCAGACATCAGCATAACGCTGAATACATATACGCATGTAAATCTTGAGGATGCCAGGGAAGAAGTTGCCCGGATTCAGGTTGTGTAATTACGATTTTTAATTGAAAACAGCAAGGTGTAAAATAGAAAAATATACACCTTATTTTACACCTTTTGCTGACGATATTATGCGAAAATAAACCAGGTTATGCCAGAAAGCAAAAATTTACAAAGGCTCACAAGGCCCGAAATACCAAGAAAAACTAAGAAATGCGAGGTTATGCAATAATGATAAAAGTACTCTTTATCTGCCACGGCACTACCTTAGCAAAATTCTGAAAAACCTTGATTTTACAGTATATTTTTGAACCAGTAGGGATGTTTTACTAAGTTTTTACTAAAGAGGAATCCCTAGCACGAATTTAGAAAAGTAACATATAGTATGACCTTATTAATTGGTAGAACAATTGGTAAGGTCCTTTTTTATTTCAAGGAGGTTCAAAATGAAAAGTACAGCGTTAGGAGCAGAAAACATTATTTTTATCAGTGATGCACATGAAAAATTCTACTATGAAAAATTACAAGAAGTACGGTATCAGGATGTGTACCATAAGGCATTGTGTTATTGTCTGGGTATTAATGGAGATACCAGAAAAAATGCTGACAGAATTTATAATTTTAAAACGGGGTCTGTTAAAACGAAATGTTTACATGAAGGATGGCAGACAAGCGGTAGCTTAAAAGTAGTGAGGATGGCATTTAATCTGTACTGTAACAGCACGCCAAGCGTTTGGGATTATGAAGATGCAGAGGAACAGGTAAACGAGTGCAGACAGTATACAGTAGAGGATATCTTCTGCTGTGCATATGCACCATATTTTTGGCAGGCAGTACAGATCCGTTATCCGGAATATGTAGTGTACAATCAAAAGTTACATGCCATGCTTGGAGGAATAGATTAATGCTGAAAGTGAGACTGATGGGAACAAAAAATGATATTGCATGGTTTCAGAAAATCCTGCAGCGTCATCCTAAAATTGAAGTTATGGAATTATCGGAACTTTATTCCAATAAAGGGACGAGCAAATATTATAGAGCTTATGCTGAAATTGAAAAAAGTAATGTAAATAAAAAATAGTAGAAAAACAGGAGAATTATATCATGTGCAAAATAATCGCAATCGCAAATCAAAAAGGTGGAGTAGCAAAGACTACAACCACTATTAATCTTGGAGTAGGACTGTCTAAGGTTGGAAAACGTGTAATGCTGATAGATGCTGATCCACAGGGACATTTGACAATGGGACTTGGTTTTCCAAAGAACTTAAGGGTAACATTGAAAACAATGATGGAAAATATCATTATGGGATTAGAATTTGATCCCAGGGAAGCAATTTTACATCATGAGGAAGGAATAGATGTAATTCCATCTAATAAACTTCTTTCGGGAATGGACATGTCATTATTCACGGTAGAGGACAGAGAAAAAGTTTTAAAGGAATATTTGGAACTTTTGGAAAATGATTATGACTATATCCTGATTGATTGTATGCCCTCATTGGGAATGATGACAATTAATGCGTTAAGTGCAGCTGATAGCGTTTTGATTCCGGTGCAGCCTCAATATTATGCGGCAGATGGCCTCATGGAATTACTGAAAGTTGTGAAAGGCATTCATCAGAGATTTAATCCTGATTTACAGATTGAAGGGATTCTGTTTACAATGGATAGCAGTCATTATAATAATTCAAAGAGAAATAAGCAGGCAGTACGAGATGCTTATGGAGCAGAGATTAGAATTTTTGATCAGACGATTCCAAGAACAGAGGCTCTTGCCGAAACTGCATCAGAAGGTGTCAGTATTTTTTCTTATTATGCAAAAGGAAAAGGTGCGTACAGTTATCAGGCACTTGTCCAGGAGGTGCTGAATCATGCGTAAACCTAAGAAAGAAATTCAGCTTACTTCTTATGATGAATTGCTTGGAATCAATGAAGCCGAACAGAATACTCTTAATCAGATTGTTGAAGTGCCATTAAATGAGTTACATCCTTTTAGAAATCATCCATTTCATGTAAATGATGATGAAAAAATGGCTGAAACAGTAGAAAGTATCAAGAATTATGGCATCTTAAATCCTGCATTGGTACGTCCTCGCGCAGAGGGAGGATATGAACTGATTGCTGGTCACAGGAGAAAACGTGGTTGCGAACTGGCTGGAAAAAGAAAAATGCCAGTACTCATACGGAACTATACCGATGATGAAGCCGTAATCGTTATGGTGGATTCTAATATACAGAGAGAAAATTTGCTTCCAAGCGAAAAGGCATATGCTTATAAGATGAAGATGGATGCAGTAAAACATCAAGGCATAAAAGACGAAAACGCAGTTTCTGTTGACAGTGCAGATCTGGTTGGACAGGCTGCAGGTGACAGTGGAAGAACCGTTCAGCGTTACATACGCTTGACCTGTCTTATTCCGGAATTGCTGAAATTGTTGGATGAAGGAAAGATTAATTTTACAGTAGGTGTTTCATTAACCTATTTATCAGAAACGGAGCAGATTTGGGTGAAAGACTGCATAGTGTCTGGAGCAAGCTCTGTTACAGGTTCAATGGCAACAAAACTGAAGCAATACAGCGGTGAAGGTAAACTGACAGAATTAGCGGTACAGCTTATTCTGAATGAAAAGAAAACAGAGACAGGAAAAGTTACTTTAACTGAAAAGAAAATACGAAAGTATTTCCCAAAGGAATATAACAGAGAACAGATTGAACAGGTTATCTATGAACTGCTTGATAACTGGAAGAAAAGCCAATAACGAGGGAAGGAGGGAAAGCAAAATGGCAAAATCCGAAAGTACAAAAATAGAGTTTGGTTATTTTCACGATTATGAGTCGGAACAGTTTGCTTTTTACCGTATTCCCAAAGTATTATTCACAGACGAATATTTCCGTAATCTGTCCAGCGATGCAAAGGTTCTTTATGGGCTGATGCTGGACAGAATGGCTTTATCTATCAGACATCAGTGGTTTGATGAAGAGGGTAAGGTTTATATTATTTTTACTGTTGAACAGGTTATTCAGTATATGAATTGTGGAAGAGATAAAGCAATGAAAACGCTTGCAGAACTGGATACCAAAAAGGGAATCGGATTAATTGAAAGAGTCAAACAAGGATTTGGTAAACCGGATATTATTTATGTAAAGAACTTTATTTTAAGGACATCAAAAGATGTTAAAAACAATGATGAATCCGAAGAGAGTATTCAACAAAATCGAGAGGTCGAAGAAGTCGACTTATCGGAGTCGGAAAAATCGACTTATCGTGGTCGGAAAAATCGACTTCAAGGGGTCGGAAAAACCGACTTCAAGAGGTCGGAAAATACGACTTATCGTGGTCGAAAAATCAGAACTACAGAAGTCGGAAAAACCGACCCTAATAATACTAATTATAATTATACTGATATTAGTAATACTGACAGAAGTAATGTAAGCGTCAAATAAAACAGTGTATAGAAAAATAACCGTCAGCCTTTTATACTAAAAGGTCAACGGTTATCGACAGAATTCTTTTACAAGAGGATTCCAAGGCAGATAATCATCCAGATATTCAGGATGTTCAAGAAAAGCACTCCCCGGCATGTCGGACAGGATATATTTTATATATTTCATCGGGGCAAGCCCATTCGCTTTCGCTGTCTCTACCAGTGTATAGATTCCTGCACTGGCTTCCGCCCCTTTCGGACTGCCGGAGAACAGCCAGTTCTTTCTGCCGATCACAAAGGGACGGATACAGTTTTCCGCAAGCGAATTACTGATGGAACAATTCCCGTCTTCCAGATAATTCCAAAAACCTTCACGGTTATTTAAGGCGTAATGAAAAGCTTTTGAAAGTTTGGATTTCGGCAGCTCTCCGATGGCACTTTTTTCTGCCCATGACCAAAAAGCCTCGAGAAGCGGTTTCTCGCGGATAAGACGTTCTTTTTTCTTCTGATCAGGAGGGAGCGCCTCCAACTCTGACTCTATGTTAAAGAGTTGATTCAGACGGAGGATTGCTTCCGCAGGTTTTGATGCTTCCGAATTATGGATGTCTTTTGGGAGCGCATCCACGAAAGCCCGGCGCAGATGCGTATAGCAAAGACATCTTTTTACTCCTGAAACTGCATTGTATCCGGAGTAAGCGTCTGTATGGATATAACCTTCATATTCCCTCAGAAACGCTTCCGGATATTTCCCGCTTCGTCCCGGCTGGTACTCGAAGTAGCGGATGGGATTTACAGCATCTCTGATGCTGCAGTAAACCCACATATAGGAATCGGACGTATTTTTCCGTCCCGGTTCTTTCAGCACCTGTACATGTGTTTCATCGATATGAAGGTATCTCTGTTTCAGAAGTTCCAGCTTCAGACGGTGGACGATGTGT
>ERZ1026966.937-NODE-937-length-12206-cov-9.062135_pt1 | contig 12206 bp, 15 predicted proteins | sample MGYA00519296_ERZ1026966 | MGnify/ENA primary metagenome ERZ1026966 (study PRJEB26926, sample SAMN06164478) | human gut metagenome | biome: ENVO:00009003; feature: ENVO:2100002; material: ENVO:00002003 | host: Homo sapiens | place: USA | collected 2012 ... | reverse complement strand
GGAGCAATGCTTTTTTTAACTGATGTAGATCATGTGAGCTTTGAAAAAGCAAACGAGACACGGCAAAATAACCTCCAATCGGCTACCGTGTCCCTGCAAGTCGTCATGATGGACAGCTATAAAGGAACTCTGGAAAGTATCAAAAAAGGAGTATTGTATTCCAAAGACAACGGTGACGGCGATATCTACTCCATGATTCCACCTACTGAAGATGTAGTTTCCTCTTATAGTGTTGATGTAACAAAAGATAACGGAAAAACAGTACACATTGGAGATTATTCCACAGTTGAGAAATTAGACAAAGCCATTTCTGATGCAGTTAAAAATGGTCAGCTCACACAAGAAGAAGCGGACGCCGTTCACCAATAATAACCAAACCATTCTGCCGCACGACGGCAAAAGAAAAAAAGCCGTCGTACAGCAGACAAATTGATACGCCCATTTAAAGCAGCGGCATTGATTTTCAGAGCCGCTGTACCAAACGGGCAAAAAGCAAGAACTGCCCGGGCAACAAAAAAATTTGAAGAACCGGACACCCGCCGCCAGACCATTTCGAAGGCGATCGCCGAATTGCTATATATTATGTTAAATTCCTGAAAGTATTTTCTTTGCGTTCTCCAGGTTATTTTTTCCATTTATTTTTAGATATACTTTACTGATCTCAGAAGGCTCTCCTATTTCTCTGCAGAGATTCTGTGCCTGGGAAATGGGTATGTAGATTTCGTTTCCTTCTATTACTACAGCGGCTTTACAGGGCATATATGAGATTTGCGGTTCTCTTGCGGAATTGCCGGATAAAGTGGTAAGATCATCCGCGGCTTTGGAAGTATCCTTCTCTTTTTCATCCAGGGAATAAAAAATATTCAGGTTTTCACCCATCTCTAAAAATTTTTCCTGTTGTTTTTTTGAAATGGCATGATTATTATAGTCTTTCATATCCCGTAGGGAACCATTTCCCAGCAATAACAACGGCATCTTCCCCAGTTCATTCTGAGTTGGATTTTTTCCAAACGCATTCATATCAATTCCTGAAAAAGTCGTTGTTTCCGTATAATCTTCAATTTTGATGACAACCGGGACTTCTATGACTGGCCAGATTTCTTTTATACCTTTTATCTTCTTCGCTTTCTGCAAAAAATCTTCATCATAAGCCAGATCTCCAAGTGGGAGCAGCACAGTAAATTGCCGTTTTTCTTCTTTCATGCCTGCCAGCAGCATTCCTAATAATGTAAGTATCAATGCCAGCAGAAGTATGACAAATAAGGTAAAGCTGTCTATTTTTTTTCTTTTCAATGAGAAGCCGCCTTTCTCACTTCTTCGAGAAGGATATTTTTCTTATGAAGCTTTCTGACCAGAATCAGGATTATGGAAATAAGCAGTACTGCAACAACTGCAGCTATGGAATACCACCAGTTATTGGTTTTCTCCTGGTCATCTTCAACCTTTAAAGACTTTATCTGGGTTTCTTTGATTTCAGAATCAAATTTCATTTCTTCCTCGTATGATTTGCCATCTGCATCCTCATACGTAAGAATTAATTGACCTGCACATTTTCCTGTTTTTCCTTTTACATATATGCGAAGACTTCCCTGGGATAAATCTCCGGCCTCTATGGTCCCTAAGAATGCAGTATCGTTTGAGCTTAATTCATCAGCCTTTAAGCTGACACTTGCATTGTAAATTTTGTCTCTTCCGAGATTCATTGCTTTTACCGGGATCTCTACTGTATCCATAGTGTACAAAACAGATGGAATATCTGAAGCTTCCAGCTTAACACGAACCGGTTGGATGATCTGAAAAGACAGTAATTCTGTACCGGTAGTTGCCGTTGCTTTCGAATCTTCATAATCCAGAAAAAAAGTAATGACAGCCTGGCCAGGATCACAGTTTTCTGTTATAGTAATCATCTGTTCCAAAGTAATTGCTTCACCAGGAGCCAGGACTTGTACATAAAAAGAGTTTTTCTCAAATTCGATTCCTTTGTTCTCTGTAGAAAGGGAAATTTTTAAACCAAATACATTTTGACTGCAGCTTTTATTTCGAAATGTCAGCGACATTTCTGTTGTAGAACCAGCCTCCAATCGTCCACCTGAAAGATTGCTGTCTTCTAATAATACCTGCGGTTTATGTAATATTTTTTCACTTGATGAGTCTGATGTTGAATTACCTCCTCCCCCACCGCCCGAATACCCTCCGTTGTCTATAACCGGATCTGTTATCTGCGGGGCGTCACCGTCTTCCGGATTATCACTGTCTATTACAACATGAAAAGGATTCGATTTAGAACCATCACCAAAGTCATCTCCTGATGTAAAAATATCCGGATCCGGATTTTCTTTATCGGTATCAGCTTTATCAGGAGTCTTTTCATCCTCTGCCGGAGGTTCGGTACTCGTAGAATCATCCTCTTTTTCATCAAGGGTTAACGAGTTGTCATTCTCATAAGATACGGACGGATCTGAGTCCGTAAATCCTTCTTCAGCAGATGTAATCTCCGTGTTTTGAGGCTCTGTGGCAAAAACGGTAGCTGGAAGAAATATTATTGTCGTACACAATACTAATGCCGTTTTTACAAATAAATTTCTCATTATCAGGCAGTCCTTTCTCTTAAGATTCCTCCATCCATTTCATATACGTGGTCACATAAGATTCTGATGTCCTCTTCATTATGGCTTGCCAGCAAAATGGTTTTTCCTGCTGCTTTTAAATCCAGCAGCAGTTCTCTTATTTCTTCCACGCCATGTTTATCCAGTCCATTAAACGGCTCATCCAGGATCAAAAACAGAGGATCTTCCATAATGGCCTGTGCAATACCAAGGCGTTGACGCATTCCAAGGGAATATTTTCCGACTGGTTTCTTCATGTCCGGATCCAATCCTACCCTTTTTAAGACTATGCGGATATCGGCCTTCGAAATCCGGCCATTCATGTCTGCCAGGATCTCCAGATTTTTAAAGCCCGTATATTGTGTAAGAAAACCGGGAGTCTCGATAATAACTCCAAGACTTTCAGGAAAATCCACATCATGGCCTATTTTTTTTCCAAATACAAAAATAGTGCCCGTAGTTACAGGGAGAAACCCACAGATGCATTTCATAAGAACGGTCTTTCCGGAACCGTTATTTCCAACAATCCCATAGACGTTCCCTGTTTTCAAGGAAAGATTTACTTCCTGTAACACGATGTCTTCACCGAAACGTTTGGTCACGTGTTCTATTTTTACACAGGTGTTCTGCATCATTCCACTTGCTCTTTGCGGATCACAGGCCAGATTAAATGTCCCTTCAGATTTCTTCCAATCTTCCATATAAAACACCTCCCAGAATTCCCAGCATTACTAATAAAAACAACAGTAGAAATAGCCAAAGTCCTATTTTGTCCGGTCCCCAATTTTCATCAGCCAGTATCCATTCTACTGGATAAAACCATATCTGATTCTTAAAATAGCGGTCATGAAGGATAATTCCGAAATAAAAGCTTACAAAAGGGATTCCATATGCCATGTAAGCAGAATCCCATAAAATCCCGCAGCTTCCACCGAAAGTACTTATGATACTTCCAATAAGTCCTGTCCGAAATGCCTTCATGAGTAAGTCCAGAAGTGCTTCTTTCTGAATAGCACCCTTTATCTCCAGCGGATAGAACACAATAAAATTGATAAAAAGTACCGTTAGTATAGATAACGTCCAGACCATAAAACCAGATACCATAATGGAAAAGACTTTACCTTCGATATACTGTCTGCGAGTCGTTCTGGGAAGTATCTCCTTTAAAAATCCACTTTTATATTCTTGCAGAATGGAATCACTCCATGGCAATACGGCTGCTACCGGAATGGCAAAAGATACTGCCTGACTTTTTAAGGAACCTTCCAGTATACTGATAAAAGTACCACATGTCAGTGCTTTTTTTAAGCTGGGATAAGTCTGTCCAATGGCTATGGAAATGCAGGCTATCAGCCATGCTGCCAGAAAATTCTTATTAAAAAACATACGTTTTGTTTCACCCCACATAGGTTTTCCCCCTTCCGATCATGTCTTTTCTCCAAGAAATTCAAAGGTATATTTTTTCATCCGGTTAATTGCAAAAACTGCAAGAAGAACTAAAATACCCAGAAAAAACATATAGGAATGCGGGATTTTCGGGAGCAATGGATCATAACCCAAGTTATGTTTTCCGTATACTGCCTGGTTCAGAGGACTGATCCAGCAGATTAATACATTTACCTGATACATTTCGTATTTTTCTTTATGTAAAATTGCAGCCAGTACTTTCGGATCCAATAAAAAACCAAAGACACTGTAAAGAAGACCAAAAATCATCCCCTTAGTCTTCCCTTTATAGAGATTTCCTACAAGGATTACAAAGCTTAAGGTCAGCGAATAACAAAACAGAAGGAAGAAAACCTGCAGCATACAGCCATAGGGTGAGATACTTTCCATGACCCTTACTGTAGAAGGGACCTGCAGGTTTTTTCCTAATTCTGAATAACCAAGCATGGCCGCAGTTTCGCTCCACAGGTTACCTGGATAACTCTTTTTCATACACAGCACGGCCGTAAACAGCAGCATCAAAACCGTATATAAAACAGTTACAAGAATAACATAAATGAATTGACCTAAAAGCCATTTCCTCTTGGTTGTCCGGGTCAGCTGGTATGGAGTAATAGGTGTCATCTTCGGCAGGTCAGAAAACATAAGAAGCAAGAGCAGCGAACTGGACAGTACTGCTATCCCATCCCCAAATGTCCAGATAAATGGTTCAATGGCCTGTACCGGTGTATCGTAGGTCTCCATTACAACCATGATTCTGCCTGTAAGCAGGAAACTAAGTACAAATTCTAACAGAAATATAAAAATAACTTTGGGATTGCGTAAAAATCCGAAGAAATTGTACCTTACAATTCCAAATACCTGTCTCATGTCAGTAACCCAGATTCCGGTCTATGATACTGCCATCCACGGCATTAATGGTAAGGAAACTTTCATTCGGATCTTTACTGGTATTTGATTCTGTTTCTCCGTTATATTCACTTTCTGAAGTCATGCTGCCGAAAAAATCCCAGACAGGGATCATAATACCTGTGTGTGCGTCAGTAGACGGCTCATATATTCTGGCATAACCAAGAACAATCCGATCAATATTATAGACCCTGGAATTTTCATATTGCATATTATCAGCGTTTGTTACCACCATCATTTTTTCATAAATTTTCATAATCTCGCTGAATGAAAGAAGATTTAAGTTCTCTGTCTTTATGTTACCAATTGTGTAGGGATTTGAATAAGTCATGCTTTCTATGCCATCTTTATCGACATAGAAACAGAGACTTTCATAAGACCATGTTTCCATTGTGCTGTCCATATCTTCCAATGCCCCACCGTCTGCAAGTGTCTGAGTTACCGGCACACCATTTATGGTACGTGCATAATCAATTCTATATCCATTTCCAAAATCACCTGAACTATTATCGCCTTCAAAACTTTTGCACACCGCGTAATTCCAGTTAGAAAACTGTAAATCTGTGATGCCCATTTTTTCAACTTTTTCCTTTACAAGTTTTTTTGCTTCATTCAGGGACAGCCCGATAGATTCTTCTGTAGGTTTTTCTTCCTCTTCAGAATATCCGTAATCACACCACATTGCATCCTCCGGTATTTTTTCCCCGCCCTTGTTTGCTGCTTTCTTGATCTTGACTGACAAGGTATCGGAGCCATCGGAAGATATCATATAGTAGTATTGTGAATCGTCTGGCATTTGTGCAATACAACTGAAATAATTTCCGGCAACAGGTTTTGCCTCTGTCAGGGTTTTCTTTTCCGGAGCAGTTTCGTATTCCTGTTCCCATGTCTCAATATCTTCATAGATATCATAGACATAATTCCCATCATCGTCTGTTCCATAGTTATACGGATCCAGGTTTCCGTTAGCAACGTCTTCTTTTAGTTCATCCAGAGTTTTTTTAATTTCATCCTTTGTCTTCACATAATAACTATCCATGGTATAAAGTTTTGCCTCTGAGAAGAATGCGTTTGTAATACGGTCTAGAAGCTCCTGGGTAACTTCTGCCGCAGTGACAGAAATAGCAGATATCTTTTCCACTTCCGGAATTTCTACGCTTGCATCTGTATTTACCACGAGCTTGGCACTGTCATCTTCCACATGGCTTTTATAATTTTGAGGAGCATCAATGAGATTCCTGATGGTTGTCTTTGACTCTGAACCGTCATCGTTCTTGCTTTCAGATGCTTCTCCTTTAGAACCGCTAACATCATCCGCTTCCGTATAAGCATCTACAGCCTTGCTCCCCTTCGGCTTTACCAAAGAAGAATCCGGGGTCTGTGCGCATCCTGTAAACATTCCAATACAAAGCACTATTCCTGCAAACTTTTTTATGTTTTTTCTCATTTCTGGTAATATCTCCTTTCTAAGGTTGTTATAAGTATATCATCGAGCATTACACCAAATCTTTCGCGATTTGTAACTGATATGTAAACGTTAGTGTGATTACCAGAAAACAGAGACGGTAGTTCCTTTTCCCGGATTGCTTTCAATCTTCAGTTGGAAATCGTGCAGTTCTATAATTTTCTGACATAAAGAAAGACCGAGCCCTACACTTCCTTTTGCCCTGGAACGAGATTTGTCTACCATATAAAATGGTTCCGTCACCATTTCCAGATCCTCTTTTGGTATTCCCTTTCCAAAATCCTGAACCATCAGATGGTCTGGGGTTGCCTCAAGCACAATTTTAGATTCTTTCCTGGAAGCTTTGACTGCATTATCAATTAGATTTGTCACTACACTTATCATTAAGTCCTGATCAAACTTCTTTACCAATTCTTTTGGTTCACAAAATACATCAAGAGAGATGTTTTTTTCTTGAAGCCTGCAATCAATGAGTTCTTTTACTTCTTTCAGGAAGTTATCCACCTGTATTTCAGCTGGATTGAATGAGTCTTCCGAAGCTTCGTAGAGTCCGGTTAATTCCAGCATTTTCATAGAAAGTCTTGAAAGCCTGCGACATTCATTTTCAATATAAATCAGAGCCTTCTCCTGCCTTTCCGGGGTCAGGCGCACAGTAAGCAATGTATCTGCATAGCCTATGATTGCAGTCATTGGGGTCTTCAGCTCATGAGCCAGACTTCCAATAAGCTGTTTTTGTGTCCGGTTTATGTTAGAAAGACTTTCAATTTGTTCTTTTATTTTACCTGTCATAAAATTAAAGGTTGCACCTACCTGCGCAAGTTCTGTATTTCCCTCTGACGGTACTTTAAAATCATAAATACCTTCAGAAACAAGAAGCGTAGCTTCTCTTAGGCTTGTAAGCGGTGCTGTGATTTTTCGAAGGCTCAAATAAAGGACAATTCCCATCACCACGATCAAAGATAAAGTAAATCCACCCGTCTGAAAAAACAGCAGATGACTTTTTTCTATTACATCTGTTATATCTTTATAAGTAACAATCTGATATCCCATATTTGCATTGCCATAGTAGAATAACAAAAGTGTCCTTCAATTTATCTGACTGATCATAGGGCCATGACCTTCACTGTTGCTGCCATGATTCATCAAGTTTGCCTTACTTTCACATAATTCCCTTAACCTTTCTACATCGAATTCATAAACAGTTCCATTATAGGTCATTTTTCCATCAAGATATAAAACAGCACTGTCATGAAAAACCTGCCGAAAAGCATAAGTAACTATTTGTGGTCGCATTTCGTTGTCGGTATTCTGTTTCTGATCGTCGGAACGGCTTGTTTTATTTTCAAACTGTAAGATGTTTGTTCTAAATATACTGCTTTCATAACTGTCGATATTCTGTATACTCTGATTTTTCCAACAATAAGTGGTATAAAGAAAGATCCCTAACGATACCAACAGAATGATACATGTAGTCTGAGAAAAAATCTTTATTAAGAGTTTCATAAATCCACCTCAAGCCTGTAACCGATTCTGGGAATTGTTTTAATCTTATCCTGCCATCCAAGCTTTTTCCTGATACGACCCACATGTGCATCCACAGTTCTTGTTTCTCCGCAGAACTCTTCATTCCACAGTTCCTGCAGAATCTGATTCCTGGTCAGTGCTTTATTCGGGTTTTTGGCGAACACCATGAGGCAGTTATATTCCATTGGCTTTAAATAGATTTCCATGCCCATTTTTGTAACAGTACGACTAGCAGTATCAATGATGACATCACCAATTTGAATCTGTTCTTGTACAGTGCCATTACGTTCCAGTACTTTTTCAAGACGGACCATCACTTCCAGCATTTCAAATGGTTTTACAATATAATCTTCTGCACCGTCTTTTAATCCCTTTATCTTGCTCGCGATATCTCCCTTTGCGGTAAGAAATATTACGGGGATTTCATACTGCTTCAGTTTCGGTAACAGGCTATATCCGTCTCTTCCGGGAATCATGATATCTACAAGTGCACACTGAAACGCATGATCTTGAATAATTGCTTCATATGCCTCATTTCCATCCAGATATCCTACTGTTTCATACCCTGCAATCTCCAGATTCATACATAGCAGGTCATTGATTGACATTTCGTCTTCTATCACAAGAATTCTTGCCTTCATAATTATTACCTCACATGTTTTTATAACTATCTTTTCACAGGCTAATTATACATTAAATTCTATAATGCAGTTGTAACTGATTTGTAACAGCAAAAAAGGAAACCAAAACCATTCTGTGAGAATAGTTCTGATTTCCTGTATAAACCGATATGCTGATTTTATACACATGCCCAAATCGGCTTTATCAGCTAATACCGCCGCCAGTTTTTCATAAAACGAGAATAAAAGCTGATATTTTCCTGTTTTTTTGCACATTCCTTCATACATTTCTGTATGTTTTGGTAGTAAGATTTTGTATTGACACCTGATTCTTTCACATGATAATCAAAAATGCCTGACATTGGATCCTGGAAAAATAACGTTATCCGAAAGCTGCGCATGGATATCCAGCATTTTTTCATAGGTTCTGGTATCAGCATGATAATAGTCCCAATATACTAATCCTAGATCTTTTTTCGGTTTTTCCCATTTGGAGCAGTCCGTGTTTTCGGGCAGATCATAGTATCCGCCTGTAGAATTTGCTGTAATGTACATGTCACTCCATATCATAGGCTTTAATTCTAATTTTCTGCAAATATCTACGACCCTGTTACAATGTTCCTCAATTATCAGTGACCCTTTTTTATATCCATTTTCTTTTAGATAATTTCCAAGTCCCAGCATGACAGCCTCATCCATTCCAATATGTACCCTGTTGGTAGAAAAATTCTCCTTTACTGAGCTGAGCAGCTTTTCAATAAACTGATAAGTTTCCTCTTTTTCAGGCTGGAGAATGTCCGCAGAATCACGAATCTTATCCATTCAGACATGCTCTTGATATTGAAATTCATCTTCTTCCATATGATGTATGGCATAATTAAGTACGCGGTAATAATGAGATATTTCCCGGCAGATGATATGAATCTGGTTTTTTCTTTTATTGATCAATATTTCTGGTCTGTCCTGAAATTTAACAAACAATTATATATTTTGGTTGAAACCGTCATTTTCAGCCAGCAGTATTTCAATACCTTTTTTAATAGTATTATATTCTTTCTTATCAGATGAAAAAACAATGTTCATACGTATTCCTCTTTCTTTAGGAATTATTCTTTTTATCATATCCTTCCGGTATCTCATAAGAATCTACTTAAGGCACGAATCAGTTTTTCTGACTCCAGTGGTTTTGTAAGATAATCGTCCATTCCGGCTTTCAACGCTTTACTCTTGTCTTCTGCAAAGGCATTTGCTGTCACGGCTATAATCACCACAGCAGATGCATCACTTCTGTTCATTGTACGTATTTCTCTAGTAGCTTCCAGGCCATCCATAACTGGCATCATAATATCCATCAGAATTACATTGACCTCACCAACACCTGATTTTGCAAATGCTTCAACAGCCTCCTTACCGTTTGAAGCCCTTATAATTTCTGCTCCTGCATTTGTCAGAAGGAATTCTGCAATTTCCATGTTCAATTCATTGTCTTCGGCCAAAAGGATTCTCATGCCTTCAATTGATACATCGTCTTCCTGGCTTTCTGCCTGCTTCATATCAGCAGAAATAAGGAATGGGAGCTGTACCATGAATGTGGTTCCTACATTTTTCTCGCTTTCAAATTTAATCGTACCGCCCATTTTCTCTATTAGTTTTTTTGTAATTGGCATACCAAGACCTGTTCCTCCATAAACAGATCTTGCACCGCCTGTTTCCTGAGTAAATGGTTCAAAAATATGGTTCTGAAATTCTTTACTCATTCCAACTCCGGTATCCTTGCAGTGAAACTCAAACAGTATATGCCTGTCATCCACCTGTGTTTCATAATAGCTAAGCAGTATTACTCCTTTTTCTTTATTGTATTTGACAGCATTACTTATGATATTCATAAGGATTCTTTTTAAACTTTAATCACAGCACTTTTGCATGCTCTGTCAATGTGTTTATTTCCATAAATAAATTTTTCTTTGTACCCATTATATGGTTCCAGTATTGATACGTCAATCCCATTAATGTGCCTTCTCTTCTTCACTCTTTGTGAAAGGAAGAGATTGCTAGCTTTTACCAATCACTCTGCCACTTCCACATCAAGTCTGCTTTGTTCTGGATTACCGAGCGGGTGATCATGTGCCAATCTGATACTGTTGACAATGAAAACAGGAGCCAGCTGCATTACAACTTAGCTCCTGTCCTGTACATCTTGACTATAGAATTAGTAAAAACAGATTATCGGGACATCATACTGAATAAGACTATAAAGCTGTCCGGCATTTTCTGGTGGAAGATTGATACATCCATGAGAACCACCTGTAAGATATCTGTCACCACCAAAGTACGGCTGCCAGTCTGCATCATGAAAGCCAATTCCTCCATTGAATGGCATCCAGTACGTTACCGGCTGTTCATAAGAATAGGTTCCATTTGCTGTCATTTCACCTCGCAGCACAGACGGACTGCTCTTTGAATTCAGTGTGAATATTCCAGGGGGTGTTTTTCTATCCGGATCGCTTGGCAGTCCGGATACGATTTCTGATTGGAAAATAATATTTCCATTCTGATAATACCACATATACTGCTCTGTAAGATCTACCTCTATATATGTATCTCCGAGATCATTGATCCCGTGTGCATTTGCCCTCATAGAATACACCGGTTCCCTGGTTGTCTGGGTTCCTGACTGAATTTCCTGCATGAGCTGTGCTACTTCCTTGTCCTGATCAATCTTCCACCCATAGGCAGAACCATATACATACACAGTCCTTCCGCTCGTGGTCTGAAATTGTCTTTCAGTGCCAACTGTATCATGATCTGCTGCAAGCTGTGCCACATAATCCACTACGTGCTGCCGGAAGGCTTCATCATTCTGGAGCAGCTGCCCTTTCTCGTCAAACTGCAGCCAGTTTTTGATGGTATTCCCATCGAGTGTTACCGTTTCGTCTCCAAATGTATATGTGATATTTGCTTTTGTCAGGTTCTTATATGTATTTACCATATTCTGAAGTTCTGAACTTTCTTTCGTCACATCTGCTTTCTTATAAGCCTTTGGATCACTTTCCAGATTTACCTCTGCCGCATCGTTATCGATTGCCCTGCATATCATCTGATAAGCTTCTTTGGTATTTAATTCGTTGCCTTCCGTTTCTGGCACAATAGTGAATTCTGAGTTAACAAAACTTACATACGCATTTTCCGGTGCTATCTGATTCTCTTTTTTCGCACAATTTAATGAATTTACCTGTTCTTCCAGTTTCTCCCGGCTGAAAAAAGTCTCTTCTTGAACCATATAGTTTTTTGTTTCAAAAAGACTGCCGATCCATTCCCATGATTTCTGAGTTTTCAGCAGCTGGAGAACCGCACCGCTGGATACGTATTTATAATCAATGTCTTTTCCTGTAATGGCCTGCGGGTCCTGCATTCTTGCCCTTACCTGAATAGTATAGTTATCCTTTTTCCCAGCAATCTCCTGCTCAACCTCATATGCTGTCTTATTTGAACTGTCAATCCCATTGATGGTCGTCCCATAAAAGAAGTGATATGAGTAATAATAAGATATACCTGCATAAATACAACAGCCTATAACAAAAATCATCAATATCTGTCTCTTATACACATCTCCGAGCCCACGAGACGCTCATGAAT
>ERZ1026966.934-NODE-934-length-12245-cov-5.212961_pt1 | contig 12245 bp, 6 predicted proteins | sample MGYA00519296_ERZ1026966 | MGnify/ENA primary metagenome ERZ1026966 (study PRJEB26926, sample SAMN06164478) | human gut metagenome | biome: ENVO:00009003; feature: ENVO:2100002; material: ENVO:00002003 | host: Homo sapiens | place: USA | collected 2012 ... | reverse complement strand
CCTCTCTATTCGTCGGCAGCGTCAGATGTGTATAAGAGACAGTCCTATACCCATGCAACGAAGGCTACCGAAACCGGAGAAAATTTAAACGATATCATTTTACAGAAAGCGATCCTGCCGTCTGCGGGACAGAAGCTTTCTGAGGCATTTTTAGTGAATCTGTCGAATGGAGAAATTCTGCTGACAGAGAAAAAATTCGAAGTAAATGGGGAAAAGAAGCTGTACTTTTCCGAACTGTTTCTGGAATGTCATGCACCGATGTCTCAGAAGACAAAGCTGGATATCGTGACAAAAGCAGTGGAACAGGTCAACAAAAAATACTATGGAGATGAGGACACCCGGCGAAAGATGGAAGTCAAGCAGGCGATCTATGATGAGCTGGAGGAAAAGGGAAGCCTGGAGGTCGAAGCGGTCAAGGAGAAGGTTTTTAAGGATAGTCCGCAGATGCAGGCAGACCTGGAGGAAAAGCTGGAAAAATATAACATGGAAAAAGAAGTTGTCAGGCCCAAGAGCGAGGCGACGATCAAAAAGTTCCAGAAGCAGCACCTGACGACGGACACCGGCATCGAAATCACGATTCCGATGGAAGAATATAAGGACCCCGAGAAGGTAGAATTTATCACAAATCCCGACGGGACGATTTCCGTGCTGATCAAAAATATCGGGCATTTGAGCACCAGATAAAAAATGCCCTGATAAGTACCTTCCGACGTGAAAGCTTTTACGCTTTTGTTCCTAAAAAAGACCACAACAAAGCGTGCAGTGGGCTTGAAAAGCGTTTCAAAAGTAGTATGATAAAGAAAAAAGGGAAAATGGAGGAATCATTGTTATGGCAAGAAAAGTAGTGCTGGCAGGCGCATGCAGAACAGCAATCGGCGTAATGGGAGGAACTCTTTCCAAAACTCCTGCACCGGATCTGGGCACTGTTGTAATCAAAGAAGCTCTGAAAAGAACCGGAATCAAACCGGAGCAGGTAGATGAAGTATATATGGGCTGTGTAATTCAGGCAGGTCTTGGTCAGAACCCTGCAAGACAGGCAGCAGTCAACGCAGGGATTCCGGTAGAGGTTCCTGCAACTACGATCAACGTACTGTGCGGCTCCGGCATGCACTGTGTAAACCTGGCTGCCAAGCTGATTGCCTCCGGTGATGCGGATATCATCGTAGCTGGCGGTATGGAAAATATGTCCATGGCTCCTTATCTTCTGTACAATGCAAGATTCGGTTACAGAATGGGCGCTGGAAAGATGGATGATGCGCTGATCCGCGATGCCCTGACGGATGCATTCGGCGGCTATCATATGGGTATTACTGCAGAAAATATTGCAGAAGACTGGGGACTGACCAGAGAGCAGCTGGATGAGTTTGCAGCATGGAGCCAGCAGAAGGCACAGAAAGCGATTGCAGAGGGCAAGTTCAAGGACGAGATCGTTCCGATGGAAGTAAAACAGAAAAAACAGACCGTTGTATTTGATACTGATGAGGGACCCAGACCGAATGTAACGGCAGAGAGCATCAGCAAACTGCGTCCTGCATTCAAAGAGGGTGGTGTCGTAACCGCCGGCAATTCTTCCGGTATCAACGATGCAGCGGCAGCGCTGATCGTTATGAGCGAAGAAAAGGCAAAGGAGCTGGGCGTAAAGCCGATGGCTACCTGGGTAGCAGGCGAGCTGGCAGGCGTAGAACCCCGCATTATGGGTATCGGACCGGTTGCAGCAACCCGCAAGGTAATGAAGAAAGCCGGCTACGAAATCGGCGACTTCGACCTGATTGAGGCAAACGAAGCATTCGCAGCACAGTCTGTAGCAGTTGCGCATGACCTTGGCTTCAACAACGATATCTTAAACGTCAACGGCGGTGCAATCGCTCTTGGTCATCCGGTAGGAGCATCCGGCTGCCGTATTCTGGTAACCTTACTTCATGAGATGGAAAAGAGAGATGCAAAGAAAGGTCTTGCTACTCTTTGTGTTGGCGGCGGCATGGGCTGTGCAGCGATCGTAGAGCGCGAGTAAGACAAAAAAACTTCGATAACCTTCCAGATGTTTTGGATAGAATTTCATAACAAAATTTCAAAAACGGTTCTGCTGAGCTCTATAGGGTTGGCAGGACCGTTTTTGCCGTGGGTTAGAAAAAAACTTCCGGACTGGATTTTGCTGTAGCAGAGGGAAACCATGCGCCTGAAAATCCCTGCATGTTCTTCTGGCACGGAATCTGAAAGTGTGCTAAAATATTTGTATACTGCGATTTTTATCGGAATGGAGAAGTTAATTTATGGCAAATACTGAAAAGGTCCGTTTAAATAAATATCTTTCCCAGGCTGGCATCTGTTCGAGAAGAGAAGCGGATGTCCTGATCGAAGGGGGAAAAGTGTCTGTGAATGGCAAGATTGCAGATCCGGGTATGCGGGTCAACGATCTGGACAAAATTACAGTCGAGGACAAACCGGTCGGACATCGGGAGAAAAAGGTGGTGCTGGCTTATTACAAGCCGGTTGGAGTGACCTGTACAGAAAAGGACAAGCACGCCCAGGTCACGATCCGTGATGTCGTCGAATATCCGGTACGTGTAACCTATGCAGGACGCCTGGACAGAGATTCAGAAGGCCTTTTACTGCTGACAAATGACGGTGACTTAATCAATGGTCTGATGCGTGCGGCAAACTTTCACGAAAAGGAGTACCTCGTCCGCGTCAATAAGCCCATTAGCCGGGATTTCCTCAAAAAAATGTCGGACGGTATGCTGTTAAAGGATTTAAATGAGCGTACTCGTCCCTGTTTTGTAAAGGAAGAAGGAAAATTTGTATTCCGTATTATCCTGACGCAGGGCTTAAACCGCCAGATCCGCCGGATGTGCAAGACCCTCGGCTATGGCGTTCTAAGCATCAAACGTGTGCGTGTGGCAAATATTCTGCTGGGAAAATTAAACCCGGGCGATATTCGTGCAGTCACCGGTGCAGAGTTAAAAGAGCTGTACTATGAAGTCGGGAAAAATGCCAGCCGTCCGGCGCGTCCTGCATGGGAAAAGGAACGGCAGCCTGCTGCGAAAAAAGAAGCCCAGACCGGCGCTGCAGAGCCAAGAGTGAACGGACGCATAGCGAATGCAGGAATGCAGCGCAGCGGGCAGAATCCGGCTCACCGAAATGCAGGTGGCTATGCAAAAACGGCTGACCGCAGGCAAGGTACAGACGGTGCTCGCAAAGCAGAGCAGCGCGGTACCTGCCGGAGTACCGCCGACAGCCGCACAAATGGTACCTACCGGAGTGCCACCGACAGCCGCACGAATGGTACCTATCGGAATGGTTCCAGATCCGGACAGACAGGAGCACAGAAAAAACGATATGAATGATACAGACAGAATGAAAGAACTGGTCTCGAAGTTGAATGAGGCTGCAAAAGCCTACTATGCCGAAGACCGGGAAATCATGAGTAATTTAGAATATGACAGGCTCTACGACGAGCTGGTTGCCCTGGAAGAAAAGACCGGAGTTGTGCTGGCAGCGAGTCCGACCCAATCGGTTGGTTATGAAGCAGTAGACGAACTTCCCAAAGAGCGTCACGAAAGCCCGATGCTTTCCCTTGGAAAAACGAAAAGCCGGGAAGAGCTGGCAGACTGGCTGGGAGATCAGAAAGGTTTACTTTCCTGGAAGCTGGACGGTTTGACCATCGTGTTGACGTACCGGGACGGAAAACTGTTTAAGGCGGTCACGCGGGGAAATGGCGAAATTGGCGAGGTCATCACACCGAACGCCAAAACCTTTGTCAACGTGCCGCTGCAGATTCCTTATCAGGGAGAGCTGATCCTGCGGGGAGAAGCGGTCATCACCTATGCGGATTTTGAAAAAATCAACGGCGAAATCGAAGACGTGGATGCTCGGTACAAAAATCCGAGAAACCTCTGCTCCGGTTCCGTGCGCCAGCTAAACAGCCAGATCACTGCGCAGCGAAAGGTGCATTTTTTCGCATTTGCACTGGTGCGTGCAGAGGGTGTGGATTTTAAAAACTCAAGGGAAGAACAGTTTATATTTTTACAGAAGCAGGGCTTTGAAACGGTAGAATATAAAGCGGTAACTGCGGACACGATGCAGGAGGCGGTTGCCTGGTTTGAAGAAAAAATCACAGATTACCCGGTTCCGTCTGATGGGCTGGTACTGCTTTTGGACGATATCGCTTACGGAGAGTCGCTTGGAAGAACGGCGAAGTTCCCGCGCAATGCCATTGCATTTAAATGGGCGGACGAGCAGGCAGAGACGACGCTGCGCGAGGTGGAGTGGAGCGCGAGTCGTACCGGACTGATTAACCCGGTTGCGATTTTTGACCCTGTGGAGCTGGAGGGGACAACCGTAAGTCGTGCCAGCGTTCACAATGTCAGCATTGTCAAAGAGTTAAAGCTCGGCATCGGCGATCGGATTACAGTCTATAAGGCAAACATGATCATCCCACAGATCGCGGAAAATCTGACCAAAAGCGGTACGCTGGAAATTCCCTGCACCTGTCCGGTCTGTCAGGGAGAAACCCGAATCGTAAAAGAAAACGATACGGAGACGTTAGTCTGCCCGAACCCGGACTGCGATGCCAAAAAGATCAAATCTTTTACGCTGTTTGTCAGCCGGGACGCGATGAATATCGACGGACTTTCCGAAGCGACGCTGGAAAAATTTCTGGCGGAGGGCTTTTTGCATACCTATGCAGATCTGTTCCATCTGGACAGACACCGGGATGCGATTATGCAGATGGACGGCTTCGGCGAAAAATCGTATCAGAATCTCGAAGCGAGCGTTGAAAAAGCGAGACATACAAATCTTGCACGCCTGATTTACAGCCTTGGAATCCCGAATATCGGAATTGCCAATGCACGGATGATTTGTCGGGAATATAAAAATGATCTGGACAAAATGCTCGCTGCACCTACAGAAGAGCTGGCGGCGATGGATGGCGTAGGACCAGTCATCGCAGGTGCGTTTGTGGATTTTTTTGCCCAGGAAAAAAATAAAACTGCGCTGGAGCTTTTATTAAAGGAAGTGGAGCTGGAGCAGGAAACCTTTTCAGAAGAAGCCCTGCCGCTTTCCGGGCAGTCCTTTGTTATTACGGGCAGCCTGAACCACTTTGAAAATCGCAGTGCCTTAAAGGAAAAGATCGAAGCCCTCGGCGGAAAGGTAACCGGAAGCGTGACGGGCAAAACCATCTGTCTGATCAACAATGACAGTACCTCCAATTCCGCCAAAAATAAAAAAGCGCGGGAGCTGGGCATAGCTGTACTGACAGAAGAAGAGTTTATGAAGCAGTATCTGAAAAAATAACCGTCCGGACGAATTTATTCAAAAGAAGCGCCGCACAGCGGCAGGAAAGTGAGAGAGAAAATGCCGATTAAAATACAGAGTGATCTGCCTGCCAGAGAGATTCTGGATAATGAAAATATTTTCGTGATGGACGAATATCGTGCGATGCACCAGAATATCCGCCCATTGCAGATCTGTATTCTGAATCTGATGCCGGTCAAACAGGATACGGAGCTGCAGCTTCTTCGGTCGCTGTCCAATACGCCGCTGCAGGTGGACGTGACCTTTATGAAGATGAACAGCCACCTGTCTCTGAATACCTCTGCAACACATCTGAATAAATTTTACGATACGTTTGATGATTTGAAATCCAACAAATACGATGGCCTGATTATCACGGGTGCACCGGTGGAACAGATCCCCTTCGAAGAAGTGGATTACTGGAAAGAACTCTGCGAAATTATGGAGTGGTCAAAGACCCACGTCCATTCCACGTTCCACATCTGCTGGGGCGCTCAGGCAGGTCTGTATTACCATTTCGGACTCGACAAACGCCTGTTGCCGGAAAAGCTTTTCGGGGTATTTGAACACCGTGTGTTAAACCGCAAAGAGCCGCTGGTGCGCGGATTTGACGACGTTTTCTGTATCCCCCACAGCAGACATACCGAAACGCCTGCAGCGCTGATCCATGCCTGCAAAGAGCTGACCGTTATGGCGGAATCGAACAAAGCGGGAGTTCTTTTATGTATGACTGAGGGCGGACGGCAGATTTTCGTTATGGGACATCCGGAATATGATCGTTACACGTTGGATGGAGAGTACAAGCGCGATCGCGACAAGGGACTGCCGATCCATGTGCCGGAAAACTATTACCCGGAGGACAACCCGGAGAAGAAACCGTTACTTTCCTGGCGTGCGCACTGCAACGGATTGTATACGAACTGGCTAAATTATTACGTATATCAGACCACTCCGTATGATATTCGGGAGATTTGAGAAAATACGGACGGAAATGGGCATCCCTTTGCGAAAAAGGGATTAGTTGTTTACTTTTTGAAAAAAATAGCTTATAATCAACTATGAATGAAAAAATGTTGTAGAAATACAAGAAGGAGAAGGATTATGGAAATTTCAGCTTTACAGAAAGCCAGATATGAGTATGCTCCGAAGCTTCCCGGCATGCTGAGACACGGCATTGCAGATATCTGCGTTAAGGAAGGCGAAGAGACTCAGAGCGTTGCAGATCAGGAGAAGATCAAAGCGCTGTTCCCCAATACCTACGGTAAAAAGGAGATCACTTTCCAGAAAGGTGCGAACACTTCCGTTGCGAAGAAGCAGGTTGTAGGCGTTATCCTTTCCGGCGGACAGGCTCCTGGCGGACACAACGTTATCTGCGGTTTATACGATGCATTAAAGGCAACCAACCCGGAGAACGTACTGTACGGCTTCAAGAACGGTCCGAGCGGTCTGATCGAAGACGATTATCTTGTTTTTGATGACGAGTATATCAATGCATACAGAAACACCGGCGGTTTCGATATCATCGGTTCCGGCAGAACCAAACTGGAGACTCAGGAACAGTTCGCAATCGCTGCTGAAGTCTGCAAGAAGCACGGCATCACCGCAATCGTTATCATCGGTGGCGACGATTCCAACACCAACGCAGCTGTACTGGCTGAGTACTTCGCTGCAAACAACACCGGCGTACAGGTAATCGGCTGCCCGAAGACCATCGACGGCGACTTAAAGAATGAAGATATCGAGTGCTCTTTCGGTTTCGATACCGCTGCAAAGACCTACAGCGAAGTAATCGGTAACATCGAAAGAGATGCAAACTCCGCTAAGAAATATTGGCACTTCATTAAGGTTATGGGCCGCAGCGCTTCCCATGTTGCTCTGGAGTGCGCACTGGAAACCCAGCCGAACATCTGCCTGATTTCCGAAGAAGTTGCAGCAAAGAAGATGTCCCTGTCCCAGATCGCTGACTATATCGCTGATTCTGTAGCAAAGAGAGCAGCAAAGGGCATGAACTTCGGTGTTGCAATCATCCCTGAAGGCGTTGTAGAATTCGTTCCCGAGTTCTCCGCACTGATCGCTGAGATCAACGAGCTGTTAGCAGGCAGCAAGGCAGATGCGTTCAATGCACTTCCTACCTGGAAAGAAAAATATGCGTTCATCGAAAACGGTCTGTCTAAAGAATCCATGGCTGTATTCGCAATCCTGCCGGAAGGCATTCAGCAGCAGCTGTTCCTGGAGAGAGATCCTCACGGCAACGTACAGGTTTCCCTGATCGAGTCCGAGAAGCTGTTCTCCGCTCTGGTAGCTGACAAGCTGGCTGAGAGAAAGGCTGCAGGCACATACAACGGCAAGTTCAATGCACTGCATCATTTCTTCGGTTACGAAGGAAGATGTGCATTCCCTTCCAACTTCGATTCCGATTACTGCTACTCCTTAGGTTACAATGCATTCATGCTGATCCAGTATGGTTACAATGGTTACCTTTCCAAGGTTTCCAACCTGTCCAAACCGGCAGCTGAGTGGGTTGCAGGCGGTATGCCCATCACCAAGATGATGAACATGGAGAGAAGACATGGCGAAGACAAGCCTGTTATCCGTAAGGCTCTGGTTGAGCTGGATGGCAAGCCCTTCAAATACTTCGAGGCACACAGAGAAGAGTGGTCTGAGAACACCTGCTATGTATATCCGGGTGCAATCCAGTACTACGGACCTGCAGAGGTTTGTGATATCACAACCAAGACTCTGGCTCTGGAGAAGGGCGAATAATTCCCTCGACTTCAAAAATCAACAATAGAATGCACGCTCTGCGAGCATTCTATTGTCATGAATAAAGAGCGCCGCAAGACGTATACGGCAGAATGTGCTTTGCGTACATTCTACTGATAGAAAAACTGCCGCACATCAGATGAGAGATCATCCGGGTGCGGCAGTTTTTATTTCATAGGAAAATGCGTCCTATGAAATAAAAACGCGCTACGAGGATGCGCACTCGGCGCAGGGGTAGATGGTTGCCGAAGCAACCGCGCCTCGGCGCGAGAATGTGCTTTGGCACATTCTTTTATGAACCAATGTGTAAAGAGCATTAAAAAACCCGATCAGGTCAGTCGCAAAGGGCATACCAACCAGATCGGGAAGGGGGTCTTGGATAATAGTTTTAGTTCGCGGGCGCTTCTTCTTCGTTTAAATTCTCCTCACACACTTCTTCGAAAGAACGGTGCTCTGCGCGTGCTTCTTCCTTTGCGTGCTGGAAGAATGCTCTGGTTTCTTTTACAATGACACCGCTCAATGCGAACAACGCGATCATGTTCGGGATAGCCATCAGACCGTTGAAGATATCAGCGATGGTCCAGACAGCGCTCACCGTCATGTAAGGTCCGATAAAGACAGCCAGAATGTAGATCCACCGAAAGATCTTAACGTGCTTCATATTGCCGCCGCTTAAATATTCCAGGCAGCGTTCACTGTAGTAATCCCAGCCAAGGATTGTCGTAAAGGCGAAGAATACAAGGCAGAGCATCAGAATAAAGGAAGAAAACTGTGCAGGAAACGGAAGACCATGCTGGAATGCATAGGTTGTAACCTGAACACCTTCCAGACCTTCTACCTGCCATGCACCGGTCAGAACAATGGAAAGACCTGTTAAGGTACAGATGATGATCGTGTCAATAAACGTACCGGTCATGCTGACAAGACCCTGACGGACAGGAGAGTTCGTCTGTGCAGCAGCCGCAGCGATGGGCGCGCTTCCCAGACCGGCTTCATTGGAGAAGATGCCGCGGGCAACACCCTTCTGCATTGCGATGAGCATGCTGCCGACTGCACCGCCGGTAATCGCTTTTGGAGAAAACGCTGCGGTTACGATAGTTGCAAACGCTGCAGGCACTTTGGTGATGTTGCAGCAGATCAGGATCACTGCGAATACAAAATAGATGACTGCCATGAAGGGAACGATGATCTGGCTGACGCTTGCAATTCTCTTGACGCCGCCGATCAAAACAGCTGCGACGCAGAAGGAGAGAATCAGGGAAGCAATGACAACGGACCAGGAATATTCGCCAAGGAACGGCAGAATTTTTACAGTAAAGGCATCGTTTGGATCAAAGAAACCATGTACTGCACTGGAAATACCATTGACCTGGCTGAAGGTACCAATGCCGAATAAACCTACGCAGACACCGAAGAAGGCGAAAATCTTTGCGAGCCACTTAAATTTTTTGCCCATGCCGAGTTCAATATAGTAGAAAGGACCGCCGAGGCTGTGTCCGTCTTCGGCAACAGTACGGTATTTGACTGCCAGCAGACCTTCGGAGTATTTGGTTGCCATGCCGAGAAACGCTGCTACAACCATCCAGAACAGGGCGCCGGGACCGCCTGCACAAACTGCCGTTGCGACACCGACGATATTTCCGGTACCGATTGTTGCACTCAGTGCGGTACAGAGTGCGGAGAAGCTGGAAATTTCACCTTTTCCGCCTTCCTCATTTTGAAGCATCCATTTCAGTGCAAGGGGAAGCTTACGAATCTGGAGCAGACCGAGGCGGATGGTCAAAAGCAGTCCGCCGGCAATAATCAGTACCATCAACGGTACACCCCAGACAAAGTTGTCGATTATATTCAGAGCTTGATTGATAGAAGTCCACATGGTATTCGATCCCTTTCTTATTCTTTGATGCAACAGATTTTTGGCAGCAGATGCCTTTCTGATGCCATGCTACGCTATGCGTAAGGAAAGCGTTTCGAAATGAAAGAAGGGATTGGAATCACTCGTGAAAATAGAAACGGGCGGTGTGCCGGACAGGTTTATTCGCCGAAGAACGAAATATCCGCTGCGCAGACAGATATCGTTTAAGGCATAATAGAATATAAGATTTACGAATATTCCATACAGGGAATAAAAAGAGACTGCACCAAAAAGAAATCCTTTTTGCGTCAGTCTCAGGAAGATACAGAATACTTGCGTAATATCTTCTCTGTCCTTTTACCTGAGAGATTCATACGAGAAATTCGTATGTTGCACCTTCGGCCCCCGGCTGATCCGGGTGTCTCCAGAGAGTCGATCCATTTACAGTTGCGCTGCAAACTACAGCACCTGAGAGTTTTACTCCTTCGGTAGACAAAATGTCTTTTCCTGCAAACTTCATTTCGAAAATTGCCTATGGGCAATATGATATACGCAAATGTGATATTTTTCAAGAGAAAAATTAAATTTTTATAAAAATCCGCCGCAAAAGTCAGAACTCTGCGGCGGATGTATTCAAAATGCGATTTTTATCAGAACAGTGATGTGCTGCTTTTGCACAAGCTACAGCTGCTCGGCGCGCTTTAAGGCGTCATCAATATGAGCACAGAAGTTGTCGGCACCGACTTTTTCGATAAAGCCGTTTTTTTCCATGACACGCCAGGGTTGTTCGTTGACATGGGAGAAAATCAGCTGAATGCCCTTTTTCTGACAGTCCTCGTAGAGCTTTTCAAGGTTATGCATGGCGGTCGCGTCGATGGCGCTGACACTTCTCATACGAAGGACGAGACAACGGCGCTTTTCGTCGAGGGTGATTTTCAGAATCTTATCCGCAGCGCCGAAAAAGAGGGGACCACTGATTTCATAAACTGTAATGTGATCTGGTACAACGCGCAGGGCAAGGCTGTCCGCATCGTCGTCCTCATCGACATATTTCCAGCCTTCTACTTCTGTAACGTCGCTCATACGTTTCATAAACAGAATCGCAGCGAGCAGGATGCCGACCTCGATGGCAACGACAAGATCGAATACGACCGTCAGAACAAAGGTGCTGACCAAAACGATAATATCGCTCTTCGGAGAGGTTTTACAGAGGTTGACAAAGGTTTTGATGTCACACATATTATAGGCAACCATAAACAGGATCGCTGCGATAACCGGCATAGGAATCAGGGCAGCGTAGGGCATCAGGACAACCAGGATCAGCAGAAGGACAACAGAATGCACCATTCCGGCGATCGGAGTGCGTCCGCCGTTTTTGATGTTTGCGGCGGTTCTGGCGATGGCTCCGGTGGCTGGGATGCCGCCGAACAGCGCGGAGGTGATGTTTCCGGCACCCTGTGCGATCAGTTCCATATTGGAGCGGTGACGGCTGTTTACCATGCTGTCCGCAACGACACAGGAGAGCAGGGACTCGATTGCTGCTAAAATCGCGATCGTAAAGGCGTCTGGCAGGACGTTCTGAACGGTTGTCAGGGAGAACGCCGGAAGCGAAATCGCCGGAAGCTTATTAGAAATTTCATACAGATCCCCTATCGTATTGACGTTCAGATGCAGACCGGCTACCGCAGCACTGCCAGCAATTACGGCGATCAGGGAAGCGGGAATGCGTTTTAAAAAGCCGGGAAGCATCGGCCAGAAAATCAGGATGGCGAGGCTGAGAATGCCAACAAGCAGCGCTTGTACGTTCAGCGTGCCGATAAAGACGAAAACAGCCTTTAATTTATCCATCGTTTCAATCAGCGGTTCATCGGTAACGATGCTCAGACCGAGAAAATCCTTGATCTGACCGATAAAAATCGTTACAGCGATACCGGAGGTAAAGCCGGTTGTGATCGTATATGGAATAAACTTAATGAGGTTGCCGAGGCGCAGCAGACCCATCAGGATCAGAATCACGCCTGCCAGCAGAGTAGCGATAATCAGTCCGTCCATGCCGTTTTTTGCAACAATTCCGGCGACGATCGTTGCAAATGCTGCAGTCGGACCTGCGATCTGGACGCGGCTTCCGCCCAGAAAAGAGATGACAAAGCCTGCTGTGATCGCAGTGTAGATGCCTTTTTCCGGTGTGACGCCGGAGGCAAGGGCGAGGGCGATGGACAACGGAAGAGCGATGATTGCAACGATAATGCCGGCAACCACATCTTTGACAAACTGCTCACGGGTGTAGGTTCTGTCTCTTATACACATCTGACGCTGCCGACGAATAGAGAGG
>ERZ1026966.911-NODE-911-length-12467-cov-4.178215_pt1 | contig 12467 bp, 7 predicted proteins | sample MGYA00519296_ERZ1026966 | MGnify/ENA primary metagenome ERZ1026966 (study PRJEB26926, sample SAMN06164478) | human gut metagenome | biome: ENVO:00009003; feature: ENVO:2100002; material: ENVO:00002003 | host: Homo sapiens | place: USA | collected 2012 ... | reverse complement strand
ATCTACACCTCTCTATTCGTCGGCAGCGTCAGATGTGTATAAGAGACAGGGGCAGTGGTGACATTCCTGTTCGTAATTCTTGCATTCGCGTGCATAATGGCAGATGCCGGTGCAGGGCCACATATCGTGCATGGTCCATACTACAGGTTTGCCGGAAGTCAGAATCTTGCGGATGGTGTTGAGCGACAGCATCCCTTGGTTGATCCAGTGCAGATGGATGACATCTGCCTGCTGAAATTCGGGAAGCGAAGTGATGTCCGTACCGGTATTGGCGATATCTACGGCGAAGAGATCATTCTTCTTGAAACGGTTGGCTTTCCAGATGACGATGCGTTCCCACATGAATTTCCATACGTGCAGCCAGCTGCCCTTTAGTCCGACGACGCTGATTTGGTCTGTTTGTTTGTCACGTACCAACATTTTCGCCTTGATGCCGTTGTTCTTAAGCGATTCCATCAGTCGTCCGGCAGCGACAGCCGCACCACCTATTCGTTCGGAAGTATTGATGATTAGTACCCTCATGCTTTCAAAATGTTTGCACAAAAGTAGTGGTTTTCAGTGAAAATCCGTACAAAGTCACATATTATTTGTACTTTTGCCACACTTATTAATAAGGAGATATTGAACATGAAAAAGGTTGTGTTTTTAGGATTAGGGTATATCGGCCTTCCTACGGCAGCCGTTGCTGCCGCTCACGGTTTCGAAGTCATAGGAGTAGATGTCAATCCTTCTGTGGTGGAAACGATCAACCAGGGAAAGATACATATTGTAGAACCTGAACTGGGTCAGGTAGTCAGGGACGTAGTGCAGAGTGGAAAGTTACGCGCTGTATGCAAGCCGGAAGCGGCGGATGCTTTCTTTATCGTAGTGCCTACCCCATTCAAGCAGAACCATCGGGCGGACATCACCTATGTGGAAGCGGCCACCCGTTCCGTGATCCCTTATCTGCAGGAGGGTAACCTGTTTGTCATTGAATCCACTTCTCCGGTATATACCACCGAACGTATGGCGGAAGTGATCTATAAAGAACGTCCCGAACTGAAAGGGAAGATACATATCGCTTATTGTCCCGAACGCGTATTGCCGGGAAATACATTATACGAACTGGTGCACAACGACCGCGTGATAGGCGGCATCGATCCGGCATCCACCGCAAAAGCCATTGAGTTTTATTCCGCTTTCGTACAAGGCAAACTGCACGGCACCAATGCCCGCACGGCAGAGATGTGCAAACTGACGGAGAACTCCTCCCGCGACTCACAGATCGCCTTTGCCAACGAACTCTCCATGATCTGCGACAAAGCCGGAATCAATGTATGGGAACTGATCGAACTGGCCAACAAGCATCCGCGTGTGAATATCCTTCAACCGGGCTGCGGAGTAGGCGGTCACTGCATTGCGGTAGACCCTTGGTTCATCGTATCCGACTATCCGGAACAGGCGCAGCTCATCAAGCGTGCCCGTGAAACGAACGATTACAAAGCGGACTGGTGTGCGAACAAAGTATTGGAAACCTGCCAGAAGTTTGTAGAACAGAACGAGCGCGAACCGGTCGTTGCCTGCATGGGACTGGCTTTCAAACCGAATATCGATGACTTACGGGAATCTCCCGCCAAATATATCGCCTCCCGCATCATCTCCGAATCGAGAGCGGACGTGCTGATTATCGAACCTAATATAAGCACTCATAAGAGCTTCCATCTGACAGACTATCGGGAAGCATACGAGAAAGCGGATATTATCGTCTGGCTGGTTCGCCACGATGTCTTCCTTGCATTGCCCAGGGAGGAAGGAAAGATAGAACTGGACTTCTGCGGTGTGAGACGATAAAAATGTAGTTTAATTGCGAAGAGGTTATATAGACTCTATAAATAAAGCAGATGAAAAAGATATTGCTCGTTTTCGGTACCCGTCCCGAAGCGATAAAGATGGCTCCGCTTGTAAAGGCGCTCCAGAAAGATACGGAACATTTTGAGACACGTGTCTGCGTTACGGCACAGCATCGGCAGATGTTGGATCAGGTATTGGAAGTGTTCGGCATCACTCCCGAATATGACCTGAATATCATGGCTCCCAATCAGGACTTGTATGACATTACCGCTAAAGTACTCCTTGGACTGCGCGAAGTGCTGAAGGACTTCCGTCCCGACACCGTATTGGTGCATGGAGATACGACTACCTCGATGGCGGCATCCCTTGCGGCATTCTATATGCAGATACCTGTGGGACACGTGGAAGCCGGATTGCGTACCTATAATATGTTGTCTCCCTGGCCGGAAGAAATGAACCGTCAGGTGACAGACCGTATCTGCACTTACTACTTTGCACCGACGGAACAGTCAAAGGTAAATCTACTGCAAGAGAATATAGACGCGAAGAAAATCTTTATTACCGGAAATACGGTGATCGATGCCCTGCTGATGGCGGTCGATATCATTTCCACCACCGCCGGTGTGAAAGAAAAGATGGCGAAGGAACTTCAGGAGAAAGGCTACACGGTAGGTGATCGTGAGTATATCCTCGTCACCGGACATCGTCGCGAGAACTTCGGAGATGGTTTCCTGCATATCTGCAAAGCGATCAAAGAACTGGCGGCTCTTCACCCGGAGATGGACATAGTCTATCCCGTTCATCTGAATCCTAATGTGCAGAAGCCAGTGTATGAACTGCTTTCCGGTCTGAGCAATGTCTATCTGATCTCTCCTCTGGATTACCTGCCTTTCATCTATGCCATGCAACATTCTACTCTGTTGCTGACGGATAGCGGCGGTGTGCAGGAAGAAGCCCCTTCATTGGGCAAACCCGTGTTGGTGATGCGGGATACGACCGAGCGTCCGGAAGCTGTTGAGGCGGGTACGGTGAAGCTGGTCGGCACGAATGCGGAGGCAATTGTCAGTAATGTCACTGCCCTGCTCCTTGATAAAGAAATGTATAAGCGGATGTCCGAAACACATAACCCTTACGGTGACGGACAGGCTTGCGAAAGAATCATAGCTGCGCTCAGATGTTAACACATGAGTAGTCAGGTATTAACATTTGATATGATAGGTATTAATATCTGAGAAGTTAGGTATTAATACTTGAGAAGCTGGTTAACAATGCTTGCTGTGACATCTAATAATGCTTGAAACGAGATCTAAGAAGCATTGTTAATCACATATACTTCCCACTATTATTGTTTTTATTATTGTTTTTTGAAAAGCAGAAGTAAGCCGAGACCACTAAAGAGTGCATGAGCATACATGTATTGTTTAGTAGTTTCGGAAGAGGAATACACTTCTGCAAAAGAATTTTTAAGGAGAATTAATATGTACAAAAGTTATTCAATGGAACTTGCCGGCAGGACTCTTACTGTAGATATCGGAAGAGTAGCAGCTCAGGCAAACGGAGCTGTTTTTATCAAGTATGGTGATACAACAGTCCTTTCAACAGCTACAGCATCTGACAAGCCACGTGACGGTGTGGATTTCTTCCCACTTAGCGTTGAGTTCGAGGAGAAGATGTACTCTGTAGGAAAAATTCCGGGTGGTTTTAACAAGCGTGAGGGAAAGGCATCTGAGAACGCTATCCTTACAGATCGTGTAATTGACCGTCCTATGAGACCTCTTTTCCCAAAGGATTACAGAAATGATGTTACATTAAACAACCTTGTCATGTCAGTGGATCCTGAGTGCCGTCCTGAGATAGTTGCAATGATCGGTACAGCTCTTGCTGTTCATATATCAGATATTCCGTTTGACGGACCATGTGCCATGACACAGATGGGACTTGTTGATGGAGAGTTTATCGTAAACCCTTCACAGAAGCAGTGGGATGAGGGCGATTTACAGCTCACAGTTGCTTCTACAAAGGAAAAGGTCATCATGATTGAAGCAGGAGCCAATGAGATTCCTGAGGATCAGATGATTGAGGCAATCTACAAGTGCCACGATATCAACCAGACAGTTATCGCATTCATGGATCAGATCCGTGATGAGATTGGCAAGCCAAAGCATGAGTATGAGAGCTGTGCTATTCCTGAGCAGATGTTTGAGGATATCAAGAAAATTGTTACTCCAGAGCAGATGGAGGAGGCAGTATTCACAGATGAGAAGCAGAAGCGTGAGGAAAATATAAGAGCTATCACAGAGCAGTTAGAGGAAGCTTTCGCTGACAATGAGGAGTACCTTGCAGTACTTGGCGAGGCTATTTACCAGTATCAGAAGAAGACAGTCAGAAAGATGATTTTAAAGGATCATAAGCGTCCGGACGGCCGTGCAATCAACCAGATCAGACCACTCGCAGCAGAGGTTGATTTGATTCCTAGAGTTCACGGCTCTGCAATGTTTACCCGTGGACAGACACAGATTTGTGATGTTGTAACACTTGCTCCTTTATCAGAGATTCAGAAAATCGACGGACTTGATGCTAATATCACAACAAAGAGATATATGCATCACTATAACTTCCCTGCATATTCTGTAGGAGAGACAAAGGTATCACGTGGACCGGGACGTCGTGAGATTGGACACGGAGCACTTGCTGAGAAGGCACTTGTTCCTGTACTTCCAAGCATTGAGGAGTTCCCATATACTATCCGTGCCGTATCTGAGACATTTGAGTCAAACGGCTCTACATCAATGGCTTCAACATGTGCATCATGTATGTCACTTATGGCTGCAGGTGTTCCGATTAAGGCTATGGTTGCCGGAATCTCATGCGGACTTGTAACAGGCGATACAGATGATGATTTCCTTGTACTTACAGATATCCAGGGTCTTGAGGATTTCTTCGGAGATATGGATTTCAAGGTAACAGGTACACATAAGGGTATTACAGCTATCCAGATGGATATCAAGATTCACGGACTTACAAGACCTATCGTTGAGGAGGCTATCGCAAGAACACGTGAGGCAAGACTCTTCATCATGGAGACATGTATGAAGCCGGCCATCGCAGCTCCAAGACCAACGGTCAATGAGTTCGCGCCAAAGATCAAGCAGATCAAGATCGATCCAGAGAAGATCGGTGAGGTTATCGGACAGAGAGGTAAGACTATCAACACTATCATCGAGGAGACAGGTGTTAAGATCGATATCGATGATGAGGGAAGAATCTCTATCTGTGGCGTAGAGCAGGCAGGTATGGACAAGGCTATCGAGATGATCAACATGATCGTAGAGCCTCTTGAGGTTGGCAAGAACTACCATGGTAAGGTTGTAAAAGTTATCGACTGTGGAGCTATCGTATCGCTTGCACCTAACAAGGATGGACTCATCCACATCTCAAAGCTTTCAGACAAGAGAGTTGCAAAGGTTGAGGATGTTGTAAATGTAGGTGATGAGGTTGACGTTAAGGTCATCAAGATCGACGAGAGAGCAGGAAGAATAAGCCTGAGTCTCAAGGATGTACAGTAAATAACAGTTCTGAGCTAAACTATAATAAGGATATTTTTTATAAGGGTAAATTTGATGTCTCGAAGCCGGTCTGTCATATGGCCGGTTCCGGGGCATTGTAGTAAATAAAGGCATACATAAACAAACTAAAAAATAAATGCAGATTTAAGGGGGAACATATGAGATACGGTTATTTTGACGAACAGAACAAAGAGTATGTAATTGACAGACCAGACACCCCGGCACCTTGGGCAAACTACCTTGGTTCACCGGAATACGGAGCTATAATCTCCAACAATGCAGGAGGCTACAGCTTTGAGAAGTCAGGAGCAAACGGAAGAATACTGAGATACATATTTAACAGCTTTGATCAGCCTGGAAGATATGTATATCTTCGCGATGATGACACAAAGGATTACTGGTCAGCATCATGGCAGCCGGTAGGCAAGAGTCTTGATGTGTATAAGAGTGAATGTCACCATGGAACGGCATATACAAAGATGTATGCAGAGTATTCTGATATCAAGTCAGAGGTGATGTATTATGTTCCACTTAACAAGACACATGAAGTGTGGAAGGTGAGAGTTACCAACAACTCTGATAAGCCTCGTAACCTTTCAGCTATCGGATACTGTGAGTTTACAAATGACTGCAATTATGAGCAGGATCAGGTAAATCTCCAGTATACACTGTTCATAACCAGAACATATTTCATGGACAACAACAAGATCCTTCAGGTCATCAATGAGAATGTTGAGAAGGCTGAGATCAATGGAAGTAAGGCAAACAAAAGATTCTTTGCACTTGCCGGAAGTGATGTTGCATCATACTGTGGTGACAAGGAGGAGTTCCTTGGAAGATATCACGGCTACGGCAATCCGATCGGAGTTATAAATGGAGATCTTGGCAACAAGCTCAACTACAACAGCAATGCCTGCGGTGGACTCCAGACAAAGTTCACACTTGCTCCGGGTGAGTCAAAGGATTTTGCATTCATAGTCGGAATGAAGGACAATGACGCTGCAAATGCTGTCATAGCCGGATACGCAGATCCTGCCGCAGCATGTCAGAAGGAGCTTGACGAGCTGATCGAGTATTGGCATTCAAAGCTCAACAACTTCCAGGTGCACACACCTAGTGATTCATTCAACAACATGGTAAATACATGGAATGCATACCAGTGTTTCATGACATTCATATGGTCAAGAGCTGCATCATTCTCATACTGTGGTCTGAGAAACGGATATGGATACAGAGATACAGTTCAGGATATCCAGGGCGTTATCCACCTTGCACCTGAGATGGCTCTTGAGAAGATCAGATTCATGCTGTCAGCACAGGTTGACAACGGCGGTGGACTTCCACTTGTAAAGTTCACACATAACGCAGGTCATGAGGATACACCGGATGATCCATCATATGTACAGGAGACAGGACATCCTGCATACCGTGCAGACGACGCACTCTGGCTGTTCCCAACTGTATATAAGTATATTGCTGAGTCAGGCAACCTTGACTTCATAGACGAGGTTATTCCATTTGCCAACAAGGATGAGGGTACAGTTTATGAGCATCTTAAGAGAGCGATAGATTTCTCCATGAACAGACTTGGAGATAATGGTATGCCGGCAGGACTCTGGGCAGACTGGAATGACTGTCTGAGACTTGGAAAGAGAGGCGAGTCAACATTTGTTGCAATGCAGCTCTACTATGCGATGACAGTTATCAAGTATTTTGCTGAGATGAAGGATGATGCAGAGTACATAGATTACATCAACAGCATTCAGTACAAGATGGGTGAGACCATTCAGGAGAAGTGCTGGGAGGATGACAGATTCATCCGTGGATACAAGGAAGGCGGACAGGTCATCGGTTCAAAGAATGATCCTGAGGCAAGCATGTGGCTGAATCCTCAGTCATGGGCAGTTATAAGCGGACTTGCCACAAGAAAGCAGTCTGAGATCGCCCTTGAGTCTGTTCACAGGGAGCTTAACACAGAGTACGGTGTGAGACTTATGTTCCCACCATACAGAGAGCATGCATTTGACGGAGCACTCATGCTTCTGTTCAATGCAGGAACAAAGGAGAATGCGGGTATATTCTCACAGCCACAGGGCTGGATAATACTTGCCGAGGCGCTCATGGGACATGGAAACAGAGCGTTTGAGTATTTCAACGAGAGCTCTCCTGCATCCATGAATGATAAGGCAGAGATCAGAAAGCTTGAGCCATACTGCCATGGACAGTTCACAGAGTCTGTTGGAAGTCCATTTGAGGGTCGCGCTCATGTACACTGGCTTACAGGTACAGCATCCACATGTATGGTTGGCTGCGTTGAGGGTATCATGGGTATGAGACCAGACTTTGGCGGAATCAAGATCGCGCCTTCAGTCCCATCAGACTGGAAGGAGTTTGAGATCGAGAAGATGTTCAGGGGTAAGAAGCTCTCAATCAAGGTTCAGAATCCTGATGGACATGAGAGCGGTTTCCAGAGCCTCACATTAAATGGTGAGAAACTTGAGGCCAATTATATCCCTGCTGACAAGCTTGCTGATACAAACGATATCGTGCTTGTAATGTAATGAATATAAATACATTATTTATACCATATTAAGTTAAGAAGGGCTCAGCCCTTCTTAATTTTTGCCCTGATGTGGAATGAGTGGATTGGGGTTGGAAGGTGGTGCAGGCGAAGTGGAATCGGTATCGATCGCTGAGAGGTTAAAACTCACTGACAACATACATGTTATGGATGTTCCAGGTGGAGGTTATATCCTGTTATGTGGAATATATGGAGAGATTGAGGGGCATGACAAGCTTCCTGCCGGTATGAAGAGTACAAGCTACGAGAAGCTGCTTCCGGTGATAGCCCAGGCAGAAAACTGCGGAGATGTAAAGGGAGTCCTGACTCTGATAAATACGGTCGGAGGCGATGTTGAGTCCGGACTTGCCATATCTGAGATGTTGTCCAGCCTGTCAAAGCCGGTCGTCAATATTGTGCTTGGCGGCGGACATTCCATAGGAGTTCCTCTGGCGGTGTCGGGAAATGTGTCTTTTATAGTGCCGACCGCAACGATGATAGTTCATCCAATAAGGACAAATACGGCGGTGCTTGGAGTTAAGCAGAACTTTGAATATATAGAGAAGATGCAGGAGAGGATCATACAGTTCACAGTGGATCACTCATCTATAGACAGGAAAGAACTGGAGAAACTTATGTTTAACACGACAGAGCTGACCAAGGATGTGGGCTCGGTTCTGATAGGAAAACAGGCTGTCGAAAAAAGGGTTATAGACAGGATCGGTGGTATGTCGGCGGCTTTAAAAACACTGTATGACTTGATTAATTAAGAAAATGATAGTAAAATTCCATAGGATATTGTATAAACATCGATCAAGGGAGGTTGGTCATGAGCTTATTACAGGCAATTTTGATGGGAATAATACAGGGAGCTACAGAATTTCTTCCAGTCAGCAGTTCGGGACATCTGGCTATTTTCAAGAATATTTTTGGAGTGGAGACCGATACGGGTATATTATTTGACATACTGCTCCATTTTGGCACGCTGGTTGCCATATTTATAGTCTACTGGGCAGATATAAAGAAGCTTGTTATAGAGGGACTCAAGATAGTTGGAGACTGCTGTGTCAATCTGGTAAATTTCATAAAGAACAAGACCTCGAAGGAGGGACAGATATATCCGTATAGGAAGATTGTGTGTACGGCATACAGAAAGTTTGTTATGCTCATACTCGTGTCAACTCTTACGACGACGGTGATCGCAGTCCCATTTGACAAAGCTATAGGACATGCGGGAGATACACTTTTGATACCGGGTATCTGTCTGTGTATAACATCTGTTATCCTGTATTTTGCGGACAGACTGCCGGCTGGTAAGAAAAGTGCGGCAAAGGCTACATACAGAAACGCCATATTTGTAGGTCTGGCACAGGCTGTTGCTACGCTTCCGGGAATATCAAGATCCGGAAGTACGATAACTGCAGGCCTGGCATGCGGCTACACAAGAAAATTCACGGTAAAGTATTCATTTATAATGTCGATACCGGCTGTTCTGGGAGCAGTCATACTGGAGATACCTGATCTGTTTAAGTCATCTATTTCAGGAACTGATGTTGTAAATTACATAGTTGGAATGGTAGTTGCAGGTGTTGTTGGATATTTATGTATAAAATTTATGCTTTATACGGTCAAGAAAAAGAATTTTAAGGGCTTTTCCATATATTGTATGATCGCGGGAATCGTGTCTGTAATATGGTATTTTGTTGCTTAAGATTTAGAATAGAGGTAGAAAATGGCTGCTGGTAATAAAAAGTCATACAAGAACAATACATCAAAGAATGGCACGTCCAAAAACGCTGCGTCTAAAAAGACTGTGGCAAAGAACTCTTCAAAAGGTGGATCAAATAACAGGACATCTGCGAAGAAGAATACTGCATCGAAAAAAACATCTGCCAGATCAAAGGCTGCCATAGAACGCAAAGCCCGGGAAGAGGAACTGGCAAGGCAGAAGCAGATGAGAAGTGAGATCATACTCATAGTTCTCTTTGCATTTTCAGTATTTCTGCTACTTGCAAACTTCAGGATCTGCGGAATAGTGGGAGATACAGTATCGGGATTTTTCTTTGGAATAATCGGTTTCAGCGAGTACATATTCCCGGTATATCTGTTTGTGTCGGCTGCCTATCTTATATCAAATGATTTCAGGGGGAAGATTGTCAAAAAGGTTGTATATTTTGGCGTTGTGCTCATCCTGTTGTCCATGGTATTTCAGGCTATATATTCATCGACCTTTGAGTCGGTCAAGGTTCTGTACATGGATGGGTATAAGGACAGATCGGGCGGAGGAGTTATATGCGGAGGAATATTCTTTGCGATAAGGACACTGCTTGGAGTTCCGGGTGCGTGCATAGTAATATTTATAGCTGCGGTTATCATGTTCATTCTCATAACGGAGATATCAGTTATAGACGAGATCAAACTTTTCATAGCATCTATCCGTGAGCGCAGAGAAAGTGATGATGACGAACAGTATGAAGATGAGGAGTATCAAAGTGACAGATATGACGATGGTTATTACTCACATGATGTAAATGATACTCCGGTTCGCAGAGTGAGACCATCGATGGCAAATCTCAATGTGTACAGCAGCGATAAGTCCAAGGATGACAGAGCTTCCGACAGGACTGCTGCAACGCAGGTCAAGCCAAGGAAGACTAAGATACAGAAGGATGTAGAGAGGGAGCCTGCCAGGGATTTCTTTGCCATGGAGGATGTCCACGAGCTCACTCCTGGAGATGGCGCTGTGGATATGTCCTATGATGAATTTAACAATGACATAGAGAAGATCGTCATGACCGACAGAGAGGAGATCGTCAATCCAGTTCAGATAGACAGAGAGGATCCTGTGCATAAACCGGTGCGGAAGCCTGCACCTGTGAAGAGAAGAAAGCCAGTGGTCGTAACTCCTGAAGAACCAAAGCTGGCTGCTGTGGACACTGATATGGAGGATGCAGAGATACTTTCATTTACTGATGATGCGGAGGATGTCCTTGCGGGAGCGGTAAATGGCAATATGCATCCAGAGAGTGTGTCAGATTACAATCCGCTCTACGACTCTGCATTTGCGGAGGAGGAGAAGACGGATACCGCGGCTCAAAGCAAAAAGAAGCCGGCGGTACAGACTGAGAGCTCAAAGCAGTATCAGGAGGGAAGAAAATATAAATTCCCAACGGCAGATCTGCTGTCCCAGCCTAAAAAGACGAACAATTCCAACAGGGATGCCCATGTCAGGGAGACAGCCATCAAGCTTAAGAATACCCTCGAGACATTTGGCGTCAATGTAACCATAACAAACTATAGCTGCGGTCCTGCTGTAACGAGATTTGAGATGCAGCCGGAGCAGGGTGTCAAGGTCAGCAAGATACTGAACCTTGCGGACGACATAAAGCTCAACCTTGCGGCTGCGGATATACGTATAGAGGCACCGATACCTGGCAAGGCAGCCATAGGAATAGAGGTCCCTAACAAGGAGAACTCAATTGTGGCGTTCCGGGAGCTTATAGAATCAGATAATTTCAAGAACCTCAAGTCCAAAGTGGCATTTGCGGTTGGTAAGGATATAAGTGGACAGGTCATCGCAACGGATATTGCCAAGATGCCGCATCTTCTGATCGCCGGAGCCACAGGTTCGGGTAAATCAGTGTGTATCAATACACTTATAATGAGTATACTGTACAAAGCCACACCGGAGGAGGTAAAGCTCATAATGATAGATCCTAAGATGGTTGAGCTTGCATGCTACAATGGCATACCACACCTTCTGATACCGGTCGTAACAGATCCAAAGAAGGCGGCAGGGGCACTCAACTGGGCTGTCATGGAGATGACAAGAAGATACCAGCTTTTTGCTGAGCACAGTGTACGTAATATACAGGGATATAATGACAAGGTTGAAAATGCCGTTATAGCGGGAGCTGATGGAGAAAAGCTGACCAAGATGCCACAGATAGTGGTCATAGTGGATGAGCTTGCAGATCTTATGATGGTTGCCCACGGCGAAGTCGAGGATGCTATAGTGAGACTTTCACAGCTTGCCAGAGCAGCGGGTATACATCTTGTCATAGCAACACAGAGACCGTCGGTTGATGTCATAACAGGTCTCATAAAGGCAAATGTTCCATCGAGAATAGCATTTGCAGTTTCGTCGGGAGTTGATTCCAGAACCATACTTGATATGGTAGGAGCAGAGAAACTTCTTGGAAAGGGAGATATGCTGTTCTATCCGACAGGCTATCCTAAGCCGGTCAGAGTACAGGGCGCATTTGTGTCGGATGATGAGGTTACAGCGGTTGTTGATTTCCTCAAGAAGAACAATGGCGTGGGAACATATGATGAGGAGATATCTAAATCAATATCCGGAAATGGTGGATCAGGCGCCACAGCGATAGGTGGGGCTTCAGCCAGTGATAAGGATGAATATTTCGTGGAAGCGGGAAGATTCATTATAGAGAAAGAAAAAGCTTCTATAGGTATGCTTCAGAGAACGTTCAAGATAGGCTTTAACAGAGCCG
>ERZ1026966.907-NODE-907-length-12514-cov-6.048559_pt1 | contig 12514 bp, 9 predicted proteins | sample MGYA00519296_ERZ1026966 | MGnify/ENA primary metagenome ERZ1026966 (study PRJEB26926, sample SAMN06164478) | human gut metagenome | biome: ENVO:00009003; feature: ENVO:2100002; material: ENVO:00002003 | host: Homo sapiens | place: USA | collected 2012 ... | reverse complement strand
CAGTACGGTATCCTCGCTGACCTGCTGGATCTTGTCGTACTGCATGCTCAGAATGTTGATGCCTTCCACCTCGAGGCTAATTGCTGCGGCAGTCTCCTTGAAATATTGGAATGCCTCTTGATTTTTACCGTCTGTCAGGCAATTCTGCTGGAACTGCACTTCACTCCTACGGAATGATAAATCTTTCTTTCCGTTGCGGACAATGCGGTAATATCCGCCGAAGTCGAGAAGCTCATCAATTTCGCTGATCGTTTGCCCATTTGCGGTGACAATCACCTGCGCAGGATCAATTTTCTTTTTCAGAGGCAGGATCTCCACATTACTGCTCTGAAAGCTGTATGACTTATTGGGCGCACTGGTATAGACGACCTCGCACTTCCCGTCATGGAACTGAAAGCTGGAAACCGAGTCCGTCTGGTCTTTGCCTTTTATGATGATCAAGTGCTTTCGTGCGTCCATAGGCATCTCCTATTCAGACAAACCTATAGGTATAAATTTATTATAGCATACTGAATGGACTGTGCCAACATCGTCTTTGATACCTCCACAAAACGCCTTTCAAAATCTTATATTAGGGACTACTAAAATCAAATTACATTAGTTTGCCAGCAATAATCCATTTAATTATAATAGGTCATTTAATAGATTCATACACTTGACTTTTTGCTGAAGGTTTGCGCTTCCGTATACATTCAGGGTAAAAGATACGTTCTTATGTCCGAGGATTTCAGAAAGAGACTTTATATCAAACTCTGGTATCTCGATTGCCCTAACCGCAAATGTATGCCGAATCTCATGAAACTTCACTTTCTCCAATCCGTTCCGCTTCAAGAAACGTGCGAAAAATTGCCGATATGTCCTCGGCTCGGTTGGCTTTGTCTTGCCCGTGAGGAAATAGTGATTCGGGTTTTCCGTGTAAAACTTCTTGATGATGTTCATGAGAAGTGACGGAACAGGAATCGTTCGAGCGGAGGTTTTCGTCTTCGGTGGTCCTATATGAAGATACGATTCTCCCTTCTTCTTGTCGTAGATACGCTGGACGGTTTTGTTGATGCTGATGGTCTTGTCCGTCAGCGAAATGTCCCTCATCTGTAAGCCGCACAGCTCGCCTATCCGGACTCCGGTAAACAATGCAATCAAAATTCCCGCTGTCTTCCGGTTCAAGTCCATGTAGATACACTGGATTAGAGCTTGCTCTTGATCTTTTGAGAGCGAAACTACTTTCTTGATACCAAGCTCTTTGGGGTATTCAATTAGATCCCAGTTCAGGAGTGGAATAGCCCGTTCCTTGTAGGCATACTCCATTGATAACCGGAGAACGAGGATAACATCCCTTATCGTCTTCACGGTAAGCCCCCCGGTTTTATCCAAGCGTCCAGCATTGTAGAGATACGAAATGTAGCTCTGGATGTCCGCTTCGGTGATGCTGCCAATCTTGCGCTTGCCGAAATATGGGATCAGGTGATTTTCGGCAATCAGCGTAAAGCTGGCGTGGGTTGACGGCGTGATCATGGGTTTCTTTTGATTTAGCCATGTGTTCACAAGCGTCTTGAATTGTGTATTGTTAGTCATAAAGACCACCTCCACGAACATTATCCGGTGGAGGGATAATCAGGGCATTAACACCCTCAAGTAACGGTCTTGAGAAGCGTCCGAAGCTCCGCTTTCCGGGCTTCGATGAGCCGTTGGAGCATAAAGAACTACTACATTATCTCGTTGAAAACACCGCCCGCAATAAACAATTAAAGTTTGGAAAAGAGAATGTTCTTTCCGTCTCAGGGGAATATGGCATTGTTAATCAGATAGCATTTCAGGGACGATCCTTCGCTGGTGAAAGTGTTGCTGATTATCATGTAGTCGAAACCGATGACATTGTATATACGAAAAGTCCCCTCAAAGCAAATCCTTATGGGATTATCAAAGTCAACAATGGTGTTCCTGGTATAGTGTCCACTCTTTACGCTGTGTACCACCCCTTAAAAACTGTTGTTCCGAGGTTTGTTGATTTCTATTTCTCGAACAATCTTCGGATTAACAAGTTTCTAAAACCACTGGTTAACATTGGCGCAAAACATGATATGAAGGTCAACAATACATTTGTACTAACAGGGACGGTGGTTTTTCCTCCTTTGCGTGAGCAACAGAAAATCGTTGATTTTCTAACCGTACTTGACCGCCGAATTGATATTCAGCGAAAAAAGGTCGAAGCCCTCAAGAAGTATAAAAGAGGTGTCGTTCGCACACTATTGACCCCTGATTCATGTTGTATTGCAGATGCAACATGGACTACGGCTAAGATTGGCGATTTGGGGTCATTTACAAAAGGCGCACCGTTATCAAAAGCAGACATAGCACCTGATGGAACTCCGTTTATCCTGTATGGTGAACTTTATACGACATATCATGAGGTGATAAATGCGGTTATACGCAGAACCCAAGCTCAACCCGAAAAGCAATATTATAGCCGTGTTGGAGACGTGATCATTCCCACCTCCGGTGAAACGCCGGAAGAAATATCAACCGCAGCGTGTGTTATGCTGCCAGATATAATTCTCGCTGGTGATCTCAACATATTCCGCAGTTCAAAAATTGACGGGCGGATTATGAGTTATATTTTGAATCATATCGTAAACGGACAAATTGCTCGGATTGCACAGGGAAAGTCCGTTGTTCACATTCAAGCAAGTGAACTTTCAAAGATAGAAATTAGCTACCCCGACTACAATACGCAGCGCAAAATGTTCAAAATATTTGACGCTCTCAATACAAGAACTGAAATTGCACAAAAGAAACTGATGGCTTTGCGTTGTATGCAAAAAGCTCTGCTACAACAACTCTTCATGTAAAGAGTCTCTGCATCAGGCCACTGCGGATACGGAGCAGCTTTTCAAGCACGGCTTGTGCGGAGTCAAGCCGCGCTTGGAATAAAGATAGATAACTTGCAATAGCTAATTGTTCCTCTGGATCAGAAGGCAATGTATGAACTGTATTAAAGAAACCATCCGTTGGAACATTAAGGAGTCCGTGATTTCTTGCACCCTCGGCGCAAATCTCATTAACGCCACGATGCCATTGAGAAGACTCAAAATACCATTTTGCAAGATCACTCAATACTATATCGTCTTTAACCCTAAAGCAAAGGTAGAGGGTTGAAACAGCCCCCATAGGATACAATTCGAGACGCTTGATAGAGCCAAATGGATAATCATTTGATGTACTACGATTGTAAGCGTATTCTCCAGAACGAAGCAAATAATACCCGCTCATGTCTGCACTTGCAACGGTCTTGGAAAAGAAATCTCGTTGATCAATCAAACCGTATTGCGCAGAGATAGTCAGCGGTATATCCGATTGCCCTCCATTTTTCCTCGTTACTCTCGTGGCAAAATCGGACAGTTTATATTTCTGCCAGTCCTTTCTCTTGTTACGAGGAATGAGTCTAACTTTTTGGGAAAATACCGTCTCAAATACACCTCTTTTATACTTCTGATCAAGCAAGCAGAAATAGCTATATGACAGACGAAATCCCTTGCAATAGCGGAAAATCTCTGCTACGGCAAGGGATTTTACTTTTGGTTCATACCGAAATGAGGTCTGAAAATAGACCTCAAGTAACGGTCTTGAGAAGCGTCCGAAGCTCCGCTTTCCGGGCTTTGATGAGCCGTACAAACAATGTCGCATAGGTGATATTTACGCAGAAAGAAGTCAACGTGGAGCTTCTGACATGGAACTGCTTTCTGTCACGATGAACGATGGCGTTATGCCTCGCTCTGAGATTGAGAGCAAAGACAACTCAAGTGAAGACAAAAGCAATTATAAGGTTGTTCTTACGGGAGATATGGTCTATAACTCCATGAGAATGTGGCAAGGGGCAAACGGCATCTCTCCGTGTGATGGTATAGTTAGTCCTGCATACACAGTTCTAATGCCTAAAGTCCCGATTAGTAACGGCTATTTTGCAGCTTTCTTCAAAAGTCCTAACTTGATCAATGAGTTTAGAAGGAACTCTCAAGGCATGACTTCCGACACATGGAACTTGAAGTATCCTCAGATTGAAACAATCAAGGTCTGCATACCGGCTCTCTCAGAGCAAAAACGGGTATCAGATATGCTTGGTACACTTGAGCGAAGGATTGCAAAACAGGCACAGCTTGTTGATAACCTCAAGAAGTATAAAAGAGGATTGCTCAATCAAATATTCTCTGCAATCTCAAAAGGTTCTCAGCGCAGAAAACTTCGTGAGCTTGTTCACGTTTCGGGAGGCAAAACGCCAAGTATGAGCAATTCGCTCTATTGGAACGGAGACATCGTTTGGATTTCCTCCAAAGACATGAAGAGTAGTAGAATTTCCGGTAGCGAGCTAAAGATAACAAATCTGGCGCTCAATGAGATGACGCTTTATCATCCTGGAACATTATTGTTGGTTGCGCGAAGTGGCATCTTGAAACACTCGTTGCCTCTCGCTATTCTCGAAGTAGATGCAACAATAAATCAGGACATCAAAGCATTGCAAGTACATGGTTGCAACGCATTCTACCTCTATTATGCAATTCTGTCACAAGAGGACAATATCATTAGAACTCTTGTGAAAACCGGAACAACGGTACAAAGTCTCATGATGGATTCCTTCTTAAACATTGAAATACCAACACCTGACATTGACCTACAACAAAGCATAATCGACAAACTGGCTAAACTCGAAAAGTATGTAGATGTTCAGGAAGAAGAACTATCGTTATTATCCCAAATGCGAAATGGCTTGTTGCAACAACTCTTTATATAAAGAGCTGCCTCATATAGCCGTCCCTCGTTTTACTCAGAAGGTCAAGTGTTTTTTGGGTTGCTTGCAACCGTGCCTCCACCATATCAAGAATATCTGCATACAGAAGTTGTTTCACATGGCTGGGATACATAACAGGAATACCCATAAGCAAATCATCCGTCATAGATACTCGATCATGACGAACGCCTTGTGAGCCATTATCATAGATGTACCTGTACCATGCGTCGCTCTTAAAGTACCAAGCGAGATATGAAGGAGAAATATCTGCTTGCAGCACAAGACAGGTATATAGCGGTGAGATAATACCTTGTTCACTGAGAGTATATCTATTGAACGGTCCGTATGGCGCAGAGTTTGACTTTCTCGGATTGTAAACAAAGTCTCCATTTTCGATGACATAGTAATTTGCTGTGTTTCCGTCCACTGCAATATCCTTGTCAAAGAAATCGCGCTGAGGAATTAGTCCGTATTCCGCAGAGTTTGTAATTACATTTTTTATTACTCCATCTGTGTTACGGCGCGAAACTTTTTTGAAAATATCACCCAGTCGAACACAAGCCCACTCTGCGCCATTTTGAGTGGGGAGTTGGCGAAAAATACGCTGCATGACACCTCTTTTATACTTCTTGAGGGATACAATAAATTGCTGTTGTTTATTGATTCGCTCACTTATCAGAGATAAAAACTTTGCTATTTTATCTTGCTCGTCAATACCCGGAAGATAAAGTGGTTGCTCATATAACGTGTCCCATTCCACATTCCTTCTGCATACGCTTGCGCCTACGGTGGTGGCATTGTAAAAGAAGCGCTTTGCAGCCGCAGACTTTATCCACTGGGCTATGAGTTCAACAGAACAACCGGTTATATCATAGGTTTTATATGCTGGAGAGACCATTCCGTGTTCAAAGCGCTGATTTACATTAGCGTTGCCCAAGTGAAGGTTTTGCGTTGATAGTACCATCGTACCATACTTTATTTTCTTGTAACCTTTATTGCTTGCACCGCGTTGGTGTCCAAAGAGTTCTGTGTTAAGGAACATTCCTTCAATGGCAGCAGACAAAAGAAGATCCTCATTTTCTTCTTTTGTGCGATCACTAAACTCATGTACAAGGTTCCCAAATTTGGTTGCTCTCCACGGCTCATCAAAGCCCGGAAAGCGGAGCTTCGGACGCTTCTCAAGACCGTTACTTGAGGATACATTTGCCATAATTATTTGCCCTCCACGTCAAAGGGGAAATCCAGCCCCAGCTCATCAAAAAACGGTTTCAGTTCCGCATCAATATCCTTAATTTCAGATTGCAGCTTGCGGATCTCAGCGGCAACTTCATTCAAGTCAATCTCAGGTTCCGGCTCAAAGGTATCAACATAGCGAGGAATATTCAGGTTGAAACCATTCTCTTCGATCTCCTGCATGGTTGCAACATGAGCATATTTATCGACATCCTGACGGCGCTCGTAGGTTTCAACAATCTTGTCAATGTCGCACTCCCTAAGGATGTTCTGGTTCTTTCCGGCTTCAAAGTCGCTGGAAGCGTCGATGAAAAGAATGTTGTCAGAGTTGCCGTTGCGCTCTCTCTTGAGAACAAGAACACAGACAGGGATGCCCGTACCAAAGAACAGATTTGCAGGCAAACCGATTACCGCGTCCAGAACATTTAATTTCTGAATGAGATGCTTGCGGATTACTTCCTCAGCAGCACCACGGAACAGGACGCCATGCGGCAGAAGAACGACGGCTCGTCCGTCCTGATCCATGTGGTAAACCATGTGCTGAACAAAGGCAAAGTCAGCCTTGCTCTTCGGAGCAAGTTTGCCATACTCATTGAAACGCTCGTCCTCCATGAAGTGCATATCGGCAGACCAGTTTGCAGAATAAGGCGGATTGGCAACCTGAACACGGAACTTCATGTCTCCGAAGTAGTCATGCTCTAAGGTATCACCGTTGTAGATGTTAAAGTTGCGATACGGGATTCCGCGCAGAATCATATTCATTCTGGCGAGGTTATAAGTCGTGGAGGTCAATTCCTGTCCATAGTAGTTTCTCACGTTGGCATAGTTCTTGAGACGCAGCAGCAGTGAACCAGAGCCGCAAGTGGGGTCGGCTGCATCCTTGACGTCCGTGAGACCAAGACAAGCCAGACGGCAAAGTAATTCGGCAGGACCGGAGGGTGTATAGAACTCACCGGCTTTTTTGCCAGCAGTTGCAGCAAACTGACCGATCAGATATTCATAGGCGTTACCAAGAACGTCAATTTTGGTATCATCCACACCGAAGTTGATTTCGTCCAGCGAAGCGATGATCTTTGCCATAACAGCACTTCTATCTTTGACGGTATGACCGAGCTTTGAGGAATCGAGCTGCATATCAGAAAACAGTCCGTCAAAGTCTTCCTGCGAATCATTTCCGATTGTGGACTCCATCAGGGCGTTGATTGCACTCTGCAAGAACTCAATGTCGAAGGAGCGGTTTTCTACCATCTTGACCATCTTGCGGAACAAATACTGCGGCTCGATGACATATCCGAGATCGCGCAGTGCTTCTTCGATAACGGCAGTCTTATACTCTTCGTCTGCCCACGCCTCTTCATAACCGATACCGTCATCCTTGAGAAGATTCGCCATATACTTCTCTGTCCGGTCGGAAAGGTAGTAGTAGAAGATCATGCCCAAAATGTAGTTCTTGAACTCATACGCCTCCATGTTTCCACGCAAGGCATTTGCCATTGCCCATAACTTATTGCAAAGCTCTTTCTGGTGAGCCTGAATCGAATTATCCATTTGTCTCTCTCCTTATTGGTATTTCTCTGTGTGCTGCCGGATGAAATCAACGATCCGATTTACAAGGGAGCGCTTCTTCAAAAGCGGCAAGGGCTTCTCAATCCTATCCCGGATATTTCCTGCATCCATTGTGCCAGAAAACTCATATTCCGAAATAATATCCGTCAGCATAGATGCGTCAATGTCCTCGGTTTTTGCAAAGGCAATAATCTCTTCGCGCTTTGCTTCGTTTTCAAAGTCGTTATAGGCTGCATCAATTTCATCCGCACTTTCCAAGCCGACAACAACCCGATCCAAGAACGCTTGCAGGATTTCGACTTTCCGGAGCAACTGCGGATTATCGGTTCTACCCAGCTCATCCTTAATGTGTTTAATATCGTAATCCTTCTGCTTGGGATCGTCGAAATGGATGTTGCGGATCAGGTTCATGATGTATGCGACATTGATCCTGTCACTCTCCATCAATTCGATGCAGAAGTCAACGTCGTTCAGAACGGAGACAACCTCGCGGTCTGTTTTTTGCCTTGAGTAGAGCATGAGGTATTTGCTCTTGTAGTCCTGGTATTCCTGCTCGGACATGATAAGAGCATCCTGATCGAAACTGAACTCAATAAAAGTCTGCAACGATTGGAGATACTTTGTCAGCTCCCGGAAGGTCACGACGAACTTCTTTTGATCGTCCTCGTTCTGCATCGTGTCCACGGACTCAGGGAACAGCGCGATTTCCTTGAGCTTCATCACCATTTCGTTGAACTTCTCCACGAAGTATTGATACCCCGGAACAACAATGCCGGAGGTATCTTGACTCTTAGAGAAGAGTGTCAGCGCGTCATCAGTGCGTTTTTTGAGGTTGCGGTAGCAAATGATAATGCCAAAGGGCTTTGTTTCCTTCTCAACGCGGTTTGTTCGGGAATAGGCTTGCAGCAGATCATGATACTTCAAGTCCTTGTCCACATAAAGGACGGAGAGCTGCTTGCTGTCAAATCCGGTCAGGAACATATTCACGACGATGAGAATATCAAGCGACTTTGTTTTCTTTCCCTTTACTCGATCAGAGATGTCCTTGTGATAAGCCGAGAATGTATCTGTGGAGAAATTGGTTCCGTACATCTCGTTATAGTCCTTGATGATACGCTCCAACGAATCACGACTATGCTCGTCCTTGCCCTCAGCATCCTCATTTTGCCCGTAGGAGAAGATACCACCGATATTCAGGTCGTGCTTGATCTTCTTGAAAATATCGTAATACTTAACAAGGGCATCAATAGAGGACACGGCAAAAATAGCCGTATACTGTCCATTTCTGGTTTTCGCCTTGTGGTTCTGGATGATGTGATTGGCGATCAGAGACATTCGCTCATCGGACATATAGAGTTCGCCTATATCAATCGCGTCCGCAAGTGTGGGGTCATCCCAGTCAAAATCACCCTCCATTGTTTTTATGTATTCGATGTGGAATCCCAGAACATTATTATCAAAGATGGCGTCTTTAATCAGATAATTGTGAAGGCACTCACCAAAGAGCATTTCCGTTGTTTGCGTGATTTTACCCTCAGTTTTACCGTTGACTTCAAAGCGAGGTGTCCCCGTGAAGCCGAAAAACTGTGCCTTTCTGAAATGCCGCACAATATCCTTGTGCATATCCCCGAACTGGCTGCGGTGGCATTCGTCGATGATAAAGACAACCTTCTCGTCTTTGTATGCGTCCATTACTTTCTCGTACTGAGGGCGCTTTACAGCGTTTGCCATCTTCTGCATCGTGGTGACGATAAGCTGCCGGTTCTTATCCTTCATCTGGCGGACAAGGACATCGGTGCGATCTGTCACATCAACAGAGCCAGCCTCAAACTTGTTAAACTCTTCGGTTGTCTGAGAATCCAAGTCTTTTCGGTCAACAAGGAAAATGACTTTCTTGATGTTCGGATTTGCTGCAAGGATTTGCGCCGTCTTAAAGGATGTCAACGTCTTGCCCGCGCCGGTTGTGTGCCAGATATACGCATTCCGGTTTGTAAGCGTTGCCTGACGGATCAGCGCTTCTACGGCATAAACCTGATAGGGACGCATGACCATCAAAATCTTATCGGTATCATTTAGGATGGTGTAGCGTGTCAGCATTTTGATGATGTGATCCCTTGCAAGGAAAGAAATCGAAAAGTCCTTCAAATTGGTGATGCGGACGTTATTAAAATCAGTCCAGAAGAACGCAAGACTATACATCAAGTCTCTGTCGGAATTGGCAAAATACTTTGTGTCAACACCATTGGAGACAATGAAAAGCTGAATGAAATGATACAGCCCGTTGTAGGAGTGCTTCTTATAACGCATGACCTGATTGACTGCCTCGCGGATGTCAATGCCACGGCGCTTTAATTCTACTTGGATCAGGGGCAAGCCGTTTACGAGAATCGTAACGTCGTAACGATTGACGTACTTTCCAACCACGGTTGTTTGATGAGTGACTTGGAAAATGTTCTTCGTGTGGTCCTGATCAAAGAAGGACAGATATACCTTTGTACCATCTTCACGCTCAAGGACAAACTTATCCCTCAAGATTTTTGCGCTCTGGAAAACAGACTTTCCGAGCATGAGGTTGAAGATACGCTCCCACTCTTTATCAGTGATAGGCGTATCCAGCTTTGGCGCATTGAAGGCTTCAAACTGAACCTTGAAGTTCTCCACCAGCGCGTCATAATCAGGAATTGCGACTGTGGTATATTCCTGCTTGTTCAGTTGCTCTATAAACTGCTGCTCAAGAGCCGCTTCGCTTTGGTATGCCATATCTTCATCTCCAATACTTGAGGATTATTTGACTATTTATTATTTATTCACACAATTGCTTATACGCCTTGCAAATAATTTGAGCCATAAGAAGACGCCGTTGACTTAAGAAATCTGCATATTTCATGCTCTCGAAATTTTCGGGTAACGCATGTTCCTCGCAGGCTTTACGGTAACCAGCTTCCCCTAATTTTTGGCGGTATAGCGCAACATATTCACTCGGTGCCTTATCTGAAATTTCAATATTCGTGGCGTAATCAAGATATGTGAAATTTGCAATCTGATTTCGATCACGGTCACTATCAAAGCCAATACGGGTCAGGTAATTCTTCGGGAAAATGTGGTGTTTGTCAATTGCGTTCTTCGTGCCACTGGATCCCAAAATGAAATATTTTGACACCGGAGTATTGCTGAACAGCATGGGTGTATTGAGCACGATCTGAGCTGCCACATATCCATACCATGCAGGGGAAATAGCCGCTGCGCTGTTCAGTTCATTGGGCAGCATCAAGCTGAAATAATCGTCTGTAAAGCGCATTTCGATGACTCGTTCAATATAGGCAATAAACTCGCCTGCAGTATGAACATCACGCAAATCCGCAAACTGTTTTTCCACCTCAGACTCTGTGGAGCCGGTGTAGAAATATGTGATGGTGCTCATAAAGAACCACTTGCTGATGCATTTCTTGAGCTGCGCAGCATCCAGCTTGTAGTCATACTTAGCAATCAGGTAAAGGACATAACTGAAAACAGCCGCATTGGAGGAGGCAATCAGCTTGTCACTGATATATCCAGCCTCGGCTATGATATTGATAAAGTTGTGCCAGTTATTCAGGTTCATGACCTTATCCAGAGCATCCTTGAAAATCTGGAGATTATCATGACGCACTTCATCGGAGAACTTTCCGGTTTCCAGATTCTTGCCTCTCAACAGCATATAGGCATATTTCAGCCGAGCGCGTTTAAAACCGAAACCGACGGCCATGCGAATCAGATGAGAAGGCTCGATTGCCAAAAGCGTGTTATACGAGGTATTGGCAGCCGGGACTCTGGACGCTGCCGCAAACGCATTGATCTTATCGCTGGTTTCATTCTCATAAACGGAGATCAGTGTCTGGATGAAGTTATTTTCCGTCAAGCTCTGACCGCCAGAGTTGACCCGGACAAAAATATCTGCGACATCTTCCTCATCTGCGTTATAGCTGATCTCCAAAGTAGGCAGAGAATAATCGGACAGATTCAGTAGCGCATTGATGCTATCCTCAATCCTGTCTTCTTCCTCATCTGTCAACAGCGGAAACCCCTTCTTACTCCGGCCTTCGTTAGCCTCCTTGATAAAATGACGCCGCAGAGAGCTGATGGAATTATCCTCTTTTGCCAGGAAAACATCACTGATGCGACTGATCCACTCAGTGTCCTTTTCATATGCCTGAGACCATACGGCAAATTCACGAGTCAGTGGATTATAGGAGATTTTGATCTCACGATCCGCAAAGTTCTTGTCTTTCACCTTAACAGCAAACATAGCTGCAACAAGGGCGGTCAGTCGCTGCTGTCCATCAATGACAAGTTCTTTGGGGTCTTCGTAAGTCTTTGAGTTATCACCGATTGTACTCTTTTTGCTTTCGTAATCCGCCGGAGACTCCCAGAGCATAATGTAGCCAATGGGATACCCTTTTAGCATAGAGTCAAAAAGCTCACGAACTTTATTATCTTTCCAAACAAAAGGACGCTGAAGGTCAGGCAGGCCAATACGGCCATTGCGCACATCCTTGACCAAATCTCCGACTTTACTGGGGATATTTTTGAACAATTCATTTCCCATATAGATCTCCTAAAATCGTCTTTATCTGTTTATTGATTATCAGACACAATTTCCACGATATCCTCTATCCTACAATCCAGCGCTGCGCAAATCTTCACGAGTATCTCCGTGGTGACATGACCGTTGCGTCCCATCTTGGTAACTGATGCTGGGCTGATACCCGCCCTTTCACACAGGTCTTTTTTCTTCATGTCCTTATCGATGAGTAGCTTCCAGAGTTTTTTATAACTCACAGACATAAAATATCTCCTCCGTACCGATATGCAAAAAAATGCTCTGCCGCTTGGCAGAGCATTCGGTCTATTGCAGCCATACTGCCAAGGCCTATTCCAACACTTGACAGCGTTGTT
>ERZ1026966.877-NODE-877-length-12778-cov-5.545547_pt1 | contig 12778 bp, 9 predicted proteins | sample MGYA00519296_ERZ1026966 | MGnify/ENA primary metagenome ERZ1026966 (study PRJEB26926, sample SAMN06164478) | human gut metagenome | biome: ENVO:00009003; feature: ENVO:2100002; material: ENVO:00002003 | host: Homo sapiens | place: USA | collected 2012 ... | reverse complement strand
AGCGTCTCGTGGGCTCGGAGATGTGTATAAGAGACAGGTGGAAAGTGTGCGGTTATAAAAAAATGATTAACTTTGTAGGGGAGAATGCCGAGGGAACAATGATAAGATTCCAAGGCAATTCCCACAATTGATTCCCGATTGATTCCAAAACAGGACTAAAACAGATAACGGAATATAACGGCAACTTCGATGAACGGAAGGAAGATAAAGACAGGCATTATATTGCTTGCCGCCATGTGGACGGCGACGCTGACGTCGTGCCATAGCTCAAAGAAGGCCGGCGGTGAATCTTCCGGTCCCGCAACAGTCGAGACCATCCATGTGGGTAAAGGCGACAAGTGGGGGCGCAAGGTGGCTGAAGAAGCGCTGACGTGGGTCGGCACTCCATATAAGTATGCCGGGTGCGACAAGAAGGACGGTACGGACTGCTCGGGTATGGTGATGCGCGTATATGAGGATGTGACCGGCAGCAAGATACCGCGCAATTCGGCCAAGCAGGCCGAGTTCTGCTACAAACTCGACACGAATAAGGTAGAAACCGGCGACCTCGTCTTTTTTGCCACTGGAAAGGATCCGAAGAAAGTGTCTCACGTAGGAATCGTGGTCGACGACAACCGGTTTGTGCACGCATCCTCGTCGAAGGGGGTAGTGGTGTCGCAACTGACCCAGCCATATTATCAGCAGAGGCTGCTGATGTTCGGCCGCGTGCCGGGCCATGGCCATGAGCTTGTATCCGATAATGCCGGAGCAGATCAATCGAAAAAATCGGATGAATCCGCACGTTCGGATAAACCCGATAAAACAAACGAAGAATATCTGGATCCGATTTATTTTTAATTATACTAACTTAACCATTATTGAAATCAAAAGTGATTAAGGCAAGAATAATGAGTCCTCTGCTTGCCGGCGTGCTGATAGGCATAGCCGGGGCTGTGTATCTTAATGTGGGGGGCGTGGTCGGCGCAGCGATGTTTGCGTTCGGACTGATGAGCGTGGTGTGCTGGAAACTCGATCTGTTCACCGGCAAGAGCGGTTTCTGGAGCGGACGCATGATATGGCGTCTGATACCCGTTCTGTTGCTTAACATCGCCGGTGTGGCGATGGTGGCCCTTACCACCATGAAACCCGAGATGACCGACATGGCCGTGGGCATAACCGCCAAGCGGTTTGCCACACCTGTGTGGAAGCTGTTCCTGCTGTCCGCTTGCTGCGGATTCATCATGACCACAGCCGTGAAGTTCGGACGCGAGGGCAACTGGTGGCCCTTGCTGTTCGGAGTGCCTACGTTCATTCTATGCGGTTTCCCGCACTGTGTGGCCGACATATTCTATTGGACTGTCGCAATGGTGCAAGGGGAAAGTCTTTGGGTAATATTGCCTGTTTATCTTGTCACGGTCGCCGGCAACTATGCAGGCTGCAACGTCCCCAGACTGATTCCCGGATTCATTGGAGATTCCGCTCTGAAAGAAACAAAGGAAGAAGCTCCTGAAAGGGCATGATGGCGCTACAAACATGATGGCGCTACAAAGGGGAGTGGGTAGATCGGAATTCCTGTTGTCTGCTTTTTCCCGGCAACAGGTTATCGCTGTTTTATAATGAGAAAAATTATATCTCTTTTATTTGTCATTGCTGTTCTTGCTTCGTGCTCGAAGTTGGAATCACGATATGACAGGAAGATCAGTCAAGCTGAACTGTTGATGCCATGCAATCCCGACAGTGCCATGACTATTTTAGAATCGATAGATCAGTATGACTTCAAAAGTGATTCATTAAAAGCTAAATTCTATTATCTCAAGGCATACGGGCACATGAAGCTCAACCGCTCCATGATTGGAGACTCGTTGATTAGCTTTGCGCACAATTATTATAGAGGGAAGGACATAGTTAAAGATATGCGGAGTGGCACCGCATTTGCATTCTACAAGTTTTGGGTTGGCGACACTTCGGGATCAATCACAATGCTTGATTCTATTACAAAGCTGCCGGATGTGCCCGATTCTCTAATGACAGAGGCATTGAGAATCCGAGTCTTGCTCGGTACATCTGAGTATCAAGGTCGTCAAATTATACCATTGGCAAAAAGGCTTCATATACTCGAAAACGATACACTGAGAAAGATGGAGGCAAAGTATATGCTCCTGGCAGCCTATGAGTATGCCGGAGAAATTGACTCTGCCTTATATCTTGTGAACGAGCTTATTGACTATGCTCGTAGCCGCCATTGGGGTGACAAGCAATTTCTGTTTATGGTTGAACAGGCACAGCTTCTTACTGAAGCCGGACGAGATGGAGAAAGCGACAGAATAGTCAGCGAGATATTCAGTAAAGCCGGACCGGATAACGGGGCAGCAGATATGCTCCATTTCCAATATGCCATAAATGCTCTGAACGGAGGAAATGTGAATCGGGCTGCACATCATCTTAAAATAGCCGACAGCATTGCTGTCAGACTGAGAGGTGATGAAGACGCTTACTTCCGCAGCTATAGCAATCTGCTCCATGCCATGATTGATTTCAAACAGACGGGGCGCATAAAACTTATGCATATAAATGGACTGAACAACCGACAGAGTGAGCGGTTCAACCGTATGAAAGCCTCGCAATGGGAATCCGAGCGCGGTGCGCTCCATCAACAGAATCGTGCATTGATACTGAAATCGGAAAGCGAGCACAAGACTATAATTATACTTATTATAAGTCTCGCTGCACTTCTTATACTCGGAGGCTGTGCATGGATTCTCATTCTGCGCCGTCAGCATGAACGCGACAACGAAGAACGTATCGAGGCGTTGCAGAAAATGGTGGAGGAGTACAGATCTGCGCACACTCGGGAACCTGAAAAAGCCGATTCCTCATCTGTCCGGGGCATGATGCTCAAACAGCTCGGCATAATCAAGATGGTGGCAGAGACACCGACTGAGCAGAATCGTGAGATGCTGCGTAGAATCTCTGCCATCGATGGCGAAACCAATGGCGAACTCGTTGATTGGGGGAAGGTATTCGAGATGATCGACAACCTTTATTCCGGGTTTTATAGTAAACTTCACCGTCAATATGGAGAACAACTCACCCCGAAAGAGGAGCAGATTATCGTTCTGATGGTAGCCGGATTCTCGACAAAAGAGATTAGCGTGATAACCGGCCAGACCACCTCCACAATCTATGTCCGCAAATCGTCCATACGAAAGAAGCTCGGAGTCCCCGAAAAGGAAGATATTGTGGAGTTCCTTAAAAAACGGGACACGGATTAAGAGCCCATTAAGACGGTACAAGGATTAATTAAGACTTTTAAAAGATGCAGCCTTGATATTCAGTGGGTTGCATCTTGCGTATTAAGACTTTTATATTTGGAGTTAAAAGACTTTCAGATATAATTTTGCATCAGAAAATCATACAAATCTGATGTGAAATGAAATCTGTGGTTTTATTACTGTTGTCGGCCGTCATGTCTGTGACAGAGGTCCATGGCCGGGAAATTTCCGGTAAAGTGGTAGGAGAGAACGATACTCCGCTTGACTATGTCAACGTTGTGTTGTACCGCGACTCTACCTATATTACGGGGACCGTTACCGATCAGGCCGGTCTGTTTTCCGTTCCAACAGATGCCGACGCGAATCTTGCAATCAGGGTTTCCTTTGTCGGTTACGAGAAAGTTGAGCTTCCGGTACCGGATTCGGGCCGGATGGGTATAATAAGACTTGTGCCTGTCACAACGAAATTGGATGACGTAGTGGTACGCGCCACAAGACCCTCAACAACAATGAAAGGAAATGCGCTCGTCACCAATGTCGAGGGAAGCTCGCTCGCCATCGCAGGTACGGCAAACGATGTGTTGACACGTGTGCCGATGGTGGTGGAGAATGACGGAAAACTGGAAGTATTCGGCAAAGGAGCACCTGCAATCTACATCAACGGTCGCAAGGTCAACGACCTTCAGGAACTCTCTCAGCTCAATTCCAATGACATAAAGAATGTCTCGGTAATAACTAATCCCGGCGCGTCTTATGCTGCCAACGTGAAATCTGTAATCATCATCCGGACGAAACCACCGAAAGGCGATGGATTCAGTGGAACCCTCCGTTCGGATAATGGTTTTCATCACTATTTCAGTACAGGAAACTCCATAGATCTGAAATACAGGACCAGGGGCCTTGAAGTCTTCGTAAACTACGGCTGGTGGTACGGCGATAACCGAAATAATCGTCTTAACGACATGACGACCACGACACCGGCAGGAATATATAACCAGTCAATCCGCACAATATGGCGAGAGAATTACAACGATATGACCGGCAAAGTCGGCTTTTCCTTCATGTTCAATGATAAGCACAGCATCGGCGCTTATTATCAGAACAGTTGGAACCGCCACCACACCTCCGGAACAATACCGAGCGAAGTCCGGCTGAACGGAGCGTTACTTGACCGCTATAATTCTGACGTAAACAATAGATCAACGGCAGTGCCGCGCCATAATGTCAACCTATACTATAACGGCATTGTCGGCAAATTCACTTTCGATTTTAATGCGGATTTTCTTTGGTATAAAAACCGTGAGCTTTCATTGAGTGATGAACTCAGCGAAACAGGAAATAACCGCAATGTAAGCACTGAATCGACCAATCGAAACCGTATGTTTGCCGAGAAATTAGTTGTCAGTCATCCGCTCTGGCAGGGACAGATTAGGTTTGGCGAGGAATACACTAACACGCGCACCACGAATGTTTTTACAGCAAACATCCCCGAAATACCGGAGGCCGACAACCGTGTGGATGAAAGCAATATCGCAGCTTTTGTGGAATTTGCAAGACGGTTCGGTCGCTTCAATGTCGGTGTCGGACTCCGCTTTGAGCATGTGAAATTCGATTATTACGAGATGGGTGAGCATCGTGACGGTCAAAGCAAGACCTATAACAATCTGTTCCCCTCGCTGAATGTCTCCACTCAGATAGGTAGTGTCCGTATGGGACTGAACTACTCAGGCAAAACCGTACGACCCGGCTACAGTCAGCTCGACGGAGCAGTCAGCTATATCAACCGACTCACTTATGAGACCGGCAATCCATATCTTAAACCTACAGAAATTCAGACTGTGGAATATATGGCACAGTGGCGTCAGTTCTTTGCACAAGTGTCGTATACATACTTGAAGGATGGCGTGTACCACATCACAGAGCCTTATGGCGCGGATGGGGAGGCAACTATCATCCGCACGGCAAATCTTGACCACCGCCATTATCTTCAGGCATTTGTAGGCGGTCAGTTCAAAGTCGGAGTATGGTCGCCTCGCGTGAATATCGGCATGATGAAGCAGTGGCTCACCCTGCCGGTCGACGGCAAGCCTATGAAAATGAATACTCCCGGGTTTCTGTTCCAATGGCAGAACGCCATTCACCTTCCGTTCGACATCTGGCTTAATATCGACGCTCAGCTGATGACACATACGTGGGACAATAATATGAAAGTCTCGAACACTCCATGGTATGTCAATGCCAAGATTTACAAGGGATTTTTCAACAATGCCTTCAGTATCACCCTCGAAGCAAAGGACCTGTTCAATACTTCTCAGAATGATGCTCGGATGTATAGCGATGCCGTGAAGCTTGTCCAGAAGAATTTCTCGCCCGGTCGATCGGTAATGCTCACTCTCCAGTACCGCTTCAACACGACCCGTGACCGCTATCGTGGCACCGGGGCCGGAAACAATGAGAAATCCCGATTTTAGGACTTTCTTAACAATGAATTTATTATACGGCAAAGCCCCGGCTTCTGTGAAAGTCAGGGCTTTGTCTTATGTTTTGCAGGAGGTTATCCCATCACGACATCGACGGTATTGTTCGATCCCTCGGGGAATACGTTGATGATGTTGCCATTGACAGGCAGACCGTTTACGGTGATGGACTTCACGCCCTTGCAGACGCCGTCGGGGTTCATGACGCGGATGTGGTAGTGGGCGCCACGGAATGTTCGGTCCAGCTCATAGCCCTTCATGTCCGACGGAATGCAGGGGTCGATGCGCAACCCGTTGAATTCCGGCTGTATGCCGAGGATATACTGCGACACAGTGAGCCAGTTCCAGGCAGCGGTTCCTGTGAGCCATGAATTTTTTGCCTGACCCGGATTCGGCGCGTCCTTTCCTGCCGTCATCTGGCTGTAAACGTATGGCTCCACTTTGTGCAGGTCGCTGTGTTCCTCCACCCACGCCGGAGCAATCTTGGTGTAGTATTCCCAGGCGCGGTCGCCGTTGCCAACGATGGTCTCGGCCACGATGATCCAGGGATTGTTGTGGGCGAAGATGCCGGCGTTCTCCTTATAGCCCGGAGGATAACTCGAAATCTCGCCGTATTCGGGTACATACTCGGTGAATGCCGGATTGTTCAGCACTATGCCGTGGGGAGAGTCGAGATGAGTCTTGACCGATTCCAGAGCCCGGTTCACCAGACCCTCCTCCAGACCGATTTTGGCCATGGAGCACCAGCCCTGAGATTCGATGAATATCTTGCCTTCCTTATTCTCTTTGGAGCCTACGGGGCGGCCGAAGTAATCGTAAGCGCGCAGGAACCATTCGCCGTCCCAGCCATGTTTCTTCACGGCCTCGGCCATCGCCTCCACATGCTGCATGGCTCGATCGTACTCGCGTGTATTGCCTATGGCCTTGCATAGCTCGGCATACTGCTGGCCGCACATCACGAACTGACCGGCTATCATCAGCGACTCTGCCTTGGAGTCGCCCTTCTTGTTCTCGGTGGTCTGATACGACTCGTTGGGATCGTTGCTGAAGCAGTTCAGGTTCAGGCAGTCGTTCCAGTCGGCGCGTCCTATCAGCGGCAGACCGTGAGGACCGAGGTGCGAGATCACGAAGTTGAAGCTGGTGGTGAGGTGTTCCATCAGTGGCACCTCGCTGCCAGGCTTGTTGTCGTAGCTAACAGGTTCGTTGAGGATGGAAAAGTCGCCTGTCTCCTTGATGTATGCCACCGTGCCGAACACGAGCCACATCGGGTCGTCGTTGAAGCCGGAGCCGATGTCGTTGTTGCCGCGTTTGGTCAGAGGCTGGTACTGATGGTAGCAGCTTCCGTCGGGGAACTGTGTGGCCGCGATGTCAAGGATGCGCTGACGGGCGCGCTGGGGAAGCAGATGCACGAATCCCACCAGGTCCTGGCACGAATCGCGGAATCCCATGCCGCGCCCTATGCCGGACTCGAAGAAGCTGGCCGAACGCGAGAAGCAGAACGTTATCATGCACTGATACTGGTTCCAGATGTTGACCATACGGTCAAGACGGGGCTCCTCGCTTTGCACGTGGTAGATGTCCAGCAGACGGTCCCAGTAGTTGCGCAGTTCGCCGAAAGCGCGCTCCACTTTCTCGACTGTGTCGAAACGGTCCATCAGGTCGCGGGCCTTCTTCTTGTTGATTACGCCCTTCGATTCCCACTTCTCGCTGTCGGCGTTCTCCACATATCCCAGCAGGAACACGAAGTCGCGTGCCTCGCCGGGTTTCAGCTCCACGTTGATGCAGTGAGCGGCTATCGGGCTCCATCCGTGAGCCACGGAATTGGTGCATTGTCCCGCAGCTACGGCGTCGGGAGTGTCGAAGCCGTTGTAAAGTCCTAAGAACGTCTCTCGGTCGGTGTCGAAGCTATCAACAGGGATGTTGACGGTATAGAAGTCGTAATGATTGCGTCGTTCGCGATATTCGGTCTTGTGGTATATGGTCGAGCCGTCTATCTCGACTTCGCCCGTAGAGAAATTGCGCTGAAAGTTCTCCATGTCGGTCTGCGCGTTCCACAGACACCATTCGATGAAGCTGAACAGTTTTACCTGTTTAAGGCTGTCGGTGTGATTGGTCAGGGTGAGACGGCACACCTCGGCGTTGGTCTTCAGCGGGTCGAAGAACAGGGTGGAGCATTCCAGGCCGTTCTTGATGCCAGAGATACGCGTATAGCCAAGGCCGTGACGGCACTCGTACTTGTCCAGGGGAGTCTTGCATGGTTTCCACGATGGATTCCAGGTCACGTCGCCATCCTTGATGTAGAAGTAGCGGCCGCCGGCATCCATCGGCACTCCGTTGTAACGGTAGCGGGTGAGTCGGCGGAATTTGGCATCCTTGTAGAAGCAGTAGCCTCCGGCAAAGTTGGATATGAGGGAAAAGAAATCCTCGTTGCCCAGATAGTTGATCCAAGGCCAGGGCGTGACCGGATTCGTGATGACGTATTCGCGCGCGGCGTCGTCGAAATATCCGAATTTCATATATGCAGTTTTTGTTTATTTCGGGTTAGAGTGTTTTGAGGGTGGGTTATAACCTTCACCCACAAAATTAATATATTCGGAGGAATTTAAGAAATGATTTTCGATATTGTTAACAAATAGATACTAAACTGCAACGATTATTACGTTTTCAATGTGTAGATGGGGGAATCAAGACGTAATAAATATAAAACACGATAACAACAGAATAATAATGGAAAAGACATGGCGATGGTTCGGACCGAACGACAAGATAACTCTTGATATGCTGCGCCAGATAGGCGTGGAGGGAATCGTTACCTCCTTGCATCACATTCCCAACGGGGAGGTGTGGACCTTAGAGGAGGTGACGAAAATGCGCGACTACATCAGCAGCCACGGTTTGCGCTGGAGCGTGGTGGAGAGTCTGCCGGTCAGCGAATCGATCAAATATGCCGGCCCGGACCGTGACTCCCTGATAGAGAATTACAAGGAGTCGCTTGCCAATCTCGGAAAGGCCGGCGTAAAGACCGTGTGCTATAACTTCATGCCCGTTCTGGACTGGGCGCGTACGGATCTGGAGTATCCCAACCCGGACGGCACTTCCAACCTGTACTTCAACCGCGCCGAGTTCGCCTATTTCGACATCTATATCGTAAAGCGCAATCATGCCGAGGCTGACTGGGACGCCGACACCCTGAAGCGCGTGGAGGAACTGAAGAAGAATATGGATGCCGAGGGGGAGCAGCGTCTTGTAGACAACATCATCGTCAAGACTCAGGGTTTCGTTAACGGCAATATCTCGGAGAACGACCTGAACCCTGTACAGAAGTTCCGCGAGCTGCTGGATCTTTACAAAGGAATCGACGCCGACCAGCTTCGGAATAATATGAAATATTTCCTTGAAGCCATCATGCCGATATGCGATGAATACGGCATCGACATGTGCGTGCATCCCGACGATCCTCCATTGCAGATACTCGGCCTTCCGCGCATCGTGACCTGCGACGCCGACATCAAGGCGTTTCTGGACGCCGTGCCCAATCCGCATAACGGCCTGACATTCTGTGCCGGCTCGCTTAGTGCCGGAGCACACAACGATGTTGTGGACCTGGCACGCAAATATGCCGACAGGACGCATTTCGTCCATGCCCGAATATGCAGGGTGCTTCCCGACGGCGACTTTAAGGAATCGTCGCATCTTGATCCACGACTGATAGAGATAGTCCGCATATTCGAGACGCGCCGTCCAGGCGTGCCGATGCGTGTGGATCACGCTCCGCTGATGTTAGGCGATGAGAAGATGGGCTACAATGCCGGCTATTCATTCCATGGCCGTATGCTGGCCTTAGGCATGATAAGCGGCGTTATGGCAACGGTCGACACGGAATCATAAATTAACACATAATCAGGATTTCCTTAGAGATATGCCTTTAGCATATAGCATGATAAAAAAAATAAATTAACAATTTAACTTTCGCATGTTGGAATTATCAGATTTCCAAGTCACAGAACAGGCGGCAAAAGCAAGCTTTTACCTTGCACGGAACGTTCAGAATAGACACAGAACTTTATTTAAGTATTAGTGATGAGTTATGAGGTTTATCCTTCATCACCTGTCACTTATCACTATGGCTTCAGACTTATTTTTGCCTTTATCACAGATTCTGCTTGCGCAGGAGCAGGAACATACACAGAATACTTCTGTGAAAATTTCCGTTGCCGTCAATGACGGCTCTGTGCCACGGCCGAGTCCGGCCCGAAGCGGCGTATAAGAAAAAGTTCTGTGCCGTTCTGTCAGTTCTGTGCGGATGCGCAAGCATCCGAATAGTTCTGTGAGTTTGATTTCTTTTAATTCCATCATGAGAACCTGCGAAACTTGAATTAACAAATATATGAACGAACTTTTTTCAGTCAAGGACAAGGTGGTTGTCATCACCGGAGGTACCGGAGTGTTGGGTGCCTGCATAGGGGAGTACCTGGCCCTGGAAGGCGCCAAGGTGGTGATAATGGGTCGCCGCAAGGATGAGGGCGACAAGATAGTGAACGACATTCGAGCAAAGGGTGGCGAGGCCATGTTCCTCACAACCGACGTGATGAACGAGGAGGTGGTGCGTCGTAACTGCGAGGACATTCTTGCCAAATACGGCAAGGTCGACGCGCTGCTTAACGCCGCCGGCGGCAACATGCCCGGCGCGACCATCGCCCCCGACAAGACATTCTTCGACCTTAGGGTGGAGGAGTTTTCAAGAGTCCTTGACCTCAACCTTATCGGCACTGTCATCCCCACCCAGGTATTCCTGGAACCTATGGTGAAAGCCGGTAAGGGAGCGATAGTCAATTTCTCGTCGATGGCAGCGTTCCGGCCAATGACCCGCGTGTGCGGTTATGCAGCCGCCAAGGCCGGCATCAGCAATTTCACGGCGTTCCTGGCCAACGAAGTGGCTACTAAGTTCACCTCGGGCATACGCGTCAACGCCATAGCGCCCGGATTCTTCCTGACCAATCAGAACCGAGCGTTGCTAACCAACCCCGACGGCAGCCTGACGCAGCGCGGCGAGGACGTGATACGCCAGACGCCCTTCAAGCGCTTCGGCAATCCCGAGGAACTGTGCGGCACCATCCAGTATCTGATTTCCGACGCCTCCTCGTTCGTCACCGGCACCGTCGCCGTCGTAGACGGCGGCTTCAACGCCTTCGCCATGTAAACCCTGCATTAATCCTACATTGGCTTTATATTGGCCCTACAATAACAGAGCCTCCGCTTATTGACGGAGGCTCTGTTATTGTAGGGACCTGCAGGATTAGGATTTAGTATCTATAGCACGTTATGACAGCTTTATGCGTATTTAGAAGTAAAGTTCCTTGCGAAATGTCCCTGCAAAATCCTGATTCACGTAACCTGTAAGGCATATTTGCGGTCCGTCAGTTTCCCAACGAGATTGCGCACCGGCTTTCATCCGTCATGCGCTAATTGCGAATACCTCTAAAAATCAATTATTAAATGAGGCAAATCGCAACAGTGCGAGTTGATGAAGGAATGGTACAGAGGTCAGTCGGTAAACTCTCCCTCAAAAGGCCACAAAGAACGGTGTCGGCCTATTCTGGAAATTAAAGACATACTGGAACAACGCCGCATAGAAAAAGCGGGCCTTGGATTGCCTTGCGGCCTACTGCGTGGTCACAAAGTGGTGCCTAAGTTCCCTGTATGAGTTAGCGATTAATTCACCTACGCTCGTTGAGCCAAAGGTTGAAGCCTTCCCGTCGAAATCTTAGGCTTGGTTCAGGAAAGCGCGTCGCTGGTGCCAGGTTCATCAATTTTCTCTTTTCTAACAAACTATTTACACGGTATGCTAATTATTGTATGTTGTGGACGTATTGTAATCGCCGTAATTTTGCAGACGATAATTAGCGTATGGATACAGATATAACCTTTTTAAAAGAATTTGGGCTTAAAGTCCAGCAAAGAAGAAAGGAACTCGGTATATCTCAAGAAGAACTTGCGTATAGAGCCGGTTTTCATCGCACCTATATAGGCATGATTGAAAGAGCCGAGAGAAACATCACTCTTAGCAATCTTAAAAGATTGGCCGATGCATTAGGCGTAGAACTAAAAGAACTTTTCGATTAATAGAATATGTTAACAATACAAGAAGCCGTAAATGAGATAAAATCATTGATTGAAGATGCCATTATCAAAGGGGGCGTAGAGGGCAAAAACAATCTAATCCGCACTCAAATTCCAATATGTTTACTACACGATGCAGCAAAAGCGGCATTTATAGCAAATGGCGTCAATCCCGACTTGGTTGCACCTGTCTATGGAGAGCATATAGGAGAGCAAAAGTTGGCAGGATTTTTTAAATGTAAAGATCAAGACATCTGCTTCATGCCCAACAATTATCAAAAGAACGAAGAAACTCTTAATTTTGACGGAATATTAAAGGGCAAAATAGACCCCTTTGGGCACGATTTAACAGAACACATATTATCCGTAAATGTAAGGAGTCAATTAAGTAGCACAGCTAAAAATTTTGATACATTGTATGAAAGAACATTTGCGGAGGCATTGAATTTGCATCTTCGGTGCCCTAAGATGGTACTCGGAGAATTCTATATGATTCCTGTGTATGAATATAACGATGCATTAGCCAAAGACAATATTGTAGGATTCAAAAGGAATAGAAACATCTCCAAGCATCTTGAAAAATATATATACTCCTTTAATGCGGTTAATGGCCGGAATACAACGGAAGGAGAAGAATATAAATATGAACGAGTCTGCCTGCTTATAGTGGATTTTAGCAGAGAGACTCCAAAAATCTACAATACCAATGCAGAGTTAATAACGGATAATCTTTTACCCGCTAATACCACTGCATCTATCGACAATATGAACTTCCCATCCTTTGCAAATGAATTAATCAAAGTTTACGAACATAGATTTGGAACTGGAAGATTTATATGATAAATCTCCGCTAAATATGCGTTTAATTCTTCATCATCAGAAATATTTCTGACTGTCTCTTATACACATCTCCGAGCCCACGAGACGCTC
>ERZ1026966.874-NODE-874-length-12807-cov-4.209536_pt1 | contig 12807 bp, 3 predicted proteins | sample MGYA00519296_ERZ1026966 | MGnify/ENA primary metagenome ERZ1026966 (study PRJEB26926, sample SAMN06164478) | human gut metagenome | biome: ENVO:00009003; feature: ENVO:2100002; material: ENVO:00002003 | host: Homo sapiens | place: USA | collected 2012 ... | reverse complement strand
TCATGAGCGTCTCGTGGGCTCGGAGATGTGTATAAGAGACAGGCTGTATACAGCTTTTTTTGAGGGGCAGGAACCAGCTTCTGCTTGACATAGTTGCTCACCATGGAGCCAGTCAGTTCAGGCTCTCCTAACGGTGCCAACCGGGCGTTGATATAGCGCACCACCTGCTCCAGATACAGTCCGACCTCCGGGATCTGTGCATAGCGCGGCAAACGGAAGGCCGCGATGTCCGCTGTGATTCTGTTTTGCATTTCTTTTTCCATATTGTTATTATAAGCGTTTCCTCTGCAAAGTTCAACGGCTTTGCGAAATATTTTTAACGGTTTATTAAAAACCGTTGACGAAGAAATAAAAAGCTGATAAACTGCATCCATCCCTTACCGGAACCGAACGACACTTTTTCAGTTGGAGGTCATCTTATGGATCAGATCCGCATTGCCGCAGACTCAAGCTGCGACCTGCTTACCATGGACGGCGTGGACTTTGTCAGCGTTCCGCTCACCGTCCGTACCGCTGTGGAGGAATTTCGCGATGACGCCGCGCTCAATGTCGACGCGATGGTCACAACACTTCGCGGCACGAAGGGCCGCACCTTCAGCGCCTGCCCGAACATCGCGGACTGGGAGTCCGCCTTTGGCGAAAGCGGCGATGTACTCGCGTTCACCATTACAAGCAGCCTTTCGGGCAGCTGCAGCGCGGCACTTGCCGCAAAGAAACGCTGCGAGGAGCAGAATCCCTCTCGCCGCATTTTTGTGGTGGACACGCTGTCCGCCGGTCCGGAGATCGCCCTGCTCATCGAAAAGTCAGCCGCCGAACTGCGCTCCGGCAAGAGCTTCGAGGAGGTCTGCACAGCCGTACAGCAGTATCAGCGCCGTACCCATCTGCTCTTTGCGCTGGAATCCATGCACAATCTCGCCCAGAACGGACGAATCAGCAAGCTGGCGGCAACGATGGCTGGTCTTCTCGGCATCCGCGCCGTTGGGCAGGCCAGCGAGGAGGGCACGCTTGAGATGCTCGGCAAATGTCGGGGCGCTCGAAAAACGCAGGAGCTCCTGTTGAGTGAAATGGTGCGGCTTGGCTACAGGGGCGGCAGCGTCCGCATCGGGCATTGCCGGAACGCGGCATTTGCATTGGAGCTTTGCACCGAGATCCGGCGGCGATTTCCGGGGGCGGAGGTGAAAAGCTATCCCCTGCGCGGGCTGTGCAGCTACTATGCAGAACACGGCGGGATTATGCTGGGCTTTGCGTCATGAAAACGAAGGTCTCGGACAGGAAGGCGCTGCTGCATCTTGCGGTACGCATTCTGACACTGCCGCCCATCGTCATCGGGGTAACGCTGCTTCTGATGTACGCTCCGGCAGGGCTTCTGACGCGCAGGGAGCTGCTGCTGTGCGAGGTGTTCCTGCTGGTTATCCCATTGGCGGCGTACCCGCTGCGGGAGATCTTCCACATTGGAAAGGACCGGCGCAGGGGGCAGCGCGGCACGGCGCTGGTATGCAGCGCCGTTGGGTATCTGTGCGGGTTTCTCTGGTCAATGCTGACACCATGCTCATGGCTCGTCCATATCCTGTTTCTCTCTTATGTCATTTCCATCGCGGCGCTGTTGCTGCTCAACGCGGGCTTTGGCCTTCGCGCAAGCGGACACGCCTGCAGTACAACAGCTCCGGCGTTTCTGCTGACATGGAAGCTGCATCCGCTTTTTGGCATACCGTCCGTTCTGCTGATCGCGGCAGTGTACCGCTCATCCCTAAAGCTGTCGCGCCATACCCTGCCGCAGCTTCTGACCGGCTCGGCGGTCAGTCTGCTGGCCTGTGTGATCTCGATCGTGGTTTATGGCGTCGGATAAAACGATACTGCGCCGCATCGCCGTCAAATGAAACGACGATGCGGCGCAGTCCTGTCTTTATTGCAGCTTCTTCAATCGCTGCTGTTCTGTTCTGCGTTATATTGATTCTTGAAAAACGCTACCACAACGGCGCCGGGGCCCGCATGGGTTCCGATCACACTTCCTACGGTCGTATAGCGAATTTCTTTCAGTTTTCCCTCCCAGATGTGACGGCTGTCTTCGATATACTTTAGCAGCAGCGCGTCAGAAATTCCACTGTAGCCCAGCAGAACCGGCCTGCTGAAATCAATGCCGCCGGCCTTGTCGATCTCCTGAACGAGCAGATTGTTCCCCATTTTGGAGCCGCGTGCTTTTCCCAGCAGGTGAATCTCGCCGTCAGTGACGGAGATCACAGGTTTGATGTTCAGCACCCCGCCGGCAAATGCGGCGGTCTTTGAAATGCGGCCGCCCCGCTTGAGGTATTCGAGGGTATCCACCAGCGCCACAACAACGATTTTTTTCTTCTCTTCCTCCAGTGCCTGCGCAATTTCCTCTGCGGACATTCCCGCGTCCAAAAGCCGGAACGCAAGCTCCGCCAAAATACCTGTTCCCATCGCTGCGCTGGTACCATCTACAACATAAATGTTTTCATAATCCGCCGCCGCGATCATGGCGCTTTGATATGTGCCGGAAAATTTGGATGCAAGGGTAATAACAACGGCTGATTCGCCCGCCTGCCTTGCCTTTTCAAATTCCTTTATAAAGGCGTCCGGCGTTGCCTGACTGGTGGTGGGCATCACATCGCTTTCGACGAGCTTCTCGTAGAATGTTCTGTGGTCAATGGTTACGCCGTCGATGTATTCCTCCTGACCGAAATGAACGGTGAGAGGCACCGTATAGACCCGCGCCTTGATCTCGGGAACCAGATCCGCGGTGGAATCCACAATGATCCTTGTTTTCAATTTCTTCAAGCCTCCTGTTTCCCGCTGCTTTGGGCGATTGCGTTCAAGCTTCTGCTGATGGCGGAAAGGCTGCGGTAAAGTGCCGCTCGTTCGTCCTCCGTGAGGGTACGGCTGACCGTATCGAGGACAGCGCCAATCTTCTCCGCGATCCTTTTGCCGACCTCCTGCCCTTTTTCAGTCAAGCGCAAAGGGTTTCTGTACCGTTTGACCCGGTCGGAATCCCGGACGATAAATCCGTTCGTTTCCAGATAGTCCAACGCACGGGAAATGGTCGCCTTATCCTCCTCGCAGTGCTCGCACAGCTCCGCCGAGGTCACGCCATCCAGAGAATATATGTAGTACAGACAGGACACATGGGCGCTTCGCAGATGATAGACGGCCATCTCCTGATTTTTTATCCTCCGTATGTCGCGGCTGATCCGGTTGATCAAAACCGTAAACGTCTCAAAACGCTCCTGCATGGCTGCGCTCCTCTCTCACGAATGCTTTTGTTGAAATCTCAACGGTCAGACTATACCACATGGTTGTTGAAATGTCAACAGAAGAGTTCCGCACAGCCCATACTCTTTGATTGCATCCCACGGCGCGGGGGGGCTCGGCGCGGTTTTCGTGTTGTTCATCGAGCAGAAAAGCGGGATGCGAGAATACCGCAAAGCCTCGCCGGATCAATCCGGCAAGACTTTGCTTTTGACCACATAAAATGCCACAGACAGATTTGGGACATATGGGGGGTGCGAGTCACAAGGTGTCAGGAAAGTAATTAGAATTGAGAGGAAAGCGCTAAAAACGGCTAAAAAGTGCAGAAAAAATATTGCGGTAGCTCTTTGTCTCTTGCAGCGAAAAGAGAACAGCGCAGCGTCAAGGCGAAAAGCCCGTCCGCTGCGCTGTCCGATGTTCGCTTATGTGGTCATGCCAGCGGCTTTGATGTTTAGCCGTATGTCAGCCGGTCACTTCTTGCAGCGCCAGAGGAAGGTCACGATCTGCGCTCTGGTGCAATCCGCGCCGGGGCTGAATGTGGTGTTGGTGGTTCCCTTGGTGATGTCCTCCTTGGCCGCCCACAGAACCGCATCAGCATAGTAGGCGGTGGACTTCACATCGGCAAAGGGATTGGCCGTACCCGCTGCCGGGGACTTCTCGGAACGCCACAGGAACGCGACGATCTGGGCGCGAGTGCAGGTCATGTTGGGGCTGAACGTGGTGTCGCTGGTGCCCTTGGTGATGTCATTCTCCACCGCCCACAGCACAGCGTCATAATAATAGCTGCCCACGGGGATGTCGGTAAACGGCATGGCGCGGGTTTCGGGTTCAGGGCTGCCCGCCGCGCGCCACAGGAAGGTGACGATCTGCGCGCGGGTGCAGGGATCGTTGGGGCCGAACAGTCCATTGCCGATGCCGCCGGTGATCCCCTTCTCCTGCGCCCACTTGACCGCCTCGTAGTAGTAAGCGTTCGCGGGAACATCCTTGAAAATCTGCTCCGAAGCCTCCTCAACGAAGCTGGCCTTGATGGTGACCTTGCCGCTGGGCATCTTGAAGGTGTACTTGCCGTTCTTCTCGGTGAGCTTCAGCGCGTCGCCGCTGCGGTCGAGCACCTTGAGCATTTCGAGCTCGTAGCCCTTGTCGGGCGTCGCGGTGATGGTCACGGTGTCGCCGTGGCTCGCGTTTCTGGGCGAAACGGTGATCGTGCCGTTCTTGGTCTTATCCACGGTGATGGAGTAGCTCGGCGAGCTGCTGTCGCTGCTGCCGCCGCCACCGCCTTCATTGCCGCCTGTGCCGCTATTGCGCAGAATCGTCAGCGTGTAGGTTTTAGTCCCGATCTCCACAACAATGTCGGTTGTGCCGCTCTTGGGGATGGCAACGGTTGCGCTGCCGCCGGTGGGCAGAGCCTGCCCGTTGATGCTCACGGGCTCGCCGCTTCCAGACACCGCTGTGACTAGCGTAGATGTTGCTCCGCTATCATTTTGCAGCGTATAGGTATAGTTCGTTCCGTTGGCGGTAAAATCGCCGAGCCCCACTGCCAGACCTTCAAAGGTCAGAATGTCATCACCGGACACTGCGGCTCGCACCACTACGCGGGTGCCAAGCTGGGAGAAGGTGATTTTTTTCGCCTGGGAGGTTTCCCCGGGGATGGCACCGCCAATACCGGTCTTTTGCGTTTCCAGAACGGTCCCGGCAGCATCCAGCAGCGTGGCCACCAGCTCTGCGCTAGTCTGAGGCTGCAGGCAGTTGTTGCGCAGGGTAATGGCGGCGGTGCTGCGGCCGTTGCCGTCGTTCCCCTGTGCCACATCCATCGTCAGCTTCTCTCCGGTGCGGGCCAGTGCGCCGGTCATATGGACGCTGGCCTCGCTGTCACTGCCGTCATACTCCGGCAGGCGCTGATTGCCTCCCGTTCCACCGATCTGGCCTTCCGCCCACGCCTCGGCGTACAGATAGGTACCCACATTGGGGATCTCGGTTTTGCCAATGGATCTCATATACTCGCCCAGATCATAGGTCAGGTCCAGTGTAAAGGTTCCCTGATCGATGCGGGCGAGGGCGCTGTCGTCGGAAATGGTGATTTCATTACCGCGAACCGATACGCCGTTTATGGTGCAGGTTACCTCTGCAGACTTGGTATGCAGATCATCCGCATAGAACGCAAGCTTCACCTCGCGGCCCTTTCCGCCGGCCAGCGTGGCGGCAGAAGAATTATAGAGGGTCATGCGCACCGTGCGCTTGCCGGCGCTCTCCGCAATCACTTCCATTTGCGAGATGCCAATGTCGGGATAATCCAGATACACTGTGCCGGTTTCGTGGATGCCGCCGGCGGCGGTGATGGTATAGCTCGGGTCGGTCACGCTGGTTCCCACATGGTGCCAGACGGTAAGGGTGGTGCTTTCATTGGGCAGCAGTTTTCCCGTAAGGGTGGCGGATTCCCCGATGCCAAGGCTGACCGTTAGGTTTGTCACATCGTTCAGCCCGGTGTTGCGGATGGTAAAGCGAATGGGTGTCAGGCTGTTCAGCGCCAGCGTCGCATAATCCACACCGATCTGTTCCACTGCCACCGCATCGGTGACAAAATCAGAGGTAGCGGTATAGAGGATCGTTTGCTCACCCGGAACGGTCACGCCGTTGATTACCTGCGGGTTTCTGTCGTCATACTGGGTGGCCTGAATGGCGGCCTGCACCTGATTGTCGCCGCTGACATAGGCATCAAAGTGGTCAGCCAGCGTACGCTCCGGCAGCTCTGCCAATTTCAATGGTGCGGAGAGTGTGTAGGTATTTGCGGCATAGCGCAGCTTGGCCGCCTTCAAAATGCCGTGATCTACCGCGCCGTTGGCGGCATTGACAGTCTCATTCCAGACGATGGTAAGATCATTGATGCTGCGATGATTCCCGCTGAGGGAAGCGAAGCGGAAGTCTCCGCCCACGGCGGCGCTGCCGCTGCTGGTCAGGGCAGACAGAGAGCCTGGGAAACTGTTGGACATGGTGCCGCTGCCGTCCACAGCCAACAGCTGGATATCGCTGCTGCCGTCTCGGACACTGTGCCAACCGATGACAAATCGGTCATCCCCGCTGCCGAAGTTGGCTGCAACGACCTGGGGGTTTTCGTCAAGATTGCTGTCACAGGTCGCCAGCATGGCTGTACCGGGATTTCCGTCAGCAGCCACAGTACAATAGGCGATCTCGTAGTCGGAGGTATCTCCGGCTCCGCTGCGGTCCAGCGAGTAAACCGCCATAGCGGTTCCGTTGGGCAGCATGGCCGCCTGCAACGCCTTCACGCTGCCAGTAGCACCGTTATAAAGCATTTGGGCCTTGCCCCAGGTGCCGCTGTCATAGCAACGGTACATGATACAATCTCTGGTCGTGAAGTTCAGCAGGTTGTTGCTGCCCTGCGTACCGGGATCGGGGGTGTAGACGCTGCGCCAGAACACGATGGCCTTGCCGTTGCCGCCTACTGCCGTGGCTGGGGCCAGATCCGGCGTGCCGTCTTCGGTTAGGCGGGTGGAAGTCCAGGTTGTGCCGTCATAGACGGACGCTACGATCTCCGTGCTGTTCATCAGCAGGTTTTGCTCTTCCAATGTCACGGGATCACCGGCATTTTTACCCGGTAGGTCGGTGCCCATGCGAACCCAAGCCGCCGCCGCGAAGCTTTCGGTGCCGGACAAAGAAACGCTCGTGTCGCCGTAGCCGGAGAACCCTGTGGGATCGTCAATTTGGCTGGAGATAGAATAGACGCCGCCATTGAGGGTGGAGAAATGCGCCCGGCTGTCGTAAATACTGCTGCTGTCGCCGTCGTTGATGTAGGCCAATACCTTCCCGTCATCGCTGAGCTGTGGATAGGATGTGGGGTTGGCGTTGGTCTGGATGTTTTCCAGCCCACTGGGGGAGTTCAGAGAGAACAGCATCATCCGCCGCTGGGGCTGGCCCCAGGTACGGGCATATTGCTCCAGATAGTCCCGGCTTTGGAGCGTTGCACTGGCAGAAGCCACCTGCATTCCGCTCTGGGCCGCCGCCATCCGCAGCGAGGCAAGGCTCAGTCCACTGGTGGCGTTATCCCAGTAGTCGTCGATCGTTCCCCAGTCATTAAAAGTCTTGGTGGCTCCAAGGCGTCCGGAGGCGATCACCGCCTCGTAGGAGATAAACAGGAAGGTGGCCACAAATTTGATCCCCACTTCGCTTTCGATCCCCAGGGCCTGACCGTTGATCTGGCGCTTTGTCGTGTCGGCAAGATAGGTGCGGGAAAGGAACTTATTCTGACTGTCCACATCCAAATTGCCGAATAGGCCGATCTTCAGCGCCACGACCGAATAGTCAAAGCCAATGCCGCCAAACGCGTGGACATAGGCGTTGATACGCAGCGTGGTCAAAAAGTCATTCACTGCCGTGGCTGTGGGATCGCTCCAGGCAAGCCCCTCGCCCTGCTGGCCATAGCGCACTGCGGTACGGAAATCCAGCTGAATGGCGCCGCCCAGCTCAAAGGTTGCTGTCAACGGCACGGGGCCAGCCATGGCGTTCACGCTGAAGGTGAAGCCCACGCCAACGCCGGCGGTAAAGCCGCCGCCTACGGTGAAAACCTCCCACTCCTTTTTTTCGGCGTTATAGCGGATCTCCGCTTCGTAAAAGCCCTCCAACTGCAAGTTGAGATCCGTGTTGGTGACCTTGCCGGCTATGGAGTTGGCTTTGTATTCCCCCTTGGGATCATAGGTGCCCTTGGCCATCTGGCTCAGATCCCCGGTACCGGGCACGCCCACCTCCAGGTTCTGCGTCAGCACATTCGCACTCAACGCCACGCCGTCCTCGGAATAGTCCATGTCCTCCATCTCCAGCGTATTGTACCCGGCCCAAATCATGGCACGGAACACGGAGGGATCTTCGCTGGGGGTGATGATCATTTTGAACACGGAACTGTCCACCGGACCGTTCAGCTCGCCCAGCCGTCCGGTCAGCGCCTTGAGAATGTTACTATCGCCCACTTCGCCAAAGTTGTATTGACTCACTTCACTGGAGGAAGCCATCGTCGCCAGAATACCGGTGACGCGCTCATTCTCTGTCACCTTGGGTACTCGGGTCAGATCAACGACCCGGAAGGGCATTATTTTCTCTTGCAGCAGGCTGCCGTTCAGGCTCAGCTGCGTTTTCATACCCACATCCTTGCCGTCGGCGATCCATCCGGAGGTGGTCATGGTGGCCTCGGTGAGGGTCAGATCGTTTTCCGCTACGGGGATGGATGAGAAGGGATACTGCTTGGTACTGCTGCTCTGGGCGGCAGGAAGAACGCCGTATTCGTCCGCCAGCTTGAGACTGTAATTCTTCGCCTTGGCAATATCCTCGCCCCAGAGGAACATGGTGGTGTGCAGGGTTGCTGTTTTAAAGCTGCTGTTAGGGCCAATCTTCCCGGTCGAGCTGCGGACATCCACCTTCTGACCGTTGGCAAGACCGTAATCAACGCTTTGCGCCACAATAAAGGGTTTCTTTTTCTCCCCCGCCGGCACGCTCTCCAGAGAGACAACGCCCTCTGCGGTGCGCATTACATCGTCCACGCCCAGCTTGCCGTTGACGGTCAGCAGCAGCGGATAGTACTTGTCGCCGTCAATTTCGCTGATCTCCAGAATGTACTCCAGCTGATCCAGAGCGGAAAGCGCCGTGGTGTTGCTCTCGCCCTTTTCGGCCGACCAGAACTGGGTGGAATCCAGATAGACGGTTATATTTCCCGCCGCATCCGTGGTATAGGTGTCGCCGGTGATGCCGCTGACAAGTGCGTTTGCCTTGGAGCCCAGCAGAGCTGCCTGGCAGTAGCCTCCGTTTTTATAAACGCCGCCACGAACGGTCACCGTCGTTTTCGCCAGCGGATCGCCGCCCGGTTTGATGAGCGTCACAGATGCCCGGGCGACTTGCCGAAGGCTGAAGGTATTCAAGGGATAAAGCTGCAGCTTTGTGGCATCCCGCTCACCGGAACGCAGATTTTCTTTATAGATGGTGCCCAGATAAATATCCTCGCCGGAGCCGGACCGCAGAGACACCTCACTGGCGATTCCGTTGGGTTCGTAAAGCGCCAGCACGCCATCACGGTTGGTCGTGACCGTTTTGGACGCACCTTTGCCGTCGGTGTATTGCAGCGTAGTTTCCGCCGCAGGCGTCAGCTGGAAGAGATAGAACTTATTTTGCAGCGTCTCCGCTGTCACCTGTACGGCGGCTTTCATGCCCGTGGCGGCATGGGTCGCCGTGACGGTTGCGGTGCCGTTGGCCCGGCCGGACAGCGCCATTTTGGTTTCGGGAAGGTAGGACTTAAAGGAGAAGTTTCTGATGTCCTCATACAGTCCGCCCTGCTTGTAGTTGACGGAAATGGCATTGTTGTTGTCGGAGGCCCACTTGATGCCGTCTTTAAAGGAGTTCCAACCGTACTTGTCATAGTTGATGCCGATGTACTCGATCAGCCCCAACTCCTGGCGCAGCTGCAAAATTTTATCTGTTTCGGTGGGCAGGGTGCCGCTGACCTTGGAGGTATTGTCCATCGTCAGCGCAGAAATCAGGTTACCTTTGCCGTCCTGAACCTTCAGTGCGTCGGCATCGTAGACATACAGGGGGAAGGAGTCGGTGCTGGGAGATTCATCGGGATTCTCCACGCTCAAAACCACCTGATAGGTGTCCTTCAGATTGCCGTCTGTCACACTCTGTAATTGCAGGGAGTAGCTTCCGGCGGTGCCGGATAGGCTCTCTTTGTCCACCACTTTGGTGGTTTTGTTGTCCTCTGTGACCCGGGTAATGGTCAGCGTGGACGGTTGAGAGGCGCCGACAGTGGCATTTTCCACCGACCAGCCGATATTGACGGTGCCGTCGGTATCCTTGAGGTAAATGCTCTTGGGCGGTGTCAGCTTGGCCGTGGCAGGTGGTGCCTGCACGATGATCCAGGCAAGTGCCGACAGGCGGACGTCCTCACTCCCGGCGTTGGGGTGCGGCATGGAAACCAATACCGTGTAGGCAGGGGTATTGCCGTTGGAGAGCTTGGTGAGCACATTCTCCGGGATCCGCACGCTGTTTTCACCTTTGCCGGCGGTATAAGACGCAACGGGATTGTGGCCGCTCAGCTGCGCCTCATTCGTGTAGTTGCCCGCATACAGGTCAATCTGGTAATTGAACTCTTTGCCCGGTGCCATCAGCGCGGCGTTGGAGCTCCACAGCACGGTGGCGGGCTGATTTTTCCGCGTCACGATGGTCGAGCCGCCGGGGATCACCAGTGCCAGGGAATTGCCCGCCGTCACGGTATAGGGCTTTGACTCGCCCGTCACATCATCGTCGGTATTGTCCTCAGTCCCGTTGTCCGCCGTAAAGGTAAAGGTGACGGCTCCCACCTTGGTTCCTTTGGTGGCAACAAGGCCGGTATCCTCATTGATGGTGGCAATGAGCGGGTCACTGCTGCTCCATTTGCCGGTGGTGTAGCTGGCCTGCTCACCGTTTTCCCCCAAAACCTCGGCGCTAAGCTTGGGGCGGGTGGTGTCGGCGAGGGAAATCGTATAGTTGGCGGGATCCGCTTCCGGGACGACCTTCACCGTGTGCGCGGAAACTTTCTTTGCCACCGTGAACTGCCGGGTCAGGGGAAGAACATTCACCCAGTTAGGGTTAGGATCGTCTCGCTTGCCCTCGTTGGCCTGCAGCGTCACCGTATAGATGCGGGTGACAGCAGCGGGTGCGATTTCGTAGTCGCCAATGGTGAAGCCTCCGCTCTCTGTGTCCAGATAGACCTGCAGATGGGTCGGTTCATCCGTGGAGTCGTACCTCAGCTCGAGGCGGAACGGGGCTTCCTGCGGGTCTGTGCCTGTCGTGGTGTGATAATTGTTGTATACGGTCTTGTAGGCCTGCTCCATGTTGGCGTTCATCGTGAACGATGCCTTGCCGTTGTCGTAGCCGGCGGTCAGTTCGGTGGGAGCGTTGCGCATCAAGACGCTCTTCAGCTCAACGCCGGCAATCTCCTCGATTTGATACTGTGTGGTATCCAGCGCATGGCCGAAAACATCTTCCACACCGGTCATATCATTGACGGTGACCGTGGTGGCATCCGTATCCTGCACTGGGTACCAGAGCATTGCCGTGACACCGCAGCTGTTCATGGAAAGCTCAGCGGCGCTATACTCTTTGCCGTTGATGGTCACGTGGGCGTTTCCAAGCTTCACGAACTCGTTAAAGGTAACTGTGATGGGCACGTGCTGTCCGCTGGCATAGGTTCCCGCCTGGGCCATGACGCTTTGAATGGTGGGGGCGTCCGTGTCCAACAGCCTGGCGGTGACGTTGCTGGTCTTGACGGTGGCGGAGGACTTTGGGATTCCGCCAAGTACCTTATCAAAGTCCAGATACAGTCGGAAGGGCAGCCAGTACTGCTGATCCCCTCTGTTTTGCGTGGTAGACTGCAGGGAGATGTTGACCGTATTGCCCTTGTTGATCGTACAGTCCCGCGCTCTCGTTCTGTCGCTTCTGAACTCCAGAGTGCTTCCATTGAACTTGTACTCCGTCAGATAGAACGGGGCATAGGGCTGGTCTTTATACCAGCCATACGGCGCATCGCCGGTATAGGCAGCTGCGCTGGTACTCCAGTCAAACTTGATGTCGGCGTTGATTTGGTATGGCTGATAAAATTTGGTGGAGCTGCTGGAAGGCACCGAGTTGCGGGAACCCTCCAAAATTCTGATGGTATCGCTTAGCGCAACAAAGTCTGGATTGTTGGCACCGCCGCCGGCAGTGTATTTATCTGCCAGCAAAGGAATCCACAATTCCGAAGATATTGATTCTGGTGTCTTTTCGTAATTATAGTTCGGCGCGGTCATTGATGTTTGTATTGTGGGGATGTCAACCGTCTTTATTAGCTTGAGCTGACAGTGGTCGGCATAACTGTCACCGTCATAGAACACCAGATTTTCCGCATCGTAAAATTCGATCATCCCCAGCAGGTCGCCATAGGAATAAGAATCCTTGAGCCAGTCTGGGTTCGCTCCTTTGGTTTTAACCTTGACAGTGATTTTACGACCACCTAAACTGGAATTCGGGCCGTCCATCTCATAGGTCAGCTTGTAGGATCCGTCGCCTTGGAGGTCCCCACTCTTCCCGCCTATCGAGACCTCCACAGCGTCGATATACTCGCTGAGCTGGCCTTTTTGAATGCGGTAGGAAAAGCCGACCGGTTTTCCGCTGTGTACAGTAAAAGTCCCGGAGTTCCACTCGTTGGTTGCGTTCTTCCCCAGCATTTGGCTCATCATGCCGCCCATATCCACCGTCGCAACGCCCACAGGCTCTGTGGCAGAGGCGGGATACCGCAAGCTGATGCCCTGCAGCTCCAGCTGCTCCATCAGGCTGTTGAGATTCTCCAGAGCTTCCCCGGTAAACTCCCTGCCGGAGAAATAGGTGTCCTTGATCCGCTGCAGCTCCTGTTCGATTTGGATCATGGTCTTCAAATCGCCCAGCGCCACTGGGGTCCCATCCACGTCGGCTATGCGGGTGAGATCCTGTCTCTTATACACATCTCCGAGCCCACGAGACGCTCATGAATCTCGT
>ERZ1026966.873-NODE-873-length-12822-cov-4.817342_pt1 | contig 12822 bp, 15 predicted proteins | sample MGYA00519296_ERZ1026966 | MGnify/ENA primary metagenome ERZ1026966 (study PRJEB26926, sample SAMN06164478) | human gut metagenome | biome: ENVO:00009003; feature: ENVO:2100002; material: ENVO:00002003 | host: Homo sapiens | place: USA | collected 2012 ... | reverse complement strand
CGAGATTCATGAGCGTCTCGTGGGCTCGGAGATGTGTATAAGAGACAGGAGTATGGAGTGCAGCCGGGCCATGAACCCATTGTGACCGCGCTGGAGCCCGGCACAGTACGGTACTGTGTAAAGGGGCAGTGGGATGACGTGATTGTCGGCCAGGGATTTGCCGAGGTGATGCCGGACTATGCCATTCTTCTGGTGTCCACGGCGGAACGCCCAGGGGAGATTGACAAAGCCAGGGCGGAGCGAGCCAAAGCCCATGCAGAGGAATGCCTGCGTCAGAAGCAAAGTGTACAGGAGTATCACCGTTCCAAAGCGGCCCTGGCCAGGGCAATGGCACGGCTGAAAGCGGCGGCCAAATAACTGGATTAGGATTCGAGAAGAAACGCGGTGTTTCCTCATGGGAGAGGAACACCGCGGTTCTGTATGCCTTGCTGGATCAAAAGGGCAGCCATGGAAAGGGAATGGGAAAAACTTGCGGAAATAGAGACAGGCTGGGAGGGAATAGAGTAGAGCACAGGAGGTGCTGCCCATGATTTCAGCATGGATATTACTGCTGCTCAATACCCTCTGCTTTCCCCTCCGGTTGGGAAACGCCGGGTCATTTCCCCGCCCCTTGAAGGCGGAGGAGGAGCGAGAATACTTAGAACGGTTTGCCAATGGAGACTTGGAAGCCCGGAACAAATTGGTGGAACATAATCTTCGCCTGGTTTCCCACATTCTCAAAAAATATTATGTACAGGCCGGAGATCAGGACGATTTGATTTCCATTGGAACCATTGGTTTGATTAAAGGGATTTCCACGTTTAAGCCGGACAAAAAGGTGCGGCTGGCCACCTATGCCAGCCGCTGCATAGAAAATGTAAACATCACGCAATGGCGCAAGACAGGCAAACCGGTTTTGGCGGCGTGCTTGGAACGGAGAGAGGAAAAGAGGCGCGTGTTCTGCACACTCGGAGATGGCGCGTTTCTTATGACCAAAACTTTTTTATAACGCATTTTCGCGCCGCTGTTCATTTGCAGCTTCCCATTGCGGTGCGGGAGACGACGCAAGGGAGTGAGAAATACTGGCACAGCGGCACTTGCACAGAGTGAAAAACCGCGCTGTGCGGTTTAGTCGAGGTAAAAGGCACCACCGAGATAATAAACTTCGGTGGTGCAAGCTATTTGCACGATGGCTGAGACTGTTTAACCCCAGGTTTTTAAAGAAAGCAATTTAGCTATCTGGTCTACCTTAGGCAGGCTTTCTGTTTCCGGTACTTGCATTAAGTCGAAGATGCGTGAGCCCATTGGTGCTCTGGGCGTAATCTTTTGAAGATCTGTTTCAAAGAACTGCTCTATGAAGAAATAGCGGTCAGCAGTTCCCCTGATAAGTTTAATTTTGTATATTAAGGTCTTCGGATATTGTCTGCGCAACGGCATCAAGAAGTTTCAGTTTCTGCTCAGTTGGGCAATGCAGCTTGTTTATGTAATCGGCAACATACTCGGCGTGGAACCTGGCAACACGTTCATCGAGCACAGCCTGGTTTTCAGTAGTAGGGTAGTGGACTATTATCTCGATAGACGATTCCTCCTCTCGAGTAGGTCATTACAGAATATGCAGATGCGTCCGCGCAATATGTAGTGCGCTGGCAGCAGCGAATGCGGAAAGCATTGAGCAGCTCCTAATGTTTTGTAAGACAGAGAGCTTTTACATTTGCTGAGAAGCCGGCTTGGACAGAGACGCCTGACAAGGATATTCTATCTTCTGATTGACGGCTATGATCGTTGCTTAGGAAAAAGCTTCAGTATGCTCATAAAGCACCAAAGCAAGAGCCCGCTGCAAAATTAATTCTTTTGCAGCGGGCTCTTGCGCTTGACAAAAAAGTCCGGGTAAATTTTTCTGACTGCGTTTTTCCTACGGGATAAATGAATTACGCTTTCGGCGGCATTACAGTTGCCATGCCTTTGATGACGACTTCGCCGTCTTGATTGGTGCAGACAGTCTCGAGCTTTGCACGGTTCTTTTCGGGTATGAGCTCGGCAACGGTTATGGTGGCAGTAATGGTGTCACCAACAAATACGGGCTTGGTGAAGCGAAGCTCCTGTCCCATATAAATTGTGCCGGGGCCGGGCAGCATTGTTCCGAGAACGGCGGAAATAAGGCCGGCAGAGAGCATACCATGTGCAATGCGCTTTCCGAACATACCCTTTTCGGCTTCGACCTGATTAACGTGCGCGGGATTAAAATCTCCGCTGATACCTGCATACAGGTAAATGTCGGTATCGGTTATGGTTTTGGTAAACGATGCGTTGTCTCCTATTTTCATTTCTCCGATGGTGATGCCTTTCATTTATTGGGCCTCCTTGAAAAAAATAACATGAACGGCGGTTCATGTTAATGCTATCACTTTGTATCTTCGTTGTCAATGCCAAAAAACATATTATAAATTTGTACAAAATGTCGGAAAAAAAGAGCGGATATATTGTTGACAGCACACTATTTGACTGTTATATTAGTAACACAACATGAATGGCGGTTCATGTTTTTGATTAAAACTGAAAAATTATGTTTTGGAGCGTGATATTAATAATGAGCAGCAACATTCCCGTGGGCATCGTCGGTATCGGCGTGTATCTGCCCAAGAAGGTCATGACAGCAAAGGAAATCTCCGACGCCACCGGCGGAGTATGGAGCGAAGATGCCGTCCGAAACAAGCTCGGAATCAACCAGAAATACATACCCTCCAACGATCCCTGTGACGGCACCCAGGAGATGGGGGCACTGGCGGCGCTTGACTGTCTGAAGAGCACCGGCATGGATCCTCTGGACATCGACGCAATTCTCTGCTTCGGTGAGGAGTGGAAGGAATATCCTCTTACCACCTCCGCCTGCTACATTCAGGATCGAATCGGTGCAAGGAACGCATGGTGCATTGACGTTCAGAACCGCTGCTGCACCACAGTTTCCGCAATGAAGCTGGCAAAAGATATTCTTCAGTCTGACGACGAGTGCAAGACCATTCTTGTGGCCGGTGGCTACAGAAACTGCGACTTTATCGACTTTAAGGACAGCAACGTCTCCTTCATGTTCAATCTCAGCGCAGGCGGCGGGGCAGTCATTCTTCAGAAGGGCTATGAGAAAAATCAGCTTCTTGGTACTCACATTAAGAGCGATGGCTCCGTTGTTCACACTTGTGGCTCCAAGGTCGGTGGTATTCTGGAGCCTGTTTCTCCGGAGAACATCTCCGAGTTCGGTATGCTCAGACTGATGGACTCCCCCAAGATGAAAGGTCTTCTGAACACGGTTTCCATGCCCAACTGGTACCACTGCATTGACGAAGCTCTCCGCAAGTCCGGCATGACCCGTAAGGATATCGGCTACCTCGACATTCTTCACATCAAGAGGTCCGGTCATATGGGTATGCTGAACGATCTCGGTCTTACCGAGGATCAGACCATCTACCTCGAAGACTATGGTCACATTGGTCAGGTCGACCAGATCCTTTCTCTCAAGCTCGGTCTTGAGCAGGGGAAGGTCAAGCCCGGTACTGTTGTATGCATGATCGCTGCCGGGATCGGCTATACTTGGGCAGCAAACGTTATTAAGTGGGGTTGATCACTTGTTTACGTCCTTCTTGTCAACAATTTGCGGGTCGCTTCTGAGCATTTGCGTTACTGCACTGGCCGCATTTGCGGTAACGCTGATATTCAGGACCTCTACAACAACGAACTTTGCCCAGGGCGCCATTGCCGCGTTCGGCTGCTACGTTGTGGCGTACCTTCTCAATGACAAAGGGATTCCGGTGTGGTTGGGCGTGTTTGCGGGAATGTTTGCAGGCGTTGTTGTCGGCCTTGTGATCGATGTCTTCATTTTCCGAAACGGCAGACGTGTTAACGCCATTGGAAAACAGATCATCACAATGGGCATTGTGTCACTGTTTTTCGGCGGCATCCCACTCGTTTTCGGTACTCCCGAACGGATTCCCTTTGAAGCGTTTTACAACACGGTAAAGGCAAAAGTTCCTCCCAACATAGTAATTCCCTTGGGCGGCGGTGAGATTGTTATCACAAAGCACGCTTTGATTTGCCTTGCCATCACGGTTGCTGTGCTTGCGCTGCTTTTTATTCTGCTGAAGTACAGCAAGTGGGGACTGGGTGTACGAGCAACTGCCTCCAACGAGTTTACCGCAGAGCTTATGGGCGTTGATACCCATATTATTACCGCTGTTTCCTGGTCAATTGCCGGTGCGCTGGGCGTTCTGGCTGCGGTCATGTATGCAGGAGGCGGAACCACAATATCCGCATCGTTTATGACAACGATACAGGTCAATGCGTTTCTTGCCGGTATCCTGGGTGGCTTCTCGACCTTCTATGGGCCGGTAGTCGGTGCGGTGCTTATTCCTCTGGCAGCGAGTTGTGTGGGCTTCCTTGCAAATTTCAAAGGGTTCTCCGGAATTTCTCGTTGGCAAATGGTGATCGTGTATGTGATGATGCTTGTAGTTATTCTGATAAAGCCGGAAGGCATTTTCGGCAAGAGGACCATTAAGAAGGTCTGAGGTGACAGTATGGATATAAAGAAAGAGTATATCGAATCCGTCTGCCCACACAGCAGAAAAGCCTCACCCGTTGGTAACCTACGGAATGTGTTTTCACAGCCTGTCACGCAGATCGCACTTGTGGGCGTAATTCTCGCACTGCTCCAAATACTTGCTCTTAACGGACTGGTATCCTCCTCATTTGTCTATGCGCTTGGCAACACGCTGATATATGCGATCGTAGCGATCGGCTTTTGCTTGCTGCTGGGCTATTCGGGGCTTGCTTCGCTGGGAACTGCGGGGTTTATCGGACTTGGCTCCTATGCGGCGTTCTATATAGTGCAGGAGCTGGGTGCTCCCTACATTGCTGCGCTGGCGGTAACTCTGGCAGTATCGATCATTATTGGCGTAATCGTGGGCTTTATCTCGCTGAGAATAGAGGGCATGTATCTTGCCATCATGACGCTGGCTTTGGCGGAGATCATCAGGAACCTTCTTATGGCAATAAAGGCAACGATCAAGATCGACATCACAAATGTATGCCTGTTCGGTGTAAACGTAAACGAAAAGGCTGTATATCTTCTTGTTCTCGCAAGCTTTGTGGTGCTCATGATACTTACGTCAAACCTGACCCGCAGTCCGGTGGGAAGGGCAATGCTGACAATGAAAAACAGCACCTCAGTGGCACAGGCAATGGGAATAAGCCTGATGAAATACAGACTTCTGGCTTTCGTCATTTCCACTGTCTATGCCGCAATGGGTGGACTTTTACACATGATGTATGTGCGAAACATGACCACCGCGACTTCGACTCTGCTGACGCTGAGCACTTCGCTCAACATTCTTGGCGCAGTCATCATAGGCGGAGCAAAGTCACTGTGGGGCACGGCCTTCGGTACATTCATCATTTATGGATTGCAGTCCATGTTTCTGAGCAAGATACAGTTTTTTGTGGATAATCCGGCGTTTATTACAATGGTCACGGGAGTTTTGATCATCCTTGTGGTCATGTTCTTCCCCGGCGGATTTGCCCAGATGGTAGTCATGTTCAGCGCTTGGGTGAAAAAGAAAAATGTTGAGAGGAGGCTGCGTGAATATGGCAGGCAGTCGTAAGCAGCGCAGACTTCTCGAAAAAGTGCGCAGGCTGACAAGTCTTCGCAGTACATACGAGGATTATTGCAAATTAATGCTCGACGGCATAGATCAGAAAGCAGCGGAGAAAATTGAATCCGGTACGGCTGCTATCCGGCGTAAACTTGCTGAGGACAATTTTGCTTTCGCTGAGACGGAAAAGATTGCCGAAGCAGTCACTGAGGCTCGGGTCAGATCCGAGAATGAGCGCTTTTCGAAGCTCCTTTCCGACGCTGCTGCCGCAGGCATAAATCTCAGTGACAGCGAGTATGCAAAACTCACTGCGATTTATGAGAAAAAGCTTGAAACCATAAAATCGCATGCCGCAGAGCAGGCTGCCGCACTACGCCGGGAAGGCATCGGCTCCGAAGCCTGCAAAAAAAGCGAAGATGACGCCCGGAAGCTTTGCGACAGGATCAGAGAAAACTGCCTTCACGATGCCGAGCGAAAAAAAGAATCTGCGCGCAGCAAGTATGCAAAGCGCATAAACAGGCTCACTGCAAGGATTGAAAGCACAGAAGCTGATATCAGGAGGCTGGACGCTCCGGATGACAGCATGAGCCTTGGTGATGGCATTTCTCTGCATGTTGACGGCTTGAAAATGTACTTTGGCGGTGTGAAAGCCGTGGATGATCTGAGCTTTGACGTACACGAAGGGGAAATTTTCGGTCTGATAGGCCCTAACGGAGCAGGTAAGACAACCGTCTTCAACTGTATTACTCAGTTTTACAAGCCCACCGCAGGAACTCTCCTGTTCAAGGCGGCTGAGGGCAAGACCATTGACCTTACCCGCGAGCGTGTGCATGACGTAATTCTTCACGGAATCGTCCGCACCTTCCAAAACGTTGAGGTGGTGCCGGAAATAAGCGTGCTTGAAAATCTAATGGTAGCCGGGCACAGACAGTTTACCTCCGGGCTTGCGGCAAGCGCTCTGCATCTCCCGAAAATGAAGATGGAAAACCAAGTCGTGAGAGAAAGAGCCAGAAAGGTGCTTGATTTCATGGGCCTGACCGGGTATGCCGACTTCTATGCGTTTGGACTGCCCTACGGAATCCTGAAAAAAATTGAGATAGCCAGAACGCTTATGTGCTCACCGAGGCTTATCATTCTTGACGAGCCCGCTGCCGGGCTGAACGACACTGAAACCGCCGAGCTGGCACAGCTCATCCGGCGCATCCGCGACGAGTACAACTGTACAATACTGCTGGTGGAGCATGACATGGGGCTTGTAATGGATGTGTGCGACAACATCTGTGCAATAGCCTTTGGGAAGCTGCTTGCCTATGGTACTCCCGCTGAGATTCAATCAAACTGCGATGTTCAGCAGGCATATCTCGGCGTCGATGAGGAGGCGGAATAATGGCTTTACTTGAAATTCGCGACCTGCGCGTGAATTACGGGCCGATACAGGCAATACGCGGGATCGACCTTGATATTGACGAGGGAAGCATTGTGGCCCTTTTGGGTGCAAACGGTGCCGGAAAAACCACCACGCTTCGCACAATAAGCGGAATGATAAAGCCCGCCTCCGGCTCTGTCAGGCTGGCGGGGCAGGAGCTTACCGGCCGCCGTGCCTGCAAAATCGCAAGGATGGGTATCAATATGTCCCCGGAGGGCAGACTGATATTCAATGGTCTGACCGTTGAGGAGAACCTGCGCGTTGGGGCATACTGCATCAAGTCCAAAGCCGAGGCGGAGGCAAATATGCGCCGGGTGCTGGAGCTGTTCCCAAGACTGGAAGAGCGGCTCAAACAGCAGTCGAGTACCCTCTCCGGTGGCGAGCAGCAGATGCTGGCCATCGCCCGCGCACTTATGGCGAGCCCGAAGATACTGCTGCTGGATGAACCCAGTCTTGGCCTCGCACCGTTGGTTATCAAGGATATATTCCGAACGCTCCAGGAAATTCGGGCGTCGGGAACCACAATACTTATTGTGGAGCAGAACGCACTTGCCACGCTGAAAATTGCGGACAAGGCTTACGTTCTGGAGCTTGGAAAGATAAGCATGAGCGGACCTGCGGATGTACTTATCCACGATGAACGCCTTATAGAGGCATATCTCGGGAATAAAAAAGCGTAAGAAACCATCGCTCAGGCGATAAAAATAGTTGACCAATGCAGACAAATTATTGAAAAGGAGATTTTCTATGAAAAAACTGCTCTCTATCCTGCTCGTACTGGCTCTGTGCCTAGCCGTGACCGCATGCGGCGGTCTGACAAATGAGCCCGCAGAAGCCCCCGCTGCTACACAGCCTGCAGCAGAAGTTACCTCAGAAGTATCTGCCGGGACGCCCGCGGAAGCACCCGCAGATGACGGCTATGCTCCCTTCGTTCCTGTTCAGGGGGTTGACGACACCACCATTTATGTCGGCAATACCGCCGCCACTACCGGCTCGTTCGCTACCGTCGGCGTCCCCTTCAACGCTGGCATGGATGCCGCATTTAAGGAGTACAACGATCAGGGCGGTTTTCGGGGAAAGAGCATCCAGCTCATCCACTATGATGACGGCTTTGATGCAGCGCAGGGTCTGACCTACACCAAGACTCTGGTGGAAACCGACAAGGTCTTTGCCATCGTCGGACACTTTGGAACCAATACCGTTGGCGCAACGCTTGACTACATAAAAGAAATGGGGATTCCTATGGTCTATGCCGCGACCGGCATTGAGGATCTCTATCAGGAAGGCGCAACCGGCAACGCAAAGGTCGTCTACCCCGTACAGCCCATCTACAACTCCGAAGGCCGTGTCCTCCTTGCCCGTGCAGTTGCACCCGTTGAAGGCAGCCTCGGTCTGGGCGGAACCAAGATCGGCGTGGTTGCCACCACCGATGATGCCGGCACCGGACTCGTCTATGGCGTAAAGAAGCAGGCCGAGACTCTTGATGTCGAAATATTCTATCAGGATGTGGACGCTGCCGCTACCGACTATTCCGCCGCGGTCAACGTGCTCAAGAATAACGGCTGCGATGTCATCATTGCCTGCATGAACCAGACACCCCTTGCAACGCTTATGGCATCAATGCGTGACGCAAACTACAACGCAAATGTCATTACTTCCTATGTTAACGCTTCCGCAGTCACCCTTGGTGCATTTGTCGAAAACGGCTCCATCACCAAAGACCGCACCGTTTACTCCACCGCATGGCTTGACACCAGCACCGACGAGGGCATGGCCGGCTACATGACCTTCTATGAAGCAATGTCTGCATGGGAGCTTGAAAACGGCGGCACCGGCAACGACAATGCGCTCAACTCCTACGCAATGGCCGGCTATATTGCGGGCAACCTCTTCGTCCAGGCGCTTCAGGATCTCGATGCGAAGGGTCTTGAGCTGAATTGGGCAAACTTCAACGACGTTATGGAAGAAGTTGAATTCCAAGTTCCCATGGGCGGCACCATCAACTTCCATAACGGTGACAGACTTGCTATCACATCTCTTGCTCTTAACACCATTTCCCTTGAAGTTGGGGAGAGCGGTTACTATGAGCTGCAGGTCGTCAGCCCCATCATGAGCCTTGACGATGTGCTTGCAAGCATTGGCTGATCATGTATGATAGTACAGGCGGTGGGGTTTGCCGCCGTCTGTACATTTATCGAGGAGGATATCATTATGGATTACTCGTCTAAAATAATCACTCTGGAAAAGGCGCTGTCTCTCGTTAAGAACGGCGATACCATTGTTACAGGTCTTGGCGCAGCCGAGGCGGGACTGTTCATGGAAAATGTACACAATCTGCACGGAAAAGTGAGCAATATCAGGATTGTCAACTGCAACCCGACCCATGCCTGCGATTTCTACAATGCGGACTATGCGGATACATTTACGGTTGACGGATGGTTCTTTGCACCCGCAATGCGTAAGGCCCAGGCCCAGGGCAACATGGCCTATATCCCCAACCATCTTCATCTCGCGTCATCAAAGTGGCTGTATCGCAACAAACCCAATATCTATGTCGGCTCTGCGTCCATGCCCGATGCCAACGGCTTTATTTCTCTTTCCACCTCCAACACCTATGAGCGCCGAATGATGGAAGCCGCAGATATAACCATTCTGGAGATCAATCCCAACTTCCCGTTCGTATTCGGCGACCTGGTGGTGCATGTATCCGATGTGGATTACCTGATCGAGGCGGATTATCCAATCCCCACCATCCCCGATGTCCCTGTTAACGACAAGGACAGAGCCATCGGCAGGATCATTGCAGACTATGTTCCCGACGGAGCGTGTATTCAGCTCGGTATCGGCGGCATTCCCAACGCTGTTGCGGAGTTTCTGAAAGACAAAAACGATCTTGGTATTCACACCGAGCTTATTACAAGCGGTATGGCCGACCTTGTAAAGATGGGTGTTGTCACCAACAAACGCAAGAATATCAACAAGGGGCAGATGGTGGCTACCATGATTCTGGGCAACAATGCGCTCTACGATTTCTGCGATAAAAACCCCGGTGTTGCGCTGTACGACGGCGCATGGGTCAACGATCCTTATGTCATTGCCCAGAACGACAACCAGATTTCCATTAATACCAGCCTTGAGGTGGATCTGACCGGTCAGTGTGCCTCCGAGTCTATCGGTTCCCGTCAGTTCTCCGGCACCGGCGGACAGTCTGATACCGCAATAGGTGCCCAGATGTCCAAGGGCGGACGTTCCATTATTGCCCTGTACTCTACCGCAATGGTCAAGGATAAGGCTACCGGTGAACGCCGCGAGGTTTCAAAGATAGTAAGTCAGCTTCAGACCGGTGCGGCAGTCAGCCTTTCCCGCAACGATGTTGATCTCGTCATCACCGAGTACGGCGCGGCAGACCTCCGCGGGGCAAACATCAACCAGCGTGTGAGAAGTCTCATTGCGATCGCTCATCCCAAGTTCCGCGATGAGCTTTGGGATCAGGCGCTCGCCTGCGGCATCATCGGTAAAAAGTAATGGCCGAGTTTATATTTGAGGGGAAAAAGGTCTATTATGAGACCTACGGAGAGGGAAAGCCTCTGCTGCTTCTCAACGGGATCATGATGTCCTGTGCAAGCTGGAAGGAGTTTATAGAGCCTCTGAGTGCACAGAATATGCTTATTCTCGTGGATATGCTGGATCAGGGCAAGTCGGAAAAAATGACCGAAAGCTATGACCACGCAATTCAAATCCGTCTCGTTGACGCGCTTCTGAATGAGCTGCAGCTTGAAAGCTGCGTTATCGCAGGTATTTCCTACGGCAGCGAGGTGGGACTTGAGTATGCCATACTCCACCCTGACAGAGTTGAACGGCTTCTCCTCTTCAACGCAACGGCGGCAACCGGCCCGTGGCTGGATGATATCGGCAAAGCGTGGAATCTTGCCTCCGCCAACCCGGAAAGCTATTACTATACATCAATTCCCGTTATCTACTCTCCCCGTTTCTATACCCAGAACAATGACTGGATGGAGCGGCGCAGAAAAATACTGTATCCTGTGTTTTCAAATGAGGGATTCATCAACGCGATGATCCGTCTGACAAACAGTTCGTCAAACTATGATGTTCGTGACAGACTGGATAAGATTATGTGCCCCACACTTATCGTGTCCTGTCAGCAGGATTACCTTACTCCGGTGGATGAACAAAAGTATCTTGCCGATCATATTGCAGATAGCCATTATCTTATTATTCAGAACAGCGGTCACGCCTCCATGTATGAGCAGCCTATGCTGTTTGCCAGCCTGATTCTGGGCTTTGCCAATGCGAGCAAGGCAAAATACAATATAACCTGAATCGAAAATCACTTTCTCGTGCCGATTACTTGAAAATTACTGCCGGATATAATAAAATATATAAATACCTGACAATAAAACAAAAGTAAACGGAGCAATTATGAACGACCTTCTTAAAGTACCCAAAACACCAAAGGGAGTGGAGACTCTCAACAACATTCTCTCGGCAGCAACCCAGCTGATCTATGAACGAGGTTATCACGGTGCCAATATAGGAGATATTACAAAGCTGGCCGGTGTTGCCACAGGGACATTCTATGTTTATTTCGACAGCAAAATCAGCCTGTATCGCTATATGCTTCTTCAGTTCAGTCATTCGATCAGACGCGAGCTTGCCGAAAAGACCCGCGGATGCAAAACCAGGCGAGAGGCAGAGCGGGCCGGACTTGTTGCATGGCTTGAATATGTAAGGGATCATCCCTATGTTTACAACATTATTTGGGAGTCTCTGTATGTTGACAGAAAGCTTTTCACCGAATACTATGAGACTTTCAACAAAGCCTATGTGAGCGGTCTGAAATCAGCGCAGGATAATGGGGAATTGGCGAACATTGACCTTGATGTGCTGTCCTACGCATTAATGGGTATTTCCAACTTTGTAGGTCTGAAATACTGCATGTTCAGCGAGAGTGAGGTAGATTTCGGGAATGTGGCGGATGAGATCATGAAGGTGCTGGAGCGGGGAATGTTTACAGACTATATTCCTGCGGCTCCTGTTCCAGTGCCGGAAAAGGCTCGCGATATGAATTTCCGCGTTGAGGTTGACTTTAGCTTTTTGAAACAGAAAGGAAAAGAATCGGAGTGATTTTCAATGTTTTTTGAAACGCAAACCGTAAAGACTCCCCGCCTGACAATGGCATATCACCACGCCGGAAAGTCCGGTGCACCCAGGCTTATGCTTATTCACGGCAACGCGTCATCTTCCCTGTTCTATCTTCCCATTATGAAGCGACTGGAGGACAGGTTTGAACTGGTAGCTCCGGACATGCGATGCTTTGGAGAGTCTGAGGCCCTTCCCGTTGACGCGACTCGAGGCATGAGGGATTTCTCTGACGATGTAGATGCCTTCGCAGAGGCAATCGGCTGGGACAGTTTCTCTCTCCTTGGCTGGTCCTTAGGCGGCGGTATTGCCATGCAGTATGCCATTGACCATGGGGAAAAGCTTGAAAAGCTGATTCTTCAGTCCCCGCTTTCTCCCTTCGGCTTTGGCGGTACATACGATGAAGACGGCAAAAAGCTTGAACCTGTCGGGATTGCAAGCGGCGGCGGGTGTGCAAATGTACAGCTTATTGCCTCCCTGCAGGAAGGAAAACGCGATTTTATTGCCCAGACCATCGACGGCGTGTATGTGGCTCCCCCCTATCAAATCGATCCTGAATTGAAAGAGATGTTCATCGACCTGTCTCTTATACACATCTGACGCTGCCGACGAATAGAGAGG
>ERZ1026966.861-NODE-861-length-12913-cov-5.755483_pt1 | contig 12913 bp, 13 predicted proteins | sample MGYA00519296_ERZ1026966 | MGnify/ENA primary metagenome ERZ1026966 (study PRJEB26926, sample SAMN06164478) | human gut metagenome | biome: ENVO:00009003; feature: ENVO:2100002; material: ENVO:00002003 | host: Homo sapiens | place: USA | collected 2012 ... | reverse complement strand
CGTCTCGTGGGCTCGGAGATGTGTATAAGAGACAGGCTTAAGCCGTCAGGCGGGAATTGTGCGGTATTGCCTTTGTTTTTTTCTATCTTTATAGCCAAAAAGGCACCACCGGATGAAAAGTCCGGCGGTGCCTTTTTGGCTTATCAGGTCATCAATGTCCGCGCTTTCCCACAGCACGTTACGCCTTGTTTTCCGCTTTTCCACGCGCAAACATCTTTTTCAACACCTTCGCGCACGGCTTTTCAATCAACAGCGTAATGAGCGCTGCCCCCAGCAGGGACAGCCCAAAGCACAGCAGGGTATATTGCAGCTGCCACGGCTGCTCCCCTGCCCGGTTCGGTTCCGCGCTGACGGACGGTGGAACGCCCAGCCGTTTCAGGTGAACGGCCAGGTTCTGGTGCAGCAGATAGTAGTTCATCGAAACCGCCGCCAGCCAGCCCATCACCCGGTTGCCCATCAAAAAGCGCAGCGGGCGCGCCGCAAACGGCAGGGTGAGCAGGATTCCCGCAACGGCCAGCCCCAGCAGCGGGCGGCGCATCATCTGCCCGGCCTGCAAAGCCGCCTGGCCGCTCTCCCCTGCCTGCACCCGGAAAATGCGCAGCATCCCCCAGGTGGAAAGCACGCACAGCAGCGTTGCGATCCCCTGCCATGCCATCGCTTTGCGTTTTTCCGCTGCCGGGTAGCGCTGCACCAGCCAGACATACAGCAGTGCCGCCCCCATGCCCAGCGCGTATATGTCCAAAAAGTTTGCCAGCTGGTTGACCACCATATTGTATTCGTCCAGCCGCCAGACGCACCACCCGCGGAAGGCGAACGTCCCCGCTGCCATTGTCATCAGGGTGCCAAGGGGATTTTTCATCGCCCACCGCGCCAGCAGCGGGAAGATCAAATACGCCTGCATCTCGATTGCAATGGTCCAGGAAGCCACCCCAATGGGGGTTGCAATATAGGTTGCCGGGTTAAACGTCTGGGTAAAGGTCAGGTGCATCACAACATCCCGCACCATATCGGAGCTGTTATGGTACAGGTGCCAGGGCAGCGCCACGGCAAACAGCAGCGCCAGCGTGACAAAATAATAGCTGGGCACAATGCGCATGATGCGGCGCTGGTAAAACTGTTTTGTGTTTGGTACCGCCTCTCCCAGCAACATGGCACGGGCATAGGGCAGGAACAGCAAAAAGCCAGAAAGCAAAATCGTTCCGTCCACTGGCATATACCCGGCGCGCAGCAGATAATCCAGAGAGTAACTGCCAATGCTCGGCGTCAGCCAGGATTGCTGCCAAAAGTGGTACCAGCTGACGATAAACACCAGCAGCACCCGCAGGCCGTTCAGTTCCGGTATTTTATAACAGTTCGGGCGGTATGGCTCCATGCCATCATCCCCCTCATTCCCACAAAATTTTCTTTACGCCAACGCGCAGGTTGACCAATCTGTCCCAGGGGCCGTTGCGCTGCAGCATCATCAGCAGGCTGCTGCGGGTTGCAGGGTCGTTGGTGAACAGGGTTCCCAGCTTGCCATCCCAGCCGTATTCCCCCAGGTGCAGCGGCACCGGGCTTTCCTCCGGGGCAACGCAGACACTCATCAAATGACCATAGCTCATACCAAAGCGCATGGTATCCTGCCCCACAAAAATCTTGCGTTGCTCTGCGTTCAGCAGCGGCTCCGCCATCGCCTGCACCGTTTCCGGTTTCAGCAGGCGGCAGCCGTTCCATTCGCCGCCGTTCATCAGCATGGTGGCAAAATGGGCATAATCGTCAATGGTCGAAACCATGCCTGCCCCTCCGGAAAGGAACTCCGGCAGGCTTTTCATGTTCATCTGGATGCCAAGGTGGTTCACCACATCGGGCACCGCTGCGCCGGAATTGAAATCATACGCTTGGGCAAACCGGCCACGCTTGGCTTCCGGCACATAAAAATCCGTATCCACCATCTCCAGCGGGTCCAGCAGGTTCTGCTTCAAAAAATCGCGGTAGTTCATCCCGCTGGCGGCTTCCACCGCTGCGGCCAGGATATCCGCGCTGACGCCATACCGCCAGCCCTTGCCGGGGCGGTACAGCAGCGGCAGCTTCGCCATTTCGGCAATCACCTGACGCGTGGTACGCTGCCCGCCTTTGGTAAAGGATTCCGAAATTTCATCATACAGCCTGCCCAACCCCGCCGACTGTACCGAATCGTTATCATTGTAGCCATACCCGGAGGTCATGCAGAGCAGCTGCCTGATTGTCAGGTTCGTATGCTCGGCATCCCCGAACTCCGGCAGATAGGCTGCCACCGGGGCGTCCAGGTCCAGTTTGCCGTCCTCCCATAGCTTCATCACCGCAAAGGCCGTGATGGGCTTGCTCATCGAAAACACCCGGCAGATGGTATCCCGCGCAAAGGGGATGCCCCGTTCCCGGTCCGCCATGCCCGCCTGTGCATAAGCCAGCTGTTTGCCATCCCGTAGGTAGAGCGCGCTGACACCGATAAAATCCCCCTGCCGAACCACTTGATCCAACAGGGCTTGCAATGCCTGTTCCTTTTCCATTGTTCTGCATCCCTTTCGCAGTTTCACTTTCTGCCAGTGTAACACGAATTCTTTCTCGCTGCAATCCTGTTTTTGCCCGTTTGGCGTTGACGTACCGCCCGGCAGATGGTATACTGGCAGCGCTATCAACCAACTTATCAAGTTAAGTAATGGGTTTATTTTGCATAAACAGGAGGCCCGCTATGTCATATATTTCAAAGATTGACCTATCCACCGCCCCGCAGGAGGTCCGCGCCGCGGTGGATAACCACCTGGCCCAGGGCTATCAGCTGACCAACGAAAAGCTGACCCTGCTGCATAATGTAACGGCGTTCCATACGCTGGAAGAAAGCTCCTATGAGCTGGACCGTGAGCTGCAGCGGCTGATCGGCAAGCGCGCCGCAGATTTTTATGAGTACGCCATTTCGCTGCAAAATGACTGCCTGGTATGCAGCGCCTATTTTTCCCGCCTGCTGATCGAATATGGCCGCGCCATTGCCCGTGACCCCAAGCATGTGCCGGAGGACCTGATGCGCCTGATGCAGCAAACCTTTACTGAAGAGCAGCTTGTGGTAATTACCACAATGGGTGTTTTTATGATTGCCAACAACTATTTTAATGACATCCTGAACGTGGACCCCGCACCGGTGCAGGAATAATTCCAGCGCCAGCACGTATATGAATTTCAGAAAATCAAAATCATTATTTAGAATTTAAGGAGGTATAGATTATGATGCTCCAAAATGTCAATATTGCTCTTTCTGTTGTCTTGTGTGGATGCCTATTGTCTGGATGCAACAATTCCACTACATCAGCATCTTCCTCGGTCTCGTCCTCCTCCACGTCTGATTACGAAAGCAGTTCAGCCGCAACGAGCAATCTCGATTCCTATGAAGACGAAGAACCTACGTCTGCGGTGCCTTCATCTACTCAGCCTCCAACCGAGGAACCAAACACACCCGATTCTTCAGAACCAAGCGCTTCTCCTGCGCAGCCGGAACAGGAATATACCGACCTTTCCTTTTTGAGCGAGGAACAAAGGCAACTGTATACAAATGCCTACGATGCCAGTTTCGGTTTATACGGTGAAGGTGCCAATCTCATGGATAAGTGGGGCTATAAAGTAGTTACCGATGGAAGCGATTCTGTACCGTTTATAGAAGACCATTACACACTGTACAATGTTTCTTTCGATGAATTTTCGGAGCGCATTCATAGTATATTTACCGATAACTGCTTGACCTCCACCGATTATGCCATAAAATTCAAGAACTACAATGGTAGGGTTGCCGTTCACTTTTCTCTTCATAACGAAATGGTCGCAGGAATGACTATTTATGTTCAAGAACAGTACCCAGACACTTACCGCTTAGTCAAAAATACCCCTGAGAAAGTCGAATTCACCTTGATTTCTCACTATGACCGCGATGGCTCGGTAGAAAACCCGTTAGAGGTATACATTATCGAATACCCTATCCGCATGGTGAAAACTGATTATGGTTGGCGGATTGACGATTTTCATACAAGCAGATACGGCTAACATCAAAACGGGGCGGCCGTTTTTCCAGCCGCCCCGTTATTGAATTATTGGTTATTATAGCATTTTTCAAAAATAAGGCGAATAGCCGCAGGAATGGAACCAGCCTGAGCAGTCAGAAGGCGAACCTGTCTGAAAAGCACATTGTATCGCGTTCGGAAGAGCATCCAGGGTCCGTGCCTTGAATTTACGAAGGAAAGACTTCACCGTCGACCAGAGCTTTTCAATAGGATTCAGATCAGGACTATATGGTGGAAGATAGATGTATCGAACACCGGAGCTGTCCAGCAGATCTCTCACTGCCCTTGCAGGGTGAACTGCAGCAGCACCGGGAACGGCTTGCCTTTTGTTAAGTCTTTTGCCATGGTACTTTCCTCCCCAGGAGGTGCCGGGAACCTGAATTCTCAATTTCCAAGCCACACCCCCAAAACAGGGGTTATTTTAGTACAGCCGCCGCCCGCTGTAAAGGGTCAAAAATCGCTCTTTTTTCGGTGCTTAAAGTGGTCAGTGTCAGATCTCAATGCTTCGCCCGCCGGTGCGGTTGTACAGCCGGTGGCTGATGGAAACCACGGTGCGGTTCTGACCGGCGCGCTGCAAAGCATCCAGAACAGTCTGTTCTGTTCCGGCGTCCAGGTTTGCGGTAATTTCATCCAGCAGCAAGATTTGCGGCCCGGCTGCAATGGCACGCGCGATGGAAAGCAGCTGCCACTGCCCCTGCGAGAAGATGCCCGGTGTACACGGGGTATCGTACCCTTCGGGCAGCGCCGCAATAGCATCATGCAGGCCCACGGTGCGGGCGGCATCCTCCGCCTGCTGCGGGGTGATGGCAGCATCAAACAGGGTGATCTGGTCCCGCACGGTGCCCGGCACACGGCGGAAGCTCTGCTCCACATAGCCAACCAGCGGGCGGCGGGCAGTATCCGGCAGTGTGGCGGCTTCCACGCCGTTCAGCATCACCTGGCCCTGCTGCGGGCGGTACAAGCCCAGCAGCAGCTTAAAGATGGTGCTCTTTCCCGCGCCGGTGCGGCCGGTCAGGGTAACCTGCTCGCCTTTCTGCACAGCAAAGCTCAGGCCGTGCAGCACTTCCTCATCGCTCTCATAACCAAAATGCACGTTCTGCAGCTCCACGCTGGGGGCACCCGGCACGGCCTGCGGGGCGGTTTCAGCGGTGGGAATGCGCTCTGCCTGCGCCAAAAAGCCGTTGATGCGCCGCACACCGGCCACAGCGGATTGAATCGTCTCAATCTCCATGCCGATGCTTTCCAGCGGGGTGAACACCTGGGAGATATAGGCAATAACCGCCACAGCCGTGCCGACCGACATGCCAAAGAACGCCCGCACTTCCGGGCTGCCCGCTGCGGAAAGCAGCATGACCAGCGCCACCACCGCCGCGTTCATAATCAAAATCACAGGCGAATAGCAGGCATCGTAAAAATTGGTTTTCTCCACCGCGGCAAAGCTGTCGTCCAGCGCTTCGTCATAGGCTTTTTCCATGTAATTTTCCCGCCGCAGGGTGTGGATGGTGCGGATGCAGCGCAGCGTTTCCGGCACATGGGCGGAAGCCCGCGCCACAGCGGCACGGTTTTGCAGCTGCGCTTTCAGCATCCGCTTTTGCACCACGCGGGTAAAGAGATACAGCAGCGGCAAAACCACCAGCAGGATCAACGCCAACCCGCGGTTCTCTGCAAAAATCACGGCCAGAATGCCGCACAGGCGGCAGGCATCCGCAAACATGCTGATGATGCCGGAGGTGAACAGCTCTTCCACCGTGTCAACATCACCCACAAAGCGGGAAACCGCCGCGCCGGATTCCTGGTTTACAAAGGCTTCCGCCGGGAGCTTGTCCAGCTTGGCGCACATGGCGCTGCGCAGGGCGTGGGTCATTCTCTGTCCAAACACCGTCAGCAAGCTTTCCCGCAAAGATTCCAACCCGCCGGAAAGTGCCAGCAGCGCAAAGTACCCCAACGCCAGCGCAAAGGGCACCGCCTGCCGGGCCGTCAGGTGGTCCACCACGCGGCCCAGTACCAGCGGCGGCAGCAGGCTTGCCGCCACCGCACCGGCCACGGCCAGCACCAGCGCGGTGCAAAGCAGCGGCTGGCGGCGCACGGTACCCAGCACAACGCTGCGCACGGTCTCATTTTTCCGGTTCATCCTGCTCGCCTCCTTCCTGGGCATTTACCAGCGCGGCATACTGCGGGTTCTGCGCCATCAGTTCCTTGTGGGCCGCACAGACTGCTTTGCCGTCCTGTATCCACAACACGCCGTCCATCTGGGGGAACAGGTACAGCCGGTGGCTGATCAGCAGCACGGTGCTGCCCGCGGTCATTTTACGCAGGTTGGCAAAAACCTGTTCTTCGGTTTTGCGGTCCAGGGCCGAGAACGGGTCGTCCAGCACCAGCAGCGGGCGCGGGTGGGCCAGTGTGCGGGCCAGCGCCAAACGCTGCTGCTGCCCGCCGGACAGGCGCACGCCGCCATCGCCCACGCGGGTATCCAGGCCGTTCGGCATGGCTTTTACTTCATCCTCCAGGCAGACAGCCCGCAGGTACTTCCAGGCGTCATCATCTCTGCCCAGCAGGATGTTGTTGCGGATGCTGTCGCTCAGCAGCTCGGGGTCATGCCCCAGGTAGCCAACCACGCCGCAGCGCTCCGCGTCCGTCATGCCGGCCATCTCACGCCCGCCGTACTGGATGGAACCGGTATAGGGCAGCTCACACAAAAACGCTTTGCCCAGTGTGGATTTGCCGCAGGCCACCGCGCCGGTAATGCCAAAAATCCGGCCCGGCTGCGCGGTAAAGGTGATATCCTGCAAAACCGGTGCCCCGTCCCGGTAGGCAAAGCCAAGCTTGTTCACGGTCAGGGTTTCCGGCTTGGCCGGGATCTCTTCCGGCAGGGGGTTCGGCTGGCGCATCAGCGGTTTGATGCGTCCCCAGGATACCTGGGCTTTCTGCACCGCGTTGAACAGCTTTGCCGCGTGGGAGGATTTGACCGCCAATTTGCCAAAGCAGGACAAGAACGTGGTGAACGCTGCAATATCCCAGGCGGCCCAGCCGGTGCCCGCCACATTGCGCGCGCCAAAGGTAAAGATGAACAGAACGCCGGTCATCGAGATGACCCCGTACAGCGGCGGCATGGCGGCCACCGGCAGCCCGGCTTTGACGGCGGTACGTTCGTAATCCTGCAGGCAGGCTTCATACGCGGCATCGCGCTGCGGCTCACAGCCATACACGCGGTAGGTCAGCGCGCCGGACACCCGGTCCAGTGTGGCGGCGCTCAGGCGGCCTGTGCTCTCCTTGTTGGCAGCGCCGGTGCGCTGCACCAGGGTTTTCATCTGCTCGGCAATATAATAGGAGATCGGCGCAAACACCAGGCAGAGCAGCGCCAGCCGCCAGTCGTACCCCAGCAGCATCACGGCATAGGCCAGCAGGGCAATGCCGGTATCAAAAATTTCCGTGGTGAACTTGCGCATGCCTTCGGCACAGGCGTCCACATCGGAAATAGCCTTGGTCATGAGGGTACCAGCACCGGCCTGTTCCAGTTCAACCTTGCCTTTCCGCACCAGATTGGCGTACAGCACCTGTTTCATGCTGCGGTTGATGTTGTTGGCAAACTTGCGCACATACAGCCGCTTGATGAACCGCGACCCCTGCACCACCGCAATGGCAATCAAATAGCCCGCACACAGCGCCGCCATGGCGGCAAAGGTTTCGTTCCCGTTCAAAATGCCCAGCAGGCATTGGGCCAGCTGGCCCTCAAACCAGGGGCCGACCACCAGACCCAGGTTATAGATCAGGCCCGATACCGTTACCACCGCCAGCACCGGCCTCTGGTTTTCGAAGTAGCTCAGCACCCGGTCCGGCTGGCGCACCGGGGCGCTTTCCGTGTTCTTCATCCTGCAATTCCTCCCCATTCATCTGCTGCACCCGCGCCGTCACATCCGGGAACCCTGCCCGCCGCTGGTTTTTGCTGCGCCAATACAGGGTTTCCAGCGTTTTGCAAAAAGCGTCCCGTTCAGCCTCCGGCAGTTCCTCCACCAGCCAGGCATAAAATACGGTTTCAATCGCAGCTTTGGAGTTTTTCAATTCCTCGGCCTTGGGCGTGGCATACAGCAGCTGGCTGCGGCCATCGTCCGGGTTCGGTTTGCGCACCAGGTAGCCCTTGGCTTCCAGGCTGGCCGCACGGCGGGCGGCCGCACCCTTATCAATCTTCAGGGCCGCACGCACATCCGCCTGGGTCATGCCGGGGTTGTGGCGTACCAGATGAATAAAATCAAACTCTGCCGTGCCAATGCCATCGGCTTTCATCATCTGTACGGCAAACTTGGCCGCTTCCCGCGCAATTTTGGTCATCTGCCGCTCGGTCGGGTCCTTGTTCTGTTCTGCCTGCATGTTTGGCCTCCTTTTCAAGTTGGATGTACTATCAACCATTTGGATGATACTGCATCTATCTAGTCCTGTCAATGCTTTTTGCCAGATTTTCTGCGGTGTGCTACAATAAAGGCAAAGCTTTGCAAAGGAGCGCCTTTTTGTATGCCGAACGTGATTGAAATTACTGATTTTGCCGCCCCGGAGCTGGACGTTTACGCCCGGCTGACCCAGGCTCAGCTGCGCAGCCGCCTGGAACCGGAAAAAGGCATTTTTATTGCCGAAAGCCCCAAGGTGATTGCCCGCGCACTGGACGCCGGGTATCAGCCTATCTCCTTTTTAATGGAGCGCAAGCAGATCACCGGCCCGGCCAGCGAGGTTCTGGCCCGCTGCGGGAACGCCCCGGTATATACCGCTGACCGCGCCATGCTGGCCCAGCTGACCGGCTTCGAGCTGACCCGCGGCGTGCTGTGCGCGATGCACCGTCCCCTGCTGCCCATGGTGGAGGAAGTTTGCCGCAATGCCCGCCGGGTGGCCGTGCTGGAAGGCATTGTGGATTCCACCAACATCGGGGCCATCTTCCGCAGTGCCGCCGCCCTGAACATGGACGCCGTGCTCGTCACACCCTCCTGCTGCGATCCCTTGTGCCGCCGGGCCGTGCGGGTCAGCATGGGCACCGTGTTCCAGGTGCCCTGGACCCAGATCGGCTCCACCGCCGCCGACTGGCCGGAGCAGGGCATGCAGCAGCTGCACGCTCTCGGCTTCAAGACCGCCGCCATGGCGCTGACCGACCTTTCCGTTTCTATCGACGATGCCGCCCTGGCCGCCGAGCCAAAGCTGGCCATCGTGCTGGGCACCGAGGGTGATGGCCTTGCCCACACCACCATTGCCGCCTGCGATTACACGGTGCGCATCCCCATGTCCCACGGGGTCGATTCCCTCAACGTTGCCGCCGCCAGCGCCGTTGCGTTCTGGCAGCTGGGCAAACAGTAACACGCTTTTGGAGGTCCCCCATGAGCAGAACAGAACCTGTTATCCTTGGTATATTTCTTCTATCAGGATGATGGCAAGTGGACTGAGGTTCTGAAATAAACCGGCCTGTATTTTGATAAACCGGAATTTAATGGGGCCAAACATGAAAATTGCAATTGTTGGATATATCGGTTCCGGCAAATCGGAATTTGTGGAGGAGAGTAATTTGCCGGTATTAAATAAATTAGAGCGGTTGCTAACGGTATGTAAAGTCAAAAACATTGATGATATAGATTTAAGCAAGGAATTCTACTTCATTGGTAAAACAGATGAAGAAATTTCTCTTGTGTGTGAAACAAATGACGTTCCTGAAAACACAATAGAACGTGAAGATGGGTGGCGTGGTTTCCGTATTCAATGAAAAATAACAATAAAAAAACACTAAAGAAATTGGCAATCCTTGTAATAGGTTCTATAATTGCGGCTTATGGAATTACACTTGCACTGTATGCTGGATTTGGCGGAGCTACGCTTGCGGTGCTGTGGCAGGGGATTGCAAGAACATTTCACATAAGCATTGGCACAGCATCTTTTGTTGTAGCATTGGGAATGATTTTGTTTGCGCTCATTTACGATAAAAGTCAGATTCATATAGGAACTGTGTTGTACCAGATTGTATACAGTACCTGTGTAGATTTGTTTGCTAACTGCCATATTTACAGTACCTATAAGTGGATCAATTTTTTAATTATGTTGTTAGGAGTGGTTTTGTTTGCTGTCGGAACAGGACTATATGCGTCGGCATCCCTTGGTAGAGGCTCCTATGAGGCAGTCACTTTTGCCTTAGCAGAAAAAAATCACTGGCAGATTAAATTTGTCCGAATGGCATTGGATATTTTGGTTGTTTTTACAGGTGTTTTGTTTGGCGGAAAGTTTGGTGTATGCACGCTTATTACAGTTATCATTTCAGGCCCAATTATCCAATTTGTTAATGCGAAAGCAAAACAAGTTTTAAAGATATGATAGTAAAGAAACTTACAACTTCGCGTTTGAGCAATCAGCAAGGCTTCTCCGCGGCGGGATGAGAGCATTCCGCCCTACAGATCATTTGTATGTTTGCATCGTAATATAAAATAAGCTGTAGGGAGCGGTCTTGACCGTTCCGGGGCTTCGCTGTATATGCCATAATGAGATATACGGCAAGGTTCACCTAAGGGACAATGCCAGCATCGCCCCTTACGAGTTCCACTTTATCACGCGTCTTTTTGTCTCCCCCAAAAAAACAAAAGAATGCAGAGATGTATTTTCCCTCTACATCTCTGCATTCTTATTTTTTATGATTTTATCTCTATATTTCCCGCCCGCAGCCTATATCCCGCCTCAAATTCCTAACTCCTAACTTCTAACTACAAAAGTTGCCCCCGCCTGATTGCGGCTTCAGGCGGGGGCGATGGGGTATCGTTTTGGTGTGAGGAGGAATCATGTTCCACGGCAACGGTTGCGGCTCCGCTCCGTGTGATTATAGGATACCCAATACTTGAGAAAAATATATTATAACGGTGTGAACTTTCTGTTAATTTCCCCCACGCCGGGGGCACGCCGTTAAAAAGTACGAAATATAGTAAAAATTATAAGATTATAGCTCACACTGCACCGTAAATGCCGTGCACGCTCACTTCGCCGGTAAACACATGGGTGCTGCCCTCAGCCCCCTGCACCACCAAGCGGCCCTCTTCGTCCACATCCAAGGCGGTGCCTTCGCCGCCGTCAAAGGTCACATGCCTCCCCAGGTTTACACAGCGCGCCTTATACGCATCCCGGATAGCGGCAAAGCCCTCCCGCTCAAAGCCGTACAGCGCGCGGTCAAAACCAAAGTTCGTCATGCTCTCCGCCAGGGCGGCGGCGTCCGCCGCCGGATCCACGGCAATGCCCTGCAACGCCAGGCTGGTGCCGTGGGGCAACTCCATTGCATCAAAATAGCTCTGCGGCTGGGCCAGATTGATGCCAATGCCACACACAATGGCATGGTGGTCCGGCATCCCCTCGCACAGAATGCCTACGATCTTTTTACCGTTCAGCAACAGGTCGTTGGGCCATTTGATCTGGCACTGGATGCCGTACCGCTGTTCCAGCGCATCCGCCACGGCCATGCTGGCAAACAGCGGCAGGCTTTCGGGCTGAGCCAGCTCGGTTTTCAGCACCACGGTGTAATACAGCGCCTGCCCGGACGCATTGATCCAGGTGTGCCCGCGCCGCCCGCGGCCCGCCGTCTGGCTGGTGGTATACACCGCCCCCACCGGGCCGAATTTATCCAGGTTTGCCTTTGCCCAGGTGTTGGTGCTGTCCACCTCTTCCAGATAGTACAGCTCGTTCACGCTGTTGTGGGATACTACTGCATCGTTTACCATTGTTCCGGCACCTGCTTCCATTCAAAACTGCACTGTCCATCCGTGATGGTGATCACGCCATAGCTGTGGGTATCCCGCAGGCTGCCGGGGTTGAACAGTGTCGGGGAAAACGGCGTACCGTGGCGCAGCGTTTTATAGTGGGTGTGGCCAAACAGCACCACATCCGCCCCGCGGTCCGCTGCGTATTCGGCGATCCGCTCGTACCCGGATTTTACCCCGAACAGATGCCCGTGGGTATAAAAGAACAGCACGCCGCCAAAGGGTGCCAGCCCCTCTGCCGGGTCATCGAAACCAATATCGCAGTTGCCGCGCACCCGGTAGATGGGGTAATCCGGCGCAGCGCCGTTTGCGGCAATGGCCTGGTTCAGGTCATACAGGCCGTCCCCCAAAAAGAACAGGGCATCGGCAGTTTCGTTTTTCAGCAGCCAGCGCAGCGGGGTCACACGCCCGTGTACATCGCTGACAACCAGCACTTTCATGGGTTGCTCGGCCATATCATTCGCTCTCTTCTTCACGGTCATCCTCATCTTTGGCCGCGATCAGTTCTTTGTAAATATCGCCCTTGCTGAACGGCGTTCCCTTGGCAGCCTGTTTTGCGGCGGCATTAGCTCCGATCCATGCCATAATGGTGATGTCATTGCCAAGGATACTGGTATTTCCGTGAAGCACTTCGTTCCAGAATATAAGTTGGCGTTGTTGATCGGCAGGTTTGGTGGCAATGTAATCTTTTAGTTGTTTGTAGAAATAAATCTGCAAGTCTCTGAAGTTGGAAGAACCTATTTCACTCAGCAGCTTCTTGCATTCGTCATTCTTTTGCCATTTCCTTGTGGGGCATTCGTCACCGCCTAAATGAATATAATTGAATGGAAACAATTCAGTGAGTTCATCAATTACCTCTTTGGCAAACTGCATCGCTTTCGGGTTGGCTACGTTGATTACATCAGTAGAAATCCCTTGTTGTAGCCATACTTCATGTTTATCCCTTGGGTCGCACGCCAAGAACTCCGGATAAGCTGCAACGGCTGCCTGTGAATGTCCCGGAATGTCTATTTCGGGAATGATTTCTATAAATTTCTTCTTTGCATACGCTACGATTTCTTTGATATCTTTCTGAGTATAAAAGCCGCCATA
>ERZ1026966.859-NODE-859-length-12917-cov-12.554113_pt1 | contig 12917 bp, 11 predicted proteins | sample MGYA00519296_ERZ1026966 | MGnify/ENA primary metagenome ERZ1026966 (study PRJEB26926, sample SAMN06164478) | human gut metagenome | biome: ENVO:00009003; feature: ENVO:2100002; material: ENVO:00002003 | host: Homo sapiens | place: USA | collected 2012 ... | reverse complement strand
TGAAAACAAGGGAGATTTGAGATATGAAGGCAACCGGTATCGTCAGACGTATGGACTAATGTGTTATATTAGGACAAGGCCGGAAAAGCCGCATGAACACAGGGTTTTCGCTGATTTTGTCCAAGTTTCAGTTAAGGAAATCCGTTGGTTGACCGACCGAGTACAGACGAAAGCGAGGAAAAACGGACTCACTTTTGCCACGAGCCAATGTGCTCATCGAGCAACCTGCCACACAGGGCCAGGTGGGAGCAGCTAACCCGCCTGGCTTTGCTCATAGTTGTCGATTGGAAGAGGAGTTTTCCCTTTGGGAAATCTGCGATCAGGAACTCTTTCGTCTACCCCCCCTCGCATTATTCGTCCATTTTTGGTTATAATATGGACGAAAGAGCAATTTGCCGGACAAGCAGAAGATTGGCTCCATAAGAAACCGAACCAGCAGTGGACGCGATCTGTGAAAGCTACAGACAGGCGATCGCAATGGAGGCCGTTATCCGCTGATTCTGATCACGGCGTTTATTTGCGACTTTCTTTGTATACATCCATTCAATGACGGAAACGGCAGGATGAGCCGATTGCTTACTGTAAACGTAGATTTGCAATCTGCAAATCATGAATTTGGAAGAGCCGACCGTCACTATGGTTCGGCTCTTCTCTCATTTTCAAGGAAGAGGAGAAATAGCAGATGAAACAAGGAACTCTCGTTATGGACACGAATACTGGCCGGATGGACATCCGGTTTGGCTTGGATGAATACTATGGAGGACTCCGCTGCGGTACGACAATGGATGTACAGCTCAACGGGAAATGGGTGCCTACCAGGATTGAGATGGCAGATGACTGGTATCTCGTTGGTGTCCGCACCGATAACATCGCCGGTTTGACCGTGCGTATCTGAATAATTAAGATTTGCCGGGCGACTTCAGAAAAGAGGTCGCCCCTTTTTCATGTCCAAATTTTATAAGAAGGAGGTGCCGGTCATGCAGTGTCTGCAAAAGTACCAGTGGGTGAAGCTACCCAGGTGTCATCTTCCGGAAGGCAAGGGTATCATGAGCAAATGGGCAAGGCTGGCATCCCGCGCGGCATTCCGGAAAGGAACAGTTACTTACTGCGGTCACAGAAACCCTGTCGCACCGGGAATGTGGTCAGGCGGCATCGTGGGACTCAAGAGCATTCTGGGACTCAGAAGTCGTGTCAAAGCCCTGGAGACACTGCAGGTTCTCTCTGATCTCGGGTATGTCCACTATGAGCTTAATGCAAAGACAAAGCAGTTGACCTATGAGATCACCGACTGGGTGGTAAAATGCTCCGGCGCCGAGTGCATGGATGGAGTTGTCTATGCCACAGACGGCTATGGATTCCTCTGTCTTCCGCGCAGTATTACGGAACGGTTGGCAGAGCAGCACTACACGTTTGAAGAATCGGATGCTTGGCTGGATCTGTGGTGTCATACGGTGTCCAACGATCCGAGAAACGCATTTTCTTTTTTAATTCCTGTTGCCCAGTATGGGAGATATGGCGCCATTTTGACTTTGGAAACCCTGGGAAAGCGTTGGGGCTGGGAAAAGACAAAGGTATGGAGATTCTTTCAGAAGCATGGGGATGCTTTCTCTCTGCACCGTCTGCCAGGTTCCTTTGGCTGTCTCATTTTTAATAATCTGTATCCAACAGATGCAGCGGTTTCACTTCCAACCCGTGAGGAGATCATGTGTATTCTGGACGAAATACGCATTTGCGCAGTAAATGCGCGCAAGCATGGCTCGGACCATGAGCATATGAGCCGTATGGTTGCATGGTTCAGCAAGCGAGTTCTTGAAAATCTGGGGTTGATCACGTCTTCGGAAAGCGGTGAGAGCCGCGTTGCACTTTCAGCCCCTATAATACGCGCGTATTTTTCTCTGTGTTGGAATTGTAAGAATTGTGGATATGACTGCAGAGGTGCAAGTAAGGATCCTCCTGTCATGGAAGCGAATCACATCCGGGGCCCATGTTGGTCCGTGGACTTAACAAAAATAGCAAAGGAGAATTTTATATATGGCTAAGCAAGAAAAGAATCAACAGGCGCAGACTGAACATTCGCAGGCAGGTGCCGTAATCGAAATGCTCACAGAGAGAGGGTATCTTGGGAACCAGGAGATCAATGATGCAAAGCTTCGGGATGCTCGCCAGGAAAAGCAGAAGGCGGCCTATCACAACACCCTGATGCTGCTCAAACAATACCGGAATATTGCGTGGATGTTGGAATGTTTTCCGGATACGAAGAACTGGCAAATTCCATCCAGTCCGGCTATTACATCAAGCATGGCCTGTCCAACAATGAGGATCTGTTCTACCTGTCCATCTTTGTCACAGTCTCGGCCAAAAGTTATGAGGAACTGATGTGGCGCAAGCAGCAGATGGTGGATATGCTAAAATCCATGGACATGTATGTCAGCGACTGCCGGTTCCAGCAGGAAGCGGCCTTTCGCAGCGTAATGCCCTTTGTGAAAATGGCGCCGTCACTGGAAACGAAGAGCCAACGCAATGTGCTGACCAGTGGTGCAGCTTCCACCTATATGTTCACCAGCTTCGAAATGTCGGACGACACCGGCGTGCTGCTGGGGATCAACCGGCATAATAATTCCCTGTGCATCGTTGACCTGTTCAATACCAAGAAGAACAAGAACGCCAACCTGAACCTTTTGGGCACCAGCGGTGCCGGCAAGACCTTCACCATGCAGCTGCTGGCGCTGCGTATGCGAATGCGCGGCATACAGTGCTTTATTCTGGCGCCCATCAAGGGACACGAATTCCGAAGAGCCTGCAAAAAGATCGGCGGCGAATTTATCAAGATCGCACCGGGATCTCCGCACTGCATCAACATTATGGAGATCCGTCACACGATCTCTCCAGAGATGGAACTGATCGACGAGATCGACTACAGCGAGATGGATTCTATGCTGGCCAGAAAAATCCAGCAACTCATGACTTTTTTCTCCCTGCTGATACCGGACATGACAAATGAAGAAGAGCAGATGCTGGATGAAGCGCTGATCCGCACCTATGCGAAATTTGGGATCACGCATGATAATGATTCTCTATAAGCTACGGTGAAGCCAAAATCGTGAAGCACTCGGAGGATGGCAAGGTCGCCGGTGTGAAGTTCCGGGTGACAGGCAATGGTATGGATGAAACCGTCACTACGCAGAACGATGGTACCATCTCGATTGCTAATCTGAAGCCTGGCGAGTATACCGTTACAGAACTCTCCGATAACCGGTATGAGCCGCAGGAACCTCAGACTGTTACCGTCGTCAGCGGTCGGACCGCTGTTGTCACCTTCAGCAACACTCTCAAGCGCGGCAGACTGGAAGTGACAAAATCCTCTGAAGATAACCTTGTGGAGGGAGTAAAATTCCATTTGTTCGGCACCTCCCTTTCCGGTCTGACCGTGGATGAATACGCAGTAACCGATGAGACTGGTACCGCACACTTTGATAACATCCTGATCTCCGGAAACACATCGTATACGCTGGAGGAAGTGGACGCAGCCGAGCGGTATGTGGTCCCTGCCGATCAGGAGGCTGTGATCTACTGGAATGACGTGACCGAACGCAGCTTTACTAACACCCTTAAAAAATTCCGGGTCGAGGTGGTGAAGCGTGATATTGAGACAGGTTCGGCGCAGGGCGATGCAAGCTTAGCCGGTGCCAGGTACGGCCTGTATCAGGCCGGGAATCTGGTGGCTGAGTACACCACAAACGCCAACGGTGGTTTTGTGACGGATTATTTCATCTGCGGAGACGGCTGGACGATTCGTGAAATTGCACCCTCAGAAGGCTATCTTCTGGACGAAACCATCTATGAGATTCCGTCGGATGCTTCCAATTTCAAAGTGGAACTGAATGACCTGGATCTGACCGTTCATGAACAGATCATCAAGGGCAGCATCCGCCTGGTCAAGCACATTGACAAACCTGATCCCGATGTAGAGACGGAACTGGAGGTCACAGACTCTTCGGAGCCCATGCCTGTCCTGGAAGATGTCATCCTCCAGACTGAGCCTGTTTTGGAAGAGGAAATGCTGAATTCCGATCGAGTGCTCCCTGGAGAACCGGATTCAGACAAAATCGAAAGTGAGTCTGAGGAAATCGAGTCTGACACGGTCGTGATGGACGATGCCCTGGATTCCGAACCTGAAGTGACGGCTGAGACGGAAGAACTTTCTGAGACTGAGCCTGTTCTGGATGAAGTAGAGCAGCCTACCCCGGTACCGGATGATGAAATCAAGCCCTCCGGTGGAGAAGGTCTGATCGAGCAGCCTGAGGAGGGCGCCAAGTTCCAAATCTATCTGGCTTCTGCAGGCAGTTATGATGCCGCGAAGGAAAACGAGCGCGATCTCCTCGTAACCGATGGCGATGGCTTTGCCGTATCCAAGGATTTGCCTTATGGCCGCTACAGGGTTCATCAGATTGAAGGCATGGATGGTCAGGCATTCATTCCTGACTTCACCGTGTTTATCTGTGAAAATGGGCAGACTTACTCTTACATTCTGAACAACCAGACCACCAGCAGCCTGATTCGAGTGGAAAAGCGTGATGCGGAAACAGGCAATATTATCGCCGCAGCGAATGTGGGTTTCCAGGTCCGCGATCTGTCTACCAACGAGTTGATCATCCAGACGGTTTACTATGCTGCAGAGGAGATTCCGGCCGCAGACGGCTCTGTCATCCCTGCAGACGGTCTTATTGAAATCCTCGCCATTGGTGCTGACGGAACTGGAAATTGCAGTTCCGATCTGCCTCAGGGCAGCTACTACCTCCAGGAACGCACTACCAACGGCAGCTATATTCTGAACGATACCAAATACCCGGTGATCTTCACCTATGCGGGGCAGGACATTGCGACAGTGCGTCTGGCAGCCAACGATGGTCAGGCCATTATCAACGAGCTGATCTACGGCAGTGTGTCCGGTAAGAAGCTGGATGATGCCGGTAATGCCCTGGAAGGTGCTTTAATCGGACTGTTTACGACTGATGAGGGTGAGTTTAACGAGGAGACAGCCGTCCTGACCACCACATCTGCTGAGGACGGGTCTTTCCACTTTGAAAACATCCCGAAGGGCATCTGGTACATCCGTGAGATTCGGCAGCCGGAGGGCTATGTGTTGTGCGCGGATATCTTCCCAATTGAGATCTCTGAGAACGAACAGATTGTTGAGATTGAAATCGTCAATGAGCGTATTCGGGCGACACTGAGTCTGACCAAGATTGATGAGGAGTATCCGGATCACAAGCTCAGCGGTGCGGAGTTCGAAGTCTACCGCGATGTCAACGGGAACAAGGAGCTGGACAAGGAAGATACTTTGCTGGGTCTGATGGAAGAGATGGAGGCAGGCTTCTATGAAATGAAGGACGTAGAATTCGGTGGTGTGCTGGTTCGTGAGAAGACAGCGCCTGAAGGATTCTACCTGGACGAAAATGTTTACTATGTCTCCATTGAGTCTGACGGCGAAACCTATACAGTAGAGAACAAGGCTGGCGTGGGTTTTATTAACCAGGCCCACCGTGGAAATCTGAAGATCATCAAGACCAGCAGCGACGGGAAGCTGGAGGGCTTCACGTTCCGCATCTCCGGCGAGGACTATGACCGCACCTTCACCACGGGCAGCGATGGTATCATCTTCATAGAGAACCTTCGCGTGGGCAAATATACCGTAACCGAGCTTGATGACGAGATGAGCGAAGGCTACAGGCGCCCGGATCCCGTAACCGTCGAACTGGTTACCGACGAGACTCTGACAGTCAATGTCCATAATGAAAAGGTCACTGTGGATGTGCCCAAGACCGGCGATGATTCGAATCTGTGGATTTGGGGCAGCCTGCTTGGCCTGAGCGCGCTCGGTGCTGGTGCGCTTGTCTTTGTGGATTACAAGAGACGGAAACGTATTGTCAAGAAGTAAGGTCAACAGCCGGACAGAATTTTTCTGTCCGGCTGTCTTCTTTTGCCGAAACGTCGCGAATAATATATAAATTAGTCGGAGATTCTGAATGATTTAACATTTTCTTGGTTGACTTTCTGTTTTGCGCGGCATATACTGTGAACAGAATCAGAAGAACAAGAAAAGGTTGGTGATGAGGATGAAACGATTTGCAATGCAGAAGCTGCTGGACTGGAAGGAAGATCCCCATCGGCTGCCGCTGATTATTCGCGGTGCCAGACAGGTCGGAAAAACCTGGCTGATGAAGGAATTCGGAAGACTCTACTTTGAAAAGTGTGCCTATATCAATTTTGACAGAAACAAGCGTATGGAGCAGTTGTTCTCCGGTGATTTCAGTGTGGATCGGATTCTGGCTGGTCTTGCTATTGAAAGCGGCGTGGAGATTGAACCGGAGAATACCCTGATCATCCTGGATGAAATCCAGGAGGTTCCTCCGGCTCTGCAAAGCCTCAAGTATTTCTGTGAGGATGAAAGGCACAGCTACTATATTGTTGCTGCCGGCTCTTTGCTTGGCATCGCCATGCATCAGGGGACATCCTTCCCAGTTGGTAAGGTGGACAGTACGGAGCTATATCCGCTGTCTTTTTCGGAGTTCCTTGATGCAACAGGAAACAGCTCTCTTCTGAATCTGCTTCAGCAAAAGGACTTTGCCATGATCACAGCATTTAAGGACAAGTATATCGACCTTCTCAAAACCTATTACTATGTTGGCGGAATGCCGGCGGCAGTCAATGCCTATGCAGAAAGCGGGAATCTCAAAACTGTCCGGCGCATTCAAAAGCGCCTGATCTCGGATTACGAACAGGATTTCTCCAAACACGCTCCCACAGCCGTGATCCCGCGGATTCAGATGGTCTGGGACGGTATTCCCTCCCAGTTGGCAAAAGAAAACAAAAAGTTTATTTACAGCGTACTCCGCGAGGGTGCGCGAGCCAAGGATTTTGAGCTTGCCATCCAATGGCTTACGGATTGCGGCCTGTGCCATAAGGTTGGACGTGTGACCAAGGGAGGGATTCCTCTTAAAGCATATCAGGATATTCCGGCGTTTAAGCTCTATCTGGTAGATGTGGGGTTGCTTGCAGCCATGACCGATCTGGATGCCAAAACGCTGCTGATGGGAAATGCCATCTTCACGGAATTCAAAGGAGCGCTGACGGAGCAGTATATCTGCCAGCAATTGTACGCGGAGCTGGATATGGTTCCCTACTACTGGTCAGCGGAGGCATCCTCCGGTGAAGTTGATTTCGTTCTGCAGTATCGGGGGCAGGTCGTTCCGCTTGAAGTCAAAGCAGAAGAAAACCTGAATGCCAAAAGCCTCAAGAGCTTTGTCAACACATACCAGCTTGCATACGGTGTCCGGACCTCAATGTCGGATTATCGGGAACAGGAGAAACTGGTCAATCTGCCGTTGTATGCGATTTCCTTGCTATGGGAAGTCTGCGATAAGATGAATGAAGCATAAGAATAGAAAGAGCAGGAGCCTACTTCATTGAAGGTTCCTGCTCTTTCTGATTGGAGGTTATTTATGACTAAGATACACAAAACGAAAAGTACTTTGGTGATGAGCGTAATCATTATGCTCCTCTTGCTTTTACCTCAGACTGCGTATGCAGCCGATGGTACCGACGGGACAGAAATGCAGGTTCTGCAGCCGCAACAGTTAGAGATCCAGCTTGGCTCAAACTGGGCTGGCGTGGAGTTCCAACTGAAGACAGATGCCGGCCTGTACCCCGGCACCATTTCGGTCGGTGAGGATGGTGTTCTTCGGCTGGAGATTGGCGGCAGCTCCACCTACACCCTGACCTGTCTCAACTCCAGTGCACCAGTGCCTGATGTTGCGCAAGCTCCTGCCCCGGGGGAAGCGGACTCGAAAGATATCACTTCATCTGCCCCGGAAACTGAATCGGAAGGTGGCGCGGAACAGCTTTCTTCGTCCACAGAAAAATCCACTAACGAGGATGCAACGAACACTATCGCAGGCATTCCTGTTCTGCATATCGCATTGTTCGGTGGTGGTTTGCTGATTGCTGTTGCAGCACTGATCGGGATGCGTATATCATCCCGACGCCATGCAGTGGATGCAGATTACGATGAAGAAGAATAATTCACCAGACTGAAAACAAAAGCAGGGGAAGAAACTAATCGTATATTTAATCCGAAAATATTTTCAAAAATATATACGATAGGTATTGACTTTCTTGAAAGCCTCTGCTATACTGTAAGCGTGGCAGGGGCTTGCGCAGGCTTTCGGTACTTCGGAAGAGCTCCCGGAGTCAGACGTATTCCAAGGGGGATACGGAACCGTTACGGAGTCGCGCACTGAGCGATTCCACAATCGCAAGCCATCTCGAATTATATAGGCCGGAAGGCTGCTTAAATAACGTACAGAGTCAACGCTGGATGAGACAAAAAAACTCCAGCACTTTGCCCCGAGTTAATAAGGAAGTTTTTTAGAAACAGTGGTGTAACCTCAGTAATATGGGGTTACACCCTTTCTTTATGCGGATTTATCCGTAAGCTGTTTGCGGTTTTTGATTTCTTCAGCCGTTTTTAACAGTTCCTGTTCTGTGGGAACATCAAACAAACCGATAGCGGTAAAGTAGATGTCCACCTTTAGATACTATCGACCGCTTTGATAAACATTCAAGTGTAAACCTTGATTTGACGGATATTTCAAATGTGGACGAGTTTGATGATGAAGACCAGAACACAGACGACCTTTTCTCTCTCGGCAAAAAAGTAAAAATTGACCTTGCGGATATGGATTATGTGTCTTGGAGAGAAAGTCTTGCCAAAGACGCAGAAGTTCTCGAACTGTTGACCCTTATGGTCGGCGATATAACTCCTGAACACGATTCAAAACTGCAAGAACTGTATCGTGTTATAGATGATAAAATAACTCACCCAATTAACGAGGGCAATAAGAAAATCATTATCTTTACCGCTTTCGCAGATACAGCAGGCTATCTGTATGACAATGTAAGCAAGTATGTGAAATCGAAATACGGACTTAATTCCGCTATGGTTTCAGGCTCGGTGGACGGTCGCACAACCTGCCCTAAACTGCGTGGAGATTTGAATACTGTCCTTACTTGCTTCTCTCCGATTTCAAAGGATAGAGATTTATTTGACAGTATTCCGAAAGCGGATATTGATATTTTGATTGCAACAGACTGTATTTCCGAAGGTCAGAATTTGCAGGACTGCGATTTCCTCATCAATTACGATATACATTGGAATCCGGTTCGCATTATTCAGCGTTTCGGTCGAATTGACCGTATCGGCAGCAGAAACACAGTAATTCAGCTTGTAAACTTCTGGCCTGATGTAACTCTTGACGATTACATCAATCTCAAAGCCAAAGTTGAAACAAGAATGAAAATCGTTGATATGACCGCAACTGGTGATGATAACATTTTGAGCGACGAGGAAAGGACTGACCTCGAATACAGAAAAGCACAGCTCAAGAGATTGCAGGACGAAGTTGTGGATATTGAAGATATGACTACGGGTATTTCTATTATGGACTTAGGACTTAATGAGTTCAGACTTGATTTACTCGAATACATAAAGAACCACCCCGATATTGAAAAAGCACCTTTTGGACTTAATGCTGTTGTTCCGGCAAATGAGGACGCACCGGCTGGCGTGATATTTGTTTTGAAAAACCGCTCTGATAGCGTGAATATTGACAATCAGAACAGACTCCATCCGTTTTATATGGTGTATATAAGCGACGAGGGAGAAGTAATCTGTGACCACCTTTCGCCTAAACAAATGCTTGATAAAATGCGTTTTCTGTGCAAAGGAAAAACGCAGCCTATCCCGGAGGTTTATAAGCAATTCAATAAAGAAACCCGTGATGGTCGAGATATGTCAAAGTTTTCTTATCTGCTTGGAGAAGCGATTGCTTCTATTATTGAGGTTAAAGACGAAAGCGATATTGACAGTTTCTTGGGTGGTGGACAGGTCAGCTTTTTGACAAACGAGATTAAGGGATTAGATGACTTTGAACTTATTCGCTTCTTAGTCGTAAGATGAGGTGATTATAATGCTCGGTTTACCGAAAGCAACGGAAATGAGCAAACAGCTTCCAAAGAAAGCTATATATGCAAAGTTCCAAATGAATACAGCGGCAAAGGAAAAAATCGACGCCGATATTTCGAGGATTACTATCGTCAATGAGATAGCACCGAATAAGGTGAATATTCCTGCCGGAGATGAAGTAAAAAACTTCTTTGTATTGCTCGTTTCTCTCAAAAGAAAAGAGTTTGATGAAAAAACGATTGCAACGCTGTCAAAACTTATTCCTCAGAATATTCTATTCATATTGGAGTATGGCAACGAAAGCAAACTTGCGATTTATCACACAAAAATAATGCAGACAGATTGGAAGCCAACCGAGGCGCAAAGAATAGAGCTTCAAGGCTTAAATCTTGATAAGGTTTGGGAAAATATCGTGGTTGCTGTCGGTAGTGTTGATATTGAGCAAGGCAATACGCTTGATGAGCAGATAGAGGTAAACGAAAAGAGACAGAAGCTCGAAAAGGAAATTGCCAAACTTGAAAAACAGGCACGAGCTGAGAAACAACCGAAAAAGAAGTTTGAGCTGGTGCAGCAGATAAAGGCGTTAAATGAACAGTTAAAATCGCCGTGAGAAAGGATACTTTTATGTTTCTCTATAAGTTATTACTTACGCTAAACGCCACCTCGTGGATGGTGATTATATATGCAATAAAAGAAGGATGGACAATCGGAAAAATGCCGAGCCATTTGTTTGGAATACTACTTTTAATCATTCCTGTTTTTCTCTCATGGCTTTCGCTTGCCTTGTCGCGTTTCTTGGGAACAGAATCTCCGGTTGTTAATTGCAAAGAGTTTGATCTTGCGGATGGCGAGTTCTTGCCTATATATTTAGGCTACTTCTTTGTTTCAGTTGGCGTTTCAGAGCGTTTTACAATGGCAATTGTATATCTGATAGTATTCGTTTTTACATTTCTATCGCAGACACAATACTATAACCCGATATATTTGCTCTTTGGCTATCACTATTACCATGTAGCCACAGAAAACGGAACAAAGATTTTCGTTATCCGAAAGGGATCGGTCATTCGAAATATAAAAGACCTGAGATTTGATCACTTGCACAGATTAAATAATTCTACTTTTATAGAAAGGTAAGATAGAATGAATAATATATGCGTTAAGCTTAGTCAGCGTGAAAATAAGAAATACCGAAAGATGCTTTCGTCCGAAGAAACAATTTTCCCGGAATTTGACCCTGAAACTGCTTCTACTTCACCGTACACGCCGGGAGCAATGCTCCAAGACGATGATTGGTTTTGCATCACAAATGCAAGGAGTAAAGATTACAGTATTGATTTACTCTCAGAGACTTTTTCAACAGTAGATATGGACTCCCTTACCCGTGCAGAGTTTGACAAAATCGATTATCTGTTTGTCGTTGATGACAGGTTTATCTATTTTCAAAATGTTTCCAAGTCGAAATTGGTATCGCAAAAAAGAATTGTACATTTTGGAGAGGGATTTACGTATAAAACTAACTGCGCAGAAATCGTCATAAGAGACTTGCCGGATGCAATCTATGACAAAACTACCGACAACCTATATTTCCGTACACTCATTGATGACAACACCGCCAATGCGATTGAGTTCTATCTGATTCAAAACGGCTATGTTGATATGAAGCGTAAGGTTACGGACAAATACCGTCAGGAAGTAAAGAGTGGAACAGTTGCTGAACTGCCGGAAGAATTGAAACCTATGGCAGACGGTATTCATTCGCTTATTCAGTCTGTTTACGACGACAGTATCCTTAAAGATATGTTTACCGACGGACACGAAACAAAGGTTAAGGACAATCCGCTTAACGAAAACTTTGCCAAGAAAGAATTTCAGGCTTTATGGCGTGAGATTAACCATAAGTACGCTTACACGGTTGAGTTTGACAGCGACGAGCTGATTAAGAAAGCAATCGCTCACATTGATGAAAAACTCTTTGTTTCAGAGCTTCAATACACCACAACTATTGGTCGTCAGAAAGCTGAAATGAATGAGTATGAGATTGAGCGTGGAGCTTCATTTACCGGCGAAAAAACAAGAACACAGACTCTTAAACACGCCGAAACAAGTCAGATTAAATATGACCTTATCGGCAAAGTGGCAGAAGGAACTACCCTTACCCGAAAGACAGTATCGGCAATTTTACAGGGTATAAGAGCGGACAAGCTCTATATGTTCAAAAATAACCCGGAGGAATTTATTACAAAGGTTATAAGGCTTATCAACGAGCAAAAAGCTACGATGATAGTCGAGCATATTTCCTACGATACCATAGAGGGCGAATACGACAGCACTATCTTTACCGCCGAAAAGAATACACAGAGCTTTGATAAGGCGTTCCTCGCAAAGAAAGCTATTCAGGATTATGTCTTTACCGACGGTTCTGCCGAAAAGAGTATTGAGAGAAAATTTGCCGAGGATTTGGACGCAGCCGAAGAAGTATGCGTTTACGCTAAGCTTCCGAGAACATTCCAAATTCCTACTCCGGTGGGTAACTACTCGCCTGACTGGGCAATCGCTTTCTATGAGGGTAAGGTCAAGCATATTTTCTTTGTTGCCGAGACCAAAGGTACAATGGAAAGCCTTGAATTAAGACCCATTGAGCAGGCAAAAATCTCTTGTGCAAAGAAGCTGTTCAACGAAATGTCCACGAGCAAGGTAAAGTATCACGATGTTGACAGTTATCAGAGCTTGCTTAATATAATAAACTCACTGTAATATACCATCAGGTCTTAGGGGGTCTCCCTAACGAGGTATTTATGGAATGTATCCATAAATACACTGCTCGCTGCTCGCTAAAAACACGAGCGACAGCACCGTTTTGGACAATCTGTCCATAAATGGTCTGCTCGCTCAG
>ERZ1026966.858-NODE-858-length-12918-cov-4.208816_pt1 | contig 12918 bp, 8 predicted proteins | sample MGYA00519296_ERZ1026966 | MGnify/ENA primary metagenome ERZ1026966 (study PRJEB26926, sample SAMN06164478) | human gut metagenome | biome: ENVO:00009003; feature: ENVO:2100002; material: ENVO:00002003 | host: Homo sapiens | place: USA | collected 2012 ... | reverse complement strand
GCTCGGAGATGTGTATAAGAGACAGAGTGCACATAGCCCGCCAGCGTCGTGATGTGGGCGATTTTATTCACATGGGGCTCCTTGCTGCGCACGGCCTGATACAGATGGGCAATGCTCCAGCGCTGGGGAATGTTGAAGCCGAACAGCGATGACAGTTCCGCCGCCGCCTCCCCGGTCATGGTATTCTGCCAGGTCCGGAAAGGGACCAGCAGATTCCAGTCCTTGTCAAAGGGCAGATAGCCGTGCATCATAGCGGAAACGCCTGCGGCGGCAATGCTCTCCCGGTTTTCCACCCCGGCGATTGCCGCTTTCAGGCCCGCCCAGACTTCGTCCATGGGGTAGGTCCATACTCCGTCGGCAAAGCTGCTTTTCCAGGTGAAATCACCGGCGGACACGGTACTGTGCTTTTCGTCAATGGCAGCAGCCTTGATCCTCGTGGAGCCGAACTCGATGCCAAGAAACGATTTCAAAACTTCAGCATTTGACATTGTTTTTCCTCTTATTAATTACAACAGACTAAATCGGACAATGTATCCCGCTGCATTTTAAACATTCCCGGTTACCCGGTAAACTGAAAACACTTTTCCGGCACATGCCCGAAGCGCGGGAACGGCAGAAAACATCGGTTTTTGCATGCATATTGCCGCTCCCGCCTCGATTATTTGCCGATGAATATCAAATCGGTTGCAACTGTCATCCAGGTAAAAAACATGGAGTTAAAGACGGCAGGCAAATAGAAGTTCTTTGTTTTACGGTAGAGTGTGCTTGCCAGGATGCCTATCGGGATCATCATAATGGCTGCATCGACCAGCGAGCCGTTTGCTCTGGACATGCCGAGAGAGGTGATCGGAGTGGAGTGCAGCAGCGCAATCTGCCCATAAGCGCGGACAAGGAAGAGCATGGGAGGCAGACCATTTGCAAGCCAGAACATCACCGTGGACAGCACGGGCTTATCCTTGAGATAATAACTTGTAGAATGCAGATAATTTGCCACAAGGAAGGGAATGAGATACAGAGGGAAGTATGTCAGGAACTTTTCCATTCTCAGTCTGGTAAGGCTGTTGAGCTGAACCTTCCAGAGACGCGGACTCATGGAGAAGAGCTGTTCGCCGAAGGTAACAAGGAAGTAAATTCCCATGAGCGTAACGAGGCTTACCAGAACAGACTTGAAAAGCATGATTACCATTCTTGTGCCGGGAAGAGTTATCTGCTCTCTGAGCACCTGCTTATCCGTTTTCAGGACAAGGAAGTTCATAACTGCCCACAGTGCAAGACCAAAGATTTGCAAGGCGCATAGCCAGAACACAAGGCCGTTGGCATTCTGAATGTTTGTGCCATGTATCTGGTCGGCACTCACCCATGCGTTCATAATCTTCTGACCGGTAGGAACTGCCCACGCGGCAGTCAAAACGCCAAAAATTGCGGGAAGCAGCAGACCCAGAATATTGACCCACTTCTTCGGACTTGCCTCTGCAACGGTTCTTTCCTGCGTAACAAGATCCTTCTTGAAAAATTTCATATCCAGCAGAAGCATTATGAGGCAGATCATTGCAACAACAAGAGCGATAAATGCAATTGCCGTGCCAATCTCCTTCCACATATAAATAATAGGCACATCATTGCTCATGGCGAAGGTTGTTGTGAAGAAGTCGCAAGCTGCGCTGACAAAGGAGGGGCTTGCCAGACCGATTACATGACCTGTCCAGCCTTCATAATATATTCTGCCCGTGCCATTGGAGGGATCGCCGTACCACTTCCAGAATTCAAAGGAATCGGTGACGCCGTAGTCGGCAAGCGGTGCAGTATAGTTGGGGTCGGAGGACATCTGTCTGCGGTCACCGCGGTAAAGGTTGTCCCACTCGCCCTCAAACAGTGCACTGTTGATCTGGTATTCAGAGGAGATCAGACCGCCTGCGCCAACGTACATTACGCCCTTAACGCCGTCTCTTATAACATTTTTCACAGTTTCGTTTCCGTTTGCATCAACGGTCATTTCGCCGTTGGGATCGGGAACATACAGTGACGCATTTACTCTTGACGCACCCATTGACCAGCCTATGTAGCCCACATTTGTGTTGTCAATAAAGTCAAGGTTATATACATAATCAGTCACATCAATTGAACCCAGACCTTCGTTGTCAAGTTCCACATCGGATCTGCCGATGGTATAAGGTTCAATGCCGATGGCAACCATTCCGCGCCGTGCAAGCTCCATGCCCGCATCGGACATGTTTTCCACAGCAGCATTTCCGCCCGGGATAAGCATTACAACCGGAGCGGGATTGTCCCTTGTGGCGGTCTTGGGCTTATAGACCTCAAGACTGATAGCAACGCCTCTGTCGGTCATAACAGACAATCGGCGCAGCTCCACCTTGCCGCCACTGGTAGAAATCAGAGATGCCAGCATCATTCCCGCCAGGAAGACAGCAATGGAACACAACAGCAGTTTTTTTACAGAGATCTTATTCTTCATAGCATTTTTCCTTTTTAATAATTCTCTAATTAAAATAATAGCAAACACATCTGGTTTATCTTATTTTCCGGTTACTCAGTATAAATCGGGTAACAGGAAAAATGAAAGCAGGGCTCAGAATCAGTAGATGTATTTGGCCATACCGCCGCAGCTGATAATAATCCACGAGCCCCAGAACAGGGCCACAAAGAGGCCGGGCCAAATGCTGTTTGTCTTTCTCACCAGATAAATGTTCAGCGCGTTGGCTACCGTCATACCGATGCACAGCGGCAGAATGGCAATGGTGTAGATATACATTCTGTTGGTCATAAAATAGGGTGAGCTCGTGAGAGTGTGGGCGTTCGTAAGAATAAGAATAAACACAAGCCACAGCATGAATAGGCCGCCAATTGAGATCAGCAGTCCTCTCCCAATGGTTTTGAGTGTATCCTTTGTCTCGTTCCCGGATTCAATGTTCCCCAAGCTCTTGAATGCGAGACTGCTGGTAATAAAGTATGGGATCTGGAAAAGGAAGTACATAATAATGCAGAGTGTACGGTTGGTATTTATCGGGGAGAGCATGAATGTTGCAATATGCATGCCCTGCTTGGTATAAGCACATACAAGCGTAAATGTCAGATAACCTCCGCCGACTGTAAGAAGACCAAACAGAAGCGCGCGAACAACATAGGCAAAATGGAAGCCCTTTTCCTCCGCGGTTGCAAAACCGTAGGTATGCAGGTTGCCGCCGTGTTTTTTGCCCCATGCAAAATGATAAGTAAGGAAGAAAACCAGAAGTGCAATAGCTACTGTCCACTGCCAAGAAATATAGGTGTTGTTCGTACCCCCGATTAACCAGAGGCCGGAAATATCAATTCCCAGGAATTTATTTGACGCCAGAATACCCACTCTGTAAAGCGCAACGGGAATTATAAACAGAACCGCCATTGCTATATATCTCAGCGGCGTCTTTTTCTCAAAGCCGGGGTCCACTTCTGTTCTGCTCAGGCAAAGTCCTGCAAAGAAGGAGGTCTTCATCAGTCCGGCCCCGATAGAGAACATCAGCATGACCGTTCCAACAAACAGTAGTGCAAATCCTACATCCTTCCCCTGCCAGACAGTGCTGATTTTGCTATGGTCTGCATAGGAACTCACCCCGGCGTCCAGACCAATGCCCACCTGGCTTGTGATGGCGTAGATCACAGTTTTTACTGCGTCATTGGTGACAAGATAGTAAGCATGGCAGGATTCAGGCATATAGGCTGTGCGTGTATATTCTTCCCCATCGGATCCTGCGGCCATGTATACCTTTCCTATTTCAATCTGCGGGAGTGCATCTGCCTCGCTGGTGTAGTCGGCAAAGAAAATGCGCCTTATCTGTTCCGCCTGAAAAAGCGAGGAAACGTTATTTTCAGATCTGGCAAGGCAACTCTCGTCTGCCACGCCCAAAACGTTCACGAAATTGAAGTTGTGCTCTTGATTTTCTGGGACACCATACATGTTCATGCCCAAGTTAAGCTGGAGAAATACTTCCTGCTGATGTGCAATTGAAAATGCCATAGTGTATTGCCCACCCATCGAATGGCCCATGCAGATAATTTTATCAAAGTCCACAAAATTTAGGCTTTTAACAGCGTTCCACACTGTCTCAGCGCCCATCGTAGGCAAGCCAGAAACCTCACCGGGTGCAGTTTCAGAAGTTCCCGTAGGAATATCCGAATTGTGGCAGCCCGTATAATCCCAAGTAATGGCAGCATAGCCGCGGCGGGCCAATTCAAGCGCATAGGACCCCATTTGCTCAAACATATCGTTGCCGCCATGACAGAGCATGACCATGGGAACTTTATTGTCAGGTTGCGCTGCTTTCGGCTTATACATCATTGCGCTGATCTGATCACCATCCGCACTTGTTAAATTTAACCGTGTAACTTCCACTTTACCCCATGCTGTGTCCGTTCCAATAATTAAGAACATAGAAGATGCCAGAAATAGGAATGCAAGAAGAAAACACAGGGTTACTGAACCAATTTTTCTCTTTTGTTTCATTTTCACTCACTCCTCTTTTCTCAATATACCGACATATTAAAAACGAAAGCTAAAAAACACGCCCCCCTTTCTTTGTACATTTCGCTAAAAATTGACGAGGTATACACCTCTTGTTGCCCATATTATATTAAAATTGCCCAACGCATAAAAGACATCCTTTGTCCGTTTTTAGACATTTATTGATATGTACTCTTGTATTGATATGTACTCTTGACAAAGACACTTGTCTGTGCTAAAAGCAGATTGAGGTGATGCTTGTGCCGGCAAAATATGAAAACAGAAATTACGGAATCGATGCCCACGTCTGGGTAGGAAAATACAGAAATCTGCATAATATTTCCCACTGGCATCTTGAATATGAACTGGTGGCCTGCCAGGCCGGTATGGTTCAGTTGATGATAAACGGGCATTGCTTTCCCCTGTGCGCCGGGGACGCCGCTCTTTGCCCCGGCGGCAGCGTCCATTATATCAACTCAGGGAATGACGCCATTGCCCTTGTGGCACAGTTTGGAGGGAAACTGACGGAGAGCATTACCGGGCAGTATCAGTTGAAAAGCATCCGCTTTGCCGACAGATACGGCATATCAGAACGGCTGGATAAAATATATTTCGAGCTTAAGGAGGGCGGCTCATTCGGCAATGAGCTGGCAAACGCAAGGATTATACAGCTTATTGCCGAAATATTCAGGGGAGAGGATATTGTTCCTTTTGCCTCCGAAAGTTCGGCAGCGCTTATCAGATATAAAAATTTGCTTGGAAAAATCAGCGAAAGTTTCGAGTTCATTACTTTTTCCGAAGCCGCCGGCGCCATGCACATGACGGAAGCATACTTCTCCCGCTTTTTCAAGAAAATTTCCGGCATGACCTTTTCCAGCTACCTGAACATTGTAAAGATTGACCGGGCCATTGAACTTCTGCGGGAAAATCCGGATATTTCTACATCCAGCCTGATGATTGAATGCGGATTTAACACGCTCCGGCACTTTAACCGCATCTTTAAGGAAGTAACAGGTTATCCCCCGAAAAAACTCCCGGCGGGCTACAATCTCAGCATTAAAACCATATCCGACGCCTCTGCCGGCTTTGATCCTACACTTCCCTCGTCCATCCTGCTTTAGGGAGGAACTGAAAATGTATGATGTAGTTGCTCTCGGCGAGCTTTTGATAGACTTCACCTGCAAGGCTCTGGACAAGGATGGCTACCCCACGATGGAGGCCCATCCCGGCGGGGCGCCCGCCAATTATCTGGCGGCCCTGGCCAAATTCGGCGCAAAAACCGCCCTTCTGGGCAAGGTGGGGGACGACGCTTTCGGGCGCCTTCTCCGGAGCAGTCTGGGCCGGGCCGGCATTGACAACGGCGGCCTTGTCACAGCCGGCGATGTTTTTACCACCCTTGCCTTCGTCACGCTCGACGAAAGCGGCGACCGGGAGTTTTCCTTTGCCCGCAAGCCGGGCGCGGACACGCAGCTCCGCTTCGAGGAATTGGACCTCTCGCTCATCGAAAAAACAAAAGCGTTCCACTTCGGAACGCTTTCTCTGACCGACGAGCCTGCGCGCGGCGCGACGCAGCGCGCCGTCGCCTTTGCAAAGGAACGAGGGAAGTTCATCACCTTCGACCCCAATCTGCGCCCGCCGCTCTGGAGAAGCCCTGACGACGCGCGGGAGCAGATGCTCTGGGGACTCGGGCAGGCCGATGTTGTGAAGATCAGCGACAACGAGGTGAAATTCCTCTTCGGCCTTTCGCCGCGCGAGGGCGCGGCGTACATTCGGGAGCGGTTCGGCACGCAGCTCGTCTTTGTGACCTGCGGCGCGGACGGCTGCGAGTTTGCAAGCCTGAGGGCGCAGGGCCATGTGGACGGTCTCAAGGGCCTTACGGTCGCGGACACCACGGGCGCGGGCGACATTTTCGGCGGCTGCGCGGTGTGGAGGCTGCTCCAAAGCGGCAAGGCTCCCGCGGCGCTGGACGAGGCGGAGCTGCGCGGCATCGCGGAATTTGCCTGCCGTGTCGCCGGACGCTCCACCGAAAAAAGCGGCGGCATCTCCGCGATCACGGAGATGCCGGACGAGGTCTTTATGGGGTGATGGGCGCGGCTCAGTCGCCGACGCCGGCGTGGATCACCTTGCCGATGTTCCACAGATGCGCGACCTGCTTGGCCGCCGCGAGGCGCTCCTCGGGCGTTTCGTAGGCGGCGTGGACGGTGTGCGAGCCGCAGTCAAGGCAGTCTACATAGACGCACCAGCCCTGTTCGTCCTGTATGGCGCCGACGCCGCCGCAATGGGGACAGACGTCCAGATCAATTTCATAAATAGGATCCATCGTGATCCCTCCTTTTCCTTGCTGATGGCAGTATAGCACATCGCGATGGGAAGAACAACAGGAAATCCATGAGTTTTTCGCCGAAAAAGCCGCCCGAGTGGGCGGCTTTTTTGCTTAATCCTGCGTTTTATCCTGTGCTTTTTCGAGATTCAGGATCTTCATGAACTCCTCGCCGGTGATGGTCTCCTTCTCGTAGAGGTACTTGGAGAGCTCATCGAGCTTGGAACGATGATCGTTGAGCAGCTTGACGGCCTTTTCATGCTCGCGCTTGACGAGCGCGACCACCAGCGCGTCGATCTTCGTCTGCGTTTCGGCAGAGCAGGCGAGCGAGGCGTCGCCGCCGAGGTACTGGTTCGTGACGGTCTCGAGCGCGACCATGTCGAAATCCGCGCTCATGCCGTAGCGCGTGACCATCGCGCGGGCGAGCTTGGTCGCCTGCTCGATGTCGTTGGAAGCGCCCGTGGTGACAGAGCCGAAGCGGACCTCCTCGGCGGCGCGGCCGCCGGTGAGCGTCGCGATCTTGTTCTCCATTTCCTCGCGTGTCATCAGGTAATGGTTGCCCTCCTCGACCTGCATCGTGTAGCCCAGCGCGCCCGAGGTGCGGGGGATAATGGTGATCTTCTGCACAGGGGCGGAGTGGCTTTGCAGCGCCGCGACGAGCGCATGACCGGTCTCGTGATAGGCGACGATCCATTTTTCGTGGTCGGTGAGGATGGCGTTCTTCTTCTGATAGCCTGCGATGACGACCTCAATGCTCTCCTCCAGATCGGACTCGGTGGCGAACCGGCGGCCCGCGCGCACGGCGCGCAGCGCGGCTTCGTTGACGATGTTCGCAAGCTCCGCGCCGGAAGCGCCGGAGGCCATGCGCGCGATCTTGTTGAAGTCAACGTCTTCCGCGACCTTGATCTTCTTCGCGTGGACCTTCAAAATTTCCTCGCGGCCCTTGAGGTCGGGAAGCTCGACCGGCACGCGGCGGTCAAAGCGGCCCGGGCGCGTGAGCGCGGGATCGAGGGATTCGGGACGGTTGGTGGCGGCGAGGATGATGACGCCGTTGTTGCTCTCAAAGCCGTCCATTTCGGTCAAAAGCTGGTTGAGCGTCTGCTCGCGCTCGTCGTTGCCGCCGTACTGGCCGCCGCTGCGCTTCTGGCCGATGGCGTCGATCTCGTCGATGAAAACGATACAGGGCGCCTTTTCCTTGGCCTGCTTGAACAGGTCGCGCACCTTGCTCGCGCCCATGCCGACGAACATCTCCACGAACTCCGAGCCGGAGATGGAGAAGAACGGAACGTTCGATTCGCCTGCGACCGCCTTGGCGAGCATGGTCTTGCCGGTTCCCGGAGGGCCGACGAGCAATATGCCCTTGGGCATGGATGCGCCGATCTCCTGATACTTGCTGGGGTCGTGCAGATAGTTGACGACCTCCTGCAGGTTTTCCTTGGCCTCGTCCTCGCCCGCAACATCGGAGAAGTGGATGCCCTCGGTGGACTGGACGTAGACCTTGACGTTGCTGCCGCCGCCCATGCCGAACATCATCGAGTTGCCGCCGCCGAGCTTGTCCGCCATCTTCTTGGACATATACTGCCCGAGGGCGATAAAGATCAGGATGGGGAGCACCCAGCCGAGAATGTCGACAAGCAGCGAGGTCTGCTCGATCTCCTCGCCCTTGAAGGAAACGCCCGCCTCCAAAAGCCGGGCGGAGAGGTCGTCGTCCGACACCATGGCGGTCTTGTAGATAACAGTCTCGTCCTTATCGGTAAAGAGAATGCGGTTGTCCTGTTCCTGAATTTCGACCTTGCCGACCTTGTCCTGCTCGACCATCTCAACAAAGGTGTTGTAGTCCACCTCCTTGATCTGGTGCTGCGCGAGCCACGGCATGGCAAGGAAATTGAAGAGAAATACCGCGAGCATGGCGACGGCGTAGTAGAAGATCAGAGGCTTTTTCGGGGTTTTGACTTCTTTCATAAGCGTCCCTCCAATATAGAATGGGACGGCTGCGCGGAGGGGCGAGCCCGCCTCGTCACAGCCGTGGAAAGGATACGGAAATCATAGTGGAAAAGCCAGCTTTTGTCAAGCGAGGAGGGAGAAGATTTACATATAATTCAATCTTTCGGCACGGAGCGGCGCTATCTTCTAAATAGTATCACGCTTATGTGTCTTTTTGTTGCAATTTCGGACGAATGTGATACAATAAAAATGAAAAATAATAAGCAGTCCAAACAAAAAGTTTGGGAAGGGAGACCCCGCTATGGCGACATTTACCGTGAACGGACAGACCGTGCAGGCGGAGAAAAATCAAAAGCTCATCCGTTTCCTGCGCGACGAGCTGCGCCTCACCTCCGTCAAGGACGGATGCAGCGAGGGCGCGTGCGGCACCTGCCATGTCCTCATCGACGGCAAGGCGACGAAGGCCTGCGTTCCCTCAACGGACAAGCTGGAGGGAAAGACCGTCCTTACGGTCGAGGGGCTTTCCGACTGGGAGAAGGCCGTATATACCTACGCCTTTGGCAAGGCCGGCGCGGTGCAGTGCGGCTTTTGCATCCCGGGCATGGTCATCTCCGCCAAGGCGCTGCTGGACGCGAATCCCGCGCCGACGCGCGAGGAGGCGGCGTTCGCCATCCGCAACAACATCTGCCGCTGCACAGGCTATGTGAAGATCATCGACGGCATTCTGCTCGCGGCGGAGATCTTCCGCAACGGCAAGCTGCCGGAGGAGAAAAAGACAGGCTATGGCGTCGGTGAACGCGCTGTGCGCGTGGACGTGGCGGAAAAGGTGCAGGGCTACGGCAAGTATCCGGACGATCTGTATGTGGACGGTATGCTCTACGCCGGCGCCGTGCGCAGCAAATACCCCCGCGCGCGGGTGCTTGCCATCCATAAGGAAAAGGCGGAGGCCCTGCCCGGCGTGGTCGGCGTCTACACCGCGGAGGACATTCCGGGGGAGATCAAGGTCGGCCATCTGCAGCAGGACTGGGACGCGATGATCCCCGTCGGCAGGATCACCCACTACCTCGGCGACGCCATCTGCCTTGTGGCGGCGGAGACGAAGGAGGCTTTGGAGCAGGCAAAGGCGCTCGTCGAGATCGACTACGAGCCGCTCAAGCCGGTGTTCAGCCCGACCTATGCCTCCCAGCCCTTTGCGCCGCTCGTGCATGAGTCCGGCAACCTGCTGTGCGAAAAGCACGTCAGCCGCGGCAACGCCGATCAGGCCATCCGCGACGCGGACTATGTGCTGATGTATCACTACGAAACGCCGTACACGGAGCACGCCTTCCTCGAGCCGGAGTGCGCGGTCGCCTATCCCGACGAGGACGGGCTGACCATCCTCTCCACCGATCAGGGCGCTTACGACACGGCGCGGGAAGTCTCCCGTCTGCTGGGGCTTCCCAAGGAAAAGATCCATGTGACCAATATGCTCGTCGGCGGCGGCTTCGGCGGCAAGGAGGATATGACGGTGCAGCACCATGCGGCGCTCGTCGCTTATCTCACGGGCCGTCCAGTCAAGGTGAAGCTGAGCCGCAAGGAAAGTATGCTCGTCCACCCGAAGCGGCACCCGATGAAGGTGACCATCACCATGGGCTGCAATCGTGACGGCCTCATTCAGGGCGTCAAGGCCGAGGTGGTCGCCGACACCGGCGCGTATGCCTCGCTCGGCGGTCCCGTGCTCGAGCGCGCCTGCACGCACGCGGCAGGCCCCTATCACTACGAAAATTTTGAGATCACCGGCAAGGCGTACTATACGAACAATCCGCCCGCGGGCGCGTTCCGCGGCTTCGGCGTGACGCAGACCTGCTACGCCATGGAAATGACGCTCACAAAGATGGCACACGAGCTGGGCATCTCCCCGTGGGAGATCCGCTACCGCAACGCCATCCGCCCCGGGCAGACGCTGCCGAACGGGCAGATCGCGCCGCCGTCCACCGGTCTTGTGGAAACGCTCGAGGCGGTGAAGGACATCTGCGAGCAGAACAGGAACGTCGGCATCGCCTGCGCGATGAAGAACGCGGGCGTCGGCGTGGGCATTCCCGATACAGGCCGCTGCATCGTGGCGGTCAAGGACGGTAAGCTCCATATCCGCTCCGGCGCATCCTGCATCGGACAGGGACTCGGTACGGTGCTGACGCAGATCGTCTGCACGATGCTGCACTGTGGGCGCGAGGATGTCGTCTACGAGGCCGCCAACACGGTGAACGCGCCGGACTCCGGCACGACCTCCGGCTCGCGCCAGACGCTCGTGACCGGTGAAGCCTGCCGGCGGGCGTGTCAGAAGCTGCTCGCGGCGGCGGGCGCCGATGTGAGGGTGTCCGATTATTCCGGCATCGCGCACCGGCAGGGCATGGAATCACTGCCCGGCGGCAACAGCAGCGGCACGGTCGGCACCGAGCTGCCTGAGGGGGCGAGCGTGGACTGGAAAGCGCTCGAGGGACAGGAGTTCTACGGCGAATACCTCGCCAAGACCGACCCGCTGGGCGCGCAGAACGTTGCCAATCCCGTCAGCCACGTCGCCTACGGCTACGCTACCCATGTGTGTGTGCTCAACGACGACGGAACGATCCGCGAGATCGACGCGGCGCACTTCGTCGGCAAGGCGATCAATCCGCTCTCCTGCGAGGGGCAGATCGAGGGCGGAGTCACCACGGCGCTCGGCTTCACGCTGACGGAGCACTATCCGCTCTACGACTGCATCCCCAGCGCAAGGTTCGGTACGCTGGGCCTGTTCCGCGCCGATCAGGTGCCGCCCATCCACAGCATTCTGGTGGAGAAGGAGGGGCAGGACATGGCCTTCGGCGCCATCGGCATCGGCGAGATCACGACCATTCCGACGGCTCCCGCCGTGGCGGGCGCGTACTTCGCGCTCGACGGCGAGATGCGCACCAGCCTTCCGCTGATGAAAACGCCGTATGAGCGGCCCAAGATGCCGCGCTATTGGTGGTAAGCCGTATGAAAAATGTTCTGATCATCTACACCGGCGGGACCATCGGCATGACGCGCACGGAGAACGGCTACGCCCCGCAGAGCGGACAGTTCCGCCGCGCGATGGAAGCCATTCCCGACCTGTACGCCGAGCAGATGCCCCGTTGGGATATGCTCGAAATGGACCCGCTGCTCGACTCCTCCAACATGACGGTGCATGAGTGGAACAAGATCGCGCAGCTCGTTGCCGACCATTACGACGCCTACGACGGCTTTGTGGTGCTCCACGGCACGGACACGATGGCCTATACCGCCTCCGCGCTTTCCTTTATGCTCGAGGGACTGGCAAAGCCGGTCATTCTTACCGGCTCGCAGATCCCCATGTGCGAGATCCGCAGCGACGGGCGCGACAATCTTATCACCTCGCTGCTCATCGCGGGCGCGGGGGAGGTGCATGAGGTCTGCCTGTACTTCGGCGGGAAGCTCCTGCGCGGCAACCGCGCGACCAAGTTCTCCGCCGACGGGCTGATCGCCTTCCTTTCACCGAACTACCCGAGCCTTGCCGATGCGGGCATCACCATCCGCTACAACGAAAGCGCCCTCCTGCCGAAGCCGAAAGGCGCTTTGAAGCTGCAATTATTGGAGAATATTCCCATCGGGGTGCTGAAGGTCTTCCCGGGCATTCAGTTCTCGCTCTTTGAGCAGATCATGACCGAGCGGCTGCGCGGCATCGTCATCGAGACCTTCGGCGCGGGGAACATTCCCGGGGACGGCGGCGCGCTGCTGCCGATCATCGAAAAGGCCTTTCACAACGGCACGGTGCTGACGGTCTGCTCGCAATGTCCGCAAGGGGCGGTGGCGCTCGGCGCTTACGAGACCTCGAACGCCCTGAAAAGAGCGGGCGCGGTCAGCGGGCTGGACATGACGACCGAGGCCGCCGTCGCCAAGCTCTACTATCTCTTTTCCTGCGGCTATGAGAAGGAGCGCGTCAAGACGCTGATGGAGCAGGACCTCCGCGGCGAAATGACGGCGCCGTAGCTCACGCGAGGGTGTCGCGCAGCGCGGCGAGCGCCATCGGCGTATCGACGTCGCGCAGCTCGTCGGGAGAGATCTCAAAGAGCGTCAGCGCGTCCTCGTGGCGGCGGATGACCTGTCTCTTATACACATCTGACGCTGCCGACGAATAGAGAGG
>ERZ1026966.857-NODE-857-length-12918-cov-5.944570_pt1 | contig 12918 bp, 10 predicted proteins | sample MGYA00519296_ERZ1026966 | MGnify/ENA primary metagenome ERZ1026966 (study PRJEB26926, sample SAMN06164478) | human gut metagenome | biome: ENVO:00009003; feature: ENVO:2100002; material: ENVO:00002003 | host: Homo sapiens | place: USA | collected 2012 ... | reverse complement strand
ATGAGCGTCTCGTGGGCTCGGAGATGTGTATAAGAGACAGGTATAAAGATAATGACAATCTTTATCTGAAATAAATTTAATGAGAAAAATACTTCTTATTCTTGTTGAGACATTAGCCTATATGAGTTTATACGCCCAGTTTACAACAGGAACAACAGGACTCCTTAATATGCCTACAGCCGAAATGCAGCGTGACAAGACGTTTATGTTCGGTGGTGGATTTCTGGAGAAACATGCCACACCAGCACGATGGACATACAATACTTTTAACTATTATATCAATATCACTTTTTTCCCATGGTTAGAGGTGGCTTACGATTGTACACTTCATAAGGCGATGAAATGTGATCCTGTTTATGGGTGTGGATTCTGGGTTCCGTCCACGTATGGTAAGTTCGTAAATCAGGATAGGAACTTTTCTGTTCGTTTACGTTTATTGAAAGAGGGACAATGGTGGAAATATATGCCGGCAATTGTTATTGGTTCCAATGATGTTACGACACGCCCCAGTGATGACAGTAGTACAAACTTTTCAAATCCGAAGGGAACAGGCAATGGATTTTGGAACCGCTATTTCATTGTCGCAACTAAACATCTAACATTTAAGAATATGGGAGAGCTAGGTGTTCATTTAGCATATGTTTATAACAGGCGGAAGGATTATCCGTTAAATGGTCCCGCCATCGGTGCCAACTTCCGATTCTCTCTGTCCCCGACTTCCTTTATCAACAAAGCGGTAAATAACTTGAATCTGATGGCAGAATACGATAGCAAATCGATAAATTGCGGCTTTGAGTACAGCTTCTGGAAAGACTACATCAACGCCATAGTAGAACTGAACCGTTGCCGATACTTCTCTGGTGGTATTGTTTTCAAGATTCATCTGAAATGATAAAAAAGAGGCTCCTATTAGAAATTTCCGGTTAGATTTTGTTCCTTTGTAGTACAATCAAAAAAACGATGAATCATGGAACAGCAGCAGTTGAAGAGATGCCCGATAGGGGTACAGACTTTTGAGAAAGTCATAGAGGGGAACTACCTTTATATAGATAAGACGGAATACATTTACCGTATGGCACACGGTGCTTCCAATTATTATTTCCTGAGCCGTCCCCGCCGGTTCGGTAAGTCGTTGCTGGTTTCCACGCTGCATAGTTATTTTGCCGGGAAGAAGGAACTCTTCAAAGGGTTTGCCATCGAAAAGCTGGAAACCGAATGGACGGAATATCCGGTGCTGCACTTTGACATGAGTCTGGCCAAGCATGTGGACAAGGAAACATTGGAAAGCATGCTGGATGTGCAGCTCTTTGAACATGAGAAATATACGGAAAGCCGGAAAGGGCGGTTACTCTTAATGACAGGATGAAGACACTCATCATGCGTGCCTGCGAACAGACCGGCCGCCAGGTGGTAGTCCTCATCGACGAGTATGATGCGCCCTTGCTGGATGTGATGCACGAGGAGGAGAATCTCCCCGTACTTCGTAATGTGATACGTAATTTTTACAGTCCGCTGAAGGCATGCGACCCTTATCTGCGCTTTGTGTTCCTGACCGGCATCACCAAGTTTTCCCAGCTCAGCATCTTCAGCGAGTTGAACAATATCTCGAATGTCAGTATGGACGAGCCTTACGCTGCCGTTTGCGGCATTACGGAGGAGGAGATGCTGGAACGGATGTTAGGACACATTGAATGTCTGGCAGGTGCGCTGGAGATGACGTGTGAGGAAACCAGACTGAAATTGAAAGAGAAATATGACGGTTATCATTTCACTTGGCCTTCGCCTGATATTTATAATCCGTTCAGCCTGCTGAATGCCTTGGAAAGAAAGAAGATAGACAACTATTGGTTTGGCAGTGGTACGCCCACTTATCTGGTAGAGATGCTGCGTAAGTTCCACGTCCTTCCTTCCGAGGTGGGGCACAGCATGCAAGCCATGGCTTCTGATTTTGATGCGCCTACGGAGAAAATGGAGAGCATCGTGCCTCTGCTCTATCAGAGCGGATACCTCACTATAAAGGGATATGATGAAGAATTTGGAATGTACCGTTTAGGTTTTCCGAACCGGGAAGTGGAAGAGGGGGTTGTACGTTTCCTGCTCCCTTTTTACGCGAACGTAAATAAGGTGGAATCTCCCTTTGAGATTCAGAAATTTGTCCGTGAGGTGCGTTCCGGTGATTATGACTCCTTCTTCCGCCGTCTGCAAAGTTTCTTTGCGGATACTACCTACGAAGTGATCCGCGAGCAGGAACTACATTACGAGAATGTGCTTTTCATCGTATTCAAGCTTGTCGGCTTCTATACCCAAGTGGAATATCATACGAGCAAAGGACGCATTGACCTTGTCCTGCAAACTGACAAGTTTATCTATGTGATAGAATTCAAGCTGGACGGCACGGCCGAGGAGGCTTTGCAACAGATTCATGACAAGCATTACGCGCTTCCTTTTGCTTCGGACGGACGGAAGCTCTTTAAAATAGGGGTGAACTTCAGCGCTGAAACCCGCAATATCGAAAAGTGGATAGTAGAAGAATGAAAATATAGAAAAAAAATAGAGTCCGAAGAAAATAGGTGCACACTGCTGCAATATCCGGTGAAACTTGGTACAAGATCCGCGGAATCTTGTACCAAAGTTTTTGTAATCTTGTGACGGGTGGCGGCTAGTTCCTTTGGACATTGCAAAGATAACTTCACGTCCGTGCGGCGTGATCTCTTCTGACCCCTTGGCGGATTGCAGGGAGTTTACGGGGACACGGGGACAGTGGGGACACCCCCTTTTTTCCTCACACACGTATGCGTGTACCTATAAAGGGAGGATAAGTTGGGTGATATATTCCCTTGCCGTCCACACTTACCGGTACCTCTTATTTGGTGAAACGTTTGCCCAAATGAAGACGGTGCTTTCGGTTATCCTCCCTGTCGTGCGTTTTTTTCAGAAGTTCCGGCCGGACATAATCCTGTGGGAAGGCAGGGGGAAAGATGATTTTCCCACCTAATTACATCGCGCGTGCGTGTGTGAGAAATTTGGAGTCTGTCCCTGCTGTCCCCACTGTCCCTGCTTGGGAGAGCCGGTGTGAACTGCCATCTTTAAATTCTCAATTTTTAATCTTCCTCCGTATCAACGTTTCCTCGTCCTACGAGAGGAAACAAGCTCGTACCGGCTCCTTGCCGGAACGTTCCACGCCTTTGCCGGGATGATTTTTCTTATTATCCGCACTGTTGCTGTGGGAATCATAGACCGTTTGTACGTAGTTCATCGCCCCATGGGGGTTTTATTGCCGGTGGTGGCCGGCATCCGCTTATGTATTACCCAAACGACACTCTTCGTGATTACCAGCAGGAGATGAAGCTCCGCCTCTTTGAGGAGTGGGAGTTTCATCGGAATGTGATGGTGCAGATGCCCACCGGTACGGGAAAGACGCATCTGCTGGCCGCCATAGTGAGGGAATTCCTGCGTGGTTCCGGCAGCCGGGTATGGATTGTGGCGCACCGCCGGGAGCTGGTGGATCAGATAGAGGAAACCGTGTCCCGGCACGGGATGAGCAAAGAGGACGGAAGGGTGAGGGTGATGTCCATCCAGTGGTTGTCACGAAACCGGAAGGATATGTACGAAGAACCGGACTTGATCGTTATCGACGAGGCGCATCACGCCCTGGCGGAAACCTACCGGATACTTTGGGAGAACTATCCGGAGGCAAGGAAACTGGGCATGACTGCCACTCCCTGCCGGCTGAACGGCAAGGGATTCATGGACTTGTTCGACAGCCTGATCACCTCGTGGACTGTCGCGGAATTCATCGGACAAGGGTGGTTGTCATCCTTTGACTATGTGTCCATCCGTGCGAACAGCAGGGAACAGCGGTTGATAGACTCGTTGAAGAAACGGGGTGCGGACGGGGACTACCAGGTAAAGGAGATGAACGAGGTACTGAACCGGGAGACAAGTATCGGCCGGCTGTATGAGAGCGTGGAACGATATGCCCACGGAAAGAAAGGAATCGTATATGCTGTCAGCATCGCCCATGCCCGCCGGATAGCGGCTTGTTATAGCGCACACGGGCTGGAGTCTGTTGCTATCGACAGCAGGACTCCGGCTTCGGAACGCAAGGAACTGGTGGATGATTTCAGACGGGGAAAGGTTAAAGTGCTGGTCAATGTGGATATCTTCTCCGAAGGTTTCGACTGTCCCGATGTGGAGTTCGTGCAGCTGGCACGTCCCACGCTTTCCCTGGCGAAATACCTGCAACAGGTGGGACGTGGGTTGAGGAGATCGGCAAACAAGGCGTCCTGTATGCTGATAGACAATGTGGGTCTGTACCGCATCTTCGGTCTGCCTACCCGGAACCATGACTGGGCGGCGATGTTCGAGGGACGGATGATTGGCAACGCGCTGTCCCGGGCACGGACGGAAGGCGGATTGTACCTGCCTGCTTTGTCATTGACGGACAGTGGCGGGCAGGAGGAGGAGGTATGGGAGATTGTTATGACTCACGACCGGTTGCTGGAAGCCATCCGGAATCGGGAGGAAGCAGAAGAGGGAAAGGAATCACAAGCCGCCTTGAAATCTTATCCCGACCGGCGGAGTAGCCTGTGGGGGCTGAAGCGTGGAAACAAGATAACAGTGTCTCCCCGTTATCTGCAAGTCTTTGACATTCAGGGAAACCGTGTGGCAGTCCGTTTGAAAGATGGACAGGCAGGAGTGGTGAGTGCCTCCGGGGAGCCGGAAGTGATACTCGGGTATTGCCGGAGATTGAAGTTCCTGAAAGAGGAACTGCTGGCTGTTACGGATAATGCCGGCACGGTTTCCTACATGGACATGAAAACAGGCCGCATTTACCGGGAGAAGCCGGTGGTGTTTTCCTACGGCGGTGTGAAATTGCTGAGGGTAGGGGAGACTTTCCATAGCCGTACAAAAAAAGCATACGCCTCCATGAACGGGTTGCATAAAGACAGTATCTGCTTTTATGAATATTACTTGAAGATACCGGATTATCGCGTACCGAAGTCCTGCAAGCTGGTGGATTCCGTATGGTCCACGGTGTTTGATGTGTTCGCCTGCTTGTTGGCAGGGGATGACGAGGAAGTTTATTGGTGCTGCGGCCGTCTGGCCGACCGGAGCATCGTGGTGATGGACGGGGCTGGAAGGTATTACCATGTGGAAAAAGGAAAGAGGAAGCGGTACATTGCCACTAACCTTCCCAGACCCGGTGAGCAGGACTTCGACACGGCTGTAAAGAAGCTGAAAGAGGAAGCCGGACAGCGGGCGGAGGAAACGGACCGGCAGAAGAGAAGGAACGAGGAAGCGAAAAGGCGGAAGAGGCTGGAGGAGATAAGAGATGCCCTTCCGTACCGTATGGGCATGAAATGGGGCTTGAAACTGGGGGAACGTATCATCGTTCCTCCCAAATACAGAAAGATTCTTCCTCCTGTGGGCGTTTATTGTGCTTTTGAAGAGAGCGCCTGCCGGTGGGGGGTGATGGCACTGGACGGGAAAGTGATGGTGGAAGCCTGCTACCAGAAGGTAGATATAGAAAACAACGGCATGGTACACCTGACCATCATTCCCGGCAAAGTGAAAACCGTCAAACTGTAAGTGTTTCCGGAATGAAACACAAATGACGAGAATGACATAAATTAAAAATCAAGATAAATTTATGCCATTCCCGTCATTTGTGTTCTAAAAAAAAAGTGAGTATCTGCCTGAGTTTGCACATACATTCAGAAAGGTTTCTATTATTACAGAATTTTTTCCATAATAAGCGCCAATTCTTTCTTTTTTCACATTTTTTTTCTGTACTTTTGCGCTCAAATTTAAAAACCATTTTTTATAACCCAATATGGCAAATGTGATTAAATTACACAAAGGCTTGAACATCAACCTGAAAGGAAAACCCGTTCAGGAGTTCTTTGACGTGAAGCAGCCGGACATCTATGCGATAGTGCCCGATGATTTTCATGGCGTGACTCCGAAAGTCGTGGTCAAGGAACAGGAATATGTGATGGCCGGGGGAACATTGTTTGTTGACAAGAACCACCCCGAAGTGAAGTTCGTATCTCCGGTAAGCGGTGTCATTACCAGCGTGGAGAGAGGCGAGCGTCGTAAAGTCCTAAGCATCTCCATTGCAGCAGCGAAGGAGCAGGACTACGAAGAGTTTGGAAAGAAAGATGTTTCGACTCTGACAGGAGAACAGGTAAAAGCTGCTCTGCTGGAAGCCGGACTCTTTTCATTCATCATTCAGCGCCCGTACATCGTGGTGGCTGACCCGAATGCCAAACCGAAAGGAATCTTCGTTTCTGCATTTGACACTAACCCATTGGCTGCTGATTTCGAATTTGTTCTGAAAGGCCAGGAAAAAGATTTCCAGACAGGTCTGGACGCACTGGCAAAGATGGCAAAGACGTATCTGAATATCAGCGTAGAGCAGAAGAGTCCTGCACTGACCAACGCCAAAAATGTAACTGTAACTGCCTTCGACGGTCCTAACCCCGCCGGAAACGTAGGCGTTCAGATCAACCACATCAGCCCTATCAACAAGGGCGAAACCGTTTGGACGCTTCGTGCGGAAGAGGTGATCTTCATCGGACGTCTGTTCAACACGGGTCGCGTAGACCTTACCCGTACTATCGCCCTGACCGGTTCGGAAGTAAAGAAACCGGCGTATTGCAAGCTGAAAGTAGGAGCCCTGCTGACAGATATTTTTGCAGGACGTGTGAACGGAGGTAAAAACTTACGCTACATTAACGGTAACGTGCTGACCGGAACTTTGGTGAAACCTAACGGATTCCTGGGCGCACACGCTACAAGCCTCACTGTAATTCCCGAAGGAGATGACCAACACGAATTCTTGGGCTTTATCATGCCGCGTACCGATCAGTACAGTGCCAACCGCAGTTATTTCAGTTGGTTGTGCGGTAACAAGGAATATACACTGGATGCCCGTATCAAAGGTGGCGAACGTCACATGATCATGTCCGGTGAATATGACAAGGTATTCCCGATGAGCATTTTCCCCGAATATTTAATTAAAGCTATCATTGCCGGCGATATTGACCGCATGGAAGCACTTGGTATTTACGAAGTGGCTCCCGAGGACTTCGCTGTATGCGAATTTGTTGACTCTTCCAAATTGGAATTGCAACGCATCGTACGTCAGGGCTTGGACATGCTTCGCAAGGAAATGTGCTAAATAATTAAAAACTAAGAATTAAAAGTTAATGAAAGCGTTAAGAAATTATCTCGACAAGATAAAGCCAAACTTTGAAGAGGGCGGCAAACTCCACGCATTTCGTTCGGTGTTCGACGGTTTCGAAACATTCTTGTTCGTACCCAACAGCACTTCGAAAACAGGAGTTCACATTCATGATGCGATTGACAGCAAGCGTATCATGTCAATGGTGGTTATTGCGTTGATACCGGCCCTGTTGTTCGGTATGTACAACGTAGGTTACCAGCACTTCTTGGCTGTAGGCCAGGAGGCAGGTTTCTTTGAAAAGTTTATTTATGGTTTCCTGGCTGTTCTGCCTAAGATTATCGTATCATACGTAGTAGGTCTGGGAATCGAATTTGTGGTGGCACAATGGAAGAACGAAGAAATTCAGGAAGGCTTCCTGGTATCCGGTCTGTTGATCCCGATGATCGTTCCTGTGGAATGTCCGTTGTGGATTCTGGCTGTCGCTACTGCATTCTCTGTTATCTTCGCTAAGGAAGTATTCGGCGGTACAGGTATGAATATCTTCAACCCTGCCTTGATTACCCGTGCTTTCTTGTTCTTCGCCTATCCTACCAAGATGTCCGGTGATGCCGTTTGGGTAAGCACTGACAGCATTTTCGGCATTGGCGGCGGACAGGTAGTGGACGGTTTTACCGGTGCTACGATGTTGGGACAGGCTGCTACAGCCGCTCCGGGTGCAAGCGAACTGATTAATGTGAACGGTACTCCCGCTACCATGTGGGATATGGTTGTAGGTTTGATTCCGGGTTCTATCGGTGAAACCAGCGTTATCGCTATCGCACTGGGCGCTATCATCCTGCTGTGGACAGGTGTGGCAAGTTGGAAGACGATGTTCTCAGTCTTTGCCGGTGGTATCGTGATGGGATTGATCTTCAATGTGTTCGGTTCTACAGATAACATGATGGCTCAGTTGCCTTGGTACGAACACATCGTATTGGGCGGTTTCTGCTTCGGTGCTGTGTTCATGGCTACCGACCCTGTAACTTCCGCACGTACGGAAAAAGGTAAGTTCATCTACGGTTTCCTGATCGGTGTGATGGCCATTGTAATCCGTGTGTTGAATCCGGGTTATCCTGAAGGTATGATGCTTGCCATCCTGCTGATGAACATCTTCGCTCCGCTGATTGACTACTGTATCGTACAGAAGAACATCACAGCCCGCGAAAACAGATTAAAATCAACTAACAACTAAAATATCGGACATTATGAATACCAATAGTAATAGTTATACTATCATCTATGCTTCGATAATGGTTGTTGTCGTAGCATTCCTGCTGGCATTCGTTTCTTCTTCTTTGAAAGAAACACAGTATAAGAACGTGGAAATGGACACCAAGAAACAAATTCTGGCTGCTCTGAACGTTTATGATGTAAAGGATGTCGATGCAGAATTTACAAAATATGAGATTAAGGACATGCTGGTTCAGCCGGACGGAACATTGGCTCCTAACGACGGAGCGTTCCAGACTTCTTATAAGGGTGAAATAGCAAACAACCGTCTGCACGTTTTCGAATGTAATGTAGATGGTCAGACCAAATACATCCTTCCTGTTTACGGTGCCGGACTTTGGGGTCCTGTATGGGGATACATTGCATTAGACCAAGATAAAGACACCGTATATGGCGTTTATTTCTCACACGCCGGTGAGACTCCGGGTCTGGGTGCGGAAATCACGACAGTTAAGTTTCAAGACCAATTCCTTGGCAAACATGTGTTGGAAAACGGTATTGTAGCTTTAGGCGTTGAGAAACATGGCAAGGTGGCAAAACCTGACTATCAGGTAGACGGTATCTCAGGAGGTACTATCACTTCTAAGGGTGTAGATGCGATGATTAAGGATTGCCTGAGCATGTACAATTCATTTTTAACTAATAAATAAGAGGAGGGTAAATAGAATATGAGCGCATTATTTTCTAAAAAGAATAGAGAAGTTCTTTTAACCCCGCTGGGTTTGAATAACCCTGTCACCGTACAGGTGCTCGGTATCTGTTCTGCACTGGCTGTAACGGCTCAGTTGGAACCGGCTATCGTAATGGGGCTTTCTGTAACCATTATTACAGCCTTCTCAAACTTCGTTATCTCCTTGTTGCGTAACACCATTCCCAACCGTATCCGTATCATCGTTCAGTTGGTGGTTGTTGCTGCATTGGTGACTATCGTTAGTGAAATTTTGAAAGCATTCGCATACGATGTAAGCGTACAGCTTTCTGTATATGTAGGTTTGATTATTACAAACTGTATCCTGATGGGACGTCTGGAAGCGTTTGCTATGATGAACGGTCCTTGGGAATCATTCCTGGATGGTATCGGTAACGGATTGGGTTATGCCAAAATCCTGATTATCGTGGCATTCTTCCGTGAACTGCTGGGTGCAGGTACACTGTTCGGCTTCCAAGTTATCCCGCAGGCTGTTTATGACTTGGGCTACTTGAACAACGGCTTGATGTTGATGCCTCCTATGGCGTTGATTATCTGCGCTTGTATCATCTGGTACCAACGTGCAAAACACAAAGAATTGCAGGAAAGTAATAATTAATCCCCGCTATAAAACGAAAAGAATATGGAATATTTAAGTTTGTTTGTAAAGTCCATCTTTGTGGACAATATGATTTTCGCATACTTCCTGGGGATGTGTTCTTACCTGGCAGTATCGAAGAACGTAAAGACAGCCGTAGGTCTGGGTGCAGCCGTTACTTTCGTGTTGATTGTAACTTTGCCGGTGAACTATATGCTGGAAAATTACGTACTGGCACCTAATGCGCTGGTAGAAGGAGTAGACCTCAGTTTCTTGAGCTTTATCCTGTTTATTGCCGTTATCGCCGGTATCGTTCAGTTGGTGGAAATGGCGGTTGAACGTTTCAGCCCGTCACTCTATGCTTCATTGGGTATCTTCCTTCCGCTGATTGCTGTAAACTGTGCTATCATGGGTGCTTCACTGTTTATGCAGCAACGTCATTTCATCAACATTGGCGAGGCAACAACTTACGCTTTGGGCTCAGGTATCGGTTGGGCACTGGCTATTATCGGTCTGGCTGCTATCCGTGAAAAAATGGCTTACTCTGATGTTCCCGCTCCTTTGAAAGGTCTGGGTATCACTTTCATCACTGTAGGTTTGATGGCAATGGCATTTATGTGTTTCTCTGGTTTGAAAATCTAAAAGGAAAGGAATAAGACAATGGATATGAATTTAATATTAGCTAGTATTGGAGTATTCCTTGGAATTATCCTTCTGCTCGTTGTTATTTTGCTGGTAGCTAAGCAGTATCTTACTCCGAGCGGCAAAGTAAAGATAACTATCAATGGAGAGAAAGAACTGGAAGTAGAACAAGGTTCAACTTTGCTGAACACCCTGTCTGTTAATGGTATATACCTGTCATCGGCTTGTGGTGGTAAAGGTTCTTGCGGTCAATGTAAATGCCAAGTTGTAGAAGGCGGTGGTGAGATTCTTCCTTCTGAAAAAGGACATTTCAGCCGTAAACAACAACAGGATCATTGGCGTCTGGGTTGCCAGGTGAAAGTAAAAGGAGACCTGGGCATCAAGATTGATGAATCTGTAATGGGTGTTAAGGAATGGGAATGCGAAGTAATCAGCAACAAGAACGTTGCCACTTTCATCAAAGAGTTTATTGTGGCTTTGCCGAAAGGTGAACACATGGACTTTGTTCCGGGTTCATACGCCCAGATTAAGATTCCTAAATTTGAAATGGACTACAACAAGGATATTGACAAAGACCTTATCGGTCCGGAGTATCTGCCCGCATGGGAAAAATTCGGCCTGTTCGGCTTGAAATGCAAGAATACGGAAGAAACAATCCGTGCTTACTCTATGGCCAACTATCCTGCCGAGGGCGACCGTATCATGCTGACAGTACGTATCGCTACTCCTCCGTTCAAACCGAAAGATCAGGGTCCCGGCTTTATGGATGTGAATCCGGGTATCGCTTCATCTTACATTTTCACGCTGAAACCGGGTGACAAGGTAACGATGAGTGGTCCTTACGGAGACTTCCACCCGATCTTCGATTCTAAGAAGGAAATGATTTGGGTAGGTGGTGGTGCCGGTATGGCTCCATTGCGTGCGCAGATTATGCACATGACCAAGACACTGCACACTACCGACCGTGAACTTCACTATTTCTATGGTGCGCGTGCATTGAATGAAGTATTCTATCTGCAAGATTTCCAGCAATTGGAAAAAGACTTCCCGAACTTCCACTTCCATCTGGCTTTGGACCGTCCGGATCCCGCAGCCGATGCAGCAGGCGTGAAGTATACCGCAGGTTTCGTTCACAATGTGATGTATGAAACTTATCTGAAGGATCACGAAGCTCCCGAAGATATTGAATACTACATGTGTGGTCCCGGTCCGATGTCTAATGCAGTCGTTAAGATGCTGGATAGTCTGGGTGTTGAACCTTCTTCTATCATGTACGATAACTTCGGAGGATAATATCAGGATCTCCTTTTATTAATAATGAAAATAAGCCCGGTAAAAGTGAACTTTTATCGGGCTTTTTCTTTACTTTTGTATAAAACGAAAATAAATATGATAGAGAACATACTAGCCAATTTGAAAATTGAGCGACTGAACCCGATGCAAGAGGCATCCATTGATGCTTGGAAAAAGGGAAAAGACTTAATATTATTGTCTCCTACGGGATCCGGCAAGACGTTAGCTTATCTGTTGCCTTTGGTGCAGAGTTTGAAGCCTGGTATAACAGGCGTACAGGCTATAGTGCTGGTTCCTTCCCGGGAGCTGGCTTTACAAATAGATCAGGTATTCAAATCCATGAATACGCCATTCAAGGCTGTAAGTTGCTATGGCGGACGACCTGCCATGGAAGAGCACCGTACCATCAAAGGGGTGCAGCCATCAGTTATCATCGGTACACCGGGCCGTATGAATGACCATCTTTCCAAACAGAATTTTGATGCAGACACGGTTTCCATTTTGATAATAGATGAATTTGATAAATGTCTGGAATTCGGTTTTCAGGAAGAGATGGCGACTGTCATAGGACAGTTACCCGGTCTGCAACGCCGTTTTCTGTTGTCGGCCACCGATGCGGAAGAGATTCCGCAGTTTACGGGGCTGAACAAGACCATTAAATTGAATTTTTTAAATCCGGAAGAGCAGCTTACCCAGCGACTGCATTTATATAAGGTACTATCTCCGGAAAAAGATAAACTTGAAACCTTGTATAAACTACTTTGTACCTTGGGAAGCCAATCGACATTGGTTTTCTGTAATCACCGTGAAAGTGTGGAAAGGGTAGGAAAGTATCTTCAATCCAAGAAGTTTCAATGTGGCATTTTTCATGGCGGCATGGAACAGGATGACCGTGAACGCTCCCTATATAAATTCCGCAACGGAAGTTGCCATGTGCTTATTTCTACCGATCTGGCCGCTCGCGGACTGGATATCCCCGAAATAGAGAACGTGGTACATTATCATCTACCTGCCAATGAGGACGGTTATATCCATCGTAACGGACGTACCGCCCGTTGGGAAGCCGAAGGAAATTCATACGTTATTCTTCATGCTGAAGAAACACTGCCCGGATATATAGCCGATGAGCCGGAAGAATTCATATTGCCCCAAGTGCCTCCCAAGCCGTCCTTGCCCGAATACGTAACATTATATATAGGGACTGTCTCTTATACACATCTGACGCTGCCGACGAAT
>ERZ1026966.855-NODE-855-length-12930-cov-7.014602_pt1 | contig 12930 bp, 10 predicted proteins | sample MGYA00519296_ERZ1026966 | MGnify/ENA primary metagenome ERZ1026966 (study PRJEB26926, sample SAMN06164478) | human gut metagenome | biome: ENVO:00009003; feature: ENVO:2100002; material: ENVO:00002003 | host: Homo sapiens | place: USA | collected 2012 ... | reverse complement strand
CCTCTCTATTCGTCGGCAGCGTCAGATGTGTATAAGAGACAGGTATAATAGATACATATTTCGGAAACGGTGGAAAAATAATGTATCATAGTAAATCTTTTTATTTAGGATATCAAAGCAAAAACAATTTATTTTTACCTAATGTAATAAGCGCTTTTAAAATTCTTGTCGATGAAAGCTATTTTCATTTTACGGATGACGAGGAACACAATTTGTATCCCAAAGGCACAGTCGCTTTTATTCGCTGCACGGCAGGCAACGGCAAAATCTATACAAAACACGGTGAATTTGAATTAAGCGAAAACGATTATATCTTTTTAAATTTCCACGATATTATCAAATACAAGGCTATGGGGCAAATTTGGGGATACCGTTGGACTAACTTTACATATCACGGCTGCAAAGATTTTGTCCTTGGCAAAATAGGCAAAAGTGAGGTCAGCGATGACGAAGAAAAATATTTTGAAAAGCTTATAGGAATAGGTCAAAACGTTGAAATTTCAAACTATGTCAGTTTCATTTTTCTTGCATATTACTATAACGTTTGCAGAAAAGAAGAAATAAGTGAAATTCTTAATCTTGACACCTCACACCGCAGGCTGATTGACGATATTTGCTCATTTATATCGCAAAAATTATTTACGAAAATAACGGTTGATACCGTGTCGGCATTTTTCAACATCACCCCTCGCAGACTTCACCAAATCTTTATCAAGGAACTTAATATTTCACCAAAAAAATATATAACCAAAAAGAAAATGGAGGAGGGTTACAGGCTGCTTGTTCAAACCTCTATGCCGATTAACAAAATAAGCGAATTACTGTGTTTCAGCTCACCGTATCATTTTACAAATGAGTTTAAAAAGATTTTCAACCAAACGCCTACCCAAGTAAGAAATATCGAAAAATAAAGGAATGGCTATGCAACATACTATATATTGTATATAATATACAATAAACGACTATTTTTAAAATTTGCTTTACAATTCGGGTGTAATATGCTATAATCTTTTCGCTGTAAACGAATTACACGGTTTCGGGGTTTAACTGCCTTGCAGTATTCACCTGCCCGTTACTGAGTTTTGCGTGATACGGCAAATAATATTAAATGAGGTGAAAATTATGACACAGGCTGAAAAGCAAGCAATTATCAAGGAGTATGCTACTCACGAGGGTGACACAGGTTCACCGGAAGTTCAGGTTGCAGTTCTTACAACAAGAATCAACGAGCTTACAGAGCATCTTAAGGTTCATAAGAAGGACCATCACTCAAGACGTGGTCTTTTAAAGATGGTTGGTCACAGAAGAAACCTTCTCGTATACCTTTACAATAAGGATATCGAAAGATACCGTGCTCTTATCAAAAAGCTTGGCATCCGTGATACACTCGACAGATAATTTGTCACTTAGGCAAGCATGGCTGACGGTCAATGCTTGCCTTGTTTACTTTTTTGTAATTTAAGGAGGCGCAGACAATAGTAGTAAACCGAGTATGTAAATTATAATTTGTGTATTGGGTTTATTACTATTGCACCTCCTTGATTAAATAAATAAAATTTAAAGAAATGAGGTACTAAAATGTTTTTCAAGAATTTTAAAGTTTGGGAAACCGAGCTTGCAGGCAGAAAGCTTACACTTGAAACAGGCAAAATGGCAGGCCTTGCAAATGCTTCAATTATGGCTCGCTACGGCGAAACAGAAGTTCTTTGCACAGTAACAGCGTCTGCAAAGCCACGTGAGGGCGTTGACTTCTTCCCTCTTTCGGTTGACTATGAGGAAAAAATGTATTCGGTAGGCAAAATTCCGGGTTCATTCCTTCGCAGAGAAGGCAGAGCAGGAGAAAAGGCAATTCTTACATCTCGTTGTATCGACCGTCCTATTCGTCCGCTTTTCCCAAAAGATTTAAGAAACGATTGCTCAGTTGTTGCAACAGTTATGTCAGTTGACCCTGACTGCTCACCTGAGATTACTGCCGCTATCGGTGTATCTGCCGCTATCGCTATTTCGGATATCCCTTGGGACGGCCCAATCTCTTCTGTAAATGTTGGTATTGTTGACGGCGAAATCGTTATCAACCCAACTCTTGAGCAAAGAGCAAAAACTGACCTTACACTTACAGTTGCATCAACAGCTGACCTTGTTGCCATGATTGAAGCAGGCGGCAACGAAATTGATGACGAAACAATGTTTAATGCTATTATGGCAGGTCACGAAGAAAACAAGAAGATTGTTAAGTTTATTCAAGGCATCGTTGACGAAGTCGGCAAGCCTAAGTTTGAATATGAATCATCCGACCCTGATCCTGAAATTATGAAGGAAATTGAGGACTTCTGTATTGAGGACGTAAAGAAAGCTCTTGACACAGATGACAAGCTTGTTCGTGACGAGGCTCTTCTTCCTATTTATAATGCAGTTCACGAGAAGTTTGACGAAAGATTTGAAGGCAACGAGGGCAAGATTGAAGAAATTATGTATCTTGTTCAAAAGCACGTTGTTCGTGCTTGGCTTAAGGACGAGCACAAGAGAGTTGACGGCAGAGGCATTGACGAAATTCGTCCTCTTAACGCAGAGATTGACCTTCTTTCAAGAGCACACGGCTCAGGTCTTTTCACAAGAGGTCAAACACAGGTACTTTCAGTTACTACTCTCGGCCCAATGTCAGACGCTCAGCTTCTTGACGGTCTTGACGAGCAGACTGAAAAGAGATATATCCATCACTACAACTTCCCGTCATACTCTGTAGGCGAAACAAAGCCTTCAAGAGGACCAGGCAGACGTGAAATCGGTCACGGTGCACTTGCTGAAAAAGCGCTTGTTCCTGTTCTTCCGTCAGTTGATGAATTCCCTTATGCAATCAGAGTTGTATCTGAAGTTCTTTCATCAAACGGCTCAACTTCGCAAGGCTCAATCTGCGGCTCTACTCTTTCACTTATGGCTGCAGGCGTTCCTATCAAGGCTCCCGTTGCAGGTATCAGCTGCGGTCTTATCACAGGCGACGACGGCGTATACGGCGACTTTATGACAATGGTTGACATTCAGGGTCTTGAAGATTTCTACGGCGATATGGACTTCAAGGTTGCAGGTACTAAAAAGGGTATCACTGCAATTCAGATGGACCTTAAAGTTCACGGTCTTACTCCTGAAATCATCAAGGAAGCTTTTGCTAAGACTCATAAGGCAAGAAATTACATTCTTGATGAAATTATGCTTCCATGCATCAGCGAGCCGAGAAAAGAGCTTTCAAAGTATGCTCCTAAGATGTATACACTTTCCATCAACCCTGACAAGATTGGCGATGTTATCGGCAAGGGCGGCAAGGTTATTCAGGAAATTCAGGCTGACTACGATGTTAAGATTAACATTGAAGAGGACGGCAGAGTATATATCAGCGGCATTGACGCAGATAAGTGCAAGGGCGCTGTTGAAATTGTTAAGCTTATTGCTACCGACCCTGAGGTTGGTTCATTCTACAACGGTGTTGTAACAAGAATTATGAACTTCGGCGCATTCGTTGAAATTGCACCGGGTAAGGAAGGTCTTGTTCATATCTCTCGCCTTGACGTTAAGAGAACGGAAAAGGTTGAGGACGTTGTAAACGTCGGCGATTCCGTTATCGTTAAATGTATTGAAATTGACGACCAGGGCAGAATCAATCTTTCAAGAAGAGATGCTTTAATCGAGCTTGAGGGAATGAAACCTGAAAACGAAATTGACGAAACACCGAGAAAACCACGCAGAGATAATCACAGACGTGACAATAACAGAAAGTAATTAATCTTTCAATAAACCTGCCGAATTGAGTAATTATACTCGGCAGGTTTTTCTTTTCTTTTTTTGATACAGATTTTGTTATTTTATTGACAAAATTTGTAATAGTGCTATAATTGTATTTGTACGTTTTTAGGAAATTAAATCAAAAAATTACGCTTTGCGTAACGGAGGAAAAATTATGAATATTTTTATGATTGGCGGCACAGGTCTTCTTGGCTGTGAAGCTGCAACCCAGCTTATCAAAATGGGTCACAAAGTAACAAGTGTTGCTTTGCCACCTCTTCCTCAGGGTGCTCCTATTCCTGAAGAAATGAAAATCGTTTTCGGCGATATTAACAAAAAAAGCGAAGAAGAAATTGAAGAAATGCTCAAGGGCAACGATGTATTCATCTATGCCGCAGGTGTTGATGAGAGAGTTGAATTCCCTCATCCTGTTATGGATTATTATGACAAGTTCAACAACGCTCCGCTTAGAAGAATCTTCCCTCTTTGCAAAAAGGTCGGCGTTAAGAGAGCAGTAGTTCTCGGCTCATACTTTGCTTATCTTACAAAGAGCAGGCCTGATATGGGACTTCAGCAGAGAAACCCGTATTTCAAGGCAAGAATGATGCAAGAGGATATCTGCAAGAATGCTGTTGACGACAACTTCTCAACTTGCGTACTTGAACTTCCTTACATTTTTGGCACACAGCCGGGCAGAAAGCCTGTATGGACTATCCTTATTGAGCAGCTCAAGGCTATGGACAGCCTTCCGTTCACCCTTTATCCAAAGGGAGGTACTGCAATGCTTACTTGCCGTCAGGTAGGTCAGGCTATCGCAGGTGCTGCTGTTAGGGAAAAGCCAGGCTTTGAAGCAATCCCTGTTGCTATGTATAATATGAAATGGGATAAGTTCCTTAAAATCGTTTACGAAGCAAGAGGTATGGGTCCTGACAGAAAGATTGTCGGCGTTCAGCCTTGGATGATGAAGCTTGGTATGATTGGCATTGCCAAGGATTACAAAAAGAGAGGCATTGAGTCAGGTATGGACCCATTCAACCTTCCTGATATTATGAACCTCGACCTCTTTATTAACAACCAGTATACTAAGGAACTCGGCGTTCAGGAAGACGATATTGAAGAAGCAATTGCTGATTCAATCCGTGTTTCTCAGGCATCATACGACGGCAAGGTTAAGCTTCTTGAAATGAAGGGCGAATAACGTCGAAAGAAACTACGTGTTTGAATAAATTTTTTCAAAATTTATAATAAACACTCCGTTCCTTTCTCCTTTTCCCCAAAAAGCTCACGCTTTTTGGGGACCCCGAATATTAAAGAGGCTACACATTAATTATCATTACATAACAAAGAGCAAGGATTTTACGTCCTTGCTCTTTTTGCATATTTTTAAATTTTCTTTACAAAAAAATCATATAATGATACAATGAGAACATATCACGGCGCATTAACATACAAAAGGAGAAATTCAAATGAAAAAAGGTTTATCTTTAATGCTGTCATTAGTAATGATAATTACATCAATTTTTGTGATTCCGACAATGGCGCAAGCGGATGAGAATCCTGTTTTGCCTATATCCGGTACAATTAACAATGTGTGTCCTGCCAACAGCGAAGATTACTACGCAAAAGATGAATTAAGAACACGTTATACATATGTTATTCAAAGCCCCGGCACATTAAGAATAAACGTGAATGCAAGCCTCGCCGGCTATGACAGCGACGGACAATTTTCCGTGCAATTCAGAACCGAATTTTCAAAAAAATATTTTATTTCAGATATGAGCAGTGGATATAAAGGCTATGTTAATGACCACGTTGAATATGAAATATTACCCGGCACATATACTTTTGAGTTATGTGCTTGGGGAAATGATTCACCTGTAAATTGTGAAATTTCGACCTCATTCACACCAAAAGCTCAAAGCTTTTATGCAGATAACAATACCGTTACAAATGTAATCGCTCACGGAAATGAAATATCACTTGATAAGATGTATTATGGGGTATTTCCTGCCTGCATTCAAGAATCAAGTACGTATAGTGAGCTTACACATGTTCCCACCTCATTTTCATACAAATTTAAATTCACCGGCGGCAATTTGTATGCAGGATTTGACGGAGAAAGAAAAAATAAATTTGCTCCTTTTTGGGCTGCTTACAATTCGTTTCATTTGTATGACGGTGACGGAAAAAGCGTCCAATATTCTACATACAACAACGAAACCTTGCTTTACAAAAATTTAAAAGCAGGCGAATATTTTATTTCGATTGATAATTGGGCAGGCGCATACAGTTTTTATCTTACACAAAACTTCAATAAATTCAACGGCATTTCGGATACCACCACTAAAAAGACCTCAAAACCTAAAAAAGTAAAAATCAAAAAGGTTAAAGGCTATAAAAAGGCGTTAGAGGTAAGCTATTCAAAAATAAGCGGTGCAAGCGGATATCAAATTCAGGTTGCGACCGACAAGAAATTCAAGAAAAATAAGAAAACCGTTACCGCAAAGAAAAGCAAAACAAAGGTTAAAATCAGCAAATTAAAGAAAAAGAAAAAATATTACGTTAGAGTTCGTGCTTACAAAAGCGTATCAGGCAAAAAGGTTTACGGCGCATGGAGCAAAGTAAAAACCGTTAAAACCAAATAAGCAATAAAGACAAAAAGGAAGAACAAATTTTGTTCTTCCTTTTTTTAGATTTTATACGATATTTATTGATTATTCGTCGCTTTCTTGCCCGTATTTACGACAAATTGAGCGTGGCAATGAGGGCAGGTCACGTTGATTTTGCCCTTATGGCGAGGGAGGCGAAGCGTTTTTTTACAACCCTTGCACTTAACGAACTTATGAGTTTTGCGTTGCTTGAATTTATCGTTTTGAAATTTGAAAAAGCTCTTAACGCCGTTTTCAAACTTAAGCCACTTTGCATTTTCCGCTCTGCGAGCCTCGATATTTTTTGAAAAAACTCTGAAAATTGCGAAAACAACAAGCACAAAAGCCATAATCTCAATAGAATAATATGTTATTTTTGACACCTTGTAAAAAGCATTTGCCAAAAGAATTATGACAAAGAAAAAGATTAAAAGCACGCTCCAAAGCTTATCAATGCCATATCTGCCTATCATAAATTGTTGGAACTTATATGCCTGTTTTCTAAAAAATTCTTTCATAATTTTCACCTTTATTGATTATATACACCGCCGTTGGGACTGCCGAAATAGTCCGATGCATTTGATCCGTCATTTGAACTGCCGTTTGAACTGTCATTTGAACCGTCGCTCGAATTTCCGAAATCCTGCGACTGAGAGTACGAGTTTCCGTTATTAAAATGCGGTGTATAGTAGTAAGTTCTTGACGCAAACAAGCCGCTGATAAGACTAACAACAATCCTGATTATAATTATAATAAGGATAATTTTTAAAATTCTTGAAACACAACCACCACGCCTTGCGGTATATGTGCGTGTGTTTTGATTAGGATTGGTATAAGTGTAGGTATACGCACCGCCCATATCGCCGAAATCGAAAAAGCTTGAAAACGGGTCCTTTTTAAGCGGATTAATGCCGTTTGTAATATCGCTGTATGCCTGATGATACGTCATATTATCAGGCTCCTTTGCATAAGCGGTACGGATATGGTCCTGCGCAACATTCCACTTGCCGACTGCCGCATTAGCAAGCGCTGAAAGATAATACCAGCGGGCATTTCTGTCCTCAATAGTATTGAGCAAATTAATTGCCTGAGTGTATTGCCCTGTATTTATAAACTGCGCAACAGATTTTAAATAATCGGGTGCACTGTTTGCATTCGCTTTAGCCCTCGTGCCGCTAAACGGAGAATAATATTCACTTTGATTAGCCGTGCCGTTTTTAATTTGGTCATAAGCCGCATTGATTTGCGACATTTTCTCCTCGGCTTCTTTATCGTTTGGATTAAGGTCGGGATGATACTTTTTAGCAAGCTTTTTATATGCCTTTGTGCATTCTTCAACGCTTGCTCCGTCCGGCACTCCCAAAACCTTATAAGGATTAGTTATCATATATATTCCTCAGTAATTGATTTTATCAAATGTTACCACGCAATTTTTAAGACGTTATTAACAAATAAAGTATAAGCCATAAACTTTGGTCAGACTTTGATAAAGCGGCTAAACCGCGCCGAATAATAGAAAATAAACCTTTTTGCCTCCCTTGCAAAGGGTGCGTGTCTCCGGTGGAGACCTCTGCACTTTACTGCAGAAGCACCGACCGAGCCGGGAGGCGAGACGGTGGGTGCAACTTGTTGCACTCGGAGGGATTGTAAAAATTTCAAGGACATCGAGTCCTTGCAATTTTTGGCGCTTTCCGTCTTTTGCTCAGGGGCAGTACCAACGTACAGCACCCATTCGCAAAAAACGAAATTTATCTCGCTTTCTCGAAGTCTGCAACGTGTAGAAATTTATAAATCAGTTTTTTCTACACGTTGAATAATAGTTTAAACATTTTTATTGAAATTTTTAACTTATTTTGGTAGTATATTATAGTAATAAATAACAACGGAGGTTTTAAGCATTATGTATCCTATTTTGCTTACTCTGGGTGAAAATATCGACAAGGTTTTTTCATCCTTTGATTTGTGGGTTTTCCACTTTTTCGGCTCAATGCAATGCACGTTTCTTACATACATTGCAAAATTTTTCACAACCTTTGGCGACGAGGGATTTATAATTCCGCTTGTTGTTGTGGGCGCAGTTCTTTGCTTGTTTAAAAGAACAAGAAAATTCGGCTTATCTCTTATTTTCGCAGTAGTCATCGGCACACTTGTTACAAACATTGTGGTTAAACCTATGGCGCTTAGAGTAAGGCCTTACAATACGCTTCAGGGCAACGCAGATTATTGGAAATGGTATATCGGCGCCGGCGCACTCAGCGAGAGCGACTATTCATTCCCGTCAGGTCACACAACAGGCGCATTTGAAGTTGCAACGGCACTTTTCCTCTGCTTCAAGAGCGAGAAAAAGAAAATTGCTTATCTTTTCCCTGTAATTGCTCTTTGCACAATGGGCAGCCGTGTTTACCTTATGGTGCATTATGCAACAGACGTGCTTGCAGGTCTTGTGGTAGGTATTGTTGCAGGTGTGCTTGGCTATCTCATTGCTAAGTTTATCGTTAAATTTATTTTTGAAAAGACAAAGCTTGATAATATTGATTTAGGCAAAGTTCTTAAAAAGATAACTGACAAAACAAACGGCAAAGCCGCACCGGTTGCAATCGTTCTTGCAATAGTTTGCATCTTCCTTTATGCATTTATTCCAAGCCTTACGGAGGGCGGCGACAAGGCAGTCAGATGCGCATACAACGGCGAATACGATTGCTACAACGAGGCAAGAGTTGACGATAAGGATTATCCGCCGATTGACGGCAAAAATTATTGCAAAATCCATTGGAAGCAGCTCAACGGCGTTGACTGATAATTGCAAAAAATTAACTACCTGTATCAATCGAATACAGGTGGTTTTTTTATATATGTTTATAAAACAAGGCGACCGATGGTCGCCCCTACTACGTCGAAAGAAATTCCGTGTTTGAATGAATTTCTTTCTCACTTTCCGCCTAAAATCATCAATTCTACGAAGCGTAGGGTGACAAATGAGGCAAAAGCTGTTATACTCAAAGCAAGAGGTGAGGAAAATGAATGCTAAAAAGGTCGGCTCATTTATCAAAGAACAACGGCAGGAACTTGGGCTCAGCCAAAAGGAGCTTGCCGAAAAGCTATATATTACTGACAAGGCAGTCAGCAAGTGGGAAACGGGGCGAGGCTTGCCCGATATATCATCGCTCGAGCCGCTTAGCAATGCCTTAAACGTAAGCGTGAGTGAAATACTAAACGGCGAAAAATCGCAAAATAACGAAAGCGAAATTGACAACGCAAAGCTTTTGAAAAAGCTGAAAATAAAAAAATATATTCGCCTTGCCGCCGAAATTGTAATAACAATAGTCTATGCCTATTGGCTATATATTTTTAAAGACACGTTCAAGGGATTTCAAAATGTGCTCGACTTAGCGCTTCATAAAAATGAAATTGAGCTTTTGAGCGTATTTACGCTTATATTTATTTTTCTTTTCGTTTTATGGCTGATTGTTGAAATAATCACAACGATAATTAACAAAAAAGGTTCTGTTATCAAGGCGGTTATAATTTGCCTGTCCGTCTGCTTCGTTATCGGAGCGTCGCTTAAAATGGCTGATATGGAAAACAGCAGAAGCATTGAATTATATGACGAACCTATTAAAACAGTCAGTTATATTAATTATGACGATTTTTTCAACGACAAGTTCACCACTCAAATACGCATTAATGATACAAACGAATACATAACAAAAAATTATGCTGCAATGTTTGACGGAACTGACAGCGAAAACAATCTGCTGTACACAAAATGCGTTGCCGCTTCAAAAACCGACATTGCAAAGGCTTATTATAACGAGAAGAAAAAATATTATGAAAACAAGGATAAATATTACACTTGCACAAGCGATTATTGCAAAGCGGCAAATTTTGACGAAGGATTTTATGTTTTAGACAATTACGGTAACAATGATTTTGAATTGATATTTATAAGAGGTAACGAAGTTTTTGATGTCAATATTACACAAACAAATATCAATGATGAAAAATTTATTAAAGCAATTAAAGATATAAAATAGAAGAAAGCCAAGAGCAAAGGTTCTTGGCTTTTCTTATTTCGTTTATTAAAATATTTACTTTCTTCTTGCGGCAAGCTCGGAGGAAATCTTTGCTTTCTTTTCGCCTACGATATCATATTTGAACATAGGGAAGATTGAAATAAGAGCAAGGATACCCGGCAAAGCGGTATATGCAAAGAAGATAATATCCTTAGTTTTGGTAGTGAATGTGCCGGCAGTAAGCGACTCGTAATAGCCTGACTTTTGAACAAAGATAAGGCCAACGGCAGTACCGAGAGCGAGGCAAACCTTAATTGTAAGGGTAAGGATTGAGTAGCAAGCGCCCTCCATTCTCTTGCCTGTTTCATACTCGTAATAATCTACTGTATCTGCCGTCATAATCATCGGCATAAGAGTAACTGCACCGAACTGCAAGCCGATAAGGAACAATGACGCATAGAAAAGAACGGTGAGCACCATATTCTTAGGCGACTGGAACCAGAAGTGACCGATTACAAACGAGAAAATAGAAGCCGCAAAGCCGTAAACGGAGAGGAGAATATACGCATTTCTCTCATTAAGCTTTTTAATAAGAAGCGGGCAAAGCGCCATACTTATCATTGAGCCGACAGCGGTAACGATACCCAAAACGGCAACGAGGTTTTGGCTGCCTAAAATAACGGTAGCCGCCTGAACCTGAATACCCATAGCCATCTGCCTGCCGAAGCCGAGGAAATATGAAATGATTACAAGCAAAAACGGCTTATTATTCTTAAGTGCAAGCGCCATATCCTTAAATGTTGTTTTTTCCTGAGAAGTATTAGTAACTCTTTCCTTATTAATAATAGGAATAAGAGCAAAAAGGACACAACCCAAAACAGCAGTCAAAAGAGCGGTAAAGAAATACTCCGAGCTAATCATCGGTGTATCGGTTTCTCCGCTTTTAACAAATACCTTTGAGCCGTTCGGAATAATAAGGCAAACGATAGGCACGATAACAACGCAAGCGGAAAAACCGATTTGCTTAAACGTGTTTGAAATAGAAACAACATTTGTTCTCTCTGTCGGGTTAGGGGTTAAAACGGAAGCAATGCCCTGCGACGGAACGTCACCCATTGTCATTGCAATACTCCAAACAAGATATGTAAGGAAAATCCAAACATAAAGCCCTATGCCTTTAAACGGAACTTTAACGAAAACCACCGCCGTAAAAATAAGAAGCGGAGCGATTGAATATACAATCATTGACTTGAACTTGCCGAGCTTGCTTTTTGAGCGATCGACAAGATTACCAACCACAGGGTCCGCAACGGCAGAAACAATCTTTGCAACCAAGATAAGAATTGCGACAACGCTGACGTTTGCGCCCAAAATCGAGCCGTCAAATTCCGCCTGATACGAATTAAGAAGCCCAACTATTGCCTGAAATCCGAAAAGACCAAGCGAATAAGCGGCTATCTCTTTAAATGACATATGTTTTTTCTTAGTGATATCTTCCATAGTTACCTCCTAAAAAGATATTTAAAAGCATAAAAGGGCAAAAGTATCGCCATTGATACTTTTACCCTTTTTAATAGATTAATTAATCATCAAACACTTCGCTGAAAAGGTCAATATCAGCCATCTTCATAATTGCAGAGAAAAGCTCTGAGCCTGCAACAGGAAGAAGCCTGTTAAAGATTGACATTGCATGAGCGTCAAGACCGTGAACCATCATAGGTCTCTTATGCTCGATACCGAACATAATCATTTTAACCATAAGGTCGCAATCGGTTGAAATCATATCCATAACCTTTTGACCCTTGCCGCCTGCATTTGACTGGTCACGGAAGATATCGGTCTTAGTAAAGCCCGGGCACACAAGACCTACATAGCACTTGCCCTTAAACTCAACTCTGAGTGCTTCGGTAAATCCCTTAAGAGCAGCCTTAGACGAACTGTACATAGAAGTACCTGCCAAAGTCATAAGAGCAGCAGATGAGTCAACATTAATGATTCCCGGATCATCCTGCGTTAAAAGAACAGGTAAAAATGTCTTTACACCGTAAACACAAGAATAGAAATTGATGTTCATTGCCTTTTCAATTTCTTCATAAGAATATCTGTCAAATCTCTTAAACTTAGGAAGAATACCTGCGTTATTAACGAGAACCGACGGAACAATACCCTCCTCGGCAAGCTCAGCTGCAAAATTTTCCCAAGCTTCTCTTGAAGAAACATCAAAAAGTTTGTATGAAAATTGGTCTTTATACATAGGACCAAGTTCTTCAATAAATTTAAGCATTTTTGCTTCATTTCTTGCAACGCCGACTACACGGCAGTTGTGTTTTTTAATAAGTGTAGCTGCGATTCCTGCGCCCATGCCGCCTGATGCGCCTGTAACAATTACAGTCTTGCCGTTGAGCCAATCACCGCAAATAGCTTTAGTAAAATCACTCATAAGTAGCTGTCTCTTATACACATCTCCGAGCCCACGAGACGCTCATGAATCTCGT
>ERZ1026966.850-NODE-850-length-12991-cov-4.022959_pt1 | contig 12991 bp, 12 predicted proteins | sample MGYA00519296_ERZ1026966 | MGnify/ENA primary metagenome ERZ1026966 (study PRJEB26926, sample SAMN06164478) | human gut metagenome | biome: ENVO:00009003; feature: ENVO:2100002; material: ENVO:00002003 | host: Homo sapiens | place: USA | collected 2012 ... | reverse complement strand
TTTTTCGCGGTGGTCGTCTCATGGTGGGGCTATGAGAATGACCTCGGCGTTTTTGCCGCGGCGATGGTCGGCGGACTGATCGGCTTTCTCGTCTATAACTTCCATCCCGCCAAGGTATTCATGGGCGACACCGGCTCGCTCTTTCTCGGCGGCGCGGTGGCAGGACTGGCGTTCGCCTACGATATGCCGCTCGTGCTGCTGCTCGTCGGCATCGTCTACATCTGCGAGACGCTCTCGGACATCATTCAGGTCGCCTACTTTAAGGCGACGCACGGCAAGCGCATTTTCAAGATGGCGCCGCTGCACCATCACTTTGAGCTGTGCGGCTGGAGCGAGGTCAAGCTCGTGACCATCTTCACGCTCGTCTCCGCCGTGTTCTGTATGCTGGCGCTCTGGGGCGTGATCGGAAGATACCACTTCTAAGGCACATTTCAAAAAACGATCGGGGGAGGTGAACCGGCATGACGAAGGAGGAGCGCGAGCTGCGGCGCGAGCAGCGCGAGCACATGAAGCGCATGGAGGCCGCTGCGAAGGAGGCGGGCCGCGGACCCATCGATGTGCCGTTTCTCCTGCTCGTGCTGCTGCTCACCGGCGTGGGGCTCATCATGCTCCTCTCGGCGAGCTTCCCCTCTGCCTATTATGAGTCGGGCGACCCGCTGTACTACTTTAAGCGGCAGGCGGCCTTTGCCACGCTCGGCCTTGCCGCCATGGTCGTCATCGGGCGCATCAACTACGCGCGCTTCCGCGGCGTGGCCAAGATCGCGCTGGGCATTTCCATCGCTCTGCTTGTTGCGGTCATCATTCCCGGCGTCGGCATCACGAGCCACGGCGCGACGCGCTGGCTCGGTATCCCGGGCACCACGATGCGGTTTCAGCCGTCGGAGATCGCCAAGCTTGGCGTCATCCTTTATTTTGCCGACAGCATCTCCAAAAAGAAGGACAAAATGAGAACGCTCCGCTACGGTATCCTGCCCTACGGCTTTATCCTTGCCCTCATTGCGGTGCTGATGTACTTCGAGCCGCACCTTTCCGGCACCGTGCTCATTCTCGGCATCGGCGCGGCGATGATGTTCGTCGGCGGCATCCGCGGCTACTGGGTCGGCATCGGCATCGGCGGTATCGCGGCGGTGGCGTATGCGTTCCTCTCGGGCCTCATCACCTACAACTCCTCGCGCATCGCCATCTGGCTCGACCCGCTCAACGACGCCTTTAAGACGGGCACGGGCTATCAGACGCGCCAGAGCCTCATCGCCATCGGCTCGGGAGGTCTCCTCGGTCTCGGTCTCGGCAAGAGCCGGCAGAAGTTCCTCTTCCTGCCCGAGGAGCACAACGACTGCATCTTCTCCATCATCTGCGAGGAGCTGGGCCTGATCGGCGCGACGCTCATCATGGCCATCTTCGCGCTGCTCATCATCCGCGGCTACTGGATCGCGCTCCACGCGCGCGACCGCTTCGGCAGCCTTCTTGTCGTGGGCATTACCACGCAGATCGCCTTACAGGTTTTCTTAAACATCGCGGTCGTGACGAATCTTGTGCCGAACACCGGCATCTCGCTGCCGTTCTTCAGCTTCGGCGGCACGGCGCTCGCCATCCAGCTCGCGGAAATGGGCGTGGTGCTGAGTGTTTCGCGGCAGATGCCGCCAGGCTGAAAAGCTCAAAAATATGCCGCGGCGGAAAACAGACCGCCGCGAGGAAGAAAGGGGGACGGAAGGCATGAACGTTATTTTCACCTGCGGCGGCACGGCGGGACACGTCAACCCCGCGCTGGCGCTCGCAGGCTTCCTGCGGGAGAGAGACCCGAAGACCCGCATCCTCTTCGTCGGCGCGGAGCGCGGACTGGAGCGCGACCTGATCGCGCACACGCCCTATCCGTTCCGCACGGTCAACATCTCGTCCTTCCACCGCTCCCTTCGGCCGAAGGAGCTGCGCCATAACCTCGTCTCCGTGCGCAATCTGATGCACGCGAAGCGTGAGGCGGACGCCATTCTCGATGAATTTCAGCCCGACCTCATTGTCGGTACGGGCGGCTACGCGAGCTATCCCGTCGTGCGCTACGGCCACGCGCGCGGCATTCCGACGGCGGTGCACGAGTCGAACGCCGTTCCGGGGCTGACGACCCGACTGCTCGAAAACCATTGCGACCGCATTCTCGTCGGCTTTGAGGACTGCCGGCGGTATTATAAGCACAAGGACCGCGTGGTCGTCACCGGTACGCCGGTGCGCGGCGACTTCTTCACGCAGACGAAGGCGCAGGCCAAGGAAAAGCTCGGCGTGAACGACGGCCGCCCTCTCGTCGTTTCCTTCTGGGGCAGCCTCGGCGCGGGGAACATGAACCGCGTCACGGCGGAATTCCTCTACCTTGAGGCGGCGAAGGAGCCGTTTCACCACATTCACTCGGTCGGCTCGCTCGGCTGGCAGAAAATGCACGAGTGGGTGAGCGGATACGGCGTGGACCTGCGCGACCATCCCTCGCTCGACGTGCGCGAGTATATCTACGACATGGCGGACGTCATGCGCGCCGCCGACCTTGTGATCTGCCGCGCGGGCGCGTCCACGCTCAGCGAGCTGACGGCGCTCGGCGTACCGGCCATCCTCGTGCCGTCGCCGAACGTGACGAACCACCATCAGGAGAAGAACGCCGCCGTGCTCGGCGAGCACGGCGCGGCGCTCGTCCTGCCCGAGGAGGGTTTGGACGGCAAGCGCCTGTTCACGGAGGCCGCCGCGCTGCTGCGCGACGAAACGCGGCTCGCGGCGATGCACGAGGCTTCGCTCCGACTCGGCGTGCGCGACGCGACCGAGCGCATCTATGAAACCGTCATGGCGCTTGTCAAATAAAAGCCTGCGGCGCAAGCCGCAGGCTCAGAGCATATTCAGTTGAGCTTGAAGTCCATCCACACGGGATTGTGGTCGGAGTAGAGGAAGCCGGCGTCCAGCACGGCGCTGTCCACGACCTCCACGTTATCGCTCACGAGGAAGCCGTCCACCGTCAGGCGGAAGGTCGTCTCGATGCTGTACGGCTCGGACGCCGTGCGGCAGGAGGCGGCGGGCGCGGTCTCGTCAAAGGGCGCGACGAGCGTCAGCCCCGTGGGGATCGTTCCCTCCGGGATGGGCTGCGCCCAGGTGTCGTTTTCCCCGGCGGCCACGCCGAAGATCTCCGGCGAATTACCGAGCAGGTCCTTGTTGAAGTCGCCGCCCGCGACGCAGTAATTGCCCGCCTCGTATTCCGCAAGCATATCCGCGCACAGCAGCTCAAGCTGCTCGGTGGCGATGGCGCCGTCCGAGGTGTAGGCAGAGAGGTGGAGATTATAGAGGACAAGCTCCTTGCCGCTCGCCGTCGGGATGCGGCTGACCGAATAGCAGCGGTCGAGGTCAAGGAGCTTCATAAAGCCGCTCTCCACCGGCAGCTCCCGCCGCGCGGCGGAAGCGATGGGGTGGCGCGAAAGCGTCACGATGCCGGACTGATTCGCTCCGTGGGGTTGAATGAGCGGGTAGAAAAGATAGGGGCTGTCGTAGTTCTGCGCGAACACCTCGTCAAATTCGCATCCCGTCATGGCGTCGCTCAGATAGGCGGTCTCGTCGATATGCCAGCTGCGTGTGCCGTCGGTATCGACCTCCTGAAAGAGGGCAAAATCGGGCGAAAGGTCTTCGACGAACGCGACGATGCCGCGCATATTTTCGTCTACCGCCTGCCGGCTGCGGGCGCGGCTCTCCCTGCCGCCGTCCATGAAGAAGCTGTAGTCGGCGCTGTAGGCGCCGAAGCCCGCGTTCGCGGACGAAACGCGGTAGACGACGCCGGTCTCGACCGCGTCCTCCATGGGGACTGCGTCCCTGCTGCTGCAATGCATTACGCTGAGACTTTGATTGCCGATGCGGTGGTAGCTCGCGAACACATAGACGACGTACAGCACGACGAGAATGAGCAGCGCGAGCAGTACGAGCCCAAGCGTTTTGCAGATCATTTTTCCCTTCATGATATGACCTCGCTTTTGGATTTTTTCGGAATTTTACCATAAAACACCGCGAAAGTACACCCCCTTTTCCTCCCGCACCGGAACCACGGCGCACCGTGGGCGCATACTATGGCTTAGTTTGTTGACCCATCAGGAAAGGGAGGAACGGCACATGAGCTATCTGAGCATCGAGGGCGGCGCGCCGCTTCACGGAGAACTGACGATACAGGGCAGCAAGAACAGCGTCCTGCCCGTGCTGGCGGCGACGATCCTCGCGCGGGACGTCTGCCGCATCGAGAACTGTCCGCGTCTGCGCGACGTGGACGCGTCCGTCGCCATCCTGCGCCACCTCGGCTGCTGCGTGCGGCGCGACGGCACAGCGCTGGAGGTGGACACTGCGCCGATGGCGCGCTGCGACATTCCCGACGAGCTGATGCGCGAAATGCGCTCGTCCATCATTTTTCTGGGCGCGATCCTCGCGCGGCAGGGAGAAGCGGTCTTGTCCTACCCCGGCGGCTGCGAGCTCGGTCCGCGGCCCATCGACCTGCATCTGGCCGCCCTGCGTGAGCTGGGCGCGGAGATCACCGAGCGCTACGGCGAGCTGCGCTGCAAGGCGAAATGCCTTCGCGGCACGGACATCACCCTCGCCATTCCGAGTGTCGGCGCGACGGAGAACGCCATTCTCGCCGCCTGCGGCGCGGAGGGCACAAGCGTCATCTACAACGCGGCCCGCGAGCCGGAGATCGTCGATCTTCAGGCGCTGCTGCGGAGCATGGGCGCGCGGGTGAACGGCGCGGGCGGCTCCATCATCACGGTCGAGGGCGGCACGGCGCTGCACGGCTGCACGCACCGCGTCATCGGGGACCGCATCGTCTGCGCGACCTACCTCTGCGCCGCGGCGGCGGCGGGCGGCGAGGTGCGGCTCACCGGTGTGGACTACCGCGCGGTGTCTACCGTGGCGCTCTCGCTTGCCGAGAGCGGCTGCGAGGTAAGGAGCGAGGCGGACGCCGTTTCCCTGCGCTCGACCGGAGCGCTGCGCTCTGTGCGCCCCGTGCGCACTGCGCCTTACCCGGGTTTTCCGACCGACGCGCAGCCGGTGCTGATGGCGGCGCTGCTCAGGAGCGAGGGCTGCACGGTCTTTGTCGAAAACATTTTTGAAAACCGCTACCGACACGTTGACGAGCTCTCGCGCATGGGCGCGGAGATCCGCGTCGCGGGGCGCGTGGCGGTGGTGAACGGCGTGAGGACGCTGCACAGCGCGGCGGTCAAATGCACCGACCTGCGCGGCGGCGCGGCGCTGGTGATCGCGGGACTTTCCGCCGAGGGCACGACCCGCGTGACGGAGCTCACGCACATCGATCGCGGATACGACGCTATCGAGCGCGACCTGGCCGCGCTCGGCGCACAGATCCGCCGGGAGACTACATAGAAACGAAAAGGATACAAAAGCTATGGCACGAAATCGCAGCACAAATCGCAGACGCCGGCGGGGAAGATTTTCTTTCCTGATGAAGCTCCTGTGCATCCTGCTCATCGCCGGCGCGGTCGTCGCGGCGCTGACCGTTTTTTTCAAGGTGCAGAGCATCACGGTGAGCGGCAATGCGCGCTACACGAGCGAGGAGATCATCGCGGCCTCGGGCATCGAGATCGAGGATAACCTCTTCCTGCTCAACAAATACAGCGCCGCACAGGCTATTTTTGAAAAGCTGCCCTATGTGGAGGAGGCGACGATCAACCGCGCTCTGCCGGACACCATCGTTATCACGGTGCGGGAGTGCGCGGCGGCGGCGGGCGTCGTCACGCCGGGGGGTTATTGGCTCATCAGCGAAAACGGTAAGCTCCTTGAGCGGGCCGACACGCTGCCGTCCGGCTGCCCGAGCATCACGGGCGTCGAGCTGGAGTCGCCCGCGCTGAGCGCGCAGCTCTCGCTTGGTGAGGAGAAAACGCTGACGACGGAGACACTGCTTACCCTCGTGCGGACGGCGGGCGGTTACGGTATGCTCGCGGGCATCGGGAGCGTCGACCTGTCTGATGCCGAGGCGATCACCTTTACCTATCTGGGCCGCTTCACCGTGCGGCTCCCGTGGGACTCCGACCTCGACTATATTTTCCGCAGCGTGCAGGATCTGGTAAACGGTCTGGAGTCGAACGAGACGGGCGAGATCAACTATATGCTGCTCAAATCCAAGGGCGAGATGCACTTTATCCCGTCCGCGCCGGGCGCGTAAAAAAGTTTTCGGGAAATCGCGCGCGGCTATTGACCGCGAGAAAAAAGCGTTATACAATAGAATTGTTTCAGAATACACTTGATGTTGTGGCGGCACCGACATGATCCGCCCGCATTCTACAAGAGATAGTAGGAGGAACCGATATGGCATTCGGATTGGATACCGGCGTTGAAAACGTCGTCAGGATCAAGGTCATCGGCGTCGGCGGCGGCGGCAATAACGTGGTCAACCGCATGGTGCGCTCCGGGACCCGCGGCGTGGATTTTGTCGCGGTCAATACCGATAAGCAGGCGCTCAACGTTTCCAGCGCTACCTATAAGATCCAGATCGGCGAGAAGCTGACTCACGGCCAGGGCGCGGGCAGCGATCCCGAGGTGGGCCGCAAGAGCGCGGAGGAGAGCCGCGCCCAGATCTCCAAGGCGCTGGAGGATACCGACATGGTGTTCATCACCGCCGGCATGGGCGGCGGCACTGGCACGGGCGGCGCGCCCATCGTGGCCGAGATCGCCCGCGAGCAGGGCATCCTGACCGTCGGCGTCGTCACCAAGCCGTTCGGCTTTGAGGGCCGCCGCCGGATGCAGCAGGCCGAAAAGGGCATCGAGGAGCTGCAAGGCAAGGTCGATTCCCTCGTCATTATCCCCAACGAGCGCCTCAAGCATGCGACCGATCAGAAGATCACCTTCGCTAACGCCTTTGAGATCGCGGACGATGTGCTGCGTCAGGCGGTGCAGTCCATTTCCGACCTCATCCGCGACACCGGCTTCATCAACCTCGACTTTGCCGACGTCACCGCCATCATGAAGAACGCCGGTATGGCGCACATGGGCGTGGGCCGCGCGGCGGGCAAGGGCAAGGCCGAGGAGGCCGCCCGCATGGCCATCTCCAGCCCGCTGCTCGAGACCTCCATCCACGGTGCGCGCGGCGTGCTCATCAACGTTACCGGCTCCATGGATATCGGCCTTGAGGAGGTCGAGCAGGCCGCGTCGCTGGTGCAGGACGCGGTGCATCCCGACGCGCTGACCATCTTCGGCGCGACCTTCGACGAGTCGATGGACGACGAGATCCGCGTCACGGTCATTGCCACCGGCTTTGCCGACGGTAAGAGCGCCGCGGCTGCCGCGCCCGCCGAGGAAAAGAAGGCGGCGGAGTCAAAGCCCGGCATTGAGCCCATCAATTATGAAGAGGACAAGGCGGCTGCCGAGACGGAGAAGAAGGCAGAGGAGGAAGACGATCCCTTTGCCGACATCTTCAAAATTTTCAATCGCGAGCGTTGATTTTTCCGAATTTTTCCGAAAACCGCAGGTTTTGACCTACGGTTTTCTTTTTTTGTCTCCCTGCCGCGAAAGCAAGTCATTTCCATGCCAATGCCGACAGATTTTGTGCGGGCTATTTTTTGCGCTTTTGCAAAAAGTAACGGGGCCGCAAGCAAAAACGCGGCAAAAAAATTTCAAAAGGAAACGATTTCCTTTTGAACAGGAGAGGTGATGGGATGGATGAAAGGCGACGGAAACGGAGCAGGCGGCATGGCGCTGCCGCCTGCGCGGCATTGGTCTTTGCACTCTCCGCCCTGCTCGTGCCGGCGGGAGCCGTGAGTGCGCCGGACCCGGGCGGAGAGACGCAGCTGCTCGTGCCGGTCGGCAAGGCGATCGGCGTGAAGCTCTTTGCCGAGGGCGTGCTGGTCGTGGGACTTTCGGAGAACGAGGGCGCCGTCTCTCCCGCGAAGAAGGGCGGCATGAAGGCCGGCGATCTGATCTTGACGATGAACGACGTCACCATCGGCTCGACGGAGCATTTGCAGTCGCTTCTTGCGGAGAACGGAGAGCGGGAGGCAGCCTTCGGCGTGCGCCGCGGCGGTCGGCTCGTGAAGCTCGCCGTCTGTCCGAGAAAAGGGCAGGACGGCGTGTGCCGCCTCGGCGCGTGGATCCGCGACAGCATGGCGGGCATCGGCACGGTGACCTTCTATGACCCGCAGACGGGCGCGTTCGCGGTGCTCGGCCACGGCATCACGGACGTGGACACCGGCAAGCTCATGCCGCTCTCACGCGGCAGCGTGATGGCGGCGAGCGTCAAGGCGGTCAAGCGCGGCGCGAGCGGCTCGCCGGGCGAGCTGCGCGGCGACTTTGATCTGACGCGCGACCTCGGCTTGCTTTACGCGAACACGGAGTGCGGCATATTCGGCGTTTTGCCGGAGGAGAACCGGCCGGAGGCCGTCGGGGAGGCGATCCCCGTCGCGCGGCGCACGGAGGTCCGCACCGGCAAGGCGGTCATTCTGGCAAACTGCAGGGGCGACGAGGTGTGCGCCTATGAGATCGAGATCGAAAAGCTCTATGGCGGCTCCGCGCCCACGCGCAATCTGCTCCTGCGGGTGACCGACCCGGCGCTCATCGCGCTCACGGGCGGCATCGTGCAGGGCATGAGCGGCAGCCCGATCGTGCAGGATGGGAAGCTCGTCGGCGCAGTGACGCACGTCCTGCTGGACGACCCGCAGAGAGGTTATGGCATTCTCGCGGAAAATATGCTTTCCGCCTCCGGCATGACGGCGCAAAGCGCGGCGAGCGCCTGACGGAGGACTTAACGGCAGGAGATGTTATCCTGCCGTTAAGTTTGTGCTAAGAGTCCAAAAAGCTCGAACGATGTCGTATAAAATTTGTGCTAAACGACAAAAATCTACTTGAAAACATTGTCCAAATGTGATAGTTTATAGCCAAGGCAAAACGAAACATCCGATTCGCGTCGGAATGCGGTTGTCGAAGCCAAAGTATTGAGGAGGAAGGAAAAGGAACAGGCAAATGGAGAACAGGATCAAGGTCGTATTGGCGGATGCCAACGAAAATTTCCGCACGATGCTGCAGCAGACGATAGAAAATACGGGTGAATTTGACGTGGTGGGGAGCGCCGGGGACGGCGCGGAGGCATGGAAGATGATCGAACGGGAACGTCCGCAGCTTGTAATTACAGACGTGATCCTGCCGGAGCTGGACGGCTTCGCGCTGCTTGACCGGATGGCAAAGCTGCCGGCACGGCCGAAGACGATCCTGGTTTCCGCCTTCTACCGCGAGCAGATGGTGATGCAGGCAATGGAGCAGGGCGCGGCCTACTTCATGGCAAAGCCCTGCGAGGCCGGCTCGCTGCTCGAGCGGATGCGTCAGGCCGTCCGGAACGGGGAGACGGAGGAGGAAAGCCCCGTCGCGCTGGAACGCCTTGTGACCTCCATCATCCACGAGGTCGGCGTGCCGGCGCACATCAAGGGCTATCAGTACGTTCGCGAGGCGATCATCCTCGCCGTGCAGGATATGGACGTCATCAACGCCGTGACCAAGGTGCTCTATCCCGAGGTCGCGCGCCGCTACAACACCACGCCCTCGCGCGTGGAGCGCGCCGTGCGCCACGCCATCGAGACTGCGTGGGATCGAGGCGACCTGGAAACGCTCCAGCGCTACTTCGGCTACACAGTGTCGAACACCAAGGGCAAGCCCACCAATTCGGAGTTCATCGCCATGATCGCCGACCGCATCCGCTTGCAAAGCAAGGGCAAGATCGCGTAAAAAATGAAAAAACAGAGCCGCGGCTGCGGCTCTGTTTTCCGTATTGGGCTCAGAGGACCTTATCGAGGAAGCTCACGAGGCGCGGGCTCTCGGGGTGAGCAAACAGCTCGTGCGAGGGCTTATCCTCCTCGATGTGACCGCCGTCGAGGAAGATGGTGCGGCTGCTGACCTCGCGTGCGAAGCGCATCTCGTGCGTCACGACGATCATCGTCATGCCGCTCTCGGCGAGGTCCTTCATCACATCCAGCACCTCGCCGATCATCTCGGGGTCGAGGGCGCTGGTCGGCTCGTCGAAGAGCATGACCTCGGGGTCCATCATCAGCGAGCGCACGATGGCGATACGCTGCTTCTGACCGCCGGAGAGCTGGCTGGGATAGGCGTCGGCGCGGTCGGCAAGGCCCACGCGGCCGAGCAGCTGGAGCGCCTTGGCCTCAGCCTGCTCCTTGTCCATGCCCTTGATGCGTGTGGGCGCGGCGGTCAGGTTGTGCATCACGTTCATGTTGTTGAAGAGGTTGAACTGCTGGAACACCATGCCCATCTTCTGACGGTGCTGGTCGATGTGCTTGCTCTGTCCCTTGGCGCAGATGTCCACGCCGTCGAAGAGGATCTGGCCCGAGGTCGGCGTCTCCAGCAGGTTCAGGCAGCGCAGAAAGGTGCTCTTGCCGCCGCCCGAGGGACCGATGATGGACACGACCTCGTTCTTTTCAAAATCAACGCTGATGTGCTTGAGCACGTCGAGCTTATGGAAGCTCTTGCACAGGTCAACGACCTGAAGGATCTTCTCATTTGCCATGGTTCATCTTCCTTTCTGCCAGATCGATGAGGCGGCCGCCGGTGAAGGTCATCGCAAAGTAGCACAGCGCCGCGATGGCAAGGCACGCAAGGCTCTTGTAGGTCAGAGCGATGACGTCGTTCGTGCGGAACATCAGGTCGGCAAGACCGATGACCGAAACGATGGACGACTCCTTGATGACCGTGACGAACTCGTTGCCAAGCGCGGGGAGAATGTTCTTGATCGCCTGCGGCAGCACGACGAGGCGCATAGCCTGACCGTGGCTGAAGCCGACGCTGCGCGCGGCCTCCATCTGCCCGACGTCCACGGCCTGCACGCCGGAACGAATGATCTCGGCGACGTAGGCGCAGCTGTTGATGCTCATGGCGATAATGCCAGCGGAAAAACGCGAAAAGTTCGGGATCCACGAAATGTCCGGCAGCGTGAAGCCGACCATGGGAAGTCCGTAGAAAATAAACATGAGCTGCACCATCAGGGGCGTCCCGCGGATGAACTCGATGTAAGCGACCGCCAGCCACTTGAGCGGCAGAATTTTGCTCATGCGCATACTGGACATGAGCGTGCCGAAGATCGTGCCGAAAAACACGGTGAATGCGGCGATGATGAGCGTATTGACAATGCCTTCCTCAAAAAAGCTGTGGTAACGGACGATGAGCTTGCCGATCGTCTGAATAAATTCCATGGGGACTCCTCCTCAGTACACAGCGGGCTTCGCCGCCGAAACGGCGAAGCCCGTAGGTTGCTTTTTATGTTTTTCTCTGCTTACAGGCCGAGGCTGGCAGCCAGCTCAACGGCTTCGTCGTAGGCCTTCTGATAGCTGCCGTCGGCAGTGACCTTGTTGATGACCTCGTTCACGACCGCGACCAGATCCTCGTTGCCCTTGGCGATGACGACGGACTTACCGAAGGAGGCTTCCTCGGCGGTAAAAGTGAAGTTGGAGACTTCAAGCGCGCCGTTGCTGGAGGCGACGAGCGCCTCGCCGACTGCCTGATCGACGACCAGACCCGCGATGTTGCCGTTCTGGACCTCAAGGGCGAGGGCAGGGTACTTCTCAAGCTCGAACAGCTCGCTCTCGGGCAGAGCGGACTGGATCAGCTGGGACTGGATGGTACCCTTCTGTGCGCCGACCTTCAGACCCGCAAGGGATTCCTTGGTGGAGTAGGTGTCGGCGTTGCCGGCCTTGACGATCAGCAGCTGCGCGCTGGTCTCATACAGGTCGCTGAAGTCGATCTCCTCGGCACGCTCGGGGGTGTTGGTGAAGGCCGCGATGCCGAGGTCCACCTGACCGGACTGGACGGCGGGGATGATGCCGTCGAAGGCCATGTCCACGACCTCCAGCTCAACGCCGAGGCTGTCGGCGATCTGCTGGGCCAGCCACATATCGCAGCCGGCGAAGTTGGCATCGAGATCCTTGAACTCATAGGGAGCGTACTGGGCTTCGGTGCCGACGACGACCTTGCCCTTGGCCTTGATCTGCTCAAGCAGGGTGGCGGGCTCGGCGGGCTGCTGCTCTTCCTGTTGCTGCTGCTGATCGTCAGCGGGCTCCTGCGCGGTGTCCTTCTTGCCGCAGCCGGTCATCACGGCCAGCAGCATCGCGGCGCCGAGCGTCAGCGCCAGCAGCTTCTTCATCATGTTAAAGTTTTTCATCTTTTCCTCCGTTCCGTGCATTTGTATGCGCGATTTCGTATTTGATGTGGATAATTATACTCTGCGGAACGGATTTGTAAATAGCCGTCTCAACCGATGATAGTGAAAAGTTATCCAGATTTATTGTGCAATTTATGCAAAAAGGCGGAGAAGCTGTCAGAACGACAGCTTCTCCATGCGGTCAAACGCGGTTTTAAGTTGGTCGATGCCGACGGTGCAGGCGATGCGGAAGTGGCCCGCGGCGCTCACGCCGAAGGGTGTGCCGGGACTGACGAGAACATGGGCCTGATCGAGCAGGACCTTGCAGAAGGCCTTTTCGTCCAGTCCCGTTTTCTCCACGCCGGGGAAGAGGTAGAACGTGCCCTTCGGCCGCACCAGACTCAGGTAGGGGATCTTTTCGATGCGATCGGCGGCGTAGAAGATGCGGTCGCGGTAGGCAGTAACATATTTCTCCCGAATCTCCTTTCGCATGGCGAGCGCCTGCAGAGCGGCGCGCTGCGAGACGGACGGCGCGGAGTAGATAAGCGAGCCGTTGATGCGGTTCATCACCGCCAGCAGCTCCGGCTCGGCGATGATCACGCCCACGCGCCAGCCGGTCATCAGGAAATTCTTGGAAAAGCTGTTGAGCGTGATGGTGCGCTCGGCCATGCCGGGCAGCGTGCGGATGGGGCAGAAGTCGCCCTCGTAGAGATAGGTGGTATAGATCTCGTCGGCGGCGATGAGCAGGTCGTGCTCCTGCGCGACACGCGCAAGCAGCTCGAGCGTCCTGCTGTCGTAGCCCTGTCTCTTATACACATCTCCGAGCCCACGAGACGCTCATGAATCTCG
>ERZ1026966.846-NODE-846-length-13090-cov-5.092060_pt1 | contig 13090 bp, 10 predicted proteins | sample MGYA00519296_ERZ1026966 | MGnify/ENA primary metagenome ERZ1026966 (study PRJEB26926, sample SAMN06164478) | human gut metagenome | biome: ENVO:00009003; feature: ENVO:2100002; material: ENVO:00002003 | host: Homo sapiens | place: USA | collected 2012 ... | reverse complement strand
CAACAAACTGTTCATGGTCATTCCCGGCGCAAGCCATACTGACCTATACGATCAGAAGGACATAATCCCCTTCTCCGAAATCGAAAAGTTCTTCAACGAATATATCGGTAAATAATAGCCGTTCGCCCATCGTTAGTTTTATAGATAGTTTGAGGGGCTGTGTCAAAAGGCGCAGTCCCTTAGGTTCTTAGGATAGAATAGCTTTGTCTTTTAAATGTCCCATTTCATCAAAAAGATGTGCGTGCGACAGGCCCCATTCATCCATCATTCTTATGATTGGTATTAATGAAATTCCCCTTTCTGTCAGCGAATATTCCACACGAACCGGAACTTGCAAACAAGTAGTAATAGAAATAATAACAGGACGGCTCCGTTCACGATCCGTCCTGTTATATCTTCTGTCGCGACTGCGTAAAATCAGCCGTTACAAGACCTTATAGCGCAAGTGGGGCCAGTCATCAAGAATTTCTTCCCGCCGATCATCCTCTACAATCAGATATTCGATTTCCGATAGCGAAGCAAAGCGGTAATGATGGGCCGTATTAAGCTTGTTGGAAGTCACGATAGCAACCCTGTTACCACCTTGCTCTATGAAGCTGCGTTTTACGATAGCTTCCTCCTGTATGGTTGTCATCAGTCCTTTCTCCGGATGTATGTCGCTGACTCCGACTATGGTCCAGTCGGGATAAATGTTTTTCAACGCGCGATAAGTCATTATGCCCGCCGTTACCTGCGAGGAACCTATTATCCGGCCTCCGAGCATCGTGACTTCGATGTTGCGCCTCGACGAAAGTTCCGTTGCCACAGGCAGACTGTTTGTAATTACGGTAAAGTGCTTGTCCGCGGGAAGCATTTTGACAAGTTCGAGATTGGTGGTTCCTCCGTCAATCAGTATGACATCGTTGTCTTTGAACAACGGAACGATCTTACCGACAAGTTGTCTCTTTATCTCGGTATCGGTATTAAGTCTTTCGGTAAACTCTATGGAGATACCGGAGCGGGCGATTGCGCCACCATGCACTTTGGTCAGCAGCCCCTGTTGTTCAAGTTCCGCTATATCACGTCTTATCGTATCGTCGCTCACTCCGAGTTCTGCACTGAGGGTAGAAACATATATCCGGCTGTCGTCGGATATACGTTTCAATATAATATTCTGTCTTTCTTCTTTCAGCATAAAACAGCATTCATATTTGCATAATACCGCAAATTTATATATATTTGTGAAGAAATCAAAAAGAAATTATGTTATTTTTATAAAATTTGCGGTTTTATGCCGAATAATTCAGCAAAAGCATTCAGAACTCGCATGAAAACAATAATACCCGCATCTAAATAAATGAATGAATGAAGCGGGATTTGGTAATTCCATCATATAAACTGGCTAAACTTAAGTTAAATTTAGAAACATGGAGAATCCGATTATATTTTTGGATGTAGATGGAACTCTGATCAGTTTCAGGACACATCAAGTGCCGGAATCCGCTATCGTCGCACTGAATGAAGCTCATGATAACGGTGCGATTATCATAATCGCTACCGGGCGTCCGGTCACGGACCTCAGGGAACTAACAAATATCCCTTACAGTGCGGTTGTGGCGCTGAACGGTTCCGACATAGTCCTTCGCGATGGCAAGAGAATAACAACCCATCCGATTCCTCCGGAAGAATTTGAGAAATCACTGAAACTCGCGGAAGATTACAATTTCATCATCGGGATTGAAAATGACAAAGGCGTGATTGTGAACCGGCATGGAAAAGTACTGGAAGAATGGGCGGAACTTGTTGCCCATCAGGTTCCCCCTGTCGTAAACCTCCGGGAAGAATATGCGGAAGGAAATTGCTGTCAGCTATGTTTCTTTTGCGATGACGAGACTGAGAAAAAAGTCATGGCCGAGCTTCCTACGCTGTCGGCAGCCAGATGGAATCCGATGTTCGCGGATATTAATGTGAAAGGAATCGATAAATCGACAGGCTTGAGGGAGATATGCCGATACTATGGTTGCGACATATCCGATACCATAGCCATAGGAGACGGCGGCAACGATATACCGATGTTGAAGGCGGCCAGTATTGGCGTCGCTATGGGCAATGCTTCCGAAGATGTTAAATCAGCGGCCGACATTATCACTGATTCAGTAGATGATAACGGTATCTACAACATCCTACGCCGTTTGAATTGTCCCACAAGGCAGAATTTCTGACTATATCATTTGCAATATTCTTGGCCTCAAATTTGTTATACAATGTGATAGCAAATGGAAAATAAGAAAATCAGCATAAAAGGGGCCAGGGTCAACAATCTGAAGAACATAGACCTTGAGCTGCCGTTAGGAAAATTCATAGTGATGACCGGTGTGAGCGGCAGCGGCAAGTCGTCGCTGGCGTTCGACACGCTCTATGCCGAAGGCCAACGCCGCTACGTGGAAAGCCTGTCATCGTACGCGCGCCAGTTCTTAGGCCGTATGTCCAAGCCGGAATGCGACTACATCAAGGGTCTGCCGCCGGCCATAGCCATCGAACAGAAGGTTAACACCCGCAACCCGCGCTCCACCGTCGGCACCGCGACCGAAATCTACGATTACCTGCGTATGCTTTTCGCCCGCATCGGACACACCTACTCCCCCGTCTCGGGCACGGAGGTGCGCAAGCATACCATCGAGGACATCGTCAGGACCGCCCTATCCTATCCCGAAGGAACACGCATGGCTGTATTGGCCGACATCAACGTGCCGGTAGGACGTACGTTCGCACAGCAGCTTGACATTTACCTGAAAGAGGGATATACCCGTCTTGAAAAGGACGGCGAATTTCTTGACATAACCGACCTGTTGGAGCAGGCCGACAGACTGCATCCGGACGATTACAAGCTTCTGATAGACCGTCTGTCCGTATCGTCGGACAAGGACGAGATCTCGCGTTTCACCGACTCGCTGGAGACGGCCTGGTTCGAGGGTGGTCACAAGGCCGTCATCAAACTGTGGGGCAAGGACGGTGTGCACACTCACTCCTTCTCGCGCCAGTTCGTGGCCGACGGCATGGAATTCCGCGAACCGTCTGACCTGATGTTCAACTTCAACAATCCCTACGGCGCATGCCCCACATGCGAAGGATTCGGCAAGGTGATGGGCATAAGCGAGGACCTGGTGATCCCCGATAAGACCCTGTCGGTATATCAGAATTGCGTGCGTTGCTGGAACGGCGACAAGATGTCGGAATGGAAGAAGCAGTTCATACACCTGGCTCCGCGCTACAACTTCCCGGTGCATGTGCCCTACAAGGACCTGACCGATGCGCAGAAGGACTTTCTATGGCACGGCAACAGTATGTGGGAAGGAATCGACGGATTCTTCAGGTGGCTTGACAAGAACCAGGACCGCATTCAGTACCGTGTGCTCAAGGCCCGTTACCGTGGCAAGACCACCTGTCCCGACTGCAACGGATCGCGACTACGTCCCGATGCCGAATATGTAAAAATCGGCGGCAAGTCCATTACCGAACTGGTACGCATGCCTGTGTCGGACCTCAAGCCTTGGTTCGATGCCCTCACCCTCTCTGAAACGGACCAGGCCGTAGGCAAGCGCCTGCTGGTAGAAATCAAACAGCGTTTGCAGTTCCTGATTGATGTCGGCTTGGGTTACCTTACACTCGACCGTCTCTCCAACTCGCTGTCGGGCGGCGAAAGCCAGCGCATCAACTTGGCTGCATCGTTGGGCAGCTCGCTTGTAGGTTCGCTCTACATTCTTGACGAGCCATCCATCGGACTGCACTCGCGCGACACCCATAAACTGATACAGGTGCTTAGAAACCTGCAGCAGATAGGCAACACCGTGATCGTAGTTGAGCATGACGAGGACATCATGCTGGCCGCCGACGAAATCGTGGACATAGGTCCTGATGCCGGACGCCTCGGCGGCAAGATCATATTTCAGGGCGACCTGAAGAAATCGCTCAAGAATAAGAACAAATCAGGCTCGTACACCATCGACTTCCTGCAAGGCAACCGCACCATACCGGTCCCCGACCACCGGCGTCAGTGGAAAAAGAACATCAAGGTGGAAGGCGCGGCCGAAAATAACCTTAAGGACATAGACGTGACGTTCCCGCTGAACGTGATGACCGTAGTGACTGGCGTAAGCGGCAGCGGCAAGTCGACACTCGTCCACGAGATTTTGTACAAGGGTGTACTCAGGGCACTCGGCGAGGCCGGTGACTCTCCGGGTACACACCGCGCCATAACCGGCGACATTCGGGAAGTGACCAGCATCGAGTTCGTGGACCAGAACCCCATAGGCACGTCGTCGCGCAGTAATCCCGCCACTTACCTGAAGGCATACGACGAAATCCGCAAGCTGTTCAGCGAGCAGCAGTTGGCGAAGCAGATGGGCTATACACCGGCCTATTTCTCGTTCAACACCGACGGCGGCCGTTGCGAGGAATGCCAGGGCGAAGGCACCATCACCATTCCTATGCAGTTCATGGCCGACATCAAAGTGGAATGCGACTGCTGTCACGGAAAGCGTTTCAAACAGGAGGTGCTGGACGTGGAATATCGCGGAAAGAACATCCACGACGTACTGGACATGACCGTGAACCAGGCCATCGAGTTCTTCTCGGAGGTGAACGGCACGGACGAAAAACGAATAGTGAAGCGCCTGAAACCGCTGCAGGACGTCGGTCTCGGCTACATAAAGTTGGGTCAGTCATCGTCCACCCTGTCCGGCGGTGAGAACCAGCGCGTCAAACTGGCATGGTTCATAGCCCAGGAGAAACAGCAGGGCACCGTCTTTATCTTCGACGAGCCTACCACCGGACTGCACTTCAACGACATCTCGGTGCTGATGAAGTCGCTGAACCGTCTGGTGGACAAAGGCAACACCGTCATAATCATCGAGCACAACATGGATGTGGTGAAGTGCGCCGACTGGGTGATAGACATAGGTCCCGAAGGCGGCGAGGCGGGCGGCAATGTCGTGGCTACAGGCACTCCCGAACAGATTGCCGAATGCCCGGACAGCTATACAGGCCAATACCTCAAACCCAAGTTAGCGAAATGAAACGACTGATGGAAACGAAGCGACTGTCGGGGATGAAACGACTGTTATGGATTGCCATGCTGCCTGCCCTTATGGCAGGATGCGTACAGAAAAGCAACGACAACAATGCTGCTGCTGCCCGACAGCTGATGCAGGAAAGCATCGACCTGGCCTGCACTTATCGTGACTCGGTGAAATTAGCAAAGGATTCGGCCACCGTGCTAAGGCTGATGCACGACTTTGACGACCGCATGACCAAGCTGAATTATAAATACCCCGCCGATGTCTTTCTGTATGCAAACGAAAGCCACGACGAGGCATTGACTAATGTCACGCTGCGCATCGTGGAGCTGCGCGACTCGGTATTGCTCAGTCTCTCACCCTATCACAAGGTCAAAGACGCCGGTATCGGGATTGAAACGGATTCCATCACCGGAAAAGAACCTGACTAACTCGCCGTTTTCGGCCAGTTCGAAAGGCGTGCCTATGGACACGCCTATATTTTTGTCCACCAGCCATATCCGGTCGGCCAGCTGCAACGCCATATTTACGTCGTGCGTGGACTGGAATATTATCTTACCTTCCTGACGGGCCAGCTTCTTGAGCAGCTGCATGGTATCTACCTTGCTCCGGAAGTCCAGGAATGCCGTGGGTTCGTCCAGGAATATCACAGGCGTTTCCTGAGCCAGCGCTTTGGCTATCATCACCTTCTGCCGCTCGCCGTCGCTAAGCGTACTGACCAGGCGGTGGCGCATCCCCTGTACATGGGCAAGTTCCATGCTGCGTTCCACCACCTTCTCGTCTTTGCCTGTCAAGCGGCCCCAGAAGCCTGTGTAGGGACTACGGCCCAGGGCCACAAGCTGCTCTACTGTCATCGAAGTGACGTCGGGCCGTTCAGTAAGCACCACTCCTATTTTCTTGGCCAGCTCGGCGTGGCTGTAGCTACGAAGTTCGCGGCCATCGATCATGATGGTGCCCGATAGAGGATGCAGGAATCCCGAGAGGGTACGTAGCAACGTGGTCTTGCCTGCCCCGTTAGGCCCCAATAAACAAGTAAACTCACCGCCACGCAATGTGGCGGTGAGGTCCTTTTCTATCTCTATGAAACCGCGTCGGCCCGGATAACCCGTGGTCAGGCGGTTTATCTCAATCGTATGCATCTATTGGAGTTAGAATTTATACCCTAATGAAAGGATCACCTGCGAATTGTTGAACGAAACCTTCGGGTTCATCACTGTGCCGGCTACGTTGGAGGGATCTGGAGCGAAGGGATAATATCTGGATGTCATGTGTTTCCATACGTAAGCGGCATCCACATACCAGCCGTTCTTATTGAATCCGATACCACCCGTAACATAAGTGGTCTGATTGTCGAGACAGAAGTTTGCAAGCGCTCCGGAAGTGGGCACATTGGCTACATTCTCGCGGGCTGCGGTAGACATAGGCGACGAAGTCCAGCTGTAACCTGCACGGAGGCTGAGCACCGGAAGAACGCGATACTCGGCACCGAGACGGATGGTGTGCGTGTCCTTGTATATTACCTTTATCAAATCGTTTGCATCGTGTATGGCCTGATCGGCACTGCTGCGCGTGGCACCGGTGCTGTAATCCCAGTCGGGATACCAGGGATCGTACCATCCGTCATCCCAGCCGTCGTCCCATTCGTTCCAGTAACGGCGCGTATCCTTGCGGTACTTCATGTTCTTAACGCCGTTCCACTCATAGTCGAACGATATGATGGCCTTGTTGCCGATCACACCGGCCACACTGGCTATAACCTTCCAGGGAGTGGCGAGATTAACCTTGTTATAGGTTTCCACATCGTTATTGGTGACAGCATAATCAGGTTTGTCAAGGAATGGATAGTCATAGTCCACATAGTCTGGAGCAAAATTCTCGGTCACGCGATACCATGTCGGAGTATGGAAGGCCAGACCGAAACGCAGAGCCTGGATTGGACGGACTATCACGCCGAGATTATAGCTGAATCCGGTGGCATTCATGCTGTACAGGTTGTCCATGGTCCAGTCGGCACTCATCTGCTCCACCTGACGGGTGTTCGGATTGAACACGTACGCACCGTCAAGCTGTTCGCCCCATTCCGAACGGATGGTGTAGCTTGCGCTTACGATATCGAAGTTCATACCCCAGTACACCTTGTTGGCGAAATTACCGCCGATTGCGATGTTATAGTCGTCGCGCGAGCCGGATTCCCTTACATAGTAGTGGCCGCGGCCACGGGTGCCGTCGCCGAACTGTCCCTGCCAGTTGGGCTGCTCGGGATCGCCTTCGGGATTGATGAGATATGAATCGTAGCCTAAGATGGCACTCCACGGAGCATTGGAATCCACGTATGGATCGTAGTTGTCGTCGGAGGACACATCTGCTTCGGTAAGGTTATAGGAATTGGCTATACCGGCTATGTAGTTTGACAACGAAGTCTTTAGCTGCGGAACGCCACCCTTGTAACGGCGGCTGTATGACGCTCCTTTGTTGTAGGTGAAGCCGATGTTCAGGTTCTCCAGCACATCGTTGCCGAGGTTCCACGACCATACGAATCCGATGTTGTTCAGATAGAACTTTTCGTTGGTCATGGTGTGCTTCAGACCCATATAGTCGGTAGTGGAACGCTGGCAGTCCAGGTCGAGGGTCAGACCCACTTCCCTGCTGCGGTACACGCCGATACCGGCCGGGTTCTGCGACAGTGTGGAGAGGTCGCCGCCCAACGCACCGAACGCGCCACCCATCGACATGAAACGTGCCGTACCCTTCATATCCTGCTGCGAAAGCTGATAGGCATCGATAGGACTTTGCGCCATCGCGCCCAACGGCAAACCAAGCAATGCCATCAATAAGTATCTTTTCATAATATCATCCTTTTTATAATCCATGCCCATACATTCAAAACCTGCGGACACAGATACTTGTAACCATATTTCTTAAAATTATAACTCATCCGAGCGCTTAACGGTTCGGATGAGTTATCAAGTAATCAATAGCTTGTCATCGTCTGTGACCGCCTGAATGTCCACCGCCACCGTAACTCCGGCTGCCGCCGCTATAGCTTCGGCTTGACGATCCGTAAGAACTGCTACGGTTATAACTGCTTCTGTTGTTGCTGCGGTTGTAGCTGCTGCGGTTCGTGTTCGTATTGTAGCTGTTACGGTTCGTGTTGTAACTGCTGCGGTTTGTGTTCGTTGTGCTCGATCCGCTGTTGTACGAACGGTTCGAACGGTTGGTCGACGTACCGTAGTTGCGGTTCGGGGTCGTGCCCTGGCTCTGCGATGTACCGCCTATCTGGCTTGTGCTGTACTTATTTCTGTCAACGCGTTGCGAACGGTTGGTCGAGAGTCGGTCGCGTGATGAGGACACTGTGCTTGAGGCGTCGTTATAGCCACGACGGTTGCCGGCATACTGACGATTGTGGGTCAATGAACCGCTGCCCGGCGTGTTGTAACGGTCGCCACGGGTGGGACGCCCTGCCAGCTGTCCGTTATAGTTGCCGCCTCTGGGACGGTTGCCGCTCCACCCGGGACGCGGTGCCGTGGGACGGTGTGCGCCCGGACGATAGTCGGCATAGAAAGGCCTGTGCCATCCGCCGGGATAGTGACCGGGTCCCCAGCCAGGTCCCCAACCGGGATAGTATCCGGGACCCCAGCCCCAGCTCCAGCTCGGACCCCACGTCCAGCTCGGACCCCACGACCATGAAGCGTAGAACGGATAGTCGTAGTACACCGACGAGTAATAGGGCGAGAACACCGGTATGCCGTTGTTGTTGATTACTACCTCTACGTTGCCGTACGAGTTGTTCAGCACATCCTCAAGCAGATCGGCATTGTCCAGCACGATGGTCGGGTTGTAATACTTCTGTATCTGCTGTGTATAGACGAAATCCTGACCGTTCTCCACAGTGGTGCCGATGGTGTCAACCGGTGTGGCATAATACATGTCGCCGGCACGGTTGTATTCGTCGACATCCATATTGCTGAAATCAGATATATAGTATGACTTCTTCTGCTTTTTCTGCTTCTGCGTCTGAGTTGTCCTACTTGCGGACGGCTTGTCCGGGTTGTAGTATATGTCGTCGTATTGAGCCTGTGCAACAGGTAGTGACAGGGCTAAGACGCCAAGTGTCAAAAATAATTTTTTCATTGCTTCAGGTTTTTATTTATTAAGTAGACAGATGGAAAGTGAAATGGTTTAAACAGTTGCGCCGAAAAGCGATTTTTAACTATTTTCTATCATTTTAACAATCATCTGCCGTTAATGTCAGTCGCCGCGATAATAGTCCTGCAGATAGCAGCGGGCTATGAAGTCGGCGTTGCGTGCCACCAGCTCCGTGTTGTCCGAATCAGGGAAGCAGGCATCGGGCAGCCAGCCGTGCTTCAGCACATACTTCAGCAGGTCGACGGGACAGAGTCCGCGCACAGCCAAGAGTTCGATGGCCATCTTGCGTGCGTACAGTTTATCGTAAAGCGGGTTCTCCGGGTCGGCAATGCACTTGGCCACATTGCGGGCCATCAGCATTCCCTTCTTTGGATTGACCAACAGCACGAAGTCCCGGCCGTTCTTGACCTGACTGAGATGCTCGGTGTCCTTCTCCCATCCCAACGCCTCAATAAAGAATCGGTTCATCGAGTCATAGTCGGCGAAATATGCAATATGTTTCCCGCCGGTGGCGGCCACGAACTTGTCATAGTACGGATGGTTGTTCTCGCCGGGCACTGCTTCCGGTTCATCCTTGGCAGTATCGGGCAGTTTGCCGTTCAACAGCAGGTAGACCCATTCCTGTGTGTACAAAGCCAGCGGTCCGACGGTGTCCTCCGACACAGCGGCGTCGATGCGCTTGTTGAGCAGGATGCCATCCTTGTCCTCCTTTACGTCGGGCATGTTGGCCATGATGTTCAGCGACAATGCGAAGGCCGGCGTCAGCAGCCAGCTGTTGTTGAACAGCCAGTAGGCCACATGCAGTATTTCCTCCTGGTCGGCCGGATCGGTCATGGAGAGACCGCGCGCGAAATCGTACTTCACCTCCATCGGGCAGTCGTCGTATATGCGGTCGATGTATTTCCACAAGTCGTCGGCCATGGCCATCAGCTTCTCGTCGAGAGGATACAGGGCGCGGCGCTCTATGTCCATCATCGCGATGTCATACCACACAAGGAAGCGTATGTCCTCGCGGTTCAGCTCATAGTCGGTATAATCGGACCCGATCTCATGGAACGGCACGGTCCAGCCATACAGCTTGCGGTTGGTGTCGACGAACGACCGCCACAGACCGGCATCGTTCACTATGTCCTGCAGATATCCTATCAGAGTCAGGGCCAGATGTCCGCGCAACGATTGCGACAGCGTCTGTCCGTACTCGTTCTTCCCTATCCTGTCCTCTATCAGATTGGCGAGTCCGTAATAGAAATCGTCGCAATCAGATGTCTCCGGAAAATAGGGCTGACGGATATCAAAATCCCTTCTGGATATCGTTCTCATATCACTTCAGTTTTTCAATCAGTTCGGCGACGGTGTATTTCCGCTGTTCGCCGGTGGCCATATCCTTGACCATGATGTTGCCGTCGGCCATCTCCTGCTCGCCCACAAATGCAACATACGGCACCTTGTCGGCGTCAGCGATGCTCATCTGCTTCTTCATCTTGACCGAATCGGGATAAACCTGCGACGGCACACCGTTGGCGCGGAGTTCCTTCACATATTTCATGGCCTGGCGCGCTTCCTTATCGCCGAAGTTGATGAACAGGATCTTGATACTCTCCTCCGTCTCTTTGGGATAGAGGTTCAGCTGGTTCATCACGTCGTAGATGCGGTCGGCGCCGAAGCTGATGCCCACGCCCGACAGACCCGGCATACCGAACACGCCGGTAAGGTTGTCGTAACGGCCGCCGCCGGTGATGGAGCCCATCTGCACGTCGTTGGCCTTCACCTCCAGGATGGTGCCGGTGTAATAGTTCAGGCCTCGTGCCAGCGACAGATCCACCTCTACGGTGCATCTGTGACCTAAGTCCTCGACGCCTTCTATCACCTCGCGCATCTCGGCCACACCCTTCATGCCGGTCTCGGAATCGCGGAGCATATCAGCCATCAGGTCGAGTTTTTCGGCGTTACTGCCCGTCATGGTCAGCACGGGCTGCAGTTTTTCGACTGCTTCGGCCGATATGCCGTTCTCTAACAGCTCGGCGTTAACGTTCTCCAGCCCGATCTTGTCTATCTTGTCGATGGCCACGGTTATGTCAACTAATTTGTCGGCATGTCCTACGGTCTCGGCGATGCCGGCTAAGACCTTGCGGTTGTTCAGCTTGACGGTGATGTTGATGCCTAAGTCGCAGAACACGGCGTCGATAAGCTGCACCAGCTCTATCTCGTTGTTCAGCGACTCGGAACCAACCACATCGGCGTCACACTGATAAAACTCGCGGTAACGCCCCTTCTGCGGACGGTCGGCGCGCCATACCGGCTGTATCTGATAGCGCTTGAAAGGCATCTGCAAGTCGTTGCGGTGCTGCACCACGAAACGCGCGAACGGCACGGTCAGGTCGTAGCGCAGACCTTTCTCCGCAACCTTCGGAGTAAGTTTCACAACGTTGCGGCCCAACAGCTCCTCGTCGCTGACATCCTTCAGCCAGTCGCCGGAATTAAGTATCTTGAACAACAGTTTGTCGCCCTCGTCGCCATATTTGCCCATCAGCGTAGACAGATTCTCCATGGCCGGCGTCTCGATCTGCTTGTAGCCGAACAGACGGAACTGCCGCTTGATGGTGTCGAAAATATAATTGCGGCGCGACATCTCGACCGCCGTGAAATCACGTGTGCCCTTGGGTATGCTCGGTTTATTGGTTGCCATTGGTGATGATATTGTTTCTATAATTTATAATCAGCATGTCCCGCTAATTTATAATTAACGGGTTCCACTCCCCTCATTCTACAAAATTACAACATTGCAATCAAACTTCAAAAGAAATTTTGTGGTTTAATAGTAAAGTTGTAATTTTGTCATCATTAATGACCAACAGCAATGCTGTAAACGAAACAGAAATTATGAAGAAGATAACCCTGCTCACACTCATTATAATCACGATATTGGCTGCCGCCGGATGCCGCCGCTCCAAATCCAACGGCAAGATTGACGGCTTCTGGCGCATCTCCACCATCGAAATGACCCAGACCGGCGAGATCAAGCATCCGGAAGACTATTTCATACGGACCCAGCTTGAGATAACGCAATGGCCCGGTCTCGGCACCGGCGAGATCAACTATAATAAGAAAGAGGGGAAACTCGGCGTCGATTTCCGCGACCCGGCCAACCCGAGCGCAGAGAAGCTCGGTTATTACGGCATCAAGAGCAACCCGACCGTTATGGATGTCGAATTCCCGCGCCACAACAAGATGATCCTCCACAGCGACGAAGCCATCATCACCTGCTACCGGTACTAAGCCGAGACCTGACGACCAGCAAGAGAAATGAGAGAAAGGAGAGAAAAGAAAAAACTACAAAGCCTTCGCCAAAAAGCGGAGGCTTTGCTATATTTTGCTATATAGAGAGATTCTCGGCGCGAACTACATAAAGCAGAAGAAGTGTGGTCTTACTCCTTTACCGGGAAGCAAAGGCTCCTGCCGTTCTTAAACCACTCGAACAATGAAGACCTTTTATTTGCCATACAGTCAGCCGGAGTCATAAAGAATATTTCAGAACTGATATTTAATCCAGTTCAAAATAAGCTCGTTAATGATGGATTTTGTCAAATAAAAAAAAATCTGTAACTTTGTCAAAAATTGACAAGTAGCGAAATGAGGTTTTGTGACTTTATAAGGCAACAGCGTGAGCTGATGGGACTTTCGCAAAAGGATCTCGCGGAATCACTTTCGGTGGATGTCCCTATGTATAGCCGATACGAGCGAGGTCAACGACCGCTTAAAGAGGAATATATTTCAATTATAGCATCTAAGCTCAATGTCGATGGGACACAACTTAGAAAAATGTGGATAGCTGATAAGGTGCTGTCTCTTATACACATCTGACGCTGCCGACGAATAGAGAGGTGTAGATC
>ERZ1026966.830-NODE-830-length-13287-cov-3.754157_pt1 | contig 13287 bp, 14 predicted proteins | sample MGYA00519296_ERZ1026966 | MGnify/ENA primary metagenome ERZ1026966 (study PRJEB26926, sample SAMN06164478) | human gut metagenome | biome: ENVO:00009003; feature: ENVO:2100002; material: ENVO:00002003 | host: Homo sapiens | place: USA | collected 2012 ... | reverse complement strand
CCTCTCTATTCGTCGGCAGCGTCAGATGTGTATAAGAGACAGCTCTCCTTTCTTACAGCTCAGCGCCGCACTTCTTGCAGACGCGGGTCTTCTTGCCGCCCTCGACCTTGTGGGCGACGCGGGTGCCCTTGCCGCACTTGGGGCAGACCACCTGGACCTTGGAGGCATACAGAGCCGCTTCGCGCTCCACGATGCCGCCGGTCTCGCCCTGCTTGCGGGGCTTGATGTGGCAGGTCACCTTGTTGATGCCCTCGACCACGACCTTGGCTTCGCTGGGAACGGTGCCAAGCACCTTGCCCTGCTTGCCCTTGTCCTTGCCGGACAGGACGATAACGGTATCGCCCTTTTTCACATTCATAGCCATTTCTTCAAGCCCTCCTTACACAACTTCGGGAGCGAGGGACAGGATCTTCATGTAATCCTTGTCGCGCAGCTCACGGGCGACGGGCCCAAAGATACGGGTGCCGCGGGGATTCTTGTCGTCCTTGATGAGGACGGCAGCGTTCTCGTCAAAGCGGACATAGGTGCCGTCGTTGCGGCGGACGCCCTTGGCGCTGCGGACGATAACGGCCTTGACGACCTCGCCCTTCTTGACCGTGCCGCCGGGGGTAGCCTTACGGACAGAGGCAACGATCACGTCACCGATGTTGCCGTACTTACGGCTGGAGCCGCCGAGCACACGGATGCACTTGATTTCCTTGGCACCGGTATTATCGGCAACCTTGAGGAAACTCTCTTGCTGAATCATATTTCCGGTACCTCCTTACTTAGCCTTTTCGACGATCTCGACCACGCGCCAGCGCTTGTCCTTGGACAGGGGGCGGGTCTCCATCACCTTAACGGTATCGCCGATACCGCATTCGTTGTTCTCATCGTGGGCCTTGAGCTTATAGGTGCGGCCAACGATCTTCTTGTACAGGGGGTGAGCGACGCGGTCGGCGATGGCGACGACGACGGTCTTATCCATCTTGTCGGAGACGACCTTGCCCACGCGGACCTTACGGGAGGAAATTCTCTTCTCTTCCATGTTACTTCTCCTCCTTTTCACGGATCATGGTTTTGACTCGGGCAATATCACGCTTGGTCTCAACGAGCTTCTGAGGATTGTCAAGCTGATTGGTCGCGTGCTGCATACGCAGGAAAAACAGATCCTTCTTCAGGGCGTCGAGCTTCTCATTGAGCTGAGCGACGCTCATTGCACGAACTTCACTTGCCTTCATCTTCATTCACCTACTTCCTGGGTCTCGGTGTCCTCGCGCTTGACGACCTTCGTCTTGATGGGCAGCTTGTGGCTGGCCAGACGGAGCGCCTCGCGGGCGACATCTTCGGGGACGCCGGCGATCTCAAACATGACACGGCCGGGCTTAACAACGGCAACCCAATACTCAGGGGAGCCCTTACCGGAACCCATACGGGTCTCAGCCGGCTTCTGAGTGACGGGCTTATCGGGGAAGATCTTGATCCAGACCTGACCGCCACGCTTGGTGTAACGGGTCATGGCGATACGGGCGGCCTCGATCTGATTGCTGGTGATCCAGGCGGGCTCAGTGGCGACAAGACCGAATTCACCGTAGGTGACGGTGTTGCCGCGCATGGCCTTACCGGTCATACGGCCGCGCTGCACGCGACGATACTTTACTCTCTTCGGCAGAAGCATTAGTGAGCCCCTCCTTCCTTATTCTCTGCGGGCTTGCGGAAGCCGCCCTGGGGACGATCGCCCTGGGGACGGCCGCCATTGCGGTTGAAGCCGTTCTGGCCGTCGCGGCGCTGGAAGCCCTGGCCGTCACGACGGGGACGACGGTCGCCGTCACGACGGGGACGACGCTCGCGGCGCTCCTCGTAAGGCTTGGTGGTGTCCAGCGTGCGGGGAGTGGTGCGCAGGGTCTGTGTGAGGACCTCGCCCTTGTAGATCCAGACCTTGACGCCGATGCGGCCGAAGGTGGTGGCAGCCTCAGCGAAGCCGTAATCGATGTCGGCACGGATGGTCTGCAGGGGAATGGTGCCCTCGTGATAGTGCTCAACGCCCGCGATCTCGCGGCCGCCGAGACGACCGGTGCAGCAGCACTTGATGCCCTTGGCACCGGCGCGCATGGCGCGGCCCATGGCGTTCTTCATCGCGCGGCGGTGAGAAATACGCTTCTCAAGCTGCTGGGCGATGTTCTCAGCGACGAGCTGAGCGTCCATGTCGGGAGAGCGGACCTCAACGATGTTGAGCTTGACCTTCTTGCCGATCATGGCTTCGACCGCGGCGCGGACCTTCTCGACCTCAGCGCCGTCCTTGCCGATGACCATACCCGGACGCGCGCAGTGCACGAACAGGGTGACGACGTCGTTGGAGCGCTCGATCTCGATCTTGGGCACGCCCGCGCCGTACAGGGTCTTCTTGAGGAACTTGCGGATGTTGTAATCTTCAACGATCAGGTCGCCGACCTTCTCGTCCTTGGCATACCAACGGGAGTCCCAGTCTTTGATGACGCCAACGCGCATGCCGTGGGGATTAACTTTCTGTCCCATAAAACTGTCTCCTCCCTTTATTCTTTCTCCGCCACGGCGAGCGTGACGTGAGAGGTACGCTTGTTGATGCGATAGCCGCGGCCCTTGCTGGCGGGGATCATACGCTTGAGGATCGGGCCGCCGGTGGCGTAGACTTCGCTGACGTAGAGCTTGCCGGTATCCATGCTGAAGTTGTTCTCAGCGTTGGCGACAGCGCTCTTGAGCAGCTTGATGAGGGGTTCGGACGCAGCCTTGGGGGTCTGCATCAGAATCGCCATGGCCGTGCCGACATCCTTGCCGCGGATCAGATCGCAGACGATCTGGACCTTGCGCGGAGAGATGCGGACATATCTCAGATAAGCTTTAGCTTCCATATTCTGCATCCTCCTTCTTACGCTTTCTTGGCATGGCCGCGGAAGGTACGGGTGGGAGCAAACTCGCCTAGCTTGTGACCGACCATATCTTCCTGGACATAAACGGGAACGTGCTTGCGGCCGTCATAGACCGCGATGGTGTGACCGACGAAGGAGGGGAAGATCGTGGAGCTGCGGCTCCAGGTCTTGAGGACCTTCTTCTCGCCGGTCTTGTTCATTTCTTCGACTCGCTTGATGAGCTCAGGGGCAACAAACGGGCCTTTTTTAATGCTTCTGCTCATTGTTCCTTTGCCTCCTTACTTCTCATTACGACGCTTGACGATGAACTTGTTCGTCGGGTTCTTCTTGGAGCGGGTCTTGTAACCCATCGCAGGCTTGCCCCAAGGAGTGACAGGGCCGGGACGGCCAACGGGCGCCTTGCCCTCGCCGCCGCCGTGGGGGTGGTCGCAGGGGTTCATGACGGAGCCGCGGACGGTGGGACGCCAACCCATGTGACGCTTGCGGCCGGCCTTACCGATCTGAACGTTCTCGTGGTCGAGATTGCCGACCTGACCGATGCAGGCGGTGCAGTTGGTGCGGACGATGCGCACCTCACCGGAGGGCATACGGATCTGAGCGTCACCGTTCTCCTTCGCCATCAGCTGCGCGGCAGCGCCGGCGGAGCGGACGAGCTGGGCGCCCTTGCCGGGGTGCATCTCGATGTTGTGGATCACAGTACCAACGGGGATGTTGGCGATGGGCAGGCAGTTGCCGGGCTTGATGTCCGCCGTAGCAGAGGAGACCACTTTGTCCCCGGCCTTCAGGCCGTTGGGAGCCAGGATGTAGCGCAGTTCCCCATCCTCGTACTTCACCAGGGCAATGAACGCGCTGCGGTTGGGATCATACTCCAGGCGGAGGACCTCGGCGGTCATTTCCGTCTTGTCCCGCTTGAAGTCAATGATGCGGTACTTGCCGCCGTAGGGAACAGCCGGCTTTGCCACCTTCTTAGTCAGGACACCCAGACGGCTGCCCTGTCCGCCTGCCAGCAGCATGGCAACACAGGTCTTCTTTTTCATGATGAGAACACGCTCCTTCATCCTTGTTTCTTGCGAAGCGCACCGACCGTGCAGGATTCGCGCCGCCCTCGGTGCATCAGGTGGCACGGTGATGTATGTGAAACAGCGCTTTCGCTCCTCCCCTGATTGCGGCGAGCGCCGATTCAGCCGATGGAAATGGAATTGGCTTTGCCGGCGGACTTTTCCGGCAGGGGCTGCGGTTTCTTTGCCGTTTGGGATGCTTTCTTTGGCGGCACATCCGCGATTTCCGGGATAACGCGCGCTTTCTTCGCCTTCTCCGGCAGCGGCATGGCCTCTCTGACCCTGCCGGAGAGCCTGCGTACCATCGGCAACAGCGCCTTTTTGTGCTGCTCGCTGCGCGAACTTACCATCCCCGATGGCGTTACCTCCATCGGGACCGGCGCATTCTACAACGCGAGCCTGACCTCCGTGAAGCTGCCTGCCAGCGGGGTAACGCTGGGTGACAGCCTGTTCCAGGAGTGCGAGAAGCTGACGGAAGTGACCCTGCCTGCCGACCTGACGGTCATCGGCCCCAGCATGTTCGAAAATTGCGGCAGCCTGAAGAACGTGACCATTCCCTCTGGTGTGACCCACATCGGGAACGCCGCCTTCGCCGCGTGTGAAGCGCTGCCGGAGATACGGCTCCCCGACGGCATGGAGGCACTGGGCTCCGAGGCGTTTGTGGGCTGCCGTGCCGTGACCAAGGTCTATATCCCCCGCAGCCTTACCAGCATCGGAGAGGCCGCGTTCCGAATCTGCGAGGGCCTGACCGACGTGTACTACGGCGGCACGGCGGCGGAGTGGGCGGCCATCTCCGTGGCTGACCGCAACGACCCGCTGCTGAACGCGGCGCTCCACTGCACCGGCCAGTCCGCAAGCCGGCTGGATGTGCCCGCCGTGACGCTGGGCGAGGATTGCAGCGACGGCAAGCCCACCGTCTGGTGGCCCGCCGTCACCGGCGCGGAGCGCTACGAGATCTGGCGCGCACAGGCCGCCTCCGACGGCAGCGCCCCTGCCGCTTCCGCCTATACCCTCATCGTGTCGGCGGACGTCACGTTCCACAAGGATACCACCGCCGAGGCCGACACCTGGTATTACTATAAGGTACGCGCCGTCAGCGGCAGCACGTACAGCGACTTCAGTCAGGCGGCCCGCCGGTACTGCGAGGCGCCTCCCACCATGGACACGCCGGAGATCACGTCTCTGGAGCTGGACGACAGCGGCAAGCCGGTGCTGACCTGGCGCACCGTGGAGGGTGCCGCCCGCTATCAGGTGTTCCGCTCGGAGGATAACGGCTTCTCCTACTCTCCCATGGGCACGGTGCTTCCCACCGGCTCCGACACCATCACCTGGACGGACACCACCGCTGTCAGCGGCACCGGCTATTACTACGGCGTTGGCTGCTATGATGACAACGGCCATTACAGCAGCTTTGGCGGCGGCGAGTGGTGGGTTACCGCCCGCTGACCCAAGCCCCGCATACGCAAAAGGAGAACGGCTGAAGCCGTTCTCCTTTTGCGTATGCTTTCTTTTTTACACGTACCGCTGGGAGCCCACGTCGAACACGCCGCGGGTGGTGATGCGCAGGCTGGGGATCACCGGCAGCGCCATGAAGCTCAGGGTCATGAACGGGTCGATGCCCTCGGACACGCCCAGCGCGTAGGCGGCGGCCTTGGCGGCCTCCAGATCGCGGTTCACGTTGACCAGACTGTCGTCGGACATAATGCCCGCGATAGCCAGCAGCACATCGCTCTTCACCTGACCGTCCTCCACCACGGTGATGCCGCCGTGGTTCTGTACGATGTGGTTGGCGGCGAAGGCCATGTCCTCCTCGTTGGTGCCCACCACGATGATGTTATGGCTGTCGTGGCTGATGCTGGTGGCCACCGCACCCGTCTTCAGACCGTAGCCCTTGATGTAGCCCAGACCGATGTGGTGGGTGTTCTTATGCCGCTCGATGACGGCGATCTTCAGAATGTCGTAATCCACGTCGATGCGGTCGGTGTAGCCGCCGTCGGTGGTGGTGATCTCGCCGCTGACCATGCCAATGACGGCGTGGGGGCGGCTGTCGGTGAAGTCCGCCGCAGTCAGCGGGGCCACATGGAACGTGTCATGGGCGTGCTTCACCAGATACGGGTCGATCTCCGGCGTGGGGAAGTCCTTCAGCACGCCGTCGCTGTACATCAGCTCGCCCTTCTTGAACACCTTCTCAATGTTGAAGTGCTCGAAGCTGTCGATGACAACGAAATCCCCCAGATAGCCGGGAGCGATAGCGCCCCGGTTGTTCAGCAGGAAGTACCGCGCCGCGTTGTGGCAGGCGGCCTTGATGGCGGTGATGGGATCCGCGCCCAGTTTGATGGCCTTCTTGACGATGTAGTCGATATGCCCCTTTTCCAGCAGGTCGTTGGGGTGCTTGTCATCGGTGCAGAACATGCACCGCTCCACGTACTTGTCACACAGCAGGGGGACCAGCGCCTCCAGATTGCGGGCGGCGGTGCCCTCGCGGATCATGATGAACTGTCCCCGCTCCAGCTTGGCGATGGCGTCGGCCAGATCGTGGCACTCGTGGTCGGAGTACACGCCCGCTGCGATATAGGCGTTAAGGTCGTTGCCCTTCAGATCGGGGGCGTGACCGTCGATCTTCTTGTGGTGGGCCTGACTGGCCACGATCTTCTCTACCACCTGGGGGTCGCCGTTGATGGTGCCCACAAAGTTCATCATCTCCGCCAGACCCTGCACCCGGGGATGGTCGTAGAAGGAGTCAATGGCACGGTAGTCCAGGTTGGCGCCGGACTCATCCAGCGGCGTGGCCGGCACGCAGGAGGGCAGCATGAACCGCACATCCACCGGCAGATCCTCCGTGGCCTGAAGCATGTACTCAATGCCGTCGGTACCCATGACGTTGGCGATCTCGTGGGGGTCTGTGATGACCGTGGTGGTGCCGTGAGGCAGCACAGCCTTGGCGAACTCCGTGGGGCTCACCAGCGAGCTCTCCAGATGGATGTGGGCATCCACGAACCCCGGCAGCACGATCTTGCCGGAGACATCCACCTCCACCGCACCGCTGTATTCGCCCATGCCCACGATGAGGCCCTCCGCCACGGCGATATCTCCGTGACACAGCTCATTGGAAAACACGTTGACGTAGGTGGCGTTCTTCAGCACCAGATCCGCCGGCTCCCGACCGGCGGCCACGGCGATGACCCGCAGCTTCTTGTTGAGCTTGCGGTTGATTTTCCCGGCGTAGCTTTCCTTGACAGACATATGCAATAGACTCCTTTCCCGGTGCGGCCCTCCAAAGCCATTAGTTTTGTTAATTCTAAATATTACCACAGCTTATAAAGATTGTCCAGCCCTTCTGCCATAAAAAACGTGTGGCAGCCTGCGGGCTGCCACACGTTTTACTTATGTATGCGTTCTTAATGCTTTACTTCACGCTGCCATCGGCATTGAACACCGGAAGGGGAGCCAGAAACTTGATGTCCTTGCGCGCCGCGGCATCGCCCTCGGCCAGCACGGACACGCGGCCGGCCACAATGCCGCCCGCCAGCTTCACCAGCTCCTCCATGGCGTGGATAGAGCCGCCGGTGGAGATGACATCGTCCATCAGCAGGATGCGCTTGCCGCGGATCATGTCGGCGTCGTCGCGGCCCAGATAGAGCTTCTGTACGCCGGCGGTGGTGATGGACTTATCCTCCACGTGGATGGGATCAGGCATGTATGCCTTGGGACCCTTGCGGGCAATAAAGTACTTGGCGGCGCCGCTCTGGCGGGCCATCTCGTGGATGAGGGGGATGGACTTGGCCTCGGCGGTCAGCATGTAGTCGTAGCTGTCCTGGTCCACCAGCTTCAGCATTTCCCGGGCGCAGGCCACCGTCAGCTCTGCGTCGCCGAAACAGATAAAAGCGCCGATATACAGGTCGTCCGTGACCTTACAGATGGGCAGATCGCGCTGCAGACCGGCCACGGTGATGGGATAAACAGGCATGATTCAAGACTCCTTTTCAGGCGCGGCCGCCATATGGCCGTCTGCCGTCATAGTATGGTCGCACTGCACGAAACAGCAGCAAACCATCGATCAACAAGGGCAAACAGGACTGTCAGCGCGTCTTTCCGGCGCTTTTTGCCCTTTTCGCCTTGGCCTGCGTCAGCAAGCCTGCACCTCAAAAGCCAAAAAACACCTGAAAATCCATCACTGACAGGTACAAAGCAGCTTTGCCGGAGCAGAAGCGTGCCCGGGCGGGGAAAGACCGGAGGAGGGTACTTGCTGCATCCCCGAGAGTCTTGCCGCTGTATGGGCGTATCACTGCCCGTCAAAGCCGTGCTTGCCTTTGTCGATCGACAGTGTACATTATATGAGCAGCCCGAAAAAAAGTCAAGATTCCGCCGCAATTTTACACGGAAAAGTGGTCACGCTTTGAAGTACGAAAGCACCGGCTGTTTTGTGAAAAATATATCAAATTAGCCGCCGCAGAGTGCCGGATTTTTGCTGTGAGGCATTCAACAATATGCACAAAAAAAGCAGGTTTTTTTTTACGGCCCGAAAGGGAGAATTTGGCTGAACACCCCTTGAGAAAAAGGAAAATCGGTGTTATCATCGGGGCAGATGAAGGTGCGGGGCACTGCGCCGACATGATTCCGAACGGAACACTTATTTGAGGAGGAATTTAGCTGTGAATAAGTATTTGGCAGACGTTCTGGAGAGCGTCAGAACCAAGCATGGCAACGAGCCTGAGTTCGTACAGACTGTTGAGGAGGTTCTGTCCTCTCTGGAGCCTGTGATCGAAAAGCACCCTGAGTATGAGAAGGTGGACCTGCTGGGCCGCATGGTGGAACCCGAGCGTATGTTCACGTTCCGCGTGGTGTGGTGCGATGATGCCGGCCAGTGGCACACCAACCGCGGCTGGCGCTGCCAGTTCAACGGCGCTATCGGCCCCTACAAGGGCGGCCTGCGCTTCCAGAAGAACGTGTACCCCGGCATCATCAAGTTCCTGGGCTTTGAGCAGATCTTCAAGAACAGCCTCACCGGCCTGCCCATCGGCGGCGGCAAGGGCGGCAGTGACTTTGATCCCGCTGGCAAGTCCGACGCTGAGATCATGCGGTTCTGCCAGAGTTTCATGACCGCGCTGTACCGCTACATCGGACCGGACGTGGACGTACCCGCCGGCGATATGGGCGTGGGCGGCCGTGAGATCGGCTACCTGTACGGCCAGTACCGCCGCCTGAAGGGCGTGTGGGAGAACGGCGTGCTCACCGGCAAGGGCCTGAGCTACGGCGGTTCCCTGATCCGTCCCGAGGCCACCGGCTACGGCGCCATGTACTATCTGCAGGAAGTGCTGAAGCACGAGAATGACACCATCGAGGGCAAGAAGATCGCTATCTCCGGCTACGGCAACGTGGGCTGGGGCATCATGAAGAAGGCATCCCAGCTGGGCGCCAAGGTCACCTATTTTGCCGGCCCCGACGGCTACGTTCACGATCCCGACGGCGTTATCACCGACGAGAAGCTGAACTTCATCCTGGAGATGCGCGCCAAGGATCCCATGCACTGCAAGCCCTATGCTGACAAGTTCGGCTGCGAGTTCGTTGCCGGCGAGAAGTGCTGGGGCGTCAAGGATGTTGACGTGTACATGCCCGCCGCCATGCAGAACGACGTCAAGATGGAGTCCGCTGAGAAGATCGCTGCTTCCGGCGTGAAGTACTACATCGAGGTCGCCAATATGCCCACCACCAACGATGCTCTGAACTTCCTGCGTGCGCAGAAGCACATGATCGTTGCTCCCTCCAAGGCTGTTAACGCCGGCGGCGTGGGCGTCTCCGCTCTGGAGATGGCGCAGAACTCCGAGCGTCTGGTCTGGACCGCTGAGGAAGTCGACCATCAGCTGCACAAGATGATGGAGAACATCCACAAGGTGTCCGCCGAGGCCGCCGAGGAGTACGGTCTGGGTTACGATCTGGTGGCTGGCGCCAACATTGCCGGCTTCAAGAAGGTCGCCGAGGCGATGATGGAGCAGGGCTGCTTCTAAGCCGAACGCTTCATCCGGTACAAAAAGTACATAAGAGTACCCAAGTACACCAAAAGGGACCGCTTTTGCGGTCCCTTTTTTATGATTTTCTGAAGTTTTTGCCGAAGTGGTTGACATTTTTTTCAAAAACGGCTTATACTATATCGGACTGTATCGGACGAATTTTCGGTTTTGGGCTGGGCCGCTTTTGAGAGCGGTACAGTACTGGGATTGGAAAAAATAGAATTTGCGGCAAAGCGGGGGGATGGGCGATACCACAGTTTGACCTTGGAAAAATTTTACAGATGCTGCCGGATCTGGCAGTGCTGGCGGCAGTGTATCTGCTGGTACTGCTGCCCCGCTGGAGGGGACTGGGACACTGCGTACTGGCAGTCCGGACGGTGTTTTTCATCTATCTGGTCTGTGTGCTGGGGGTGACGCTGCTGCCGGTGCTGGCCAATTTGCCGAAATTGGCGGGGAATCACTATGCACTCATGGAGCTGGAGCCCTTCCGTGATCTGCGGAACGGCTACGGCAACGCAGCGCGACAGCTGTCGCTGAACGTTGTGATGACAGTGCCTTTCGGCTTTCTGTGGCCGCTGGTGCGGCGGAAGCGCGGCCTGTGTCGGGCGGTGCTGGCCGCGCTTCTGCTGAGCCTGTGCATCGAGCTGTTGCAGCCGCTTCTGACGACAAATCGCACATCCGACATCACGGATGTCATCGCCAACACGGCTGGTGGACTGGTGGGGTATCTGCTGTTCCTGCCCTTTGGTTCCCGCCTCCTGCATCTCTGCGGCGCGGAAGATCGTCCGCGAAATGTGGACGAAATGCCGGCGAGTGCGGACGATGCGAAGAATGGAGAAGGCGAAAATCAGGATAAATTTTAGTGGCTAACAGAAAGAAAAAGCGAAAGCACCGCATGTGAAGCGCTGTACCCGCCCCACAGAAATAATGCGACAAACCACGCAAAAAGCATAACACGAGCGAAGTATAGTGATGCGATGGACGGCGCAAAACAGTGCGTGAAGCAGCATAAAAATAGCACGATAGACTGCATAAAATGACAGATTGAGCCGCATAAGAGAATGTGTATAAAACCGCATAAATATAACCATGCCCTGCCGGCACCATCCGGCAGGGCATGGTTGCGTGCAACTAATTTCCGTTTTCCCTCCCGGAATTTCCGGTTTTATTTCCGGATGTGCTTCATGAGGAAGTTTCGGCGGAAAAAGCTGAATATTTATGCGAAATAGGCGAATATTTAACAATTTCGATACAGGCAAGCGAAAAGCCGCGCAGCATTTCCAGACGGAAAACGAACGCCGAGCCGCCGGGGAATCAGGCGTGCGCACCGAGGCTGGAACAGTCGGGCGCACCTGGGGGAAGCGCGGCGGATATGGAGGGCTGCGATGAGGCAGCGGCAGAGCGCAAGAGAGCAGAGAGGTCCTTTGCGACAGCCGCAGGTCACGAAGGCGCGGTGGTCTTGAGGCCGTGTGGGTTACGAGAGGGCTGAAAGGCCCTCTGAAAAAAATAGCGGGTCGCGAGGGAGGAGAGACTCGCAATGTCCGTCAGAGCCATCTGGCCATCGCTGCCGTAGGAGAGGTGATCCGCGTGAAGTTGACATAACTCTGAGGCGTGGCGATAACCGACTTATCGGCGGTCATCAGGGTGAAGGCGGCCATGTCGTCGCCCATCAGCAGGCAGGGGGTGAGACTGCGGTCCTGTGCGATGAGAAAATCACCGCTGTAAAATCAACTGAGGCTGCACGGCGGGCCGCCCTTTTCCACGCGATGCAGGCTTGCAGCGCTTCCGCACCGGTCTGCGCCGCGTACCGGATGCGGAACTCGCCGGTGAAGGTGCCGGGTCGGAACAGATCGTTGCCCTTTTCCCCCGTAGGTGTACCGTGGTGGTCTTTGCGAACGCGCCGCTTTCGCAGACGGCGGCGTCACTGCGGCGGTCAACGGCCCGGGGAAAGGGCGGCCGCCGGCCGGAGCGCGGCGGCTGCGGCGCAGACGGCGCAAAAAGCGGTCGGAATGCGCTTTTGCCGGGAGATGGTTTCACGTGCAGGGCGGTGTCCGCCTGAAAAGAAATGGGGCTTGCCGGTGATGTGCGCGAAATGAGCGGCGTGCCGGTGGCGTGTGGTGGACCGCGTGTCTGCGATTCAGCCGGAACGGGTGTGTTGACGGGGCATTGGATATTCGCAGGGTACGCTGGTCGGCAGGGGGCCTTCCAACGCTTTCCCGTGGTTCGGCTTAGCGGGTGTCAGTCTGGCTCCGAGGAAGTGCCGCTGGGCGGCGAGGGGTATGGCGGCGTGCCGGTTGGCGCGCTTGGTCGGCGCTCGTTGTGTACGCCGCCTTGGTGTGCCGGCTTTCTGCGAAAGGGACATCGCCTGATGGGGTGGACTGTGCTTAGAACGTGTCAGGCCGCCAGGCGTAGGGGAGGAGGGCGGCGACGGCGGCAGACAGCTCCCGGAACTGACGGCAGGTCAGGGACTGCCCGCCGTCGGACAGAGCGCAGGCGGGGCGGTCGTGGACCTCCACCATCAGGCCGTCGGCTCCGGCCGCTGCGGCGGCCAGCGCCAGCGGCAGCACCAATTCGCTGCGGCCCGCCGCGTGGCTGGGGTCTACCAGCACCGGCAGGTGGGTGGCCCGCTTCAGCACGGGGATGGCGGACACGTCCAGAGCGGCACGGGCGGCGGACACACCGCTGCGTACACCGCGCTCACACAGGATGACCTGCTCGTTGCCGCCGGAGAGCAGGTACTCCGCCGCCAGCAGGAATTCCTCCACCGTGGCGGAGAGGCCGCGCTTCAGCAGCACGGGGCGGCGCAGCTGGCTCAGCGCTTTCAGCAGCGTATAGTTCTGCATATTGCGGGCGCCGACCTGCAGCACGTCCACATCGGCCAGCAGATCCAGCTGGGAGATATCGGTGATCTCCGTTACCACCGGCAGGCCCGCATCCCGGCCCGCCTGCACCAGCAGGTCCAGACCGGCCTTTTCCAGACCCTGAAACGTATAGGGCGAGGTGCGGGGCTTGAAGGCGCCGCCCCGCAGCAGTTGGGCGCCGGACTCCTTTACCGACTGGGCCACCGCGGCCATCTGGGGCGCGGACTCCACGGCGCAGGGCCCTGCGATCATGCAGAATTTTTCACCGATTTTTGCATCGCCCACGGCAACCACGGTATTGGCGGGGTGGGCGGCGCGGCCCGCCAGACGATAGGCGGGGGTGAGACGGCGCACGTCCTGCACGTAGGGGAGCCCTTGGAGCATATTGGGGTCGAGACGCCACGTGTCGCCCACCAGCGGAAGAAGGATGCCGTCGGGACCGGCGACGCAGCCGCCCTTGACGTTCTGGGCGGCC
>ERZ1026966.828-NODE-828-length-13318-cov-4.718917_pt1 | contig 13318 bp, 15 predicted proteins | sample MGYA00519296_ERZ1026966 | MGnify/ENA primary metagenome ERZ1026966 (study PRJEB26926, sample SAMN06164478) | human gut metagenome | biome: ENVO:00009003; feature: ENVO:2100002; material: ENVO:00002003 | host: Homo sapiens | place: USA | collected 2012 ... | reverse complement strand
CGAGATTCATGAGCGTCTCGTGGGCTCGGAGATGTGTATAAGAGACAGCTATAACTGAAGCATCAGGCGGCGTCAGCCGCCTTGAGCATATGGGACATTTCATAGAACAGGGAGGATGCGTATATGAAGAAAAGCTGTATAGCGATGCTTCTTGCGGGCGGCCAGGGCTCCAGACTCTATGCCCTGACTCAGAATGTAGCGAAACCCAGTGTACCCTTCGGCGGAAAGTACAGGATAATTGACTTTCCCCTCTCCAACTGCGCCAACTCCGGCATAGATACCGTTGGCGTGCTGACCCAGTACCGGCCCCTGCGGCTCAACAGCTACATCGGCAGCGGACAGCCCTGGGACCTTGACGTAGCGGACGGAGGCGTGTATATCCTGCCGCCTTACCAGAGTGCCGGGGAGAAAGGCTCCTGGTTCTCCGGCACTGCTAACGCCATTTACCAGAACATGGGCTTTATCGAGAGCTATGAGCCGGAAAACGTGCTCATTCTCTCAGGAGACCACATATACAAGATGGACTATGCGGACATGCTCAGAGAACACATTGCCAAGGGCGCCGCCTGCACCATCTCCGTGCTCCAGGTTTCCATGGAAGAGGCCACCCGCTTCGGCATCATGAATCTGGGGGAAGACGGTTATGTCAGCGAGTTTGAGGAGAAGCCCCAAAAGCCCAAAAGCGACCTGGCTTCCATGGGCATTTACATCTTCAATTGGCAGAAGCTCCGCTCCTATCTGATCGCCGATGAGAACGATCCCCAATCCAGCAAGGACTTCGGCAAAAACATCATCCCCGCCATGCTCAAGGCCGGAGAGAAGCTCTGGCCCTACCGCTTCGACGGGTACTGGAGAGACGTGGGCACCATCACCAGCCTCTGGGACGCCAATATGGACATGCTCTCCACCACACTCATAAATCTTTTCGACCCCAGCTGGCCCATCGGTTCCCGAAGCCCCGTCTGCCCGCCCCACTTTGCCGGGGACAGCGCGGAAATCACGCACTCCATCATCACCGAGGGATGCGAGATAGACGGGCATGTGGAAAACTCCGTGCTCTCGCCCTCTGTGAAGGTAGGCAAAGGGGCCACGGTGCTTTACAGTGTGCTGATGCCCGGCGTGGTGGTGGAGGAGGGCGCGGTGGTTGAGTACGCCATCGTGGGCGAGAACACGGTCATCCGCTCCGGCGCCCATGTGGGCGCACCTCCCGACGGGACCGACGCCTGGGGCGTTGCCACCTGCGGGCCGGATATCGAGATAAGAGGCGGCGCGCTGGTGCCCGCCGCCGCCATGATTTATACGGGCGAGGAGGTTTAAGCCATGAGAGATTATCACGGAATCATCTTTGCTTACAGCGCCGCCCCCGAGCTGCGGGAGCTGGTTGAGGCCCGCACCGCCGCTTCTCTGCCTTTCTGCGGCAGATACCGGCTTATAGATTTTTCCCTCTCCTCCCTGCGAAACGCAGGGATCCTGGATGTGGGCGTTATCATGCAGCGGGATTATCAGTCTCTGCTGGACCATATCGGCAGCGGCAAGGCCTGGGACATGAGCCGCAAGACCGGCGGCCTGCGCATGCTGCCCCCCTTCGGCCTGCCCGAGTACCACACCGGCAACTACACCGGCACCATGGAAGCGCTCAATGCCGTGGCGACTTACATAAGGGATATTCCCCAGAAGAACATTATCCTGATGCTGGGCAGTCTCTGCGCCAATATTGACCTGGACGCGGCCATTCGCCGGCATGAGAGCTTTGGGGCCGACATTACCGCAATCTGCGCCGACCATACCCCCGAGGGCCTGCACCACCGCTATTTTGTGGGGGATGACGGGCTGGTGGATCAGGTCCGTTTCGATCGGGAAGGGGACTGTGATGGCCTGGCCTCTCTGGAGTGCTACATTGTGCGCAGGGAGGTACTGCTGGACCTGATGGACAAGTGCCGCTCCGGCCATCTGTACAGCTTTCACAGAGATGCGGTGAATATCTTCCTCAACGAGGGCGGCAGGATGGGCGTATACATCCACCCGGGCTACGCCTGCGCAATCCGCAGCGTGGACGGTTATTACAAGGCGGGGATGGATATGCTCAATACCGGGAACCGCAGCCAGCTTTTCCCGGCCGACAGGCCCGTGCGCACCAAGATCCACGAGGAGGTCAGCAGCTATTACGGCGAGAAGGCCATATCCCGCAGGAGTCTTGTGGCGGACAACTGCTTTATAGAAGGCGAGATCGAGGACTGCATCATCTCCTCCGGCGCCAGGATCGCCCCGGGGGCAAAGCTGCGCCGCTGCATTGTCATGCGGGGCTGCACCGTGGAGGCGGGTGCCGTGCTGGAGCATGTAATCGCCGATAAATACACAAGCTTTTCCGCCGGCACCGTGCTTACCGGCAGCCCCAGGCTCCCTATTGTGGTGCCAAAAAATTTCAAAATCTGAAGAACGAGGTATTATCCCATATGTTTGGTGAAATCTCACGCGACGAGGTCCGCAGCGCCATAGAGGACAAGCTCTGCGCCCATTTTGCCGTCAGCGGCGACAATGCTGACGACGGCCAGATATTCCAGGCCACGGCCATGGTTATCCGGGAGATAATGAGCCGCTTTCTGGCGGCGGAGGATCCCACCCATGCCGAGAAGGAAGTCCACTATATGTCCATGGAGTTTCTCATGGGCCGCAGCCTTATGAAAAATGCCTTTAATCTGGGCATTTCCGAGGCCGTTACCGGCGCACTGGAAGACATGGGCCGCTCTGCTGCCGATATTTTCGAGGAGGAGCCGGATGCCGGGCTGGGCAACGGCGGCCTTGGCCGCCTGGCCGCCTGCTATATGGACAGCATGGCCACCCTGGGCCTTGAGGCCACAGGCTATTCCATCTGCTATGAGCTGGGTATTTTCCGCCAGAAATTTGTGGACGGAAGACAGACCGAAGTGGCGGACAACTGGCGCAGCGCCGCTGAGAGCTGGCTTGTTCCCCGGTATGAGGACGCAGTTGAGATTCGTTTCGGCGGCCAGATTGCCCCCCATTGGGACAGCTTTGGACGTTACCACGCGGAGCACACGGGCTACACCGCCGTTCTGGCCGTGCCCCGGGATATGCTCATTGCGGGCTTTGGCGGCAAAGAGGTCAACACCCTCCGCCTCTGGGACGCAAAGAGCACCAACGAGCTGGACATGTACCTCTTCTCTGAGGGCGAGTATGTCAAAAGCATGGAGCAGCGCACCATGGCCGAGGTTATCACCAAGGTGCTCTATCCGGCGGACGACCATATCGAAGGCAAGACCCTGCGCCTGAAGCAGCAGTACTTCTTTGTTTCCGCCACCGCTCAGGACATCGTGCGCAAACACATCAAAAAATGGGGAGACATCCGCGCCTTTGCCCGGCACCACACCATCCAGATCAATGATACGCATCCCACCCTCATCATTCCCGAACTTATGCGCATTTTTATGGATGAATACGGCCTCGGCTGGGATGAGGCGTGGAACATCGTCAAGGCCAGCGTAGCCTATACTAACCATACCGTTATGAGCGAGGCGCTGGAGAAGTGGCCCCAGGATCTGGTCCAGCGGCTGCTGCCCCGGCTCTGGGAGATCATCTGCGAGATAAACCGCCGCTGGTGTGATTATCTTATGGCCAGCTTTGGCCAGGACGCCCGTGTGGGCCGGAACCTTATCATCAGAGATAATCAGGTCCACATGGCCAACATGTGCCTGGCCGCCTGCTACAAGGTCAACGGCGTCTCCCGCCTCCACGGCGAGATTCTCAAAAAAGACCTGTTTCATGACATATATACCCTTCGCCCCGAGCGGTTTACCCATGTGACCAACGGCATCGACCACCGCCGCTGGCTCTCCCAGATCAACCCCGGCCTCCACACGCTTATCTGCGAGCTTTTGGGCGGGGACGGGTACCTGACCCGGCCCGAGGAGCTGGAAGGCCTTGCCGCCTTTGTCTCTGACAGCGAGGTCCGCTGCCGGGTGAACGCGATAAAGCAGGAAAATAAGCTGCGTTTCGCGGAATTTGCCCGCCGCAACGACAGTTTTCTGCTCAATACCGGCGCGGTTATAGATGTGCAGGTCAAGCGCCTGCATGAGTACAAGCGCCAGCTCCTCTGCGCCATGAGTATCGCCAGCCTCCAAATGCAGCTTCACGATGATCCCAATATGGACTTTGTGCCCAGAACCTTTGTCTTCGGCGCCAAGGCCGCCGCCGGCTACCGGGCAGCAAAGCGGATCATCGAACTGCTATTGTCCATGGCGGACGATATCAATAACGACCCCGTCTGCAGAGATCGGCTCCAGGTCTATTTTGTGGAGAACTACCGGGTTTCCGCCGCTGAGGTCATCGTGCCCGCGGCCCAGGTGTCCGAACAGATTTCCACCGCCGGCAAGGAAGCCTCCGGTACCGGCTGCATGAAGCTGATGATGAATGGCGCGGTGACGATTGGTACCCTTGACGGAGCAAATGTGGAGATGTACGAGCGCCTTGGGGACGAGAACATGTTCCTTTTCGGCCTGCGCACAGAGGAAATTGCCGAGCTGCGCCGCCGGGGCTACGACCCGAGCGCCGTCGCCAACGCGGACCCTGAGATCCGCCGCGTTTTCGACCGCTTCAGCCAGGGCTTTGCCGACGGCAGGAGCTACTCCGACCTGGTTTCCAATCTGCTCTACGGCGGAGACCAGTACATGCTCATCGCCGATTACAGAGCCTATGCTGACTGCCAGCGCCGCCTCTACGAGCGCATAAAGGACGATGGGGAGCGGGCCCGCCTCGCCATCATGAACACCGCCCGCAGCGGTGTGTTCGCGGCGGACCGGGCCATCGCGGAATACGCGAAGGATATATGGAGCATCCAGTAAAAAAATATTACGCCGTCGTCATAGGCGGCGTGAACATGGATATCGGGGGAAGTCCCGCCGGCCGGCTTGTCATGCGGGACTCCAATCCGGGCCTTGTCACACTGAAGCCCGGCGGCGTGGGCCGGAATATCGCGCATGACCTGCGCCTGCTGGGGCTGGAGGTGAGCCTTGCGGCGGCCCTGGGCGGAGATATGTATGCCGCCGCCATACGGGAAAGCTGCGCCGCGGCCGGTCTTGACATGAGCATGGCTCTGGTTTTGCCTGAGCGCCGTAGCTCCACATACCTCTATGTGACCGACGGGACGGGGGACATGCAGATCGGCATAGCGGACATGGATATTACCAAATGCCTGACGCCGGCGTATTTTGCCCCGCTTATGGAGCGGATAAACCGGGCGGACGCCGTGGTACTGGACGCGAACCTGGAGGCGGAAACACTGGTGTTCATCGCGGAAAACTGCACCGTCCCCCTGTACGCAGACCCGGTTTCCACCGCCAAGGCGCCCAGACTTCTGGGGGCACTTAAAAGGCTCCGCGCCATAAAGCCCAACGCAATGGAGGCGATGGCGCTCACCGGGGAGAAAGACCCGGAAAGGGCGGCTCTCGCTCTGCTGGAAAGGGGCGTGGAGCAGGTGTTCATAAGCCTTGGCCGGGACGGAATGCTGGCCGCCGAGCGCGGGTGCCTGCTGCGCCTGCCAAGAGCGGAGGCCCATGTGGTCAACACCACCGGCGCGGGGGATGCCGCAACAGCCGCCATCGTCTGGGCAGGCGTTCATGGAATGAGCCTTGAACGCGCCGCCGCCGCGGCTCTCCGCGCCGGAGCCATAACGACGGAGTGCCGGGAGGCCAATCATCCGGCGCTGTCCTCCCTGGGGGAGCGCATAGAAAAAGATTAAATCCCGGGCGTTTCAAACGCCCGGGATTTTTGACGGCCAACAAAGCAAGCCCAAAGCAAACGGATAAGTCCTATCAACACAGCACAAGCCCCTACGGCTCAAAGCTTCAGGCGTTCACTCCCGTTCGAAAAAAATAAGCCCGCCAAATGGCGGGCTTATTCTGGTGCTCCAGCGGGGATTCGAACCCCGGACACCCTGCTTAAAAGGGATAATGCATGAAAACACGTTTCTATTGGTACATAAGGGTTATAGCCGTTTTAAACGGTATTTTTTCACCTGATGTGTCACCGCTGGGGGTGAAAAGGCCTTAGAGATGGCCGGCATGGTGTCGGCGGGGGTATTGGCCATGAGGTGAGTGTATATATTGAGGGTGAGCTGCACTGTGGCGTGACCGGCAAGATACTGCACGGTTTTTATACTTGCCCCGGACATTATCAGCTCTGTGATATAGGTATGGCGGAGCTGATGAGGCGTGACATGGAAATCAAGGGTCACAAGGATGGGATGGTTACGGACTTTATCGCCCAGGGCATAACCTTCCCGGACAGAGCGGATTCTGACCGCGTCCCACATTTTACGGAAGCCTGTGGCGGAAACCGGCCCGCCGCTCTGATTACAGACAACGAATGGGCTTTCGTAAAGCTCCGGCTTTTCTTTTTTGCGTGCGGATTGAAGGCTGGAAAGACAATCAAAGAGCTGGGGCGGCAAAGGGATTTTTCTTTGGGAGGCTTTGCTTTTCAGAGAGGAGTCAACAACGGGCGTGTTTTTTCCCTCCCATCGAAGCGTGCGTTTCACTTCGAGATAGGGCGGGGTCTGGGTGAGGTATACGCAGTCCCACTGAAGGCCAAGGGCTTCCCCCCGGCGCAGGCCGGCATAGAGGCAGAGATATACAAAGGGTTCGACGGCACAGCCGGACACGGCAGAAAGCAAGGCAGACTGCTGCGCTTTGGTCAGAGGAACTTTCTCTTTGCTGGGTGCGCCTCCGGCTTTCAAATCCCGGCAGGGAGATCTTTTTATTAAGTCATTATCTTCAGCGGCGGCAAAAAGACGCTTGAGCGTGGTGACTATTTTCTGCTGCCCGGATTTAGAGAGTCCAGACGCCGCAAGCATGACGGCCTTGATGTCATCGGGCTTAATGTCCTGAAGTACACGCTGGCCGATTACAGGGCATATATGATTGTTGACTGCATTTTTGTAATCCTCCCGGCGTTTGGCGCTCAAGCCGGCGGTGTTCAGCTTGTACCACTGGGCGGCGTATTGCCAGACGAGCAGCCGCTCCGGCTGTGTCAGGAGCTGATACTCGGCCTCTCTGGCCCGGAGCTTTTCCCGAAGCTCGGCTTTGGTTTTGCCATAGACATCGGTCCACTTCCCGGTGAGCGGATTCTTAATCTTTTTTCGGTAGCTTTGACTGCGAGCATCCCAGGTGAATTCCGGGGAGATTTTGGGCGGCATAGCTTATCTCCTTATTTAACTGAACAGGCCGCCGCCGGGCGGCCTGTTTTTGTGTCCAGATTGGACACATATGGGCAAGAGCTAAATACGTGTGAATATGTAAAATAATCATTGACATACGTAGAAATACGTGCTATAATTAAAGCATAGAAAAAGACAAGGGAAGTGAGCGGACATAAAATACAGTGAGTTGGAGAAGATGCTAAAGAAAGCCGGCTGCACGGTATACAAAGAGGGCGCAAACCACACATTATGGTACAGCCCACTTACCGGGAAGATCTTCCCCGTGGGCAGACACAAAACGGAAGATGTAAGAACCGGGACACTGAAATCAATCATGCGGGACGCGGGGCTTTAAGGAGCCCCTCCCGCAGCGTTCAGAAAGGAGAAAATTTATGGCGAAATATGTTTATCCGGCGGTATTTACACCGGAAGCAGAGGGCGGGTACTCGATTGTATTCCCTGATATCGAGAGCTGCTATACATCGGCGGAGAATCTTGACGAGGGACTGAAAATGGCAAGCGACGTGCTTTGTCTCATGCTCTATGAAATGGAAGAAGAGGAAAAGGAAATTCCCCCGGCATCAAGAATACAGGACATGAAACCCAGCGGAGAGGAGTTCGCCACTCTGGTTGCCTGCGATACGGTGGAGTATCGCAAATTCTTCAACAACCGGGCGGTCAAAAAGACGCTCAGTATTCCGGCGTGGCTGAATACCATGGCAGAAAGGGAAGATATTAACTTCTCCGCAGTTTTACAGAAAGCTCTGAAAGCAGAGCTCCATATTTAACTGAACGGGCCGCCGCCGGGCGGCCTGTTTTTGTGTCCAATTTGGGCACATTATTCTCTATCTTTTGCCAAGTGTTTAAAGAGTAAGCCGGTTGCCAAGCAATCTGCCAGGGCGCGATGCGCGCCGTATAAGGGAATTCCATAATAGTAACAGAGTGTTCCAAGCTTATAATTTTCAACATCATAGTCGCTGTCATAATCGGTCATATGACACCCAAGCTCCTTATCCCATTTTTGCCTAGCTTTTTTTAACGTATGTTGTGCAATGTAGAGCGTGTCATAATATTTTCGATTTTCAGCAGTTACATCAACCCCGTGTTTGACTATAAATTTTAAATCGAATTGCAGATTATGAGCGACAAGATTGTCTGAGCCTATAAAGTTTTGAAAAGCCAGTGCAACTTGGCCAAAGGTAGGTTTATCAGCCACCATTTCGGCATTTATACCGTTTATTTTTGCCGCCTCTGCAGAAATACCTTTCTTGGGTCGGCATAACGTTGTAAAAGCCTCTACCGGTTCAAAATTTCTAAATCTGATAGCAGAAATTTCCACAATTTCTGCTTGCGCGGGGCTGAGTCCGGTTGTTTCAGTATCAAATACAACAAAATTTCCTAATTTGCTTCGGGGGGTCTTCTTAGTTATGTTTGAAAATCCGATATCTGCCACTTCAGAAACAGAGCGTTTCTTTGCTTCTACTTCCGAGATACTTATATCTACCTTTGGGAGATTATCTAAAATAAGAGCGCGTACGTCAGCAGTGGCGGACTGCAAATTCTTATTTTCTTGTTTAACGTAAGCCTGCGCTTGCGGTTCAAGATCTGCATTAGTAGACTGCACTCTCTCAACTTCTTCGGCAATTTGCGTCTGACAATTACGGTGAAGTTCTGCCTCTCTGGCCTGGAGTTCAGCTATTTCTACTCGCTTACGGAGAAGTTCTACCTCTCTGGCCTGAAGTTCGGCTATTTCTGCTCGCTTTTTGTCAGCCTCGGCCTGCAAGCGTTCGTTTTCCGCCTGCTTATCTCGAATAAGCTGCTCCCGGCGCTGTTCCTCCGCAATTTTATCTGAACTTTTACAGAGGATGCAAAGGATAACAAAGGCCAGAAAAGCAGCCGCGAAGACGATTCCAGCTACATAATTAAGCGGATACGGCCATTTTTCTGAGCAGATATACAAGACGGCCAGAACGATGCCACCAATCCATCTGTCTTTCTTAGACAGCTTCTCCATGAACTTCCTCATATAGAATCCCCCTTGTGCCCAATTTGGGCACATTTTTTATTTTCTGCCGACTTTGCGGCGGAGTTCTACGACGACGCCGGCGATTGACACCGGCAGGGACTGAATTTCTTCCTGAGTGAATGTGCGCGGAGGGTAGGACTGATTTCGCGGGATAATTGTAAGACTGTGGTCGGTCTCGTCGAGACGAACTTGTTTAAGGGTTGCATCGTAGCCGTTGACATACACAACACAGTCTTCACCGGAGAGGCAAGTGGGCTGGCGTCTGACGATAACAACATCCCCGGGGAGATAGTCCGGCCACATGCTGTCACCCTTCACCTGAAGCGCAAAATACTCTCGCCCACCTGTGGCCATACTACGGGGGATTTCCTCCCAGTCGATTATGTCCTCTACTGCTTCAAGCGGAATGCCAGCGGGGACAGAGCCTAATACGGGGACGCGAACTCCAGACGAAACAGTTTCATCATCTTTGCCTAATAGGTAATCAACGGAGACGCCGAACAATTCGGCCAATTTTTTTAGTGAATTTGTATCGACTCGATTTTTGCCAGTTTCCCAGTCGGAATACCCGTTCTGTGATATTCCGATTTCTCGAGACACATCAACTTGGGTTAGTCCTTTTGCCTTTCGGGCTTCCTTTAATCGGAGCATAATCATCCCTCCCAACGAGGCTACAATATCATTATTGACGATATTTTACAATAAAACACTAAACATCACGATAAAATCACGATTTTATTCTTGACAAGCGCACACTAAAATGATATTTTAATCGTAAACAACGATATTATCGCAACGCGCGGTATCGCAAACAAGGAGGTGACAAGATGAATATCTACGATGCTGCTTGCGCGGCTGTATTGGATAAAAATGATGGCATAACAAGAAGATCCTGGCGTTCGACAATCATTTTTATCATGAAATTTGATGGGATTTCTATGTATGCAAATGGTAAACCATGGAAGCCCCAAATTGACGATATTCTTGCGACGGATTGGGAAGCAATAAATTATATACCAAATACGGAACCAATAGCGGCAGAAGGTGCGCAGAAGCCATTGCCTGAAAATAATAAACTAAGCTTTGTCTCTCTGACAGCAGCAATACTCAGCCTTATGGTTTCGATGCTATCGCTATTATTGAGATGATAAGCGCGGCGGAGGAAACCAGGAGAGAAAAAAAGTCAATCCACTTTTCCTCAAGGTATCTGAGAAGTTCCTGCCGCTGGAACTCTTTGCGTTTGAGACCTTTGTGTGAAAGCTGCACCGCGAGGGATGCGCCATATTGAGAAGTGACACGTTCTGTATAACCGAGGTTGTTTAAATATCGCACCATTGCTCTAAGCTCGTCGCCACTGCCAAATTGCGTTGGCAAATCGCCGCTCCAGTCCATTGTGTGCGAGGGCATTTTCTCAAGATATGCGAGAAAATCTTTACTTGTCTTATCAAGCACAATAACACATCCTTTCGGCAAAATAGTACCACAGCCGATGGAGATTCACAAGGAGGTGAGTTTATGGTGATGCGAATCAAAGAGCTGCGCCGGAGCGCAGAAATGAACCAGACGGAGCTTGCCGCAGCGATGGGGGTATCCCAAAACTGCGTATCCGGATGGGAGACGGAAGTGGCCCTGCCAAGGTCGCGCCAGCTTCCGGACCTGGCCAGGGTTTTCGGCTGTACGATTGACGAGCTCTACACGCCGGAGGCCCGGTCCCCCATGCAAGCATTTTACCCAAAGGAGGGATGATTTACCATGCAGGAGGTATACAGGAATATCTATAAAACCGCCAGAAAGGCTGCGGGCCTGACCCAGGAGCGCTGGGCGGAGCAGTTGGGAATCAGCACGGAGAGCGTACGGCTTTATGAAAGCGGCCGGGGGCTTCCGTCGGACGAGATCGCGGCGCGGATGGCGGAGGCCGCCGGGATGCCGATCCTGGGCTACTGGCATCTGAAGGAAAAGTCGTGCATGGCGAACGACATGCTGCCGGACATTCCCGCCGTGGCGCTGCCACAGGCGGTGGTGGGGCTGCTGGTTGCCATCCGGGACTTCAGGGAGAATCTTGAGGAGCTGCTGACCATTGCCGCAGACGGCATGGTGAGCGAGGAGGAAAGCGGACTTTTTGAGGCAATTCTGGACGAACTGGAGGGCATTGTCTCGGCGGCAATGGCGGTAAAGTACGCCAGCAGGGAACGGAGATGATAAACATGGGAGGCGGAAAAGTGAAGAAAAATGATTTTTCCCTTGTGAGCAAGGCAGAGGCGGCAGAGATGCTGAACATCTCAATCCAGACGCTGGCGCGGATCGTGGCAGACGGGGACCTGCCCATGTACAAGATCCGCGGCACCTGCAAATTTGACCGGGAGGACATCGACGCTTACATCCGGGGCTGCCGCCAGCAGGCGGTGAAGGTGATCCGGGTGCCGAGAGCCAAGGGGCGGGCGGCAAAAGGCGTGTGCTCGGCGGGAGACACCTACTACCCGGGAATGAAGGTGGTTTAGGGATGAGGGCGCTTTCTTCCTTTGGCGGGCCTCTGCCGCCCTGCCTGAACTGCGGACGGAAGGACTACGCCGCCGGCTGCAGCAGGGGCTGCACCCGGCGGGACCAATACCTGGCCGAGAAACGAAGGGCAGCGGAAGCCAGGCGGCGGGAGGCCGCGGCACAGCGGCTGCTGTCTGAGGGCGCGGTCAAGGCAATCAGACGGGGGTGAAAACGAATGGGAGAGCCGAAGCAGGGGCCGACGGAGAATACGGCGCAGGCCCTGCAGGAGAACACCGGGCAATGGGCGATTTTACCGGCCAAGGTCCGATATGACAGCACTATCCCGGCAAACGCCAAGCTCATTTACGCGGAGATCGCCGCCAAAGCCAATGTATACGGCTATTGCTTCTGCCACAACAGCTGGTTTGCCGAGAAATTCCGGCTAAAGCCGGACACGGTCAGCTCGCTGATTACCCGGCTGGAAAAGGCCGGATACATTGCGACAGACATAGACAACGCCAGAGTCAACACAGACCGGCGGCGCATTTATCTGACGGCCGCCCCCTACGACTTTTTAGGGGGTATCGGATTTAAATCCGATACCCGCCCCGGATTTAAATCCGAGGGGGCATCGGATAAAAACCCGGGGCCAATAGAAAATATAGATATTAAAATTAATATTCCCCCTAAAGCCCCCCAAGGGGGGCGGCGGGAGCCGAAGAAAGAGCCCGACTGGATGCCCGAGCGATTCAAGGCATTCTGGGCGGCCTATCCCCGGGGAGAGAAAAAGCAGGCGGCGATTGCTGCGTGGGATAAGCTACACGCGGATGAGCGGCTTTTAAAGCTCATGGCAATGGCATTGAAGCGTCAGCTTGCCTCCGAGGAATGGCAAAGGGGCATCGGCATTCCCTACGCCTCCACCTGGCTCAACGGGCGGCGCTGGGAGGATGAGGGACTGAAGCCTCTCCCGGAGTCCAGCGGAAGCAGATACGAGGTGGAGCTATGGACCTGATAAAAAGCTATGACGCCCAGGTTGCCGTTTTGGGTAGCCTGCTGCTGGAGCCGGACAAGCTGGGCGGCGAGATCATGCACAGAGTAACGCCGGAGGACTTTGGCACGGCGACGCTCCGCAATCTCTTCCGGGCGGCCAGAGACATCTGGCTGGAAGGGGGAGCTCTTGACCCGGTCACGCTGGTGGCCCGGGCGGGGAGCGGATATGACACGCTGGTGCGGGAGGTGCTGATCGCCACGCCAACGGCGGCCAACTGGGAGGCTTATGCCAAAATCCTCAAGGACACGGCCCAGATGGAGCGGCTGCACCGGCTTGCCGAGCAGCTTTCGGATGCGGACAGCCTTGAGGACGGAAGGCGGCTCCTGGCACAGGCGGAAGATATCCTCACGGCAAGGCCCCGCCGGCGATCCGCTACATACCCGGAGCTGGTGTCCGGCTATCTGGACCGGCAGAACGACCCGACACCGCCGGATTATCTGGATTGGGGCATTAAAGAGCTGAACGCGCGGGTGCCGATTTCACCGGGGCGCTTTGTGGTGCTGGGGGCCTGTCTCTTATACACATCTCCGAGCCCACGAGACGCTCATGAATCTCG
>ERZ1026966.825-NODE-825-length-13389-cov-5.928079_pt1 | contig 13389 bp, 9 predicted proteins | sample MGYA00519296_ERZ1026966 | MGnify/ENA primary metagenome ERZ1026966 (study PRJEB26926, sample SAMN06164478) | human gut metagenome | biome: ENVO:00009003; feature: ENVO:2100002; material: ENVO:00002003 | host: Homo sapiens | place: USA | collected 2012 ... | reverse complement strand
CGAGATCTCCACCTCTCTATTCGTCGGCAGCGTCAGATGTGTATAAGAGACAGCGCAAGGTGTGTGACGGCAATCCCATGTTCCGTTTCATTCACTCGCTGGGACACCGCCGATACCTGTCGATGATGCGCCAGGCTTACGCCTTGGTGGGCAACACCTCCAGCGGAATCCTTGAGACTCCGTTTGCCGGGGTGCCGACCATAAACATAGGCAACCGCCAGAAAGGACGTCACTTTTGCGCCAACGTCATTACGCCCCGTGGCATCTCAAAGGAAGATATCGCCGAGGCCCTCACACTGATTCCCGACACTCATTATCCCTCGGATCCTTATTTCGGCGACGGCCACAGCGCACAGCGAGTCATAGCTGAAATCAAAGCCCGTTATCTATGAAGACACTCGTAATCATACCGGCACGCGGCGGCAGCAAGGGCATTCCGCACAAGAACATCCGTCCGTTGGGCGGCAAGCCGCTGATATGCCACGCCATAGACCAGGCGCGCTCCGTAGCGCCTGACGCCGATATATGCGTCACCACCGACGACCCGGAAATAATCCGCACCGTAGAGGATTACGGGCTTCATGTGCCTTTCGTGCGTCCGTCCTGTCTGGCCACCGACACATGCGGCACTTACGAGGTGTTGCTTCATGCCCTGGACCATTACGAGCAGCAGGGACTGCATTATGATGCCGTGGTGTTGCTGCAGCCTACATCGCCGTTTCGCCGCCCTGAGGACATCAGGGGCGCCATGGCGCTGTTCGGGCCGGGCACCGACATGGTGGTGAGCGTCACAACTGCCAAAGCGAATCCTTATTATAATTGCTTCGAGGAGGATGCCGACGGTTTTCTGAAGCTGTCGAAAGGAAACGGTCAGTATGTACGCCGCCAGGACGCCCCCGAGGCCTGGGAATACAACGGCGCGGTGTATGTGATAGACCCCGAGGCACTCCGCAAGTCTCCCCTCTCCAAGTTCAGGCACATCCGCAAATATGTGATGGACGAGATTCATTCGCTGGACCTCGACACAATGCTGGACTGGAAGATTGCGGAACTGATGCTGAAGGAGGGAATGTTGGACAATAACGGGAAATGAATATGACAATCGAGGATTACACCATAAATGCATCGGAACCGATACGCGAGGCCCTGAAGCGCCTGAACCTGGTTAAATCACGTTCCATGACACTGTTCGCGGTCGATGACGATGGCGTTATGGTCGGCACCCTGACCGACGGCGACATCCGCCGAGCCCTTATAGCCGGCCATGAAGTAAACAGCCCTGTCGAGAACGCCATGCACCGCGATTTCTCGTATCTTAGCTCGTTGTCGCAGGCATACGAGCTGAAACGGATGCGTCAGCGGGGCATTCTGTTGGTGCCGGTCCTTGATGCGGGGCACCGCATCCTCGATGTAATCGACCTGACACTCGCCAAAGCCGCGTTGCCGGTCGATGCCGTGCTGATGGCCGGCGGCAAGGGTGAACGCCTGCGTCCCCTGACGCTGACCACCCCAAAGCCGTTGCTGAAAATCGGCAGCAAACCAATCATAGACCTCAACATCGACGCGCTGGCCAAATATGGCGTGAAGGATTTCTCCGTCACGGTCAATTATCTTAAGGAACAGCTGACGGAGCATTTCTCAGTGCCGACCGAAGCCGGCGCCGAAGTGAAATGCGTGGCCGAGACGCAGTTTTTCGGCACCATCGGGTCGTTGAAACTGGTGCCGGAGTTCCACAACGATGCCATCTTAGTGATGAATTCCGACCTGCTGACCGACATTGACTATGAGGATTTTTATCTGCATTTCAAGCAGAACGGGGCCATGATGTCGGCGGCGGCCGTGCCTTATACTATCTCGGTGCCTTACGGCATCTTCGACATTGACGGCCGGAACATTCTTGGCGTTGAAGAAAAACCTGTCTATAACATGTACGCCAATGCCGGCATCTATCTGATACGCCGCGAGGCGTTGCGTTACATCCCCGAAGGCCGGGTATTCAACGCCACCGATCTGATCCAGGCTCTCGTGGCCGACCACCAGTCCGTAATCCGTTATCCTCTCACCGGCCTCTGGATAGACATAGGCACCCCCGACGAATACCGCAAGGCCCAGGACCTGGCCAAACACTTGTAGAATATCAAAAGATTCAGTATATTTGCATCGCATAACAACATTACTCACTATGAAGCTGATTGAATTGAATTTAAACCGCATCTTGGAATTATGCAGGAAGCATAAGGTCAAGTCTTTGGCCGTGTTTGGTTCTATTCTAACGGATAGATTCAATGACCAAAGTGATGTTGACTTGCTTGTGGATTTCGATACAACGGATCACGAAAAATGGGATTATGTCACGAATTATTTCGATTTGCGCGATGCATTGGAACGTCTTTTCAACAGAAAAGTTGATTTAATTGAACAGGGAGGCCTTCGAAATAAATATTTCATAGCCAACATCAACCGCACAAAACAGATGATATATGGCTGATGAAGAAATCCTGACATATTTACAAGATGTTTTGGATGCCATAAACGACATGCAGAGCTGTTTTATAGGCTTCCCAAAAGATATGATTTGTTTGAGAAGGATATAATGCGCAAATGTGTCGTAGAGCGCAAAACGGAGATAATGGGAGAGGCTATTAATAGGATTCGAAAAATTGATCCAACTGTCGAAATTCCGAATGCTCGGGCCATAATTGCCACACGCAATAGAATTATTCATGCTTACGACAATGTGCAACCAACATTTCTCTGGGGATTGGTAACCAGGCATATTCCCGAACTAAAAAAGGATATACAACGAATTATAATTGAATATGAAAAACGATATAGGGAGGAATATGGTTCCAATGTCTGACACTTCACTGGCATCATTGACAGCCACTTCTATGAAAGTAAATATCCTTTATTGAACAGGAGATTTATAACTATTTTTTGACATGTGGTAAAAAAATAGTAAATTTGCAAACAGAACCAACATCACGCGGTAGTAGCTCAGTTGGTAGAGCATCAGCTTCCCAAGCTGAGGGTCGCGGGTTCGAGCCCCGTTTACCGCTCCAAACTTTCATCACATATTGACTCCGCACCTCGTCGATGCGGAGTTGCTTTTTGAGGTCTGTCCATAACATTATAGTTGCAATTCAAATAATTTTATTATCTTTGTGCGTTGAATACTAATACTTTCTTCAACAGACTAAAACGCATCACCTTTTTTGACCGACATCGTTATGAAAATGAAATTATCCCGACTGCTTAACTTTGAGGTTATTCTTTTCTCAGTGATACTGATTGTATTGCTCGTGGACGTTATGATGCCGACACGCAAGCCCCGGCTCAGCGAACAGACATTCACCGTGCCGACAGCCACCAAAATGACCGCGGAGTTCGATAAGGAGGATGCCGTCAAGGTCCCTGTTGCTGCCGGAACCGAGGTGCAGATAGCCGGCTATTCCGGCAACGGTCTGTTCCTTAAATATCTTGCTGTCACTCCCGACGGCACTCGCGCATTTCTGCGCCCCGACCAGATCGACATACCCGTCATTCCCGAATACGGACCCGCCAAAGGCCAGAAAGTAAAGGTGACCAAAGCCTTGTTCCACGACTCCGGCGAAGTTAAGGATTTTGAGGGTGTGACAGAGGACGGTACCAAAGTGGAACATCTCGGATCCACCAATTTCCTCCCCGTATTTGATGGCGTGAACAAGCTGGCATTCGAGGCAGAACCGCGTCAGGCCATCATGACCAAGGAGAAATTCGAATCTAAACTTCCTGAACTGACGCTTGACAACTGCGAGAAACTAATCGGCCCCATGCAGCTTAATGTGCCTGATGGCAAGGGAGGACGCCGCGTCTCGTTTTTCGCCAACACTCTCGACAAATCCGACGGTCATCTGTATCTGCCGTCCGTGACGTTCGACGCCGAAGGCAAAGCCGTCAGCCACACCTATAAGCACGACCGCTACCGCAACGGATATGCCCTGAAATATCTGCCGGGGACCGACAAGATAGCCGATATGCCGCTCACGTCGTGGCTGATACGGTCCAACCTCTATCGGGCCACCAGATTCGGTGACGGTGCCATGCAGACGGTATTGAAATATATAGTCTACATATTCGGGTTCATCGGGGAGCTGATTTGGATATTCTGCCTCGGCGCGTTGCCCGTGGCCTTTATATGGGCGCTGATGCACTGGCGCTATGCATTCTATCCGTTGGGTGACCGTATGCTGCTGTTATTGGCTGCCGTGGTCGGCATCGTATCGGCATATTACTGGTACGTGTGTCTGATACTGTGGGGTGCTTACGCGCTGTTCGCACTGTTTATGATTCCGGTGGTATATTTCATCTATAAGATTGTAGCCTGGTCGCTCGACAACGACGTGCCGCACCGCCGGTGCCCCAAATGCCGTCGTCTTGACACCATCGTGTATGACAGCACCGACAGTCTTGGCTCCACCACCGATATGCGCGACGCTACGGAGGACCGTGTGGTAAGGGACAACAGCACAGCCACCGAGGAATATACCCATGTCAAATACAAGGACGGTTTCAGCATGAAGACCAACCGCACCCTGATCACGAACATTAATCAGGACATGGAGACGACCACCTATCGACAGCAGGTACGCACGGACCAGTACCGCGAGCACTTCAGGTGCAGTTGCTGCGGCTACAAGGAGGACCGTCTGCGCAGCCAGAGCTCCGTGCTGTCGTCCAAGCGCACCGGCATCAGCCGCTGGCGCAACCGCGACACCGTCGTCACCAAACTCCCTAACCAGTAAAACTCACACCCCCACTTGAATAATAGCCAAAAGCGGTATTTTCAACCCACTTTTGGCTATTATTCGATTATTATCTGACCTCTTATACTAATTTATTCTGTGGCAATGGTCCAGGCGGTGATGTTGCGTTCCGTGGATGAGAATTCCACTCCTACCTTGACCACGGTGCGTGGATCGGCAAGATAGCGGTCGGCGTAATGCTTTTCTTCAATCTGGGCTAACGCGGTCTCAGGCGACTTGTCTACCTTGAACTCCATGACATAGATGTAGCTGTCGGTCTCCACAGTCAGGTCGATACGGCCGAGTCCGGTGTGCAGTTCGCATTGCACGCTCATGCCCATCAGCTTGCACACGATATACATCAGGTTCCTGAAACTGTCTTCATGCACTTTATCGTCCGTCTCATTGTATGGCATGCCTGCAAGGAGTGCTTTCAACAGCTTCATAAACTCATCTATGTCACCTTCCCTCAACGTCTGGACAAACCGCGTAACCTTAAAGTTTGATTTGGCATCGTCTGCATTGACATAATATGGAAGCAACGCTTTCAGGAAACCTCGCTCTACTTCTTCGTTAGGGAAGCCGAGCTTATATTCCGTTTCTAAATCATACTCTGTACCTTTGATGGTCAGGTATCCACTCTGAAACAACAAAGGTATCGGATCTTTTCTTACCGGATCCAATCCCATAAGCTCACTTTCCGTTCTAACGGCACCCTCCACATGCGTAAGATCCGCCCCGGTTTCCCTCAACAATTCTATCAGCATCGTTGGGGTGGCCGTCATGAACCAATAGTCTGCAAAACGTTGCGATTCCATCACATTCAACAGGCTGAATGGATTATAGACACCCTCGGTTTCTTCTTCGGAGAATCGATAACCGTCGTAATTTCTCTTAAGTTTGGCTACAGTGTCTCTGAACGATGCATGTTGACGTTCGGCAAGCAGTTCTATGCCCGGACGCATCGTCTCGATTAATTCCGACTCTGTCACACCGCAAATTGAATTATACTCAGGCTCCAGTGTGAGATCCCGTAAGTTGTTAAGGTCTGAGAAAACACTGACTTTACCGAACTTCGTCACGCCAGTCAGGAAAGCAAACTTGATATAAGGGTCGCAGGTATTTAACACTCCGTAAAATCCCTTTAGCTGGTCTCGAAACAGACTTTGCCTGTTCTCCCTTTCCTTGATTAGATTCTGTAACAACGGTTTGTCATATTCATCTATGAGCACTACGACTTGCATCCCGGTTTCCCTATACACTGTCCGTATGATGTTGGCAAACCGGATTTCAACATCACTGATGTCGGGTTTTATTCCAAATTTTAGCTCCCAGCTTTTAAGATAACTGTCCAATTGATTATACAGCGAGTCGTTGTCCCGTGTATAGTCTTTGGCATTCAGATCTATATGCAGGACCGGATATTTCTCCCAGGCTATGTCGTCGTGACTGTCGATGGCGAGGCCTTTGAACAGCTCGCGCCTGCCGAGAAAGAAAGCCTCCATGGTGGAGAGCAGCAGGCTCTTGCCGAAACGTCGCGGACGGCTAAGGAAATAATACTTACCCTTGCTGACAAGTTTGTAAATGTATTCCGTCTTGTCGATATAAAGGTAATTCCCGGAGATAATCTCCGAAAAGCTCTGAATTCCTATCGGGTATTTTATATTCCTTGCCATATCGATATATTCTAATGTACAAATTTAAACAAAAAATTTTGATATATGACAACTAATTTGATTTTCTATTCCAATCCAGAAGTCAAATAATAAAATTAAAGAAGCGGGTTGCCCGGATGGACACCCGCTTCAGCGATTTTACAAAAAATTTGCCAGACTTCTACAATTTTTAGATCTTTTCAATTCAGAAGATTCCATTAAGGCACATTCAACTTAACTGCACGGTTGCCTACCGTCAAGATGTAGATGCCTGAATATGGAGCTGACAGAACCGCAGTGCCATTACACGATGTCATACAACCTATCCGACGCCCCTCAAGGGAATAGAGACAAACCGGCGTGTCAGACGATATACCTGATACAGATATCAGACAGTCGGATACAGATACTGTAAAGTCATCGGAGTTGATGTTACCAACGGAAGTTGGTTCATTGCGTGGAACATCGTATGATACGAACGACACATCCGGCGACTTACAGTTCACTCCGGCCTTGTTGCTCAATCGGATATTGGTCACCTTTATGGTCGTCTCCTCATAATCCGTACCGGAATATCTCAGAGTGAATAATTCTCCGTCATTACCGGAAATAGGAGTATTGCTCAGAGAGAAAATAACCACTCGATAAATTCCGTCACTGATTCGGGCTACACTTGCGGTGTGACCGGATGCACGCGAGGACAGAACAAGATCCTGCTGCGTGGCAGTCATTCCTGAAACCCATTCTATATCCATCTGCACCGCTACGATTTCGCTGGTATTCTCCATACCAACGCTCACGGTAAAGCCCGATTTATCGCTGTCAGCAGAGCCAGTAACAGACAGTGTGTTCGGTTCATATATCCGTCCGTTCACGTTTACGGCAGTCATCGGATTATCGGCATCGTTGGAATAGATGTTCATGATTCCTGAATAGGATCCCTGTTCGGCTGCCACATGCCTTACCGCCAATTCCGAGGAACTGTATGCCGGGATAGTCAGGGGCAGTTCCTGAGCGATTGAGAAACCATCGCTCAGGAATACCACCCTGTCAATCACCAACGGCGCGTCACCGTTGTTGCTCACCGGGAATGTGCTTTCAGCATATTCTCCTATAGGTTGCTGACCCATATCGAATGTCGACGCACAGCTTATATGCGGCGCGGCAAGCACCACATAAGCGCCCGATGTCGCGGATGTCATATTCTCGCCTGACACATTTGCAAGCTTGACATTCTCCGGATTCAGATAGTGATAACCTCCACGGGCGTCCGCTTTCAGTTTAAATGACAGCAGATCTCCGTCATTGTCATCTACCACGGCATTAGCAGGATGGAACATCAGTACACGAAGCTTCCCATCAGCCACACTTGCATTTACAGTATGTCCTGCGGCTCGGGTAGCAGGCGTGGCACTTCCGGCCACGTACGTAAATCCTTCGGGTAGCGTTATCGAGAAATCTGCGGCCGTGATAGGTTCCATGTTGTTCATGGTCATCTTTACCTCGACCTCATCGCCCGACACCGCCGATACTCCCTGCAGATGCAGCTCGTTCACGGAATAAGGCACGGCCTTCACAGACACAGTGGCGTTGCCGTTCACGGCATCGGAAACTACCGTAATCTTTTCCGACACCGATGCCGCGCGGTCTACAGGTGCATACGTCAGTGTAATGTATTTCAACTCACCTGCCGGGATGTCTACCGAAGCCGGGGTTATCGTCATTACATCGGAAGTGGAATTAAACCTGTTGACATGCAGAGTCGCATTGCCGGTATTGCGTAATTCGATCTGACGGGTATAGCTGCTGCGGATCGGAACACGTCCGAAATCAATCTCTGTAACAGGCATTCCCAACTTAGGAGCCACTACCGAGGCCTGGAAATTGGAAGTCGTTACCGTAACCGGCGATCCATTGGAGTCACTCAGCTTGACGCGAGGTGTCAGCGAATAATCGCCCGGTTCTTTGCCCGCTTTCAGCTTGAAAGAAAGGATCTCGCCGTTTCCCGAAGGGATCTCGGTCAACGAGGAATTATAGACCAGTATAACCAGTTTGCGTCCGTTCTGCGCGGCACTCAGTGAATGCGACGAGAGGCGCGTGCCCGATGCCATACAGGAACCGGCCACGTATGACAGGGCATCCGGAAGATCTATATCGATTTCGCCAGCTACAATTCCTGCATCATTTGTCAGTGATACGGGAATAGTCATCTCGCCACCGGGAACGGCCGAGCCGTCCCCGAGTGTGAGGGTATTGCCGGCATGGAGCAGCCCGATGCAACTCCATACCGACAATAATGTTATCAATAGCCTGGTCATCGCGATCACTTCTTGATGACTTTCACGGTCTGCATCAGTCGGCCATCGACCTTCATGCTCAGCAGATAGAAGCCATTGCCTACCGATCCGGCATTCAGCTGCATCATATTCTCGCCATAACCAAGATAAGCCTCGGCGGAAAGTACACCTGCACCCGAAAGCGAGGTAAGCTCAAGTTCTACCTTGTGCATTCCTTCCTTGCCTATCATCACCGGAACATTCACGACGTCAACGAACGGTACCGGCCATACCTTGCCCATCTGCATGCATTCCAATGCTCCGACACCGCTGAAGTTGGTGGCGTCGGCCACCATGATTTTCTTGCCATAGCTGTCGGACAGTACCAGCCGGTCGATCGAGGCATTTCCGACACGCAGAAGCGCATGACTGCCTGCGGGAACGCTCTTGCCGCTGAGTGAGAATCCTAAGAACAGATAGTTCCCCTGCTCGTCCATATCGCCCATAGTCTCGAAACCGTTAAGGCCATCCAACGGAGTTACAGCCGTGTCGGCATTGATGCCGTTGAGAAGTACCTGCACGCCGGCTATGCCGTTTGCAGACTCTACATAAAGGATTCCATCCTTGACCCAATAGCTTGCCGTCGCGGCTGCCGAAGCATCCGGAGCGCCGACCTTATTGATGATGTTGACAGTGCCTACTACATCGAGGATATCGATTTCGGCATCGGCGTTTACATCGGCGGCGTCAAAGATGAACGGCTGCGGATTCTGACCGAGCATATACGCCACCTCGGTTACGATGTCAGATACGTCAACATCCATCGAACCGTTGGCGTCACCCTTGGCTGCGGTAAGCGGAGTAACGGCCACGACTTTGGAGGGTGAATTCTCGGACAGCGCCGTTGTCATCACCTTGTAATAATAGCAATAGGTCGTGCCCGGCACTACATCGTAGTCAGTGAATTCCTCCTTGTCGAGAAGAGCCGGGTTGATGCGGACGGTATCGCTCATTGCACGGGTATCGTCGACAGTGTAACGGTACAGGTTGTAGCCCAACAGGTCGTTGACATGTTCCTCGGGGCTCTCCCATGTCAGGTCAACCTTGCCGAGACCTGCGGTGGCCTCGAAACCGTTGCTCATGGAACCTGCGGACTGCACGTTGACGCGGAAGCGTCGGTTCTCAACGGGTATCGGGAAGAACTCGTTGTCCTCGGCACCCGACACATAGATGGTGTTGACGCCATCTATGTTGTCGCGGCCCATAATTGTAAGTTTAGCGGTGTAGATATCGCCGGCTTCGTTCCAGGAACCACCACCAATTGATGTCTGTGTATAGGGAGGACGTACACCCATGGCGATCATAGGCTCGACAGCCTTGTTCATCGGACGGTTGAAGTACACCTTAACATCATGCTCGCCGACGCCTAACGGAGGCATTTGCTCATACTCATCCTGCGCGTCATAGCCGTTCACGACCACTTTCCATACGATACCGTGTGCCTCGGCAACGGGTTTGGTCAGCATGTTGGACAAATCCAATTCACCGAATGACGAATATCCCGGAGTATGAATGTCGAACACATTATCTCGGGCTATATCCTGCCGTGATGTACCAAGATAGCAAGGCTCTACAGGTGTGTACAATGCAGCCTGTTCGGAATAATATGACAATGAATAGTATTTATCGTATACGGAAGAATAATTAGAAAATATGTTACAATTTTTGCGATTATGAATCCTAATACAATTCTTATCATAATTAGCTGGCAAGATACCGCTATCATCATTTTGAATTATATTGCAATCCTTGATATCTGCATATCCCGGATCCATTCCAATCTTTGCTCCTGAATATAAAATATTAGATTTAGTCCACTTGGATGATAATAAATAGCCCGCTGTATAATTACTAATAATGGAATTATTTAGCTGATCAATCGCATACCCTGATACCGGCAAATGAAGGTCTTCGATCATACAATATGAAACTTCTCCATCTCCAAAATCCAATTTTTTAATATCACCCAACCCCAAATCAGTCTTGGTAAATGTAATCATCTTACCGGGCTCTCCATCAGCTATCAGCGTCCCCGCCACATTCAAGCCTGTGTCATCCTTGAACTTCAATGTCGTGCCTGGGAGAATGGTCAAAGTCCTTCCTTCCGGAACGCCAAGCAATGATGTAACTATATAGTTCTTGTCCGGGGTAAGGGTCATGTCTTCCCTGAGGATACCGCCCAACTCGACGCCATTCTCGACTGTAAGGATAATTTCCTGCTCTAATGGCGCGGAGATATTGTCGCAGGTCGCCTTCAGCACCATACAGATTCTTCTTCCGTCCACACAGTCGGGACTGATCTTGATTACAAATGGAGCTTCAGATTCCGCCGTGGCATAACTCGACAGATTCGAAACGGTATGTACCGGGTCTGAGTCGGTGAACTCAAGTATATTCGGATCCTCTGTCTCGGAAAGCTCTACGGTATAGGTAATGTTGTTGGCATTTCCCCAATCGTTGCGGAATGTAGGATAGATGCGGACTGTCTCTCCGGCATCCGCTCTACCGTCTCCGTCACCCATTTTTTCATCATCCAGACGGTATGTCACCATCGACAACGTCGGCTTGCGGTCGGTGTCCTTGATTCCGTATGCGGCAGAGAAATTGACGTTACCGTTTGAACTATGAATCAGATCGCCGAACAGTTCCTCCTTGCTCGTGTATTCCTTGCATTGCATCAGCCTGGATATCGCACCGGCGACAAGAGGACAGGCCATTGACGTTCCGCTTAACTTGCGGTACTGCCCATTGGGGAAAGTACTCAGGATTCCGCTTCCGGGAGCCTTTAGTTCATAATTGAAGAGGTCTTTTTCGCTGTATTCGGTCATGACCGGGCCATCTTCATCATAATTTGAGAAGCTCGAAAGCGTTCCGGCAGCATCCGAAGTTGACTGTACGCCAAGTACGAAATTATATGCAGCCGGAAACATCGGCAGACCCAGCTGATCATTTACAAGACATTTATGCCTATAAATGCATTTGTTGTCATTACCGGCCGCAGCCACAAGCACCGCTTTCTGATATGCCTTTGCAAGGGCCTCGCGCTCTGCCATCGAATCAGCATAACCTCCGAACGACATTGAGATGATTTCGGCCCCATTGGCTATAGCATAGTCTATACCCTTGATGACGGTGGCGATATCGCCGTTGCCGTCACTTTGCAGAATTGTCACCGGCATGATGAGTGCATCGGGATTGGCTCCGGCAAGTCCGATGCCGTTACTACCGCAGGCTGCGGCGATACCGGCACAGTGCGTACCGTGGCCGTTGTTATCGCGCATCCGGCCTGTCTGGTTCACGAAGTCGTAGCCATGTATGTCGTCGGCAAAGCCGTTGTTGTCGTCATCGGCACCTTCACTACCGTTAAGTTCTGCCGTGTTGGTCCAGATATTGGCCTTCAGATCGGGATGCTCAATGTCGACGCCGGTATCAAGTATGGCGATTACAGGATTCTTTACTCCCGTGACAGGCTGGTCCCACAGCTGTTCAAGACCTATAGCCGCCGGCCCCCAGAACTGACTGTAGAGTGGCTCGGCCTTATAAGTTTCGGACGGGAGTACCGTTGCGCGAACAATATAGTTGGGTTCGGCATACTCCACTTCCGGCAGAGCCTTGAGGTCGTTTACCATCTCGAGGACCTGCATGGGATTGTCGGAAGCGATGCTCACGCAGTATAGCTTAGACATATTGTTGTCGGCGACTGACTGACCATTGTAGGCACGCGCCTTCTTGCGCGAAACCGTAGCACCGCTCAGCGGCATCAACGCGGACGACTCACTGACGCCATATTTAGCGAATACTTTGTCCAAGGCTGCGGAACCGACGACACAGTTCTTACCTTTCACCTTTCTTAAGGATGCCGAACTTTCGGAACGTAGCTTTACGATGACTTCGCCCGGACGATAATCTCTTGACACTCTTCCTGTACCCATCGGATCGGAAGTGTAGACCGGTTCTGTATCTGCACCCGATACACCGGCATTGACATATTCACTGCCGGCAATCAACGAGGCAACCATACAGAAATACAGAAGCTTCTTGCTCATGATATAACTGATTTTGGTTAATTCGTATCGACTCTGTCGGCCCTTAGAGAATTTTTATGTTGAAATTGTTATACTTAGACCTAAAAAAGAAACGTGAGCCAACTATGCCACGTCGTAGTTTGAAGGTCCTGAGAAAACCCGTGAGCAGATGTAACAATAGTGCAGCTCACGCATATATGCATACGCGCGAGAACCACTATGCTTTTCCTTGCTCGATTTTAGAATTTCTCAGGTTCTCAAACTACAAGAAAGCATAACGCTTCTGAAATGTCCTAATATGTTATTGCAAACCATAGGCTTGCGCGACAAAGTTATAAAAAATTCCTACCCCGTCAAAATTTATCCTAAAGTTTTTTCAACATCCTTATAAATTTAACCCACTATTTGCCACCAATCGATAATAATTTGAACAGGATCGTGCTTTACGAGGAAAGTCTTCATGTCTTTTCAGTGATAACAAAAATAAATTTCAGGGATAAATCTGAGACCATATATGTGAATTTCTGTTAATTTCACAGTCTGTCTCTTATACACATCTCCGAGCCCACGAGACGCTCATGAATCTCGT
>ERZ1026966.814-NODE-814-length-13497-cov-4.459083_pt1 | contig 13497 bp, 14 predicted proteins | sample MGYA00519296_ERZ1026966 | MGnify/ENA primary metagenome ERZ1026966 (study PRJEB26926, sample SAMN06164478) | human gut metagenome | biome: ENVO:00009003; feature: ENVO:2100002; material: ENVO:00002003 | host: Homo sapiens | place: USA | collected 2012 ... | reverse complement strand
TCCCTTTGGAAGGCGCGGCGGCTTTTTATTTTCTTTTTACATTCCCCGAAAGATTTGACCAAAGTTTTACCGAAATCTGCTTTCACATTTTAGGTCATAGCAGTATCTTGATGCACGTAGACAAGATGTCGAATCAATTGAAAGGAGATCATCAAAATGAAGAAGATGACCAAAGTTCTCACCACTGTACTTGTAATTGCCCTTGCCGCGCTGACGCTCGCCGGCTGCGCCAGGAAGGATACCTCCCCCGTCACGACCGACGGCTCGACCTCCATGGAGAAGGTCATCGGCACGCTCGGCGAAGCTTTCACCGAAAAGGAAGGCATCAACGTCACCTATAATCCCACCGGCTCCGGCTCCGGCATCACCGCCGTGTCCGAAGGCCGCTGCGACATCGGCCTTTCCAGCCGCGCTTTGAAGGACGAGGAAACCTCTGCCGGCCTTGTGGGAACCACGCTGGCGCTGGACGGCATCGCCATCATTGTCAGCCCTGAGAACCCCGTAACCGAGCTGAGCCTTGAGGAGATTGCCAAAATCTACACCGGTGAGATTACCAATTGGAAGGATGTAGGCGGCAGCGACGGTGAGATCGTCCTCATCGGCCGCGAAGCCGGCAGCGGCACCCGCGATGGCTTTGAGTCCATTACCGGCACCAAGGACAGCTGCCAGTACCGTCAGGAGCTGACCAGCACCGGCGACGTGATTACCGCCGTTTCCCAGAACCCCAACGCCATCGGCTATGCCTCCCTGGCCTCTGTCAAGGACAGCGTCAAGGCCCTTGATGTTGACGGCGTCACTCCCAGCGAGGATACCGTCAAGGATGGCAGCTATGTTGTCCAGCGTCCCTTCGTTCTTGTTACCCGCGCGGACACCGAGCTCACCGGAGCGGCCAAGGCATTCTTCGACTACATCACCTCCGCTGATGCAGCGGGCATCATTGCCGAGGCCGGCGCAGTCGCCTTACACTAAGAGAAAAGAGCGCGTACGGCACTTTCGGACAGAAAGTGCCGTATTGCCATGTAAAGGATATGAAACATAAAAAATTCATGGAGAACATCGTCCACGGCGTGTTTCTCTTCCTGGGGCTGATTACCGTGGCCTTCGTTCTTTTGATAACCGTATATTTGATCATCGCTGGGATGCCTGCAATTGGGGAGCTTGGGCTTTTTAATTTTCTTTTCGGCAAAAGCTGGGGCCCTACTTATGCCGTACCGGAATTCGGTATTCTCCCCTTTATCCTTTCCAGTGTTTACGGTACTGCCGGCGCCCTGCTCCTCGGCGTTCCGGTTGGCTTTTTCACCGCCGTATATCTGGCAAAGCTGGCCCCGCCTAAGGTAAAGGCGCTTGTGGGCGCGGCCGTCAGCCTGTTGGCAGGCATTCCTTCGGTGGTATACGGCCTTGTGGGCATGCTTGTGCTGGTTCCAGCGATCAGGAGCATTTTCAATGTGCCGGATGGGGCGAGCCTGCTTGCGGCGATCATCGTTTTGTCGGTCATGGTCCTGCCCTCTATTATAAATGTCTCCATGACGGCGCTGGAGGCGGTGCCAAAGGAATATGAGGACGCCTCTCTGTCCCTGGGGGCAAGCCCCATTGAAACTTACATGCGCGTCACCGTCCCTGCTGCAAAAAGCGGCATCGCGACTGCAGTTGTGCTGGGGGTTGGCCGCGCGCTGGGAGAGGCCATGGCGGTTATGATGGTTTCCGGAAATGCCCCCAATATGCCTTCGCTCTTTGAGAGCGTCCGTTTTCTTACCACCGCGGTTGCCAGCGAAATGTCCTATTCCAGCGGCCTGCACAGACAGGCGCTGTTCTCCATCGCGCTGGTGCTGTTTCTGTTTATCATGCTCATCAACGCCGCGCTTAACTTCATTCTTAAGCACCGGAAGGAGGGCTGATCATGAAAAAAAACGGAATGTCTGCCCGACGCAGGGCTTATGAAATTCTGATGCGCGGGGCTATGTATCTTGCCATGGGCATTACCTGCGCGCTGGTGCTCTTTCTGATTTTCTATGTTCTGATCAAAGGCGGCGCCAACATCACATGGGAGCTTTTGAGTACAACGCCCAGCTATCTCTCCGGCCGCATCGGAATTCTGCCGGACATACTGAACACCCTTTATATAATAGTCGCTACGCTTGTAATTGTCCTGCCTCTCGGCGTGGGGGCGGCAATTTATCTGACGGAGTATGCGGAAAACAAAAAAGTTGTAGGCATAATTGAATATGCCGCGGAGACACTTTCCGGTATCCCGTCAATTATATACGGGCTTGTGGGTATGTTGTTTTTCTGCCAGTTTTGGGGTATGAAAACTTCGCTTCTGGCAGGAGCGCTGACTCTGGTCATCATGAACCTGCCAACCATCATGAGAACCACGCAGGAGAGCCTCAAGTCCGTGCCCCAGAGCTACCGGGAGGGGGCGTTTGGTCTGGGAGCCGGAAAATGGAGGGTGATCCGCACGGTGGTTTTGCCCAGCAGTGTGGACGGAATCATAACTGGCTGCATTCTGTCTCTGGGCAGAATTTTAGGGGAATCCGCGGCACTGCTGTTCACAGCCGGCTTTGCCCATGCCCTGAACGGCTTCTTCGATGGGCTTACAAGCGCCGGGGCGACGCTCACTGTGGCTCTGTATGTGTATGCCAAGGAGCAGGGCGAGTTCGGTGTGGCTTTCGCGATTGCGGCTATTCTTATGGTTCTGACCCTGTTGATAAATCTTACCGCCACTCTGGTGGGCAGATATTTTAAGAAACGGAGAGACATATGAGCGAAATAATCAAGGTAAAGGACCTTTGCCTCTGGTACGGCAGCAGCCAGGCCCTTAAAAATATCAGCATGGACATTCCGGAGCGGAGTATTACCGCTTTTATTGGCCCGTCCGGCTGCGGAAAATCCACCTTTCTAAAAACTCTCAACCGCATGAACGACCTTATCCCTGACGTAAAAATCACCGGCGAAGTCAAATATGACGGCCGAAATATTTATGGCCCCGGCGTTGATGTGAACGACCTGCGGCGGGAAATCGGAATGGTGTTTCAGAAACCCAATCCCTTTCCAATGAGCGTTTATGACAACGTTGCCTACGGTCCCCGCACTCATGGCATCCGTTCCAAAGCCAAGCTTGACGAGATAGTGGAAAAATCCCTTAAAAACGCCGCCATCTGGGATGAACTGAAGGACAGACTGAAAAAATCGGCCCTTGGCCTCTCCGGCGGCCAGCAGCAGCGCCTGTGCATTGCCAGAGCATTGGCTGTTGAGCCCAGAGTGCTGCTTATGGACGAGCCTACCAGCGCCCTTGACCCCATTTCCACTTCCAGAATAGAGGATCTGGTCATGGAGCTTAAGAAAGACTATACAATTATTATTGTCACCCACAATATGCAGCAGGCGATTCGAATTTCTGATATGACCGCGTTCTTTCTTCTGGGTGATATGGTGGAATATGGCGAGACGGAGGGAATCTTCTCCATGCCCAAAGACAAGAGGACCGAGGACTATATTACAGGGAGATTCGGATGATGAGAAACAAGTACAACGAACAGCTGGAACAGCTTAACAACGAGATGGTAATGCTGGGTTCTCTCTGCGAAAATGCCATAGCCTCTGCCGCTAAATCCCTTATCGATGGGGACATGGCGCTTACAAGGCAGGTCACAGAACTGTCTCAGCAAATTGAGCAGAAGGAACGAGATATTGTAAGCATGTGTCTGAAGATCCTTCTTCAGCAGCAACCGGTGGCGACGGATCTGAGGACTGTATCCTCTGCACTCAAGATGGTGACGGATATGAAGCGCATCGGTGACCAGTCCGCCGATATCGCCGAAATCGTCCGCATGGCCCATATCGCCGAAAGCGACAATATGCTGAATATTCACGATATGGCTGTGGCCACCATAAAAATGGTCACCGACAGTATCGACGCCTTTGTAAACCAGGACATGGAAACGGCAATGACCGTAATTCGCTATGATGATGTGGTAGACAACTGCTTTGATGCGGTAAAAGGCAAGCTTATAGAGCTCTTCAGTAAGCCGGAGACAGACGGGGAATACGCCATTGACCTTTTGATGATTGCAAAATATTTTGAGCGTATCGGCGACCATGCGGTAAACATCGCCCATTGGGTTCTTTTTTCCATAACGGGAAAGCTGGACTGAAACACTTGACAAGGGCGGCTTCCGCGGCTATGATTTAGTAATCATCACGATCATCACAGTGCAAGGGGAACCCTATGTCATATAAAAGAATTCTCACCGTGCAGGATATTTCCTGCCTGGGCCAGTGCTCGCTGACAGTGGCGCTGCCGGTACTCTCCGCCTGCGGTCATGAGACCTGCATCATTCCCTCCGCCGTGCTGTCCACCCATACCGGCGGCAGTTTCAAGGGCTATACTTTCCGTGACCTTGGGGAGGATATCCCAGCCATTCGGACGCACTGGCAGCGCCAGGGCGTCCGCTTTGACGCGATATATACCGGCTACCTGGGCAGCACCAGCCAGGCGGCCTATGTGGCGGAAATAATGGACAGCCTGCTCCGCCCGGGCGCGAAAATAATAGTTGATCCTGCCATGGCGGATAACGGCCGGCTCTATGCGGGCTTTGACGCGGAGTACGCCGCCGCGATGGGGAGGCTGTGTAAAAAGGCGGACGTCATTCTGCCCAATATCACGGAGGCCTGCCTTCTGACAGGGCTTGATTACCGGGAAAACTGCGATGAGAAGTATATTGACGCGCTTCTATCCGGCCTTCTTGCTTTGGGCTGCCCCAATGTGGTGCTCACCGGAGTGAGTTTTTCCCCGGATTATACCGGCGTCGTGGTCTGTGAGGGCGGGAAGAAGAGCGATTACCGGCACCCGCGTATTCCCCGGATGTTCCATGGAACAGGGGATGTATACGCCGCTTCTTTTACCGGGGGCTGGCTGAGGGGCATGGGCCTGACGGAGGCCGCCAGAATCGCTGCGGATTTTACCGTGAGAAGCATTGAAAACACCCTTGATGACCCGGAACACTGGTATGGCGTAAAATTTGAAACCGCTCTGCCCTGGCTCATCAGCTCCCTCCAGCGGAAAAATTAAATAAGGAAAGCGGATCCGATATAACCCCCGGGCGCGGAAACCTTTTCCACGCCCGGAGGTTATGTTTGCCATACACTCAGCCCCGGCACAGAAATTTAAGCAAGGTTTTTTTGCTTTTCGCTCCCTTTCCCGTATATGGGTGTTCCCGCAGAGAAAGATTCAGGCGCGAGCTGCCGATAAGGAGTGTCTGGGGGTGGGTAAATTCCGCGAAACCCCATTTGCCGTGGTAGGCGCCCATGCCGGAATGACCTGTGCCGTTAAAAGGGACGCCCTTCACCATGAGATGCATTATCACTTCGTTTATGCAGCCACCGCCAAACTGCATCCGTGACATTATGTTTTCCGCCCAGTGTCTGTCCGCAGTGAACATATAAAGGGCAAGACCGTGTTCCCGCTCCTCAATCGTTTGAATCAGGCTATCAATTTTCCCGTCCTTAAAGGGGACGATGGGCAGCAGAGGACAAAAAAGCTCATTTTGCACAATACTCTCGTCAATATCCACGGGATAAATGAGAGTGGGGGAGTACTTGAGCTCGTCGGGACTTCCCTCGCCGCCGAAAATGATCCGCTCCCGATATTTTTCAGTGAGCGCGGCGCAACGCTCGTAGGCCGCCTTGGCGATAAGCCTTGGATATTCGGCGTTTTGGAATGGGATGGCTCCGGCCTGGCGGAGCAGTTCTTCTTTAAGATATCCTATGAACTCCCCGGCAACCTCTTCCGCCACCGCCACCTGGTTAATGTTGATGCAGATCTGCCCGGCATTCAGGACTTTAATAAAGGCAATTTTCCTGGCTGCATCCCGGAGATCGGCGTCCTTGCGGACGATGCACCAATTGCCCGTTTCACCGCCCAGCTCAAGGGCCACGGGTGTAAGGTTTTCGGCAGCTTTTTTCATCACATGAACCGCCACGCGTGGGCTGCCTGTATAAAAAATCTTATCAAAGCGCTGGTTCAGGCAGGCATCCGCCGCCTCGTGCCCGCCGTCCACAAGGGCGATATACCGTTCCTCGAAAACATCCTCAATGATTTCCCTGACAAGTCCGGTCGAGGCCGGAGACTTGGAGGAGAGCTTCAAAACGGCCGTATTCCCGCCTGCAATGGCCGCCGCCAGCACGCCCAGAGAGAGCAGAAAAGGAAAGTTGTAGGGGGCTATAATAAGGCAGACGCCGTAGGGCAGGCGGTTCACCTTCGTAATGAGGCTTGGGAAGCAGTGCAGGCCGCTGAAATGCCGTTCCTGCCGCGCCCATTTTTTTACATTGGCAATCGTCTCGTCGATCTCCATCAAAAGAGGAAAAATGTCGCACAGATAGGCTTCCGTATCCGTGCGCCCAAGATCCGCTTTCAGTGCCGCCTCAATGCCGGCCTCTCTGCGTTTTACAGCGTTTTTGAGCTTTTTAAGCTGCACGATGCGGAAGTCTGTATCCAGAGTTTCTCCTGTGCGAAAATATTCCCGCTGTTTGCGGACAAGATCAAAAATCTCCGCTTCTTTCAAAAATAAGCCTCCTTAACCAGATAAAACATTGTTTGCTTCCCTTAACCGCTTCGAAGCATCAGGCGTTAATATAATACCATAGATAACATCGCAAATTACTTGTTTAACTGTCTCCGCCAATTCAAGTATGGAATTCGCTTTCGTCTACTTCAAGTTGGAGCACATCATTTCTGGCATAATGTCTGCAAACGTCGTGCTCCATTTTGCCGGATGGAACGGCCTGCATATCCGGAACCGCATACACAATGCCTTCTTTTCCCCATATCGTTTCTCCTGCTTCATGGCCATATGGTTTATGATGCAGCTGCGCCTTTACAAGCGATCTCAGGAAGCCTGGTGATTTTCTCGGCTGCGCTAAATGAAGCCGGATAATCTTGGAAAAAATTAAATCCGCGCCATGCTTTGAAGCTTCTTTAACATAACCCTTATTCAGTCATTCGCACAGCCTTATTGTACAACAGCGTATCCGTAAGCAGATCGTTGGCGCACGCTCGCCGCTCTGCCATACTGATTTTATCATAAAAGCCGTCAAAATACGAGAGAATATTGAAAAATGGCTGTATGAACATTTGACTTTTCGAGCAAAATTGTGTGCCAACAGGGGTGCTGCTCGCCCCTATTGGAAACCCAGAGCCAAAGGGGATGTTTCCCCTCTGGACGCCCCATATTTTCCTTGTCATGAGCACCCAAACTGTAAAAATGCAGTTTGATGCCACATCTCCGAAAACAAGAAACCGTTGCAGCTTTCATCCTCGTGCTGGATGAAAGCTGCAACGGTTTTTCTACGCCGCAGTTATTATGCGCCATAAAATTGCAAAAGAAGCTGTACTCGCCGCGTACGAATTTACATTCATTTTACGCAGCTCTGGTCGCGTAATTTACTTGATTTCTTTATATCTTATTATGAATAGAAATCATTGGCGACAGGTCTTGCCGCACCCATACCTCCACAAAATGTGATTCAAAAAAAGAAAGCAAGAGATAGATTATGGCCTACAAAACAATTGTCATTGGATATGCGCCGAAAGCAAAGGCAATAGCTGCTGAAATTGAGAGAATTACCAACGAAAAGGCGAGAGAGGACTGGGAACTGGTGACGTTCTCTATCACAAACTCCGCCAAGGCGATTCTGGTGTTCCGTGTGCCGGAGCGTCCCGAGGAAAAAGCGGATTTGTGACGAACGGATGAGAAAAATTCTTATCCGGCTTGTTCTTGCGGCTGCTGCGCTTGCTCTGCTGCTGGGTGCTTGCTATATGCTTTGGCCGTACTCCTTTCTTGACTTGCAGCCGGGCTGCGATTCTGTTACGGTTTTCTACATTGATACTGCGGACGACAACGTCAGTCAGTGCGTCACAAAGGAGACCTATTCTGCCGATTCCGCTGAGTTCAGACAGATTATGGGAGTACTCTCATGTTACACCTATCACCGTTCTTTTCGGACGCTACAAGGCGCGAATGGTATGGAGGGCAACCATGCCGGATACTGGCTGCAGGTTTATCTGGATCATGGTGATGACCGCGCGTTTTTCACTTGCGGAGGTACCAGAGAAATCTCCATCAACGGTCTTGTCTGGCGCGTCGGCTATTGGGGAAACCGGGCCTCCCTCGACATGATGGCCGAAATCGCAGCGATATTGGGGAAATAGGAGAAACGTCAAAATGAAACTCAAAAAACAGAAAATCGGATATTGGATCAGCACCTTCCTCATTGATATCGGAGTTATCCTGCTTGTGCAGAGCGGATATGAAAGTCGCGTGTATTGTCTGCACCCGCTGCTTGAGCTCAGTGCAGCCTTTTTGCTGCCGGGTATCGTGATTGCAGTTTTTACGCAGAGATGCCCGTTTTGCAAGAAGTTTCTCGGCATCATGTTCTTTTCCGGCAAGAAGGAATTCTGCCCCTATTGCGGCGCAGAATTTGAGGAATCTACGCAATCGGAACAGAAATCATAAATAAACTTTGCGGGCAAAATTATGTGCCAACAGGGCGCTGCTGACCCCTGTTGGAACCCCAGAGCCCAAGGGATGCCCCCCCTGGACGCCTGCACCGAGAAAGCAGATATTCGTTACTTGCTCTTTTCAATTTCTCCGGTTTTTCCGTACTTCTCCACCGGAGATTTTCAGAAAATAACCGCTGTACGATTTCGCATTGTGCAAATATCGTATAGCGGTTACTCATCTGACCATACGGTCATATCAAGTTGCCATCAGTAATGAATGGCTATGTATATCGTTTTACGACTTCCTTTTTTTCCTGAGAAAGTTAATCGTTCTTTTCACGATAACAGCCACGGAAACCAAACCAACAATGCAGCAGACAATAGCATCTGTTATGTCTGCAATGTCACCTGAGTAGCGTTTTTGAATTTGTTAGTTTGAAACGAGTCCCATTATCCATGTTAGATTACTTTGGATAAGTTACCGTAGAGAGATTTACCTGCCTGGTGCCAAATTTGCTCGAAAGCCTGAAAATCGCAGTATTACCGGGCTTACACGGCTACTTTCCTTTCACCCTTGAGATCAATACTACCGCCTCCACATGGGCCGTCCTCGGAAACATATCAACGGCTGTGGCGTGTCGGAGGGTATAGCCGAGGGCGTTAAAGCGCTTTATATCCCGGGCGAGAGTAGCCGGATTACAGGAGACATAAACGATTCTGTCGGGATTCATGGAGGCCACTGCCTCAATTGCGGCCTCGTTCATGCCTTTTCGGGGTGGGTCAACTACAATAACCTCCGGCCTGAGGCCGCGGGCGGCCAGCGCCAAGGCCGCCGCGCCCGCATCGGCGCAGATAAACTCGGCGTTTTTTATGCCGTTTCTTGCTGCGTTTTTCTCGGCGTTCTCTATGGCCTCGGGTATGATCTCCGCGCCGATCACCTTTTTGGCGATACCCGCAAGGCAAAGGCTGATCGTACCTGCGCCGCAGTACAGGTCAAAGGCCAGTTCTATGTTTTTTCCTGCGTATTCCAAAGCGCGCCGATAGAGCTTTTCCGCCTGCGGGGGATTGATCTGAAAAAACGCCCGGGGGGCAATTTCAAACGCGAGGCCGCATAGCCTGTCCCTGATGGAGGCTTCGCCCCAGAGCGTATAAAAATCACCTGAAAGCACGGTATTGCCCCGGGTTTTGTTAACATTCAGGACGATACCGGTAAGCTCTGGGCAGGCGGAGCGCATATGAGCCACAAAGGCATTGGTTTTTGCACCGAAGCCTCCGGCGGCAATCACGCAGACCACGGCTCCCGGACTACTCACAGCCTGGCGGCAGAAAACATGCCGGACCAGCCCCTTGCCGTTTTCCTCATGATAGGCGGGAATATGGTTCTGCCTCATAAACTCCGTGACCGCCGCGGCGGCCCGGCAGCTAAGTTCACTCTGGAGCAGACAGTCATTGATGCAAATCAGGTCATGGCTTCGCTCACGGTAAAAGCCGAAAGCGGGCGTGCCATCTTTCTCTGCCACGGCAAAAATGCCCTTATTCCGGTAACGGGAAATTTCATCGCTGCCGATTATTTCTTCCGCGCGGAGCGACTGGTCGCCTATGTGTTCCAATGCGGAATTGACCCGCTCCAGCTTGAAGCGCAGTTCTTCCTCATAGGACATATGCCGTGTGTCACAGCCGCCGCAGAGGCCAAAATGGGGGCAGTCCGGCTCCTGCCGCCGGGGAGAGGGCGTGATAAGACGCAGGCCCCGGGCAAACACGGCACCGGCGCCGACCTTGACAAGCTTGAGTTCCCAGTCCTCCCCGGAGAGCGCTCTGGGCAGGAACACAGCACGGCCATCCAGGCGGCAGACACCCATGGCCTCAGACGAATAGCCCTCTACGCGCGCTTCGAATATTTCGTTTTTCTTCATGTTTTTCATGTCCTTCATGATAGCACACCGGATATTATATGGCAATCGAATACTTTTCTTTTTGCAGAGGAAAAGTTTTTCTACATATTATTCAGATATTGTCAAATAATACTTATGCCATAATATAAGGAGGATAAACATGAAGAAACTACTGGCATGTGTTATATCTCTCGTCCTGCTGTGCAGCGTTCTGTGCGGCTGCGGCGACGACGGCGTTGATGATAATATCATCGTAAGTCCCCAGGTAACCGCGGGCGTCAGTCCCTCCGCCACAGCCGGCATTGACGACGGCATCGTTGACGACAAGGACGGCGTGATCGGCGACAATGACAACGGCAGAGACAACAACGGCGTTCTGGATGACGGTATCCTTGACGACAACAATAACGGCCGTGAGCCTGCCGCTCAGGGAAGCGCCGCCGTCAGCCCGGTTCCCACCGCCACAGCAAAGCCCTGAAACAGTACCAGACAGTGCCGCCGCACAGGCTTTTTGCCGTGCGGCGGCGCGGTGTTTGCAACAGGATTTTTTGCTTGATTTCAGAGGAAAAAGGCAGTATCATATCTAAAAGCAGAAGGGGGGTGCGAACCCCTTTCCCCGCCTGCCGTTTGGGGGGAGAAGCTTTTGCATACATAAAAAGCGGCGGAATGGAGATAAAAATGAGCTATATCCCAAGCCCGGAACAAGCGGAGGAGCTTGTCAAAAAATACAATAAGGAAGCCTTTCACATTCAGCACGCGGAGACCGTATCCAAGGTGATGGGGGAATTTGCGAAGGAGCATGACCCGGAGCGCGTGGATTTCTGGCGCAGTGTGGGCATGCTTCATGATATCGACTTTGAGCTCTATCCGGAGCAGCACTGCATCAAGGCAAATGAGATGCTCCGGGAGCTGGATATTGACGAGGAAATGATCCATGCGGTGGTGAGCCACGGCTATGGCATCTGCTGCGATGTGGCGCCTGAAAAATACATGGAGAAAATACTCTTTGCCACCGATGAGCTCACCGGGCTCATTGGCGCCGCGGCTCTTATGCGCCCCACAGGTATCTCCGATATGGAGACAAAGTCTGTTGTGAAAAAGTTCAAGGATAAGAAATTTGCCGCCGGCTGCTCGCGCGAGGTCATCGAGCGCGGCGCGGAGATGCTTGGCTGGGATCTGGACACGCTCATCGAGCGCACCATCCTCGCCATGCGCGCGAGCGAGCACGTCGATTGACACGAAAAAAAGCGGAGACCGCACTGCACTGCGGTCTCCGCTTTTTTCATGCGCGTTTTCAGTAGGGGCAGGGGAACGCGGAGAACACCGCGTGGCGGTTCATCGTGATAAAGGGGTAGGCGTAATAAGTCTCGCTTCCGGGAACAGGCACAAAATCGCCGGTTTCGTCATTCCATTCCCGACGGGTGACGGTCTGCATGATCTCGCCGGCATCGCCGTTCCACGCGACCAGATAGCTCTCGGTGTCGATGGTGATGTCGATGCCGCGGTCGGCCCACGCCGCGTAGAGCGCGCCGTCGGACTCCACAAAGCGGCCTGTGGCGAGCCATTCGTCGGCAAGCTCCGCGCTGACGTGCTCGCACAGCAGCGCGCGCAGCTCGTCGAGCGTGTTCACGTCGCCCAGCGTGACGCGGGCGAGGGGAAGACCGTCCACCGTGATGCCGGGCGCGCCGCTGTCCACGGGCGGGGTGGTCATGTTGAACCACGACCAGAGTGTTTTGGTGGTGTAATAGTCCGCAATGATGATCTCGTCCTGCGGCACATTGAGCAGAGACTGTGTGTGGCTGTCGAGCGCGTTGTAGAAGCGGCTGTAGGGGATCTCGAATTTCTGCGCCGAGGCGGCATAGGGCGCGATGACGGCGGGGTCGAAGACGATGGTCATGCCCTTGTCGTTGAAGTAGAAGCTCGCGTTGGCGGCAAGGTCGAAGATGTAGGAGGCGTAGTCCTCGAAGTAATACTCGCTCAGCCCCTGCGCGTCGATCTGCTCCAGAACCGCCATCGCCAGCGTGTGCGTCAGCGATTCGCCGAGGGCGCTGTCGGTCGAGGGCTGCGCGTCCAGACCGTCGAGCGTCAGAAATTCGCCGGTGGTGAGATCGAAGATCCAGGTGAGGGTGGAGGTGTTCGGATGCGCGCCGCCGTAGAAGGCGTAGGCATTGGCAAGCACGCTGATGAGTCCGTCGGTCTGGTAGACGACCTCGCCGAGCAGTTCATCCTCGTAGTAGATGTACTCAAAGGACATGGAGTCACTGCCGTAATGGTCGCGCGCCTCCTGAGCCAGCTCCGACTCGTTGGAGAGCACCGCGGCGTAGCAGCGCTCCATCTCGGCGTTGAAGGCGTCGCGCACGGCAACCGCCGCGCTCTGTGTGGCTGCGGCGCCGGGTTCATAGAGCGCGCCGTCGGCGGTGCGAAGCTCAAGCTGCGGCAGCTCATAATTTGTGTGCAGCAGGAGCGTGCCGTCGTCGGCAGTGTAGGTCGATTCATGGGTGAGCGGCGTGCCGACGGCGAAGGTCAGCTCCGGCGTCTCCGGCTGGGAGGGCTTTGGAGCATCGGGATCGGTCGGATCGCCGTTGCCGCCGCAGGCGGTCAGCGACAGCAAGAGCGAGAGCGTTAGCAGGGAGGCGAACAGTTTTTTCATGGTGAGTCTCCTTTCTGAATGCCGGTCAGAGAATGACCGGTGTGGTCGTCCACGCGCTGCCGGGCTTCGCCGCGGCAAGGTCGGGATAGGCGAGGACGTATTGCTCCTCGGCGCGGGCGGTCAGGGTGAAGAGCCGCTGCGCGCCCGCGTCCAGCCGCCGCACGTCCGCGCTCCTCGTGAGGACGGGCGCGGCGGCGGTCGTTTTCATGCATCGGAGCAGCTCGCGCCCGCGCGCGTTACACGCGAGCACACGCAGATAAGGGATACGCGCGGGCAGCTCCGCCGTCAGACCGAGGAAAGCCGAGAGCAGCAGCCGCCGCAGCCGCGCATAAGCGTAGCGCTTGGACTTTGCCGCGGCGAGAATGTCCTCGATGCTCGTTTCGCGCTGCACGGCATCGTAGAAGCGGTGATAAAGCCCCTCGCCGCCGCCGTCGAAGGGGGCGAGGTCCTCCTCGGTC
>ERZ1026966.809-NODE-809-length-13566-cov-11.690178_pt1 | contig 13566 bp, 7 predicted proteins | sample MGYA00519296_ERZ1026966 | MGnify/ENA primary metagenome ERZ1026966 (study PRJEB26926, sample SAMN06164478) | human gut metagenome | biome: ENVO:00009003; feature: ENVO:2100002; material: ENVO:00002003 | host: Homo sapiens | place: USA | collected 2012 ... | reverse complement strand
ATGCCTGGATAGCACAGATTTCGAAAGACAACTGGTCAGAGTCAACCGGGTGGAAAGAACCGTCAATCAAGGTTACTTTCAGTGAATCCAACGGATAACCTGCCAACACACCATTCTTCATGGCAGTAGTGAAGCCCTTCTGTACAGACGGGATAAATTCCTTAGGAATGTTACCACCCTTCACTTCATCAACAAACTGCAATCCACCTTCCTTGAAGTCTTCATCAACCGGGCCGATGTTCACGATAATATCAGCGAACTTACCACGACCACCGGACTGTTTCTTGTAAACTTCACGCAAGTTAACTGTCTTAGTGATAGCTTCCTTGTAGTTAACCTGAGGCTTACCCTGGTTACATTCAACCTTGAACTCACGTTTCAGACGGTCGATAATAATATCCAAGTGAAGCTCGCCCATACCAGAGATAACTGTCTGACCAGTCTGTTCGTCAGTCTTAACTGTGAACGTCGGGTCTTCTTCAGCCAGCTTAGCCAGACCATTTGACAGTTTATCCATATCCTTCTGAGTCTTAGGCTCAACTGCGATACCGATAACCGGTTCCGGAAAGTCCATAGATTCCAATACAATCGGTGCAGTTTCGTCACACAATGTATCACCAGTATGTATATCCTTGAAACCTACACCAGCACCAATATCACCAGCACCGATAACTTCTACCGGATTCTGCTTGTTAGAATGCATCTGGAACAAACGGGACACACGCTCCTTCTTCCTTGAACGGGAATTATAAATATAAGAACCCGCTTCAATTTTTCCTGAATAAACACGGAAGAAAGTCAGACGACCGACATACGGGTCAGTAGCAATCTTAAATGCCAAAGCAGATGTTTTTTCATCATCATCCGGCTTACGATCTTCCTCCAAACCAGTATCAGGATTAGTTCCTATGATATTCGGAGTATCCAACGGAGAAGGCAAGAATGCGCAAACATAGTCAAGCAAAGTCTGTACACCTTTGTTCTTGAATGAAGATCCACACAGCATCGGAACAACAGCCATCTGTACTGTTGCGTTACGAAGAGCTCTCAAAACCTCTTCTTCTGTAATAGTAGAAGGATCATCGAAATATTTCTCCATCAAGGCATCGTCAAACTCAGCTACTTTTTCGAGCATCTTATCTCTCCATTCATTGGCTTCGTCTACTAAATTGGCAGGAATTTCCTCCACCGTATAGTCAGCCCCCATTGTCTCATCATGCCAATAGATAGCTTTCATTTTAATAAGGTCAACCAACCCCTTGAAAGTTTCTTCAGCGCCAATAGGGATAACGATAGGACATGGATTAGCACCCAAAACGTCCTTCATTTGGCGAACTACTTCGAAGAAGTCTGCACCGGAACGGTCCATTTTATTAACATAACCGATACGTGGCACATTGTACTTGTCTGCTTGACGCCAAACTGTTTCAGATTGCGGTTCAACGCCACCAACTGCACAATAAGCAGCGACAGCACCGTCCAACACACGTAAAGAGCGTTCTACCTCAGCAGTAAAGTCCACGTGTCCCGGAGTATCAATCAAATTGATTTTATAAGTATTACCGGCATATTTCCAACGAGTGGTAGTAGCAGCAGAAGTGATAGTGATACCACGTTCTTGTTCTTGCTCCATCCAGTCCATTGTAGCGGCACCATCGTGTACCTCACCGATTTTGTGGGTCAAACCCGTGTAAAACAAAATACGTTCAGAAGTCGTTGTCTTTCCGGCATCGATGTGGGCCATGATACCGATATTACGTGTCAAATGTAAATCATGCTTTGCCATTTTCTAATTCCCTTACTTTAAGTTTTTTTTAATCTTCTAATTGGTTAGTCTCTTATAGTATTAGAATCTGAAATGAGCAAATGCACGGTTAGCTTCTGCCATTCTATGCATATCTTCTTTACGTTTGTAAGCACCGCCCTGTTCATTGAAAGCATCCATGATTTCGGCAGCCAGCTTATCAGCCATTGATTTACCGCCACGCTTACGTGCAAAGATAATCAAGTTCTTCATGGAAATTGATTCCTTACGGTCAGCACGGATTTCTGTAGGAACCTGGAAAGTAGCACCACCCACACGGCGAGACTTAACTTCCACTTGAGGAGTCACATTATCCAGAGCTTTTTTCCAAATTTCAAGAGCGGATTTCTCTTCGTTCTGCATTTTGTTCTTCACTGTTTCCAACGCAGCATAGAAGATTTCATAAGAAGTGTTCTTCTTTCCATCGTACATCAAGTGATTCACGAACTTGGAAACTTTTACATCATTGAACACGGGATCCGGAAGGATAACGCGTTTTTTTGGTTTTGCTTTTCTCATTTGTCTGAAAGAATAATGTTTTTCGTTCTTGGTTGTTTACTTCTGTCTTCTTCAACTCTCCCTCCGGAGAATTTACTCAACCTTTAGCATTTCCAACAAACTAAAACGTAAGTTATTACTTTTAATTTTCCTATTTTGGGGATCAGGCCACCAGATTATTTCTTCTTAGCAGGAGCTGCTTGACCCGGTTTCGGACGTTTTGCGCCGTATTTGGAACGTCTTTGTGTACGGCCTGCAACGCCTGCAGTATCCAAAGTACCACGTACGATGTGATAACGCACACCCGGAAGGTCTTTTACACGACCACCACGTACCAATACGATAGAGTGTTCCTGCAAGTTGTGACCTTCTCCCGGAATATAAGAGTTCACCTCCTTACCATTGGTCAAACGTACACGAGCTACTTTACGCATAGCTGAATTCGGCTTCTTCGGAGTGGTTGTATACACTCTCACGCAAACGCCACGTCTTTGAGGACAAGAGTCCAAGGCTGGAGACTTTGATTTCTCCACCAGCACTTCGCGTCCTTTTCTTACTAATTGCTGAATTGTAGGCATTTTAATTGTTTTTAGTTATATATTATTGTTTATATTAATTCAAAACTATACACTTTTGGGCTGCAAAGATACTAATAAGTTTTGAATAATCAATGCACTACAAGTTTTTTTTTGATTTTACGCTTCACCTTTGATATTGGGAAGAGGTGGAAATGTTTGTTCGTCCGGCATGCGAATCAGTCCGAAAACGCGTTCATATTTCCCAATATTTTCTTCGAGTGCACGCAGCAAACGCTTGGCATGTTCGGGTGCCAAAACTATGCGCGATTGCACGCCAGCCTTTGGCATTCCAGGCATCACGCGGATAAAGTCGAGAATAAATTCCGAACTGGAATGAGTTATAATAGCCAAATTGGCATATGTACCTTGCGCCACTTCTTCCTTCAATTCTATCTGGAGTTGACCGTTGTTGTTTTCTTGATTTTCCATGTTGCACAATTGTTTTTAAAATGTTCTTAAAAGATAGACCAAAAGTACTCTTTTTTTTCGGATGATATACATTTAAGTTCAAAAAGACACATAATAATCCGTTCTGAAAAAGAAGCAAGCCACTGCAACCGTTTTGCAATAGCACTGTAACAAACATGCAGAAGCATTGCAGTACAGAAGGAAGAGGCAAAGATAAAACAGAGAGGGAATACTCCTTCTTATAGGATATTCCCTCTCTCTATTTAATAGAATTATATTGACGTTGTAAGGCTACCCCTCTACTTTCTCGTCTACAGCATAATCAAGTACCGTCTTCTTGTTGGCAAGCATACGGTCGTACTCTTCTTTGGAACCAACGATAATCTTCTCGAACTCGCGTTGTCCGGTACCGGCAGGAATCAGGTGACCGCAAATTACGTTCTCCTTCATACCTTCCAGACGGTCCACCTTTCCGTTGATGGCAGCCTCGTTCAGTACCTTCGTCGTTTCCTGGAAGGAAGCAGCCGACATGAAGCTTGAAGTCTGCAATGCAGCACGGGTGATACCTTGAAGAATCTGAGTAGAAGTCGCAGGTACAGCGTCGCGCACTTCCACGGGTTTCAAGTCGCGGCGTTTCAACATGGAGTTCTCGTCACGCAGCTTGCGGGCCGTCACAATCTGGCCAGCCTGCAGACTCTGGGAATCTCCAGCATCCACTACCACCTTCTTTCCCCAGATACGGTCATTCTCTTCCATGAATTCCATCTTGTCAACAACTTGCTGTTCCAGGAAGCGGGTATCACCTGGCTCGTCGATTTCCACCTTGCGCATCATCTGACGAACGATGATTTCAAAGTGCTTATCATTAATCTTCACACCCTGCAGACGGTAAACGTCCTGAACCTCGTTCACAATATATTCCTGCACGGCCGTAGGACCTTTGATAGCCAGGATGTCCGCAGGTGTGATAGCACCGTCAGACAACGGAGTACCGGCGCGTACATAGTCGTTCTCCTGAACCAGAATCTGCTTGGACAACGGTACGAGGTACTTCTTCACTTCACCGGTCTTGGAAGTAACGATGATTTCGCGATTACCGCGTTTCACCTTACCCATGGTAACCTCACCGTCGATTTCTGAAACCACAGCGGGATTAGACGGGTTACGTGCCTCGAACAACTCAGTGACACGGGGAAGACCACCCGTGATATCACCCGCTTTACCTACGGCACGCGGAATCTTCACGATAACTTCACCGGCCTTTACCTTCTGACCGTCTTCAACCACTACGTGGCCACCTACTGGCAAGTTGTATGTACGGATCAGTTCGCCGTCTTCTGTCATGATGTGTGCGGTAGGCACCTTCGTCTTATCCTTAGACTCAATGATGATGATTTCGCGCAAACCGGTAGATTCATCAGACTCTACCTTATAAGTCACGTTTTCAATAACGCCTTCAAATTCAATCTTACCGGTAGCTTCGGTAATGATAACCGCGTTGAACGGGTCCCAACGGGCAATCATCTTGCCTTTCTCTACCATTTCACCATCGGCTGCATAGAGCGTAGAACCGTAGGGTACATTATGAGTGGAAAGCACAATACCCGTGTTGACATCCACAAAACGCACTTCGGCCAAACGGCCTACCACTACCTTTGCCGGTTCGCCTGCTTCGTCGATAACGTCTACCGTACGGAGTTCTTCGAATTCCAGACGGGCAGGATTCTTGGCCACGATGCTTGCGTTGGCAGCAATATTGGCTGCCGTACCACCGGCATGGAATGTACGCAGTGTCAACTGTGTACCCGGCTCACCGATAGACTGTGCAGCGATTACGCCGACTGCCTCGCCCTTCTGAACCATACGGCTGGAAGCCAGGTTACGTCCGTAACACTTGGCACAAACACCTTTCTTGGATTCGCAGGTCAATACAGAACGGATTTCAACGCTCTCGATTGGAGAGTCTTCAATGCGTTGTGCAATGTCCTCGGTAATTTCCTCACCGCCGGCCACAATCAGTTCGCCGGTTGTAGGATGAACAATATCATGTACGGATACACGACCCAGGATACGTTCATACAGAGTGGCAATGGTTTCATCATTGTTCTTCAGTGCCGTACAAACCAATCCGCGGAGCGTGCCGCAGTCTTCTTCATTAATAATCACATCATGCGATACGTCAACCAGACGACGGGTCAGGTATCCGGCATCGGCCGTCTTCAAAGCGGTATCGGCAAGACCCTTACGGGCACCGTGGGTAGAGATAAAGTACTCCAACACGGACAGACCTTCCTTAAAGTTAGAAAGAATCGGGTTTTCGATAATCTGACCGCCTTCGGCACCTGCTTTCTGGGGCTTCGCCATCAAACCACGCATACCGGAGAGCTGACGAATCTGTTCCTTAGAACCACGGGCACCGGAATCCAGCATCATGTATACAGAGTTGAAACCCTGGTCATCGCTTGAAATGGTTTTCATCAGGATGTTGGACAACTCAGAGTTCACGTGCGTCCAGATATCGATTACCTGGTTGTAACGCTCGTTGTTCGTGATGAAACCCATGTTATAGTTATTGATTACCTGCTCTACTTCATCATAACCTTTCTGTACTAATGCTTCCTTCTCTTCCGGGATAATGATATCGCCCAAGTTGAACGACAAACCACCCTTGAAGGCCATGTAATAACCGAGGTTCTTGATTCCGTCGAGGAAGTCGGCTGCCTTGGCAACACCACACACCTTGATTACGTGACTGATGATGTCTCGGAGTGACTTCTTGGAGATAATCGTATTGATATATCCTGCTTCTGCCGGAACAATTTCGTTGACAATGACACGGCCCACGGAGGTATCGTGCATCATCTTGTCCACAATGTTACCATTCTCGTCAACGTCTTTCACTATTACGCTTACCGGAGCATGGATGTCGCACTTACCTTCATTGTAGGCAATCAGCGCTTCCTCAGGACCGTAGAATGTCAGGCCTTCACCCTTGGCACCCTTGCGCAGCTTCGTAATATAGTACAGACCAAGTACCATATCCTGAGCAGGCACAGTGATAGGAGCACCGTTGGCAGGGTTCAATATATTGTGTGACTGGAGCATTAGCATCTGTGCTTCCAGAATCGCTTCGTTGCTCAACGGCAAGTGCACGGCCATCTGGTCACCGTCGAAGTCGGCATTGAACGCCGTACATGCCAACGGGTGCAGCTGGATTGCCTTACCTTCAATCATTTTAGGCTGGAATGCCTGGATACCCAGACGGTGAAGTGTCGGGGCACGGTTCAACAGCACCGGATGCCCCTTCATCACGTGTTCCAAAATGTCCCAGATAACGGGTTCCTTGCGGTCTACAATCTTCTTGGCGCTCTTTACCGTCTTCACGATACCACGCTCAATGAGCTTACGAATGATGAACGGCTTGTAAAGCTCGGCTGCCATCAGTTTAGGGATACCGCATTCGCCCATCTTCAGCTCCGGACCTACAACGATTACAGAACGTGCGGAATAGTCGACACGCTTACCCAACAAGTTCTGACGGAAACGTCCTTGCTTACCCTTCAAACTGTCGGAAAGTGACTTCAACGGACGGTTAGCGTCGGTCTTCACTGCACTCGATTTACGGGAGTTATCAAACAGAGAGTCGACAGCTTCCTGCAACATACGTTTTTCATTACGCAAAATCACTTCAGGAGCCTTGATTTCAATCAATCTCTTCAGACGGTTGTTACGGATGATGACACGACGGTAAAGGTCGTTCAAGTCAGAAGTTGCGAAACGGCCGCCATCCAATGGGACCAACGGACGAAGTTCGGGTGGAATAACCGGTACAATGCGTACAATCATCCACTCGGGCTTGTTGCGTCCGCGTGATGCACGGAACGACTCAACTACCTGAAGACGTTTCAGAGCTTCGGTCTTGCGTTGCTGTGAAGCATCGCTTCCGGCACGGTTACGCAGTTCGTAAGACAAAGAGTCAAGGTCGAGGCGTGACAGCAAATCGTAGATAGCTTCCGCGCCCATCTTGGCAATGAACTTATTGGGATCTGAATCTTCGAGGAACTGGTTGTCTTTCGGCAACTTTTCCAGCAAGTCCAGGTATTCTCCTTCTTCAAGCAAGTCATACTGTGCCACTTCATCGGACAGTACACCCGGCTGAATGACAACATAACGCTCGTAATAGATAATGGCATCCAGCTTCTTGGTGGGCAAGCCCAACAAGTAACCGATTTTGTTGGGAAGTGAACGGAAGTACCAGATGTGAGCCACGGGCACAACGAGCTGGATGTGTCCCATACGCTCACGGCGCACTTTCTTTTCAGTCACTTCCACACCACAACGGTCGCAGACGATGCCTTTGTAACGGATACGCTTGTACTTACCGCAATGGCACTCGTAATCCTTGATAGGACCAAAGATGCGCTCGCAGAACAATCCGTCGCGTTCGGGCTTATACGTACGATAGTTGATGGTTTCAGGCTTTAAAACTTCACCACTCGAATTCTCAAGGATTTCCTCAGGAGAAGCCAAACCGATAGAGATTTTCGAGAAATTACTCTTTATCTTGTTATCTTTTCTAAAAGCCATAAATTTATTTAATTGATAATTGACAATGGAAAATTGAAATTGAAAAACTGAAAACCGATAATTGAGAATGGTAACTTGCATTATCCACTCTCAATTATCAATTATCCATTATTCTAAGTTGATGCTCAAGCCCAAACCTCTCAACTCGTGCAGCAATACGTTCAGTGACTCGGGGATACCCGGAGCAGGCATCGGTTCACCCTTCACGATTGCTTCATAAGCCTTGGAACGTCCTACAACGTCATCAGACTTGATAGTCAGGATTTCCTGCAGAATGTGTGCGGCACCGAACGCTTCGAGTGCCCAAACTTCCATTTCTCCAAAACGCTGACCACCGAACTGTGCCTTACCACCCAACGGCTGTTGCGTAATGAGTGAGTACGGACCGATGGAACGTGCGTGCATCTTGTCTTCAACCATGTGACCGAGCTTCAGCATGTAGGTCACACCTACCGTAGCCTGCTGCTCGAATGCTTCACCGGTACCACCATCATACAGCGTTGTCTTGCCGTAGCGAGGCAAGCCGGCCTTATCGGTCCATTCGTTCAAATCATCCAAAGATGCACCGTCAAAGATAGGAGTGGCAAACTTCACGCCCAGGTTTTTTCCGGCGCGCCCGAGAACGGCCTCGAATATCTGACCGATGTTCATACGTGAAGGCACACCCAACGGATTCAGCACGATGTCTACCGGAGTACCGTCAGCAAGGAACGGCATGTCTTCCTGGCGTACCACACGGGAAACAATACCCTTGTTACCGTGACGACCGGCCATCTTGTCACCGACACCAATCTTACGTTTCTTGGCAATGTATACCTTGGCCATCTGAATGATACCTGCGGGCAACTCGTCACCGATAGTGATGGCGAACTTCTTGCGTTTCAGCTCGGCATCGAGTTCCTTGTACTTCTTGATGAAGTTCATCACCAATGCACGAATCAGTCCGTTGGTATGTTCATCCTTCGTCCAGTTGCTCAACTGAACAGCGGTGAAGTCCAAATCGCTGAAGTCGGAAGCAGAGAATCTGGCGCCTTTGGAAATAATGTCGGCACCCATGTAATCCTTCACACCTTCCGATGTATAATTTTCTGTAAGCTTCAACAGCTTGTTTATCAACACTTTCTTGAGATCACCAATCTTAGCGTCAAATTCATCGTCAATCTTCGGAAGCAGAGCCTTGTCGGCCAGCTTGGAGCTGCGGGTCTTGACAACACGGGAGAACAGACGCTTACCGATAACAACACCCTTCAAAGAAGGAGAGGCTTTCAAAGAAGCGTCCTTCACATCACCGGCCTTGTCACCGAAGATGGCACGGAGCAGTTTCTCTTCCGGAGAAGGATCCGATTCACCCTTCGGGGTAATCTTACCGATAAGGATATCACCCGGTTCGATGCGGGCACCCACACGAACAATACCGTTTTCGTCAAGGTCTTTAGTCGCTTCCTCACTTACGTTAGGAATGTCAGAGGTCAACTCTTCCATACCACGCTTCGTTTCGCGAACTTCCAAAGAATATTCTTCTACGTGTACAGAGGTCAAAAGGTCCTCACGAACCACACGTTCGTTCAGTACGATAGCATCCTCATAGTTATAGCCCTTCCACGGCATGTAAGCAACCAGCAGGTTCTTACCCAGTGCAAGTTCTCCGTCTTCGGTTGAATAACCTTCCGTCAGGATTTGACCTGCAGTCACGCGCTGACCCTTCTCGCAAATCGGACGGAGGTCAATCGTCATATTCTGGTTGGTACGGCGCCACTTCGGGATATTATATTCTTTCAATGCAGGCTCGAAGCTTACGAACTCTTCCTCCTCCGTACGGTCGTACAGAATACGGATAGTCGTTGCATCCACGAATTCAACCACACCGTCACCCTCGGCAGTAATCTGCGTACGAGAATCGCGTGCCAGCTGGCGTTCGATACCGGTACCTACAATCGGAGCTTCGCTCTTCAATAAAGGAACAGCCTGGCGCATCATGTTTGATCCCATCAATGCACGGTTGGCGTCATCATGCTCCAAGAACGGAATCAAAGAAGCCGCAATAGAAGCAATCTGCTGGGGAGATACGTCCATCAATTCCACCTCGGAAGGAGGAACCACCGGATAGTCGGCATCCTGACGGGATTTTACTTTATCACATACAAAAGTACCGTCATCGTTCAAAGGAGCATTACCCTGAGCAATAATCTTGGCTTCCTCTTCTTCTGCGGTGAGGTAAACCAAACCTTCGTCAGAAAGATCAACCTTACCCTCTGCCACCTTGCGGTACGGAGTTTCAATGAAGCCAAGTTCATTGATTTTCGCGAACACACAGAGTGAAGAAATCAAACCGATGTTCGGACCTTCAGGAGTCTCGATAGGACAAAGACGTCCGTAGTGAGTATAGTGTACGTCACGAACCTCGAAGCCTGCACGCTCGCGTGACAGACCGCCGGGACCCAGGGCAGACATACGGCGCTTGTGAGTAATCTCGGCCAGCGGGTTGGTCTGGTCCATGAACTGTGACAAAGCATTCGTTCCAAAGAATGAATTGATAACGGAAGAGATTGTCTTGGCGTTAATCAGGTCAATCGGAGTAAAGACTTCATTGTCACGGACGTTCATACGCTCGCGGATAGTACGCGACATACGTGCCAGGCCGATGGCAAACTGATTGGACAACTGTTCGCCCACTGTACGCACACGACGGTTACTCAAGTGGTCGATATCGTCCACATCCGCTTTCGAGTTAATCAACTCGATGAGATATTTGATAATTTCGATAATATCTTCCTTGGTAAGGACACGCACGTCCATATCGGTCGTCAAGTTCAACTTTCTGTTGATACGATAACGGCCTACATCACCCAGGTCATATCTCTTCTCTGAGAAGAACAGGTTATTGATAACCTCGCGTGCACTGGCATCATCGGCAGGGTCTGCATTACGCAACTGGCGGTAGATGTAGAGTACAGCTTCTTTTTCCGAGTTACTCGGATCCTTCTGCAGAGTATTATATATGATAGAATAGTCAGACTGGTTCGGTTCTTCCTTGTGTACGAGGATATTCTGAACGCCCGACTCTAATATAATGTCAACATGTTCCGGCTCGATTACAGTTTCACGGTCAATAACGACTTCGTTACGCTCGATGGAAACAACTTCACCGGTATCTTCGTCTACAAAATCCTCAATCCATGTTTTCAACACACGTGCGGCCAACTTACGTCCCACCATCTTCTTGAGGTTCGTCTTGTTCACCTTCACGTCTTCCGCCAAATTAAAGATCTCGAGAATGTCCTTGTCATTCTCAAAACCGATGGCTCTCAGCAAAGTGGTAACCGGCAATTTCTTCTTACGGTCAATGTACGCATACATGACGTTGTTGATGTCGGTGGCAAACTCAATCCACGAACCCTTGAACGGGATGATACGGGCTGAGTACAACTTGGTACCGTTGGCATGTACGCTCTGTCCGAAGAATACGCCCGGTGAACGGTGAAGCTGGGATACAACCACACGTTCCGCACCGTTGATGACGAATGTTGCCTTATCCGTCATGTAAGGAATAGGACCGAGGAACACGTCCTGGATGACCGTGTCAAAATCTTCGTGGTCGGGGTCGGTACAATATAATTTCAATTTTGCCTTCAAAGGCACGCTATATGTAAGCCCTCGCTCTATACATTCATCAATGGTATAGCGCGGCGGATCAATATAGTAGTCCAAAAACTCAAGAACAAAATTATTTCTTGTATCGGCAATGGGGAAGTTTTCAGCAAATACTTTATACAGTCCCTCGTTCTTACGCTTCTCGGGTGGGGTGTCCAGTTGTAGAAAGTCTTTGAATGACTTCAATTGTACTTCCAGAAAATCCGGATATTCAAGCGGATTCTTAGTCGAAGCAAAATTAACTCTTTGATTTACAGTATTTGAAGACATCTGTTAATGGATTTGTAGAACTTAATTTTAAATATATACACAAAAAGGTTAAGAACCCTTTTCACGAAGGGTTCCTAACCGAATTACCTGATTTACAGGCTAATGTTATTTAAGTTCAACTTCAGCTCCAGCTTCTTCCAATGTTTTCTTCAATGATTCTGCTTCGTCCTTAGCCAAACCTTCTTTTACTACGCTAGGAGCACCGTCTACCATGTCCTTAGCTTCCTTCAAGCCAAGACCGCAAGCTTCCTTAACGGCTTTAACTACCTGAAGTTTAGCTGAGCCAGCGCTCTTCAATACTACGTCGAAAGAAGTCTTTTCTTCTGCGGCAGCAGCACCACCGGCTGCAGGACCAGCAGCAACAGCTACAGCTGCAGCAGCAGGTTCAATACCATATTCTTCTTTCAGGATTGTTGCAAGTTCATTAACTTCTTTTACTGTCAAGTTAACTAATTGTTCTGCAAAAGCTTTCAAATCTGCCATTTTTGTATGATTTTTAATTGTTTAAATACTAAATAAATTGATATAATTCTTTTTCCGAAATTTACGCTTCGGGACGTTCACCAAGAGTCTTGAGAACTCCGTGGAGGGTGTTACCACCTGATTGCAGAGCAGAAATAACATTCTTGGCCGGTGACTGCAGCAATGCAACGATATCGGCAATAACTTCATTCTTACTCTTGATACTTACGAGAGCATCCAACTGGTCAGCACCAACATAGAAGCTTTCTTCTGCATATGCAGCCTTCAGTCCGGGAATACCGTTCTTAGCCTTATCTTTAATCAACTTGGCCGGAGCGTTAGCAACGTTGCTGAACATTACGGCAGTTGTACCTTTCAGAGAACCATAAAGCGGAGAAAAGTCGTCTTCCAGGCTCTCCAATGCCTTGTGAAGCAATGTATTCTTAACTACCATCAATTTGATGTCAGCCTTGAAACATTCTCTTCTCAACATGCTGGTTGTAGCAGCATTCATGGCAGTGGTATCCACCAAATAGAAGTGACCGTATTCCTTCACTGTAGCAGCAATCTGCTCAATAATCGTACTTTTATCTTCCTTTCTCATTATTACTCCGTTTTATTAGATTTCTTCTACTGTTTTCGGGTCAATCTTGATGCCCGCACTCATCGTGCTAGAAAGATAAATACTCTTAATATATGTACCCTTGGCTGCAGTCGGTTTCAATTTATTCAAAGTAGAGATGAATTCTTTCGCATTGTCGCGAATTTGCTCAGCGCTAAATGAAACTTTACCGATAGAAGTATGAACAATACCGCTCTTGTCAACCTTAAAGTCGATTTTGCCTTGTTTTACTTCTCTTACAGCTTTAGCAACATCCATAGTTACAGTGCCACTCTTGGGGTTAGGCATCAATCCACGAGGACCGAGCACACGACCGAGTGCACCAATCTTACCCATGATGGACGGCATAGTGATAATCACATCAATATCAGTCCATCCACCTTTGATCTTTTCAATATATTCGTCAAGACCAACATAGTCAGCTCCGGCTTCTTTTGCAGCAGCTTCAGCATCTGGTGTACAAAGCACCAAAACGCGTACAACCTTACCAGTACCGTGAGGAAGTGATACAACACCTCTCACCATCTGGTTGGCCTTACGCGGGTCAACGCCCAAACGTACGTCGATATCCAGAGAAGCGTCAAACTTGGTATAAGTGATTTCCTTTACCAACTGAGCAGCTTCCTTGAGAGAGTATGCTTTCCCTGCTTCAATTTTTTCTGCAGCCAACTTTTGATTTTTTGTCA
>ERZ1026966.800-NODE-800-length-13715-cov-14.277452_pt1 | contig 13715 bp, 11 predicted proteins | sample MGYA00519296_ERZ1026966 | MGnify/ENA primary metagenome ERZ1026966 (study PRJEB26926, sample SAMN06164478) | human gut metagenome | biome: ENVO:00009003; feature: ENVO:2100002; material: ENVO:00002003 | host: Homo sapiens | place: USA | collected 2012 ... | reverse complement strand
GAGCGTCTCGTGGGCTCGGAGATGTGTATAAGAGACAGTGATAATTTAAATAAGTCTATTGAACGTATTAAACGTAAGAATAGATATTTGGTAAGCGGTGGTGCTGTTTGCGCTATCGCTTTTGTTGTTTGTTTACTAGTTAAATAAAATATTATGGCTGATGGTAAATATCCTTTTCTAGAATACATTGAAGAACCTGATAAAGAGAAAAAGTATAAGAAAGCTAGTGATTGTGGATGGTATGACCCTCATAATAACTTTTTAATTGGAGATAGTGGTGGCTTTCTTTTAAATATTAGACCTGGCAAATTTGTTAATACTGAACTTTTTAATGAAGCTGCTAGAACATATCAAGCCACAGGTAGATATACACAATTTAAAGTTGATAGTATTCCTCATAGACAATTTAGACGTAGAGAATGTGATAGACGACGTAATGGTTTTTCTGCTCCTTGTTGGCAAAATCCAGATGGAAGTATAGAAGATGTTTGGATAACAGGTGGTCATTATAATTTTCTTAATTATACTCGTATGGAACGTACAGATGAATCATCTGTTATTGTTACTGAACATGGAGCTACTGCTAAAAAGATTTATAGTTTTCCTAGTTTTATTGATGCTCAATTTTGGACTTGGCAAATTATAGAATTTTGTAGACGTAATGGTTTACATCTTATTATTGATAAAACTCGACGTGGAGGTTTTTCTTATATTATGGCTGCTGATAGTTCTAATGAAGTTAACTTATCTAAACATAAAGTTGTTATTCATGTTGCAGCTGATAATAAATATTTAATTAAACAAGGTGGTTTAAGTGACTTTGCTGTTAATAACTTAAAGTTCTTTGAAGAAAAGACTCCATTTAAAAGAGGTATATATAGTCCTACTACTGATAGTTTTAAACTTGGTTATCGTATGAAAAATGGAGTTGAAGCTGATGATAGTTGGTCTAGTTCTCTTTTAAGCGTTAGTGCTAATAATAACCCAGACTGTGCTATTGGTAAAGATGCTGTTACAATTAAAGTTGAAGAGTTATCTACAATGCAGAATTTTGATGAGTTTATGAATGTAACTGAACCTACAATGACTGTTGGTACTCGTACTACTGGTACTCTTATGGCTTGGGGAACTGCTACTGCTGCTAATATGCAAATATTTGAACAAAACTTTTATAATCCTAGAGCATTTGGATTTATGGCTTTTGAAAATGTTTTTGATAATGATGCTCGTAATGAAGTTTGTGGATTTTTTAAATCTTATGCTTGGGGTCTTGAAGGAGAAATAGATGGAGTTAAAGGTTTTGATGAAAATGGAAATAGTAATCTACGAATAGGACTTAGGCTTGCAGCACGAGAAAGAACTGAAAAGAAAAAGACTGCTAAGACTTTTGCAGAATATCTTAATTATCTTGGTCAACGTGCTTTATTTCCTGCTGAATCTTTTAGTAGTGCTAGTGAAAATATATTTAGTAGTGAAGCTCTTAATAAGTTTGAAGATAAACTTAGAGTTGATAATAGTTATAAGTTTTATACTGATGGTGAACTATTTGAAGATGGAACTAAAAAGATTTATTTTAAATCTAATGCTCGTATAAGAATTGAAAATCCTGATATGAAAACTTATGATTATATTCAAGGAGTTCCTAGACGCGGTAATGAAGACCCTCATGGTTGTATAAGAGTTTGGTTTGCTCCAGAATATGAAGAAATATATATTAATGATAGACTTATAAGAAGTATTATTCCTGGTACTTATGTTGCAGTTTATGACCCTGTTGGTATTGATAAAGATAAAAAAGAAATTACTGATAGACATTCTCATAATAGTATATTTGTTATTGAAATGCCTAGAGAACGTAATGGATTTAAACCTAAGTTATGTGCTGCATATTATGGACGTACTGAACGACTAGAAGAAGCTGATGAAAAGTTTTATCGACTATGTAAATGGTATAATTGTATTGGTACTGGACTTGTAGAAATAAATCGTGGTGAAACTGTTTCTAATTTTCGTAAATGGAAAGCTACTAAATATCTAGGTTATGAACCTTTATATGTTTGGGATTCTGCTGTTAAAGAAAAAGTTAGTACTAGTTATGGTTATAATATTGGTAGTGGTCCTAAGAAACTAGATGGTCTTCGACTTCTTAAAGAGTTCTTATATGAAGTTATTGGTAAGAATGAATTTGGAGAAGATATTTATGTTTTTGAAAGATTTCTTGATTATCAAACAATTCTTGAACTTAAAAAGTTTAATGCCGAAGGTAACTTTGACCGTATATCTAGTCTTATACTTTTAGGTATATATTGGAAGTCTATTGATATTAAAGGTAAACGAGAACTTGCTAGTCGTAAGAAAGTTACAGAAGATAATGATAAAACAGATATTTTTAATAGACAATGGTTTTAAGATTAAATAGATAAAGATATGTATAATTTTGGTAGACTTGATTTTCCTAATCAGCACGTTAGTTATGCTGAAAAACAAGAAGTTGATTGGTATGCTAAGTGTTGTGATTATGTTATAGAAGCTGGTATTGCTTGTAAAGCTGATTTTAATGTAGAAGAAAAGTTTAATATTCTTCTTGGTAATATTCCTAGAGAATATTATAGAAAAACTCTTAATCCTTATAATGAGAAAGATGAAAATCTTACTCGTTTTCCAGCTACTATGCGTAATTATGATATGATGAAAGGTATTATTAGAAGATATATTGGTGAATATATCAAAAATCCACATGATTTTATTGTTGGAGCTAATAATCCAGAAGTTGTATTTGCTAGAGATGCTGAACTTGGTAAACAAATTATGATGCTTGCAGAACAAGCTGTTGCTAAGAAAATACAAGAAAGTTATATGCAGTTTGTTAATGAAGGTAATAATCCTGAACAATTTAATCCTGAACAAGCTGTTGATATTGAAGCTTTTATTAAAGAGTTTAATGAAAATTTTATTGATGATATTAGTGCACAAGGACAAGATTTAATTAATGTCATTGATGACCTTACTGATGCTTTTACTATATACGCTAGAGCTTATTTTGAATTTGTTGCTTTTGGAGCTTGTTATACATATAGAGATGTTGTAGGTAATCAATTAATTAAACGTGTTGTTAGTGTTAGAGATGCTTTTCCTGTTCCTAATGATAGTATGTTTGCAGAAGATTATGATATGTTTGCTGAACGTCGTATGTTAACTAAACAACAAATTATAGATGAATTTTATGAATATCTTTCTGAGAAAGAACGTGAAGCTCTTGATATTTATTATCAATATGGTGCTACTACTTCTAGTGATAGAGCACTTTTAAATTGGGATAAATATATGCACTATTTTGGTGATATATGTGCTAAATTTAATAAAGATGATTTACAACATATTAAGAACACTAATATAATGGCTCGTGATGCTAATAATGGTTTATTTGAAGTTTGGCATACTGTTTGGAGGGGTGAAATAAAAGAAGGTATTCTTACATATAGTAATGGAGCATTTGTTACAACAAGAATTGTTGATGAAACTTATCAGCTTAACCCTGCTGGTGGTGATATTAGTATTGAATGGGTGTGGCGTCCACAAGTTTATGAGAGTGTTAGAATTGGTTCTCGTGCTACAAGCATATATCCTTATAAGGCTCGTCCTATTGCTTACAATAGGAATGGTAAACTTCCTTATAATGGTATTGCAGAACTTTTGCCTGGTTTTGGAAGATTTAGTGTTGTAGATACAGTTATTCCTTATCAAGTATTTCGTAATATAGTTTCTTATCATAGAGAAATGGCTATTGCTAAAAATAAGATGAACGTTCTTATGATTGCTAAATCTCTTCTTGGTAAAAAACCTGCTGAAACTATATATCGTATGGCTGCTGATGGAGTGCTTTATATTGATGATGAAGATGATGCTAATCTTGTTAAAGCACAAAATGTTCGTTATCTTGAAAGTCGAATGAATAATTATATTACTGAACTTGGACAACTTATTCAAGAGATTGAACAGACTGCTAAAATGGAATGTGATATGACTCCACAACGTTATGGCGAGATTGCTAATAGTGCTGGTAAAGGAGTTACTGATGAAGCAGTTATTCGTGGAAGTATGGGTTCTGTTATTATTGAATTTATATTTGATAAAATGAGAGAACGAGATTATCAAGCTGAAATGGATTATACTAAACTTGCTTGGATTGATGGTCTTAATACTTCTTATAAAACTAAAGATGGCGATATTAGATATTTAAGTCTTGATGTTAATAGTCATATATTTGCTAACTATATTGTTACTTGTAAAACTTCTGTTAAAGAACGTGAGAAACTTGAACAATATAAACAGCTTGCATTTAGTGCTGCTCAAAATGGTAATATGGATATGGCTAATGCTGCTATTCGTGGAGATAATGTTGCTCAAATTAGCAAACTTATTGATAAATATCAAAATATTCAACGTGAGCATGAACTTGATGTTGAACGTGTTTCTCAACAAACAGAACAACTTCGTCAAGAATTTGAACTTGCTAAGATTGATAGAAAAGCAGAACAAGATAGAGAAACAATTAGAATTGAAAAATATCTTGATGGTCAGATTGAAGCTATGAAAGCAAATGCTAATATTATGAGTTTTGATAATGGTCTTAGTGATGCTGAAAAGAGTCAAGCTGAAGAACGTATGGAAAATGCTAGACTTAATCTTGAACGTAGTAAACTTAGTTTAGATGCTCAAAAGACTTCTGTTGAAGCACAACTTAAAGAAAAAGAATTAGCTGTTAAACTTAAAGAAAGTGAAGATAAAGTTAAGATTGCAAAAACGAATAAAAATCGTTATGATAGTAAAAGTAAATAATCGGCTGTACTTATAATTTTTGTTCATAATAGGGCTGGACTTGCTTGTGAAAGTAGGTTCAGCCCATTTTCATTTTTCTTTACACCACATGAGCCATTTTAAGCTCATTTTAAGCACTTTATTCATTTCGTGATAGATTAATCATTATGATAAAATTTGATTCATACATGGCTTCTCTGAAAGCAACAGGATAGGTTATCAGTAATAAATATCCTAGTTAGCAATAGTATGTTAGTCGGCAAATCGGCTTAAAGGTGAACATATTTTAACGATACAAGTAAAACTCGTATTATTATTATAGTTTATATTTGTGGTATAGTAATTAATTAAAAACAAAGAATTATGCCTAATTTTGATAGTTTTGGTTTTAATGGTGAAACATCTAATGGTGATGGAAAACCTACTGACGACATTACAGACCTTGATACAGGTAAAACAGGGCAGTTAGATGCTGATGGTAATTCTATTGATGATATTACTAATAATGGTAATGGAGATGGGAATAGTGATTCTAATGCTAATAAAGATGACCAATCTTCATCCTCCACGGGGGGTAAGCCTAATGACAAAGCGAATGACGCTGATGCTGAACATGGTTTAGAAGAAGGTACTATTATCGAAGATGGATATAATAAATATACTGTTGATAAAGACGGTAATCTTATTGACGATAAAGGTAATATCTTTAAAGCTAAAAATGAAGTTGCTGCTTATCTTAAAGAATTTGAAGTAGAAGATACTAAAGAAGAAAATACTATTGATGTTAAATCGATTCAAGAACTTGTAGGTGTTTCTGTTACTTCAGAAGATGGTAAACCAGTTGCTTTTGATAATACTCCTCAAGGAGTTGCAAGTTATATTCAATCCGTTATTGATTTAAAACGTGACGAATTTGCTCAAGCTGGTGTTAATAAATTATTTGAAGATTATCCTATCGTTGGTGATTTTCTTAATTATTATGTTGCAAATGGTAATTCATTTGAAGGCTTTGGTGAACTTCGAGATAGAAGCGGTATTGAAGTAGATGAAAATAATGTAAGTCAACAAGAAGCTATTGTTCGTGAGGCGTTTAAGGAATTTAATCGTCGTGGTAATGTTGATAAGTATATTCAATATCTTAAAGATAGTAATGAACTTTTCAATGTTGCTAAAGAAGAACTTGAAGCTCTTCAGAAAGCTGATAACGAAATGCGTGAAGCTAATGCTAAAGAAGCTATGCGAGTTAAAGCAGAAGAAGAGAAACAACTTGTGGAATTTTGGAATGGAGTTAAAGAATGTATTGATAAGCGACAGATTGCTGGTTATCGTATTCCCGAAACTGTTATTATTGAACGTAATGGTAAACAGATTTCTACTACTCCTGAAGATTTCTTCAATTATGTTTATCAAGTTGATGATAAAGGACTTTCTCGTTATGAAAATGATTTAATGAAGTTATCTCCTGCTGAAAGACGCGATGAAGAACTGCTCAAGGCTTGGCTTAAATATACAGGTAAAGGTTATGATAGTTTGATAGAAATGGCTGTTTCTGATAAAGAAGCTAAAAAGTTGAAACTTACTGCTAGTCAACGTAAATCTACAAAAGGAGCTATTAAAATAACTAAACCTGACAGTAAAAAAGACGTTCTAAAAGATGAGCGTTTTGGTTATTAATATAATAGTAAATTTGTAGATGAAAACATTACGTGTTATTGGACAAACTCGTTATGAAGATAGAGGTTATTCTAATGAAGAATCAATTGCTTATCTTCAGCTTCAAAAGCCAGAAGAAATTAATAGTTTTCTGACTTATAATTATGGTATGGATGATGACCGTTTTCCTTTAAGTTTTATTACTGAAGGTCAAGGTAGTCGTGGTATTAAAGATGTTGCTACTGTGCAATGGACTTGGAAAACTATGGGTCGTATGAAGTTTACAGACTTTGTAACTTACTTTAATACTGCTGTTACTAAACCCGGTCAAAATGGTAGTGAATTTGAAGTTCATTTCTCTACTCATTGGTTTATTGAACAACATGGTCTTACTGCTCCTGATGGTGTTACTCAAGTTCGTATTCAGAAAGACTTAGGTGAATCTGCTTATGGTTATGCTTATCTTTTGAAACTTACTTCTCCTAATCCTGATGCTTATGTTGACCCTCAATGGTTAGCTAAAGGTATGTATTGGGCAATGAGTGCTCCTACTGTTTCTGAATCTTATTCTAAAGGTAACAGAAGCAATACTATGGGTCCTGCTGGAATGACTTCTCAACTTGAGTTTTATCGTTATTCTAAAGAAATAGCTGGTAATCTTGCTAATGTTGTTACTCAATATCAATTCCAAAATGATAATGGTGGTACTTCTAATCTTTGGATTAACGAAGAGATGCGACAGTTCAACTTGCACATGAGAGTAATGAACGAAGAACGTTTGTGGAAGTCTGAATATAACCGTTTACCTGATGGTACTATTCCTTTGAAAGACCATGATAATGGTAAACCTATTCCTCGTACTGCTGGTATGTTAGAAATTTGTCGTGAATCTAACTACGATACTTATGGTGAAGTTCTGACTGTTAATAAACTTGAACGTACAATCGGTGATGTTCTTGACCGTGATACTCAAGATGGTGATAAGAATGTAGCTCTTATGGGTGGTAAAGGATTTATTCGTGACTTTGAAATGGCTATCAGAACTGATGCTAAAGAAAACGGATTTATTACTCCTCTTGGTGAAAAGATGATTCAAGATAATGGTGATGGTCTTTCTTATGGACGTTACTTTAATAAGTATAAAACTCCAGATGGATATACTATTACTGTTATTCATAATGCTTATTTCGATAAGGGTACTGATGCTGAAGCTGCTAAGCAAAATGGTATGATTCATCCTACTACTGGCTTGCCTATTACTTCTCATCAAGCTGCTTTAATTGATATGAGTAATTATAAAGGTAATCAGAATGTTCGTATAGTACGTCAAAAAGGACAGGCTTATAAAGCTAAAGTTATCGAAGGTATGACTGATATTCCTGCTTGCTGGGGATTGCCTAATACTAATCATGCAGCTACTGAAATTGATATGGCTCGTTATGAAGTTAAAGGCTCTATTGGTTTGCAGGTAGATAATACCACTAAGATGTTCTTATTGAAATGTGTATTATAATCATTTAAAAGAAGCTATTTAAGATATGGATTTTAATAACGTAAGTGAAGCTAATAAAGCAGGAGGAAATGCTCCTGCTGCTTCTAGTGTAAATACAGATAAACAGGTTATACCCCCCGTAGAGGATGGAGTAAATAAGCAACCTGCTAATACAGTAGGAGTTAGAGATGAAAGTCTTGACGAGCCTTATACTGAAAAAAGAACTATTACTATTAATCTAGTTACTAATTATTCATTATATCGTAGAGTTAATGATAAAACATTACCAAAACGAATGGATAAAATTGGTAGTTGTGTTCGTAGTTCTCGTACTCTTTCTTCTAATAAAGGTGAGATTGAATCTTATTTTCCTGCTTTAATTGGTCTTGCTCCTAATAATGAAAACTTTATTTCACGGGTTAAGGCTTATCTTAATAATATTAGTGTTTCAGTTGATGAACTAGGTAAGACTTTTGATATTTCTTTCTTTTGGAATCGTAAACGAGATTATCTTCGTTTTAGAGCCGAAGAAGAAGCTATTGAAACTGCTTATATGAATAGTGACCGTAAAGGAGTTAAAGAACTTAGAGAAGCTCTTGAAGCTAAGATTACTAAGTTAAATCTTCTTGAAAGTGAAAAGTATAAATATGGTTATCCTATTGTTCTTGATGATTACTTAATTTATCGTCATTGTTTATTATATAAAGATGTAGCTAAAGATATTGCTCTTATTAATTCTGACCCATCTATTAGATTTTATTTTAAAGATGACCAAAGAGAAGCTGAGCGTCTTGCTAAACATCGTCAGGAAATTAATTCTGCTAAAGGCAATTATGTTAAACTTCTCACGAATAGTGATTTGTTTGATGCTGTATTTATTCAATACTGTGTTGCCAATAATATCAATATTCCTAACGGGATGGCTATGGATATTGTTGATAAACAAACTCATCTTGATAAATTTAGTACAAATGAACCTGCTAAGTTTAATAAACTTTGTAATGATAAAGATATTACTATTAAATCTTTAATTGAGGTTCTTATTTCTCGTGGAGAATTTATCAGAGCAATTCATAATCAGAATATTACTACTCCTGATGGTGAGTTCATTGGTGCTAATGTTAAGGAAGCTGTTACATGGTTTAAGAATCCTACTAATAGTGCTCTTGTTAGTGCTTATAAAAATAAACTTAAAAACATTTGATTATGAACATTGGGGAGATGCACGTGACGTTCAGAGAACTAGCACAACAGATGGGTATGCAGACCGTTCGTGCTATTCTCATGGAAGATATAGATATTTGTCTTAATGCTGCTATAATTGAAAAAGCTAGAAATGTAATAGTAGAAAACGTCGGACCTGTTCCTTATAATGATAAGGTTGCTCGACAAAATGCTTCTATTAGTCCTGTTAATGCTCTTAGAACTTTATACACAGCGGGTACTGTTAACGGCGGAGATATTACAGGTGGTGGAACAGAAGTTGACCCTTATAAAATTAACATTGATAACGACGGAATAATGCTATATGCAGGCTTTCAAGTTAGTTATAATGGCAAGACAATTTATGATTGTAGAATTATTGAAGCTGAAGATTTAGGTCAAACGCTAAGAGATTTCTGTAATCGTGCTGCGAAAGATGCTCCGATAGTTACTATATTTGGAGATGAATCTGGTATTAATGTTGATATATATACTGGACGTAATAATACAGTTAAACCTCAATTAGTTAAATATCTTTATATCAAAGAACCTGCTAAAGTTAAGTTTGATGAAGATAGAGAAGAAGATTGGGTTAATTGTGATTTACCTCCTTATTTACATATGGAAATAGTTATGCGTGCAGTGCAGATTTATCTTGCTAGTATTGGTGCTACTTCTAATGGAGCTGATAAACAAAGTTAAACTCTAAATTAAATTAAAAATGAGACAGTTTTTGTTAGCGGGCAATGTCGCTTATGGAGCGAGCTTACCTCTTGCTGCTGGAGCGGTTGCTTTTACTTATCTTGCTAATGGCAAGGAAACAATTGACGCTGACGGTACTAAGATTACTGACAAATTTTACATTAATCTTGGTCGTGAAGCAAATGGTCCTGTAGTTCTTCCTGCTTATAAGAAACATCTTACTTTTGTTAAAGGTGTTTATCAGGCTGCTACTACTTTCTCTGCTAATCTTACTATTGGCGATGTTAATGCTTATTCTGATTATTCTATAATGATTGTGAAGAAAGGATTAAAGTTCAATGAACGTAATCGTTGGACTGCTACTATTCATACTGGTCTTAATCCTACTGCTAATGATGTAGCAAAGAAATTAGCTAACCAAATTAATAATAATACTATTGGACATGGTATTAAAGCATCTGTTGCTGAGGCTAAAATCACTCTAACTGCTGAGTCTAAAGGTATTGATTATGAAATTCTTGGAGCTGATGAATTAATGGATATAGCTGTTACAGTTACAACTCACGGTTTACCTGCTTATGGTGACGCTGCTTATATTACTGATTTAGCTAATAAGGCTGCTGCTGATGCAGGTATTGAATATACTTACCGTGATACTTATACTGAACTGTATCCTGCATATCCTATTAATCCTTTGAAACAACCTGACAGTGCAGATGCTGGATATACTATCTTTACTCTTCGTTTTGCTGTTCCACGTGAAATGAAAACTAGAGATGAAGTTGTTCATCAGATTGTACAGATTGCGTTCCCTACTGGAGCTGATGCTGCTATTGCAACTGTTGAAACTATCCTTAAAGCTATTGCTACTGAAGAAAAAGCATAACCTACTACCCGACTTGATTAGGTAAATATTAGGTAATATTAATCAAATAGGGGCTATTGGTGTTAGCATTAGTGTTAATACTGATAGTCCCTATTTTCGTATTCATAAAAATGGAATTAATACAAAATGCTTTTGAACAAGGTCTAGTTCCCGGTATTGTTATTGTTATTTATCTTATTATTAATAAAATAATTGATAATAACAAAAAAGACCCTCTTTATGATATTGCCAAACTTCTTAGTATAGTTACTAAAGATATTATTGAAAAAGATAGAGAAAAATCTAAAGCTGTTATTTCTATTACTATGGTTAATGCAGCTTCGGAATGTGCAAAGTTTGTTGCTTCAACTATTATTACTAATAATGTTGATAATAATCGTGACCAAATAGAATATAACGCTAGACATTTAGTTAATAGTGTTTATTATGATGCTTATTCTAAACTTAATATGTATCGTGGGGATGAAGATTATCTTAGTCATTATATGAGAGAAGAATGGAAAGAAGATATATATGTCGATATTATTAATATAATTTATAATAAACATCTTGATTCTAATCAACGTATTCTTGCGTTTAATAAACGTGTTGATATTAGAGTTAATGATTATACTGCTTATATTATTAATAAGGCTTTTAAATAAGATGATATTATGATAAGAGGTTATATTAGTAATCCAAAACAGCTATCGAAAGAGATGCAATTGCGTATTGCAAACATGGCTGAAAAACAGGTGAGAATAGCAGAATTAGGCTTCCCATTGAACGAAAAAAATTGGTGCAAACTAACACAAGGGCAAATTTTAATTCAAGCACTAGAAGCCTTAGAATTGCTTTCGGATGAGCAACAAAAATCAATTATTAATTCGTACAATAACTTGATGATAGAATGAGTGAACAAATAGATGATAATTATGTTAATGGTGTCTATGTAAAAGCTGATGGAACTGAACAAGTTGAGATTAATCCTCAATATGTTTATATGACTGTTCCTAGCAAATATGTTTGTGTTTATCATAAACTATTAGTTCTTATGGCACAATATGGACTTGATATGCTTAATGATTGTTCTGCTACTTGTAAAGGTAATAATAAAAATATTGTTACTTGTTGGAATATGTTTCAATCTGCTATGGCAGCATATCAACTTGGTCAAGATAAACTTGCTGAAACTCTTCTTAAATATATTAAAGGTCAACTTAATATTATTTATGAAGGTAGTGAACAAATTCAGTATAGTGGTTCTATTACTCTTCCTGTTGATGAAGAAGGTAAAATTCATGCAATAGTTAGTTGTGGAGATGCTCCTAAATTTTATGTTGACCCTGAAACTGGTAAACTTTGGGAGAAGAAAGAAGAAGGCAAAGAATATAATGAAACTTATAGTCTTAGTGATGTTGATTATGATAATGAATAATGTGAATGTGTTCCATCCTCTACGGGGGGTCTACACTATGAATTTAGTAAACTTAGAGAATGTATGAAAACAATAGAAGAAGAACTTGGTAAAGTTAGTCTTACTTGTAATGGTCAATGGAATGATAGACCTTATGAAAGACTATGTATAGTTCATGACGGTTTCTATGCTAGCTATATATCTCGTAAAGCTGTTCCTGCTGGTATTCCTTTATCTAATGAAGAGTATTGGCAGCCTATTGCTAAACTTCGAGAAGATTTAGTTATTGATTATGAAACTTTCAAGAAAGAAATACTAGAACTTATTGCTGTTGTTCAAAGAGGTCTTAAAGCTGCTAGAATTGTAGTATCTACAATGGAAGATAGAGATGCTCTTACTTGGGAACAGATTGGAGTAGGTTGTGAAGTTTATGTTATTGAAACTAAAAAGAGTTATATTCTTGATGAAATAACTCCTGTTACTAATGCAAAGAAATGGCATCTTGAAGCTGACTCTGAAATTGGTTCTAAATTTGTAGAATCATTTAGTGGTATGTTTCCAAGAGCAATTGCAGAACGTGCAGTTGCTGATGAATTTGGTATTAATATTCAAGATAATTATCTTCGTCGTAATGTTGTAGTTAATTATATGGCACAAGTGCTTAAACAGTATTTTGAAGATAATGCTGTTCAAATACTTGAAGGTCAGATTACTCCTGAAATGCTTAGTGAATCTGTTAAACAAATGTTTACTGCTTCACAGATTACTAATGCAGCTGATGAAGAAGATTTAACTGTTGTTGATAATCTTCTTAAATTTGCAGATAAAGACTATAATGTTAATGATTATAGTGGAAAGGCTCGTAAATATCTTCGTAAGAATATGATTAGTGGTGTTAATACTCTTACTCAAGATATGATTAACGAGCCTAATACTATTTATATACTTCAATATGATTATTGTTTAGCTGGACAAACTATTGAACTTCCAGATAATAGTATTATTCTTTGGAGAGGTGGTAGAATGTATGATGGTGCAGTTAAATTAAATCAATGTAGACTTCTTAGTAATTATCGTCAAGAAGATATGTTTGATAAAGAAAGTATATCTCTTGATGGAAATTGGGCTACTGGTCAAATACTTTATCATCCTCTTGATTTAGGTGAAGATAATAAACAAGTTGAAATTGTTGGTTGGGGTGGAACTTATACTAATGATTTTTATTGGTTTTGGGATGGTGAGAAATGGGTAAGTATGGGTTTTGATTTATCTGTATATCTTACTCGTGCTGAATTTGAAGCTTTCTTAGAGAAGTTAAGAGAAGAGATGGAAAAGTTTTATGCTTGGCTTCTTGCAGAACTTAAAAAGATTAATGACCATCTTGAAATTCATGACCAACAAATATCTGAATTACAACAAGATATAACTGATATTAACACTAGAATTAATAATCTTATTACTGAATATAATGCTAAATTTGAAGATATTTATAATAAGATTGGAGATTTAAATAGTAGCTGTCTCTTATACACATCTCCGAGCCCACGAGACGCTCATGAATCTCG